>JAABUX010004995.1_pt1 | contig 16498 bp, 17 predicted proteins | sample 5561851 | NCBI WGS metagenome assembly JAABUX01 (sample SAMN10711883, study PRJNA513361) | rock metagenome | isolation source: Antarctica rocks | place: Antarctica: Victoria Land, Richard Nunatak red sandstone | collected 2016-01-03 | reverse complement strand
AATGCGCAGACGCAGTTGCTGAATTAATGAGACTAACTCGCAATAAGTGGAAGTATTATCAACGAGGTCTGAGGGCCAAGGAGCTTATCCTGTCTGCATTACAGACCTCCTTGTAACCCCTTCAGGCTAGGACTACTTAGTCAGATGGCATCAAATCCTTGCCTGCTAGAGCCGTTTCGGAACCCACCTAGTCGGACTGAGGTGCGCTCCTGGCAAACTTTAGATGAAGACGAAAGGGAACTAATTATGAACTTATCACCAGCTTATTTACGTTAGCGGGAAGATACTTTGCAGGAAGGGAGACAAGAAGGGAGACAAGAAGGGAAACAAGAAGTCATTGAGAATCTACTCAGAGTCCGATTTGGCGCACTGGATTCTGAACTCTCCAGTTTAATCGAGCCTTTGTTGCAGTTGCCGCCAGAAGAGTTTACCCGCCTGCTCCTTAACTTGGAACGCTCAGAACTCTTAAATCGGTTTAGGGAGGAATGACGACACTAGCTCGACTCCCATCAGAATTTCTCCACACCCCATACCCCACACCTTTCATAGCAAGAATTGACGTTATTTTAGTGCCATTCGCTCATCAGCCATCTCACTCCCGAAGCCAAATCCAAGCTTTCTGCGACGATCCGCGTCTTGCGCGATCGCCTCCTCACTGATCTGCACAATGGGTTAGACAGTACCTATCGACTTTCCAGTCCGTTGGAGAAGGCTGGATTAGCAGAAGAGCAGTACAGAAAATGGCAACGCCTAGAGCAATGGCTGGATGAGCAGGCACGAGCTGAGGGCAAGAAGGAAGCAAAAGTGCAGGCACGGGAGCGGCATCGGCTAGCGGCAGAGAAACTGGCGGCAGCGACATTGCTGAACCGGATTGTAGCGATCAAGCAGATGGAGGCGCATGGGCGGATCTTGCCTACTCTAGTAACCGGGGGCTGGCAGAGTCCTGGATATCGGGAGCTTCGGGACTTTGCAACCGATTTGGTCAAGGATGAAACAGAGGGGTTTGGGACTCTGCTGCAACTGCTCTACGATGAGCTGGCGCAGGAGTTGCCGGATGCAGGAATAAGCGAAGTTACTCAGAATTAGCAAATGTGAGTTGCATCTGCTCACCAAAGAGGGCATGGGAGCTCCTTGTGCAGGGGAGCAGGGGAGATGAACCCGAAGAAAAGGAACTAAGCACTACTAGGGTAACTGGAAACAGGAGCGCTCCGAACGACTACATTTATCCTCCCTCTGCCCCTCTGCTCCTCTGCCCCCCTGCCTCTTCTTTCAACTGCTCATTGCAAATATCTGTTCAGCCGTAAGAGTCAAGTTAGGAAACAACCGAGACTCAATTCGATCTTGTCCTCGAAATACTTTTCCTGGCAGGTACTCAACGTTTTCGAGTTGATAAACGGTGATGGTAGGCTGTTTGGGTGAACCAATGAACCGAATGCCTCCGAAAGCGGCGTAGTCTACGATAATGTACTCTAAAACGCCTAAATCTTCGTATTCAGCCAGTTTGGTCAGATAGTCATACTTCCAGTTGTTGCTAACGACTTCAATGATTCCCGGCGGTGGAATGTAGGCAGCAGCAGAGCTAGGACTACCTTTCATCCGTTGCCATTCCTCTTGGGCAAACACCACAATGTCTGCTTTTCTGCTCCTTTCCTTCTCCCCTGGCTCTGTCTTCAGCCGAATCTGTTTAGACTGCCGGGATACATAAGGCAAGTTATTCTCCTGGCTGTGGTTTTCGAGATAGGTACACAGCCGCTCGATCAAATCCTCATGATTGGCATTTGGTTCAGATAATGGCACAGGAAACCCATCAAGTAGCTCAAAGTCTCTGCCTGAGCGATCATCCCAGGCTAGGAACTCTTCAAAAGTCAGTGGTTTGGTGACGGTTGCGTACATGGCGGATAGCCCTCGCTTTTTGCTGGAGGTACTTTTACCAAACACTAGTAAAAATACCATTATATTTATCCTTAGCCCAGGATAGGCTTTAGCTAAGTAGACATCGGCCAGTCAGAGGGTTGCGGTAGTTAAATGAGCCAACTGGGTTTAATCTCAAGCGTCATTGAGGAAGAGATCGAGGAAAAACTTCGCAAGTATGGAATTGTAGTGTGGCTAGATAAAGACAAGCACTACAGTGTCTACGTAGATCAAATTGTAGAGCGCCATGCCCGTGGCGATTTCTTCGCTCCGGTTGTGGCGTTTCGTGGTACTTATCTGGAGATGTTGCTGGCTCTCTAGAGCAAGCCTTCGTTGATAATCTTGTCCCAGAGATGAGTTCATTTCTCCTTGCTGGTCGAGCTTGGACTATCACCCACATTAACCATGAAGAGCGTACTGTTAATGTGGTTCTAGCTCCATGCGGTAAGAAGCCAAGCTGGGGTGGCTTTGCTCCGCAGCTTCTAGGCTTTGAAGTCTGCCAGCAGATCGCTGATATCCTCCAAACTGAGGGCAGCATTCCCTACATTGATATCTTAGCTCAAGCAGCCCTGGATGAGTACCGAGCAGACCTTAGGCCATTACTACAAGGTGGTCACAGCATTCAAATCGAGTCTGGCCGGGCGCTCTGGTGGACATTTGCCGGGGGACAGATTAACCACACCATTAAGTAAGGAATTCAATTTTACCATGACTGGAAGATTGTTGCTGACAACTTCAGACTGAAGATTGAAGGGGACAGCGTCAGTTCAACAACCCTTAACTTAGCGATCGCTCAGATGAGCAATGATGCGTTCTGGAATGAGCCATCAACAAAGCGCTTTCTTTTCGAGCAGTTGCCAGAGTATCGGCTGAGTAAGTTCCAAAAGACATTGCCAGAAAGTTATTCTCTAGAAATGATCAGCAAATACTTGCTAGATATTCCAGGAGCAGTCCTATTTTTAAACCAAATACGGTTACTATTTCCCAGCCAGCGGACTTGACTCCCAAGATTTCTCAAGGGTCTTGCCCGGCGATGGTAATTGGCTCACCAGGTATGTCGTTAAACTACCTGATGAGCCTTGGGATAGGGTAGCATTGATACTAGACAATGCTAGACTACTACTTTATAACTGGCGCTAGACAAGATGCAATTAAAGGTAGAACTACCAACTAAGCAGCTAGAAAGCTGGTTTAAACTCTACGATGTCGAGACTGTAGATATTGATTCCTTCGATGCTATTACTCCGGATCAGTTAGCGAAGGCAGAGATTGAACTTGGCTGCTCAGACGTCGAATTAGGGAATCAGGAGGCTTAAACAGCGCTTTAGGAACGCAATAGGCCAGCTCCTTTAACTGTCGCTTTTGCCAGTATGAATGCGTCTTGGCATAATTGATACAGCCCCATGCGCCCGTTGCCTGGCTGACAATGATTACAGCGAATACCTTGAACTTGATGACATCCCAACGTTCGACGCTCCCAACTGCAACTAGCGGATATGGGTATTCCTTTATAGTCCCGAAAGTTTCGGAACGAGACTTAACTTCAAGCGCTTGCCAACTCCCATCGATAAAGGTCGCAAGATCCATTTGGTTTGCTTTGTAGTTTCCTTGACATTCCTTTTCAGTTTGACGCGGATACCAGATAGGGCATCTATTTGCTAATAGCTGAGTTGCAATAAACGATTCCCAGTAGTTGCCGATTTCTAGAAACTGTTGGAATGACATTAGGCCAGTTGAGCATATAGCAATCTAACTCTCGTTGTAAACAATGACCGGGAACGGGTGTGGGGACGAGTGACGGGGGAAAGAAGATTCTTTCCCCCGTCACTCTCGGGTAGGGTGTAGGGTGTGGGGAAAACTTGGGTGGACACACCCCACACCCCCGCGCGATGAGCGAATCTAACCCGCCCCCGCCGCACCAGAGTAAACCAACCCCCGCTGCATATCCAGAGTCAGAATCGCCCCATCCCGAATAACTTCCGTCGCCTTCTTCACCCCCACAATCACCGGCACCCCTAGCCGCAAGCCAATCACAGCAGCATGGCTGGTCAGACTCTCGTCTTCTGTAATAATCCCAGCTGCCTTGCGAATCGCCTCGACAAAATCGGCGCTTGTGCGCGGTGCTACCAGAATCTCCCCAGGGTTAAAGTTACTAACATCCATCCCACAGTGAGCCACCCGTGCCCGACCACTCACCGAACCCTGGCCGAGTCCAACTCCCTGACCAAGCACCGCATTCACCACCTCTACCTTAATCAAGTCCGTTGACCCCGCCACCCCCTGGAGCGTCCCGGCGCTCATCACCACCAAATCGCCCTCAGACAACAGCTGTTTCTCCTGAGCCACATTGAGGGCTGCTTGAAACGTCTGGCCCGCCGAAGGCAGGTCTAGCACCAATAGCGGTTTCACCCCCCACACCAGCTGCAACTGCCGCGCTACATCCACATGGGGAGTCACCGCCAAAATGGGGGTTTGTGGTCGAAACTTCGAGACATTCCGCGCTGTGGAACCAGTTTTGGTCAACGTCATGATCGCAGCTGCCCCCAGATTGTCTGCAATCTGACCCACTGCTTGACTAATCGCATTCGGAATAGAGCGGCGGGTATCTTTAACATTGGCACGGCTTGATGCCAGCCCCTGTTCCTGTTCAATCCGAATGGCAATACGAGCCATCGTCGCCACGGCTTCGACTGGGTAATTGCCCACAGCAGTTTCATTCGAAAGCATCACCGCATCAGTCCCATCCAAAATCGCATTCGCTACATCCGAAACCTCAGCGCGAGTCGCTCGGGGGCTGTTAACCATGCTATCCAACATTTGGGTGGCAGTAATGACAGGAATGCCCAGCCGGTTTGCTGTGGCAATCAGCCGCTTTTGCAAGATGGGTACATCCTCTGCTGGGAGTTCAACGCCCAAGTCACCCCTAGCAACCATAACGCCATCACACAAGGCCAAAATCGCCTCCATTTGGTCGATCGCTTCGTGCTTTTCAATTTTGGCAATGACTGGCACTTGCTTACCGGCACTGGAAATTAGGTCTTTAATTTCCAGCACATCCTGTGGGTTGCGGACAAACGAGAGCGCTACCCAATCTACACCCTGATCCAGACCAAACATCAGATCCTTTCGGTCTTTGTCGGTCATTGCCTTAATCGATAGGTAAACTCCAGGAAAGTTAACGCCTTTGTTGTTAGAAAGCGTCCCGCCCACGACGATGCGACAGTGCAACTCTTTGGCAGCGCGGTCAACCTCCTCCACTTGCATTTCTACTCGACCATCATCTAGGAGAATGGTTGCTCCAGCTGGGACTTCTTCTGCCAAAAGATCATATGTGACGCAGCTTAGAAACTGGGTGCCAGCGACAAAGCGACTGGTTAAGGTAAAGTGATCGCCTTTACTTACTACCACAGGCCCCGTTTCAAACTTCCCCAAGCGAATCTTGGGTCCTTGGAGGTCTTGGAGAATGCCCACCGGCTGATTCAGTTCAAAGGCAGTCTGCCGGATTAAGCGGACACTGCGCTGATGATCAGCTTCAGTGCCGTGAGAAAAGTTAAGTCGCAGTGTCGTTGCACCCGCTTCAATCAAAGCCTTTAGCACCTCTGGGCTACTGGTGGCTGGGCCAATCGTGGCGACAATTTTCGTCCGGCGTTGGGAATCTCGTAGTTGCATGGAGACTGATCCTGGGTGTTGGGTGTTGGGTGTTCGCTTACAGGTAACGACCTATACTCAAGACTTTTTTCGGGATTTAGAAGGATAATGGTGAAGAACGAAGCAGATGACTTCTGCTACACAAAACTTTATTATATTAATGGTTGTATCATACACTACGCCACAACTGATTAATAAGGAGTTAAAGATGGTAACGTCGGAGGCACAGAAGCCACTGACAGTTCCTAGGGAGTTTTTAAGTCCTCCCGGTGATTTTAATCCAACGCTGCTGATGTTTTTAGCAGCGATCGCCACGCTCGTGCTATCAAACTGTGGTTACTGGCTCTGGAACTGGCCGCACTGGTGCTGCTTTGTCAGTAACGTGATTGCCTTGCATATATCTGGAACAGTGATTCACGATGCCTGTCACCAGTCAGCTCATCGCAATCGGGTGATCAACGCCATCTTAGGGCATGTGAGTGCGCTGATGTTAGTCTTTGCCTTCCCAGTGTTTACGAGGGTTCATTTGCAGCACCATGCCCATGTGAATGACCCAGAAAACGACCCAGATCATTATGTCTCCACGGGTGGGCCGCTTTGGTTGCTTCCGGTTCGCTTTCTTTACCACGAGGTATTTTTCTTTAAGCGGCAGCTGTGGCGCAAGTATGAACTATTGGAGTGGTTCTTGAGCCGATTGTTTGTCGGTTCAATTTTCTATGTCTCAATTCAGTACCACTTCTTGGGTTACATTCTCAATTTTTGGTTCATACCTACTGCCGTAGTGGGGCTAGCACTGGGCTTATTTTTTGATTATCTGCCCCATCGCCCTCATAAAGAGCGCGATCGCTGGAAAAACGCCAGAGTCTACCCCAGCCCGATTCTCAATTTTCTGATTATGGGGCAGAATTACCACCTAATTCATCATTTGTGGCCTTCTATTCCCTGGTATAATTACCAGCCTGCCTACTATGCCACCAAACCTCTGTTGGATGCAAAGGGCTGCCATCAATCATTAGGACTGCTACAAGGAAAAGACTTTTGGAGTTTCCTTTACGACGTTTTTTTAGGAATTCGGTTTCACGGCCACGAGCAGTGATTAGCAAGAGGGGCGGAGGGGCTCCAGGGGCTCCAGGGGAAAAAAGTAATTGAAGCTTGCTCTTTTTCCCCCCTGCTCCCCCTGCTCCCCCTGCCAAAAACTGCCTCTTCTATAGACGCGATTGAACCGCTGGCAACCGGGTCACAATGGACTGGGGAAAACTCCAATCGGGGCGTAAGTTTTTGGCTTGACGCATATAGGGATGCCAAATTTTGACGTGGGAGACTGGGAGGTTGACGTGGATTAACAATCGGATGCAACGCTCGAGACTCCCCTCTACGTGCATCTGCTGCACATCCAACAGCGCCACCTTATCCCAGTTAGGACGCTCACGACGCGCGATCGCAGATGGGAAGATGGCATCCAGATCGCGGGTTACCGAGAAAATAGCACTAATAATCTCGGTTGGCTCGACCTGATTCCGTACTTCCAGTTCATCTAGCAGTTCCATCACTGCTTCTCGAATTGCCTCAACCGTATTTTCTGACACTGTCGTTGCCCCGCGAATCGCTCGAAGTCGCCACTCCACGTCAAAATCCTCCATATATCCCATGGTTTTTATTTCTTATAGCAAAAAAATTACATCTAAAAACCAACATAGTTTTAAGTTGTTGGTTTTTAGTCGTTAGATCAAAAAATTAACATCTAACAACCAACAACTAACAACTAACAGCTTCATCAATTAGGGTCTATACAACCACAGGGGAAGGCCACTGGTAGACAGCTCAAATTCGACCCAATCGAGCCCGGCGGATAGACCAGATGATTGCTGACGACTCCCGGATAGTAAGCGGGTCAACAAGGGTTTGCGTTCTTCCAGGGTGTAGCACCGCGTTTTATCTGGGTCAAGGCCAACCAGCTGGGCTGCCCAACGGCGAGCCTCTTCCTCTGTCCCCAGTCGATCCACAATCCCCAGCTCTACAGCTTGCTGCCCTGTGAATATCCGACCATCGGCGAAACTTTTAACTGCGTCTACCGCCAAGTTGCGACCCTCGGCGACCGTTTGCACAAACTGCTGATAACTCGTGTCAATCAACTCTTGCAAAATGTGCTGCTCTGGCTCCGTCAGTTGACGGTCAAAGGCCAAAATGTCTTTATAAGGGCCAGATTTAATCACCTTGAACGAGATGCCTATCTTCTCGAGCAAACGTTCCAGGTTATTGCCACGCAGAATCACACCAATGCTGCCGGTAATCGTGCCAGGGTTTGCCATGATGTGTTCGGCTCCCATCCCGATATAGACCCCCCCAGAGGCAGAGATATTGCCAAAGCTAGCGACTATTTTCACTTTTTCGCGCAGCCTCTTCAGAGCACTGTAAATTTCTTGCGAATCCCCAACTGTACCGCCAGGACTGTCGATGCGTAGGAGCAAGGCGGGAAACTTTTTTTCCTCAATGGTCTTGAGAGCGTCTAGCACCCGTTTGCGAGTGGCACTGGCGATCGCCCCAGTAATTTCAATCCTAGCAATTTGTTTTCGAAAAGGAGGCTTAAAAGGCCAAATCATGGGTAGTCTGAACTTGGAGTCGTAAATTGATTTAGAGAAAGCGCCAGGAACCAGGGGGATCATGCGGGCACAAGCAACTAGCAGGCATTGTCCTTGATCTGAGTCCTAATCTAGTTTGCACTATTTGCGTCCGATATCGACTCATTTTGCTCTGTCAAAATTTGTGTTTAGATTTACAAAACTAAATAATTGAGTAGAATCAGAAAAAGCTTTTGCCGCAGCCCTCCCATGCAAATAAAACTGACTGAATCAAGACTACCCTTCGCTCCCCTACTCTTGATAGCGCCATTTTTTTTATGGGGCACGGCAATGGTGGCGATGAAAGGAGTGATGCCACACACCACACCTCTATTTATGGCTGGGGTGCGGATGGTGCCAGCTGGGGTGTTAGTTCTGATGGTAGCAGCGCTGATGGGCAGACCACAACCTAAGGGTTGGGCAGCATGGCTGTGGATTGCCTTGTTTGCCTTGGTAGATGCAACGCTGTTTCAAGGCTTTTTAGCAGAAGGATTAGTCAAAACCAGTGCTGGCTTAGGGTCAGTGATGATTGACTCCCAACCCCTGGCTGTCGCTGTGTTGGCGTGTTGGCTGTTTGGAGAGCAAATTGGTATATGGGGCTGGCTGGGATTGGCACTGGGAGTGCTGGGCATTAGTTTAATTGGCTTGGCAGATGAGTGGATGGCTCTTGGGGGTAGAGCCTTGAGTTTGGATGTGTTCGGCGATGGCGAGTGGCTAATGCTGTTGGCAGCCCTTTCTATGGCAGTCGGAACCGTCATCATCCGGTTTGTTTGTCGCTATGTTGACCCCGTGACAGCGACGGGATGGCACATGATTTTGGGTGGGTTGCCGTTATTTGCCATCTCAGCCGCTGTGGAATCGCAGCAGTGGGTGGAGCTCGACTTAGCTGGGTGGATGGCTTTGGGCTACTCAACAGTATTCGGGAGTGCGATCGCTTACGGCTTATTCTTTTACTTCGCCTCCAGCGGCAGTCTCACCAGTCTCAGTTCCCTCACCTTCCTTACACCCCTATTTGCCCTGCTGTTTGGCAATTTTTTCCTGTCTGAAGTTCTCACTCCATTTCAGTGGATTGGGGTCGGCTTCACTTTAATCAGTATCTACCTGATTAACCAGCGCGATAAATTGCCGAAAGCCGATAATACCCTTGACCCGACGGAGCAGGAACGCCTCCTAGAAACGTCCCGTCCGCCAGTCCACTAATGCCCCGAGGTAATGTCAAGGCGTATTTAATATTTGTCAAAGTCATAAATCTAGGTTGATTAAGTTAATTTAAAAAGAAAGTATTTTTGTTAAGTATGGTGTTTGAGCGAAGGAATCAAGATAAGATTTAGCAAAAGTTAGCTCTAATTAATTTAACAAAAAAATAAAAAGCTCTACGTATTGCTTGAGTTGTATCATCAGGGTCGATTGCACAAAAAAACGCTGATTAAGTTAACATAAACTGCTGAAAATATCACTGAGGACATAAATCTACCCCTTAGGCGTTGAACGGATTAAGAAAAGAAATTTAAAGCTTCAAGATAATTTTTGGTTAATCAAAATACAAATAAACCTCATAGTTAAGGGTTTTGATTATTCCCAAAAGCTAAAACTTGTCTTCAGCCTGAAATGTGCTGTTTGTAGATCAGGCTTTTTATTTCTGATATTGATTAAGAAGTTAATTATCCGCCATGAGGATTTTACTGATAGAGGATGACGAGCTTATTGCTGAAACTCTTGTAAAAGCCCTCACTGACCAGCACTATGTCATTGATGTTGCCACTGATGGCCAAGAGGGTAAGGAACTAGTGGAGTCATTTGGCTATGACTTGCTGTTGCTGGATGTGAAGCTACCAAAGGTCAATGGCATTAGGCTATGCCAGCAGTTGCGATCGCAAGGTAATCATATCCCAATTCTCCTGTTGACTGCCCTAGACACCAGCACGGACAAAGTGATGGGATTAGATGCGGGAGCAGATGATTATGTTGTCAAACCGTTTGATCTGCAAGAATTGCTAGCTCGTATTCGGGCTTTACTGCGCCGAGGAATTTCGACTTTGCCTCCTGTGCTTGAGTGGAGAAATCTACTCCTTGACCCTAGTACCTGTGAAGTCACCTATAAGGGGCGGCTCCTGCATTTAACCCGAAAAGAATATTCTTTATTAGAGCTTTTTCTACGCAACAGCCGCCGTGTATTTAGCCAGAGCGCGATTCTAGAACACCTTTGGTCGTTTGAGGAACTACCTGAAGAGGATACAGTCAGAGCCCATATGAAGGGTTTACGGCAGAAACTGAAGGCAGCAGGGGCTCCCGCTGATTTGATTGAGACAGTTTATGGGCTGGGTTATCGCCTCAAGCTGCCATCCAGCACAGAGACAACTGCACCTTTGGTCGGCACAGGGGAAAGCCGGGCACAGCAGCAGACCATGGCAGAAGTGCAAGGGGTTTGGGAGCGGTGCAAACAAAACTTCAGCAACCGAGTCGCAGGCCTGGAGGAGGCCACCACAGCCCTGCTCCAGGACTCTATAAGCGATGAACTGCGTCAGGCGGCGTCGCAGGAGGCCCACAAGCTAGCGGGTTCATTAGGCATGTTTGGCTTTGAAGGCTCACGGCTGGCTCGGGAAATAGAACAGATGTTTCAAGCTAAGACTCCTCTAGACCAGAACCAAGCTCTGCACCTGTCTGAACTAGTCGTTGCTCTGCGCCGGGCTCTGCAACAGACCACTAGTAGGCAAATCTTTGATTCTAGTTCAGTTGATGAGCGCAAGAAACTGCTGTTGGTCGACGAAGATGGGTCACTGGCTGCTCAGGTGGTGATGGAGGCTGATACCTTGGGGATGCGGACGCATGTTGCTACAACTCTGTCTCAGGCCAGGGATGCAATCAATGGCTTTCGCCCCGATGTCGTGCTGCTCAACCTTTGTTCGCCGGGCTCAGTTGAAGATAGCCTGAGGCTGTTAGCAGAACTGAACACCTGTACGCCCCCAGTGCCCGTCCTAGTTCTCACAGCCCAAGATCGTTTGATCAACCGGGTAAAAGTGGCTCGGCTAGGTGGACGCGGTTTTTTACACAAGTCAATGCCCCCCGCCCAGCTACTGGAAGCCGTCACCCAAGTACTACAGCAGTCTGGAACTGCTGAGGCTAAAGTGATGGCCGTGGATGACGACCCTCAGGTGCTGCTGATGCTGCGAACCTTACTTGAGCCTTGGGGGCTCAGGGTACAGACCCTCGACGATCCACGCCGGTTCTGGGACACCCTGGAAGAATCTGCACCGGATCTGCTGATTCTAGACGTGGAAATGCCTCACATGAGTGGGATTGAACTGTGCCAGGTGGTGCGCAATGACCCGCATTGGAGCAAGCTGCCAGTACTGTTTCTCTCTGCCCACACAGATGCAGATACAGTGAACCGAGTGTTTGCTGCTGGGGCTGACGATTATGTCAGCAAGCCCATTATGGCACCCGAACTCGTCACCCGCATCTTCAACCGCCTAGAGCGATCGCGACTGCTGCGAAATATGGCCGAAACTGATGCAATGACCGGAGTAGCCAACCGTCGCAAGTTAACCCAAGAGGTCAGCCGGTTCCTGCGCTTGGCCGATAATCAAAGTCAGCCCCTGTGCTTAGCCATTCTAGCTGTAAACCACTTCAAGCAGATCAACGAGCACTACGGCTATGAGGTTGCGGATCGGTTGCTGTGTCGCTTGGGGGCTCTCTTGCGGCGCTCATTCCGGAGCGAGGATGCCGTGGGCCGTTGGGGAGGTGTAGAGTTTGTGATCGGGATGTACGGTATGACTTTAAGGGAGGGGGTGGAGCGACTGGCTGAGATCCTGGAAACCCTGAGTCAGATTCCAATCCCGATCTCAATCCCTAATAGGGATTTAGACCTCCGCCCAGCAGACACTCCGCACCAATTTACGGATAGGTCTACTAACCATAAAGGAACCAAGTTTCAGGTAACTTTCAGTGCTGGTGTAGCTGAGTATCCCCAGGACGGTGCAGACCTGCAAGCGCTCTATCGAGCTGCCAAGGCCTTGCTGAACCAGGCGTCATCGGCTGGGCAGAACCGAGTGCTGCCAACAGGATAACGCTCAAGAGGCAGGAGGCTGTATGCCAGAATTGTCAATTTTAATTTCCACTTAAGTTAATAAAACCGATGACGATTTGTGAGTAGGATCCAAAGGGCAAATCTCTGGCGAGGACGATCACTTCCGGCTCTAGTTGGCGCTGGCGTCTCAACAGTCACGCTATTTTTGTCGCAGGCGCTGCTAGCCGAGCAGCAATCCCCTCTCGCTCAAGTAGTTTTGGGAGCGGGCCTCTCAGTGGCTGTGCTGCTCACATTGGTGGTTCATTTTGCTCAAACACGGCGGCGCACGCAGCAAGTTGAGGAAATTAAACAAGCTTTCATGAAAGCTCCACTGCCTGAAAATGAAGCAGCAAGGCTTGATGCCCTCCGCAAGTATGAAATTCTTGACTCTACCGCCGAAGAAGCATTTGACGATTTCACCCGTTTAGCTGCGCACATTTGTGGAACCCCGATTGCATTAGTTAGCCTAATCGATGATTCCCGCCAGTGGTTCAAGTCGAAAGTCGGATTGGATGCAACAGAAACATCACGTGATGTGGCGTTCTGCGCCCATGCGCTCCTACACCCCAACGACGTTTTAATTGTGCCGGATACGCTGATCGACCAACGGTTTGCGACCAACCCACTGGTAACTTCCGACCCCCATATCCGGTTTTATGCAGGCGCACCCCTGATTACACCTGAGAAATACGTTCTGGGAACCCTATGTGTGATTGACCTTAGACCACGGCGGCTCAGCCCAGAGCAAGTGGAGGCATTGCAGGCATTAAGTCGTCAAGTGATCACACAACTAGAGCTACGGCGTAATTTAGCGGATGCGGCACGTACCACTATTGAACTCCAACAGGCGGAACAAGAGCGCATTCAACTTCTCGCTCGAGAGCAGGCAGCACGAGAGGAGGCTGTGCGGGCTCTTGAGGCGCTGCGGCAAGCAACCGACGAGAACCTGCGGCTGGTACGTGCTGTCAATTCAGCATCAGAGGGAGTGGTGATCACCGATCCTACCCAGTTGGACAACCCCATCATCTACACGAACCCCGCTTTCTTGAGGATCACCGGGTATCAATTTGATCAAGTTGTTGGTCGCAACTGCCGTTTTCTGCAAGGTACCGATACAGATCCGCAAGCGATCGCTCAACTTCGCAGCGCGATTAGGGAACAAAAAGAGCTTAAAACCACCCTACTGAACTATCGCCAAGATGGCCAGCCGTTCTGGAACGAATTGAAAATTGCTCCGGTATTCTCAGACGAGGGTAAACTAATCTACTTCGTCGGCATTCAGACCGATATCACCGACCGCTGGACAGTAGAACAGATGAAAGATGAGTTTATCTCGGTAGTCAGTCACGAATTGCGTACACCCCTCACCTCAATTCGCGGCGCCGTGGGTCTCTTAGCTAGTGGTCTACTAACCACACGACCCGAGCAAGGTAAGCGCATGCTGGAAATCGCCATGAATAACACTGACCGTTTGGTGCGTCTGATCAACGACATTCTTGATATCGAGCGCATAGAGTCAGGTAAGGTCACCATGGCGAAACAGACCTGTGATGCAGGCAATTTAATGATTGAGGCAGCAGATTCCATCCGGGTCATTGCCGAAAAGGCAGGAGTCACTTTATCAGTTTCTCCAGTATCAGCCCTACTGTGGGTTGACCCAGACCGGATTGTCCAAACTCTGACTAACTTGCTCGACAACGCTATTAAATTTTCGACCGCAGGGTCTACGGTCTGGCTGAGTGTAGACCACCGAGGGGAGCAGATTTTGTTCCAGGTCAAGGATCAAGGGCGGGGTATCCCTGCTGATAAGCTTGAGACAATATTTGAACGCTTTGGGCAGATCGATGCCTCTGACTCACGCAAGAAAGGAGGCACTGGTCTAGGGCTAGCTATCTGCCGTAGTATTGTGCAGCAGCATGAGGGCCGCATCTGGGCTGAAAGCACCCTAAGCAATGGTAGCACCTTCTTCTTTACTTTGCCAGTGCTGCGGGAAGAAAAGCCGGTTCCGACTGCTGCTGCCAGCAGCCCATTAGTCTTGATGTGTGATGATGACCCCTCAATCCGTGCCGTGGTGCAAACCATGCTAGAACAGCAGGGCTATCGGGTGCTGACCGTGGCTTCAGGTCAGGAGGCAGTTGAGCAGGCGAAAGCGAGGCAGCCTGATGTGATTCTACTCAACTTAATGATGCCCGGCATGAACGGCTGGGAAACCATGGCCACTCTGAAGGAGCAATTGGAGACGAGACATATACCTATTGTCCTCCTCAGCGGTTTGTTGCCAGATGAGAGAGAATCTACCCAGCCAGATGTGATTGACTGGATAGTCAAGCCTCCAGATGAGATGTTACTGTTTCAGGCCATAGAACGGGCGGTGGCCCCACAGGATAAGCAAGCTAGAGTACTTATTGTGGAGGACGACCTTGATCTGGCACGAGTTCTCATTGCTATGTTCGAGCGTCATGGCATCGAGACCTTTCATGCCCGAACAGGACCCGAAGCAATCCAGCTTAGCCAACGCATCATCCCTGACCTGGTGGTACTCGACTTGGTGCTGCCGGAATGCAATGGCTGTGTCGTAGTGAATTGGCTCCGGTACCATAATCGCCTGTGCCAAGTGCCCTTGGTCATCTACACAGCGAAAGATCTGAACAACTCTGACCGAGAACGGCTGAAGCTAGGGCAGACTCTGTTCCTGACCAAGGGCCGCATTACACCGAAGGAATTCGAACAGCGAGTCATTTACTTGCTTAACCGGGTTATTCGAGGTAAGGAGGAGGATGGCAACAGTGAAAGCCTTGCGAATTCTGGTTGTTGATGATGAAGACGATATCCGGGAAGTTGCTCAGCTCTGCTTAGAGATGTTGAGGGGCTGGGAGGTTCTGACAGCTAGTTCAGGCAGTGAGGCGTTGGCCAAGGCCGAGGCTGATCAGCCGGACGCTATCCTCCTGGATGTGATGATGCCTGACATGGATGGGCTCGCAACTTTTGAAAGGCTGCAGGCCAATACCGCCACCCAGCACATCCCGGTGATTTTGCTGACGGCCAAGGTGCAGTCCGCTGACCGGCACCGATTCGCTGAGCTAGGAGTGACGGCGATGATTGCCAAACCCTTCAATCCTCTGCACCTAGCTGGTCAGGTAGCAGAGGCACTAGGGTGGAGCTGAAAAGCGGTTTTTTGTTCCGTTGCGATCTGCCGCAGGCAGATATCGCAGCTATTGCCAGATCGCGCAACGCCTACAAAGAGTGAAAATTTTTGATGAAATACCATATTTCTTCACAGGTTCTTCATTTTTTAGCTTTAACTTCAAGATATAGCCAATAAGCGCGCTCAATTTGGCTCATACCAAGTTGCAGTCATAAGTCAAAAGCGAACGAGCTAAAGCAATCTCCGAGATTCTTAGCTTCGCTCAAAATGACCATTGAAAGCAACTTAGTATGAATTTTTAAGTCTCAGTAGTATTTATCACTTCTTGGGAGTTAAGAAGTGCCAACTTTAGTCATTGTTTATAGGCTGCTTGAGAGACATACTCAAACAGCTATCCTGAGCTAGTGATTATGCACAATCTTAAAGATGCCTTCTCTGATGCGAGATAAAGGACTGACCCATGCTTAAACAAATGTGTTGGCTACCCGTTATGGAACCAAATGAAGAAAATGTCTTGCACTTACGGACTCATCCAAGCCAACCATGGAGGCCCTACACTGCTTTTCCAGAACATGCTGTACCAGACCACGACCTTCCCGAAGGTTCCAAGGGGTGGGCAACATACCAAAAATTGATGGGGTCAGGCTGGACTTTGAGCTCCAGTAGATAAGCGCAATTGTTTGAAAAAATAAACCTGAAGTGATGAATAACAAGCAACCATCAAATATTGCTGTTTTTGTAGCAAATTTTAAAACCGCTATTTGGTTCTTAGGCATCGCATCTTGGATGTTCGGAATCACCGATAGAAGTATCGCCACATTGTCTGATGGCTATTTATCTGAATTGGATCTTATCCAATTATTTACAGCTTCCTTCTTTTTTGTGAGTTGGTTATTTTTGAAGCCCGATAAAAGTTTTAACAGCGGAGGCATCAATGACTAGCAATCTTATGGCAACTCAAGATAACGCTATTAGGCAGCAAGCGCTAGTGCAGTTCGGCAGAAGTAACGCACCAGATTAGACAGACTCTGGGTAGCCTTCAAACTTCCACAAAAATGGTTTAGCCATCGTGCGGTTGTAGTAGGCAATAAAGTCTAAAAGCTTCTGCTT
>JAABUX010004994.1_pt1 | contig 16500 bp, 6 predicted proteins | sample 5561851 | NCBI WGS metagenome assembly JAABUX01 (sample SAMN10711883, study PRJNA513361) | rock metagenome | isolation source: Antarctica rocks | place: Antarctica: Victoria Land, Richard Nunatak red sandstone | collected 2016-01-03 | reverse complement strand
CGGGGCGCACCGATCGGGAGATCGCGGCGCAGCTGCGCTTGAGTGAGCGGACGGTGAGTAACCACCTCACGCACATCTTTGACAGGACGGGGGCAGGCAACCGGGCGGCGGCGGTCGCCTTCGCCGCGCGCCACGGCCTGGTCTGACGACCGCCACACGCGCGTCACGTTCCCACCCCCACATAGGCGCCTGGCGGAGCGTCCCATCGCGTCCCATGAGCGTTGCTCCTCGTGAGCGTGAGTAGCCCTGCTCTCAGCCGTGAGTATTTCTACGGATGATTTTGCGTCGCCACACGCCTATGCTAGACAGTGACCCGAGGATATAGGACGTTACGGGAAAAACAGTAGGAGGAAAGCATGCGCGGTCATCGTTTTCTAGCGGCCGGCGCTATCTGTGTAGCCCTGGCCGCCGTTTCGCACGGCGCGTCGGCAGCCGGCGGCAAAGCGCTGGACGGGTCGTATTTCTTCGGGTCGTGCACCGATTGCGTGCTCGACACCGCCACGATCGCCGGCCAAACCATTCGCGGCACAGCCATCATCCTGCGCACCGCGAACAGTGACGAGCAAATTTCGCTCAATGCCCGCAAGTTGCCGGCCTACACTGCCGTGACATTCCTGCTGGGTTGCGACGACCATGACTCGTTGGTCGGCGCCAGTGTCGTGCTCCAGGTGCTGGGCGACGGTAAGGCGCCGCTCGGGACATATACGGTGACGCAGGGACAGGCGGCGCGTCAAGCGATCGTGCCGTTCAAAGGCCACGGCGCCATCTCGTTCGTGGCGAAAGCAGCGGCGAACTACAAGGAGTGTGATGTGACGCTGGCTACCCCGCTTGCGATCGTGTTGGGCGGCCCGAAGGCAGCGGCGCTGACGCTCGCGCCGGCCAGCGCGGCGGCCGGAGCGCAAGAAACGGTCTCGGCGCTGGCGCCGGCCGGGACACAGGGGACAATTGTCGTGACCTACGCCTCGGGCCAGCAGCAGGTCCTCGGCCCGACGCGCGCCGGAGCGGCCGGCCGGCTGACCACCACGTTCACCGTGGCGCAGGGCGCCAGCGGGACGGCGCGGGTGGTGGTTGTGACGGCCAATGGTGTGGTCCAGGGCACGTTCACGGTCACAAGCTAGCAACGCACGACCAACGAGCCTAGACACTCCAACCATGCGAGTGTCTATAGGCGGGCAGGAAGGATATCTGGATGAAGCGGCCGAGGACAAGCTGGCGACGCCGCTGGACCAGCGTCATCATGTGTGGCGTCGTCGTGTTAGCGCTGCTCCCGTCGCAGGCCGGGCATGGCCTCGGCGCGACCGTGCCCCCGGCCGCCCGCCCCACCGCGGCGCCCGCCACGCCGCCGCGCCGGCCTCGTCATTCGGTCCACAAGCCGGCGCGCCCGGTCCACGACCCCGCGGCGCGTTCCGGCCACCGGTCTGTCACGGCGCGCCGTCACGACCCCGCGGGCGGCTACCGGCTGCGCATCGCCCTGGCAGGAGCCGCGCGCCGCGAACGCGGCGCGCGCGCGGGCGGCAGGGCAGCGCGGGCGCGTGTCCTGACGCCGCGCGCACTCCCGCGCCGCACGGACCAGGCGTTCTTTGACCCGTATAGCATTGAGAACCCGCTCGCCGGCATCTACGCCCCGGACGGTTTGCCCGTGCCCCTGGATAATCCACGCGCCCTGTCGACTATGCATGGCACACAGGCGCGCCGCATCGTACCGGCGGACACCGCGCACACCGTGGTCGTCAACACCGACCTCGGCACGAGTAGCGGCGCCGGCGCCGGCGGCGTCGCCGCGCTGCAGGCCCATCCGTTTCTCTGTCTCGCGAACGATGGCAGCACGTTGGTCCCCTGCATCTCCTTGCTCGACGCGATCGACGCGATCAACCATAGCGGCCCCGGCTACACGATCGTCTTCGCCTTTGATCCTCGCGTGACGTACAGCAAGAAGCGGATTGCCCTGGTGTCCCCGCTGGAGGTCACGCAACCCAACACCACGATCGATGGCGACGACGGGAGCGGGAAGCCGGGCGTCACCATCAAGAGTCCGGGGAAAGACATCACGACGTTTTTGATCACCTCGGACGGGAACACGCTCACACATGTGGCGACCGACAACGTCACCTTGTCCGGGGCGTCGGCCCACGACAACCATGTCGCCGGCAACTATATCGGCGTCGACCCGGCCGGCAAGCCCCTGCCCCTGAACGGCAATGGGGTGGAGATTGTCGACGGCGCCCACGACAACGTCATCGGCGGCCCGCGGTCCGCCTCGACCTGCGCGGACCCGTGCAACGTCATCGGCGGCAACGACGGGGCCGCGATCCTCATCTCGGACACGACCACGATGAAAAACGTGGTGCAGGGCAACAACATCGGCGTGGACGCCACCGGGGCGATCAGCATCGCCAACAGGGCCGGCGTGCAGATCGTCAACGCGCCGGGGACCACGGTCGGCGGCGACAAGGGCGCGGAGACGGGGTGCGCCGGTCCCTGCAACATCATCGACGCCAGCCTGGGGGACGGCGTGCTCATTGTAGGGTCGGCCAGCAGCGCGACCCGCGTCGAGGGCAACTACATCGGGGTCGACGCCACGGGGGCGGTCAGCGTGCCCAATACGCTCAATGGGATCGATGTCGGGGATGGCGTGGCCGGCGCCGGCATCGGCGGCGACAAGGGGAGCGTGGCGGACTGCGCCGGCCCCTGCAACCTCATCAGCGGCAACAGCGGCGACGGCGTACTCATCATCGGCGCCGCCGCGATCGACACCATGATCCGGGGCAACTACGTCGGGGTCGACGCCACGGGGGCGATCAGCGTACCCAATGCCGGCGCGGGCATCCTGCTACAGAGCGTGGAGCGGACCACCATCGGCGGGGATCGGGGCGCGGCAACGACCTGCGCCGGCCCCTGCAACCTCATCAGCGGCAACGGCCAGGATGGGGTGCGCCTGCTCGCCTCGAGCCTCATCACCGTCACGGGCAACTACATCGGCACGGACGCCATGGGCGCGTTGGGCGTGTCGAACGGCGGCCCTGATCGCGCGTCCGGCTGGGCCGGCGTGGCCCTGTTCAGCGACTTCGTCTCCAGTGATGGCGCGCAGGTAGTCGGCACGGCCACGCGGAACACGATCGGCGGCGACCGCGGCGCCGCGCATGCCTGCGCCGGTGTCTGCAACGTCATCGGGGGCAACAGCCTTGGTATCGAGCTCGCGGACAGCGGCGCGACGGGCAACACCGTGGCGGGCAACAACATCGGCGTGGGCGCCACGGGCGCGATCAGCGTGCCCAACGGCCAGATCGGCGTCGAGGTGACCCAGGGCGCGTCCCGCAACACCATCGGCGGCTTTCGCGCCACGGGCGATAGCGCGTGCGACCACACCTGCAACGCCATCGGCGGCAACGGCGACTTCGGCGTGGCCGTGCAGGGCGCGGGTACGAACGACAACACGGTGCAGGGCAATTATATCGGATCGAACAGCGCCGGAACGGCGGCGCTCCCCAACGGCCACGGCGTGCTGGTGAACTTGGGCGCGCAGGGCAACGGCATCGGCGGCGCGGGCACGCCCGCCAAGCCGGGTCCCGCTCCGGCGCCGGCGGCCGCCCATGGGGTGGCAGGGGCCGCTCCCACGCCGACGGCCCTCCCCGGCGACGCCACGGCCACGGCGCTACCGCCGGCGGCGCGCGCGCGACCCCTCACGGCGCCAGTCGGCGAGCACGCCGGCGGCGCGGCCGCCGCCCAGCTGCAGACCGCGCGCGACAGCCTGCCCACATGGCAAGAGATCGACCGCACGCTCGGTATCACCTCTCCCGCGCCGGCAGGCGCCGACCCGGACGGAGGGCCGGGCGAGAGCGAGGATATCCGCGCACGCGAGCAATGGTTCTACCAGCAGCGCGCCTACCCCGGCACAGCCATCCCGGCCGGGGCGCGGCTGCGCGCCTTCAGCCAGCTGACCGCGTTGCGGCATACCCTGGCGGCGCGGACGGCGCGCACGGGCGTCCACCGCGGCGCGGCCACCGTTGCCGTGGGCGCGACGGGCGCCTGGTCGGGGGTGGGCGATCCATCCCAGCAGGGCGGCAGCCATGGTCCGGCCGGCGGTCGTGTCACCTCCCTCGCCGTCGACCCGACGGACGCCAACATCCTCTACGCGGGTACGGCCGGCGGCGGCGTCTGGAAGACGGTCGACGGCGGCGTGAACTGGACGCCGATGGCGAACGAGGACACGCAGCCCAGTCTGTCCATCGGCGCGCTGGCGATCGACCCGACCAACCACAATATCGTGTACGCCGCCACCGGCTCGGTTGCCCGGCCAACGGTCTCTGGAAGAGCACGGATGGCGTCGCCTGGACGCGCCTGAGCGGCTTCGACGCACTCGCCGGCGTTCCGGCGAGTGCGCCGGCGACCCGACGCATCGTCGTCAGCGCGTCGCCCACCGACCCCAGCGTCGTCTACGTGGCCGCGGCGGCCACTGACGGCACGCTGCAGGGCGTCTACGGCAGCGCCAACGGCGGAACCACCTGGCAGCAATTGCCGGCCCCGAGCGATAATGGCGCGAAGCAGTACTGGTATGACTTCTACGTCGCGGTCGACCCGTCCCAGCCCAGCACGCTCTACCTGGGCGGGATCGACGTGTTCAAGTTCACCTCCTCCATCGTGGCCGGCCACATCACCTTCGGAAGCTGGAGCAACCTGACCGACGCCTATGGCGCGTTCTCCTCTAGTGGGGTCCACCCGGATCAACACGCGCTGGCCTTCGCGCCCGACGGCTCGCTCTACATCGGCCACGACGGCGGGGTCTCGCGCGGCGTTAGGGGGACGCGGGGCGAGTACACCTGGACGAACCGTAGCGCGGGGATTGACGCGCTCCAGCCATATGGGGCGGCCGTCTCGGTGTCGGGCGAGCCTCTGCGTCTCTATCGTGGCCTGCAGGACAACAGCGTGGATCGCTCCACCGGCACAGGACCCTGGACCGACACGAAGATATGTGGCGACGGCGCCCTCGCCGCCATCGACCCGACCAATGCCAGCATCGCCTACGCCGAGTGCGAGCAGGGGCAGCTCAAGAAGACGGTCGACGACGGCGCGACGTGGCGAGCGGTGACCGATGGGACCAATCCCGCCGTGACGTTGCCCAACGATAACCCGGGCAAGGACCCGCGCCACGCCTGGATCACACCGTTCGTGCTCGATCCGGCCCAGCCCGCGCGCATCCTGATGGGCACCTATCGTGTGTGGGAAAGCACCGATGGGGCGGCCAGTTGGCACTACGTGGCGCCCGCCGGCACGCTCGGTCACGATCTAACCGCCAACAACAACGACACTATTAGCACGCTGGCGATCGGGCCGGCCAGCGCCCCCTGCACCCGCGATACCCTCTACGCGGGGACCGGCGCCGGCAAGCTGTGGACGACGCAGGACGACGGCGCGACCTGGTGGATCGACCGCACCACCGGGCTGCCCACGCGCTCCGTCACCAGCATCGCCATCAGCGTCACCAATGGCCAGGCCGCCTGGGTCGCGCTCTCCGGGTTCGACAGGAATACGTCCAGCACACCCGGCCATGTCTATTACACCACGGACGGTGGTCAGCACTGGCTGAATGTGAGCGGCGCCCTCCCCTCCGGCGGCGGGACCGGCTTGCCCGATGCGCCCGTCAACAGCCTGGCGGTCGACGGGGCGGGCACGCTCTACGCCGCCACCGACGTGGGCGTCTTCTACTCAACCGATGCGACGAGCGGGGGCGCGACATGGCAACCCCTAGCCGGATTGCCCAACGCGGTCGTGCTCCAGCTGATCCTGCGTCCGGACGGCGCGCTCGCGACGGCCACGAGCGGGACGCTCTACGCGGTCACGCACGGGCGCGGCCTCTGGTCGATCCGGGTGGCGCTGTCCCCCGCGCCCGCCGCCGCTCCCGGCTCAACCACCTGCCCCCCGCCGCCGACGCCGGTCCCGTCGCCCACGCCGACGCCGGTCACCCCCAAGTCCGCGGCCTGCGACGGTCCCTGCAACCTGATCGGGGGTAACGACGGGGACGGCGTGGTGCTCGCTGGCGCCGGTACGACCAACGACAACGTGCGGGGTAACTACATCGGCATGCGCGCGGATGGCACGACCGCGCTGCCCAACGGGCAGACCGGCATTGCCGTGTCCGGCGGCGCCGCGCACGACACCATCGGCGGCGACCGTCCAGCCGGCGTCTGCTCCGGCCCCTGCAACCTCATCGCCGGCAACACGGGCAAGGGCGTCACGATCGCGGATAGCGACACGGGAAGCATTACCGTGCGCGGCAACGACATCCACGGCAACGGCGACCTGGGCATCGACCTCGGCGACGACGGTGTGACGCCCAACGGCAGTGGGAGTGGCGGACCGGGCGGGGGCGGCGCCCCCAACGACGGCATGGCCTTCCCCATCGGCGTCGGCGCGCAGGTCGTGGGCGGCAACACCGTCGTGAGCGGCTTGCTGCCCACATCCGACCCGACGCACGCCACGGTGGACATTTACGCCAACCAGCAGCCTGGGGCCTGCGGGTACGCCCCCGGCAAGACCAAGACGTCGTGCGCGGCGGACGTGTGGGAGCACTTTGGCGCCGGGCAATACTACCTCGGCACGGCCACGCCCGCCGCCAACGGCGCCTTCCGCCTGGTCGTCGCCGGGGCGTTGCCCTACCCCTTTGTGAGCGCCACGGCCACCAATAAGGCTACGGGCTCGACCTCGGAATTCGGCCCCGTCTGTAGCGACCCGGCCGGCGACGGCGACGGCCTCTGCGGCGACTGGAAAAAGGTCGGCCTCGACTACAACGGCGACGGCAAGATCGACCTCAACCTGCAGGCGCTGGGCGCCACGGTCGGTCATAAGGACCTCTTCGTCGAGATCGACTACATGCAGCGGGACGCCACCCACACCTTCAAGCCCGACCCGGCCGCGCTGCAAGATGTTGTCAATGCCTTCGCGCAAGCCCCCGTCGCCAACCCCGACGGCACGACGGGCATCAGGCTGCACGCCCTGGTCGACGAGGCCCTGACCAACTACCCCGCGCTCACGTTCGACGGTAAGGGGCCGGGCAGCTTCGCTTATCTCAAACAGGGCGACAACGGCTACGGCGTCCCGCAGCCCTGCGGCGATGGGACGGCCGTGGGCCACTTCGGCAGCGCCGCCGACCGCGCCGACCCTAACTGCGCCAACATCATCGGGGCCAAGAGCCTGGTCTTCCGCTACGCCGTGTTCGGCGACGACCTGGCGGGCCAGCCCGGCTCGTCGGGGCAAGCCGCCCTGGCCGGGAGCGACCTACTTGTGACGCTGGGCGGCTGGAGCGACGCCAGGATGCTGCGGGCGGGCGGCGCGCGGGTAGTGCAGGCAGGCACGTTCATGCACGAACTCGGCCACACCCTTGGGCTGTGCCATGGTGGCCTCGCACAGGCCGTCGATCCCGGGGTCAACGGCGTCATCGCCTGCGACGCCGACGGGCGCCGCGACTACAAGCCCAACTATCTGAGCGCGATGAACCACCTCTTCCAGACGGCCGGCCTCGTCCCTTACCGGCCGCTGGACTACTCGCGCTGGGCCTTGCCGACGCTGGACGAAACCAGCCTGGACGAGCGGTCCGGTATCGGCGGGGCTACGCCGCCCGCCGACCTGCGCGTGCGCTGGCCCGGCAGCGCCTACACCTACAACCAGTCCACGGCCGAGCAGTGCCAGTTCGCGCCGGCATCGACCACCGGGGCGGTCGATTGGAACCTGAACGGGACAATCGACACGAGTTCCCAGTCGGCGGGCATCAACGACCCAACGGGCTGCCAGACAGACAGGACGACCTTGAACGGGGCCGAGGACTCGTCGCACCTGCTCTACGGCATGGGCGCCTCCAGCGAGTTCCTGAACGGCGTGGGCGTCGGGGCCGACGACCCCGATCCCACTGTGACCGAGACGATCCGGCAGGCCGGGCTGATCGACGTCGACGGCGACGGCCTCGACAACGCCCAGGACAACTGCCCCGGCGTCTACAACCCTGGCCAGCAGGACAGCAACGGCGACGGCATCGGCGACGCCTGCTCGCTACAAAGTCTGACGCTCACCCCGGCCACGGCGAGCGATGGGGATTCCGTGACGGGCACGGTGACGCTGATGCGGTCCGCGCCGGCCGGCGGCGCCGTAGTCACCCTGTATAGCCTCGACCCGACGCTGGCTGGCGTGCCCATTAGCGTCACCGTCCCGGCCAGCGCGACGAACGCCAGCTTCGCGATCACCACGACCGCCGTCACCAGCGCCACGGACGTGACGATCAGGGCCGACTGGGGGCCCTCCATCGTGACGAGTACCTTGACGCTGGCGCCGTTCGTGGCCACGCTCACGGCCACATCCACGGCCAGCCGCACCGCCATACCCACGCGCACCCCGACGTCGACCTACACATCGCGCCCCACGCTGACGCCTGCCCCCTCCGCATCGTCCAGCAGCACGCCTACCCCCGGACCGGCGGGTGGAACCTTCGGCTTCGCGCGGAACTACTATATCGATCCGGCGGTCGCCGATGGCTCGTTGCATGGCAACCGCCAGATATACCCGCAATCGATAGCGGTGGGTGATGTCACCGGCGATGGCACGCCCGACCTGGTGACCGTCAGTCGAGGGTCTGGATACACCAGTGATCCTGCTGACACGAGCGGGACGGTCAGCGTGCTGCCAGGCGTCGGTGACGGGACCTTCCAGTCCGTCATCACCGCGACCACCGACACGACGGTTTACCCCGATAACGAACGCACCAGCCCCACCTTTGTGGCGATCGGCGATTTCAACGGCGACGGCCGCGGCGACCTTGCCGTCGCAAACCACTATAATAACATCCATGGGGGGCCGGGCGATACAATTAGCATCCTGCTGAACACGGGCGGAGGCACCTTCAGCGCACCCGTGACCTTCACGGTTGGCCAATATCCTACCTCGATCGTGGTGGGTGATTGGAACGGCGATGGCCGGCTCGATCTGGCTGTGGCTGAGTCGACCGAGTACAGCGTTGGCCGCGTCGGGGTGCTGCTGGGCAACGGCGACGGCACCTTTCAGCCCGTGGTGGACTACTACGTGCCGAGCGGCGCCATCTCCCTGGGGTCGGGCGACATGAATAACGACGGCGTGCCCGACCTCGTGGCGGAGGCGCCGGGCTCTGTCTCCGTGCTGCTGGGTCAGGGCGATGGGACCTTCACGGTGGCTCCAGGCCCCGGCCCGTACTCCACGGGCGAGGTCGCCTCTATCGTCCCGCTCGACCGCACGGTAGGCGACCAGCTTACGGTCGGCGACCTCAACGGCGATGGGTTGCTCGATGTGGCGGTTATCAACCAATCGGGCGGCACTGTCGGCGTGCTACTGGGTCATGGCGACGGTAATTTCGGCGTCGCGCACACGTACCCGCCGGGGAACTCGCCCACCGCGCTGACCATAGGTGACTTCAACGGCGACGGCGTCCCCGACCTTGCCGCGACCGATACCAGCGCGTTCGGCAGTTCGTATTACCATGGCGTAAGCGTGCTGCTAAACCAGGGCGACGGCACGTTCAAGGCCGGCCAGACCCTCCAGACTGGTAACAAGCCCATCGCCCTCGTTGCGGGCGACCTCAACGGCGATGGGATACCCGACCTGGCGGTGGCGAACCAATACAGCGCCAACGTGAGCGTGCGCCTGGGCCAGGGCGACGGAACCTTCGAGGATGCGCCGCGCTACGGCAGCGGCCTGCGGCCCGTCGCTCTCGCGGCGGGCGATCTGAACGGCGATGGCGCGCTCGACTTGGCCAGCGCCAATCGCAGCACCGATACGGTGCACGTGTTCCTGGGCAAAGGCGATGGGTCGGTCCGGTTCGATGCGAGCTATCCTGTTGGGCACGATCCGTCCGCCGTCGCGGTCGGCGACGTCAATGGCGACGGCCACCCCGACCTCGCGGTGGCGGACGCGGGCAGCGACGATGTGCGCGTACTGCTGGGCAACGGCGATGGTACCTTCGCGCCCGCCGTGAGCTTTGGCGTTGGTCATAGCCCGTCGTCGGTCGTCTTCGCCGACGTCAACCGCGATGGCCGCCTGGATATCGCGGTGGCGGACGCGGGCAGCGACGACGTGCGCGTGCTGCTGGGTAACGGCGATGGCACTTTCGCGCCCGTCGTGAGCTTTGGCGCCGGCCGCGATCCCGTCGCGCTCGCCGCCGGCGACCTCAACGGCGACGGCCATCCCGACCTGGCCGTGGCCAACTACGCCGACGCCAGTGTCAGCATTTTGCTGGGTGCTGGCGATGGTACCTTGCATCCCACGCTCCAGCCGGCGGGCGCCCTGGACCCCAATGCCCTGTTGATCGCCGACTTTACGGGTGATGGCAAGCCCGATCTGCTGGTCGCCAACTATTACTACCAGAGCAACGCGAAATTCTCGGTCCAGATGTATCCGGGGAACGGCGACGGCACCTTCGCGGGCAGCGTGTTGGTGAGCGGCAATCCCAACCGCGACGCCTCGGAGCAGGACTTGCCGACCGCCCTTGTCAGCGGCGACTTCAATGGCGATGGGCTGCCTGACTACGCCGTGGCGAACGCGCAGCGCAACGAGGTGGAGGTCGCCCTGGATCGGTCCGGTGGCAACTTATACGTCCCGTACGGCGAGGGGCATACCATCAGCACGGGAGCGAACCCCAGCAACGTGCAGATCGGCGACGTCAACGGTGACGGTAAGCCCGATATGGTTCTGGCGAACGACGCCAGCCATGATGTAAGCGTGTTGCTGGGCAACGGTGACGGCAGCTACCAACCGGCGCGGGTCTACGCGACCGGACCCTACGAACCGTTCTACCAGGACTCCTATGGCGCGACCTCCGTCGCCCTGGGCGACTTCAACAACGATGGCACGCTCGACATGGCTGTCACACTCTCCTCGGACGGCCAGGGCGGGTGGGTCAGCGTGTTGCTTGGCAACGGCGATGGGACCTTCCAGCCCGCCGTGAAATATACCAACAGCTCCTTCAGTAGTCCAGAGTCCATCGCGGTGGGCGACTTCAACGGTGACGGCCATCCCGATCTAGCCGTGGTGGATGGTGGGGCCTATGGCGATGACTCCGGCGCCGGCGTGTATGTGCTGCTGAACCGCGGCGACGGCACCTTCACCGCAGACGGGGGCTTCGCCGGACTGCCCAACGCGCGGGGCATTGCCGTGGCCGACTTTAATGGCGATGGCACGCTCGATGTGGCGATTGGTTTCGTGCATCTGTACGATACGAGCCTCGGTGGGCAGGTGCAAATCCTGCTAGGGCGCGGCGATGGCACGTTCCAAAAGGGGTGGACGTCGGGGAACCTGACTCCTGAACGGAACGCCGCCATTGATGTCACCGCTGGCGACATCAATGGCGACGGCCATCCTGATCTCGCCGTCCGCGATTCCCTGGGTCGAGTGACGCCTCTCTTGAACCAGGGCAACGGCACCTTCCAGCCTGGTGCGACGTACGGGCCCGTCCAGGGAGCGTCCTCTCACACCAATAGTGTCGGCAGCGTCGCGGTCATGGACATCACCGGCGATGGCAAGCCGGATATCGTCGCCCTCAATCCCACCAGTAACGGTGTGCGCGTGCTGCGCGGCAATGGCGATGGCACGTTCCAGAACGCGGCCTCGTACCAAACCGGCAATGAGCCAAGTTCCGTTGCCGTGGGCGACGTTAGCGGTGACGGCCGCCCCGACCTTGTGGTAGCGAACTATGCCAGCAACGACATCAGCGTGCTGCTCAACCACGCTCCAGCCGGCTCGCCGGGACCGACCGTCACGCCACGGCCCACCGCGCCCCCCCGACTCACCCGCACGGCCACGTCCAGCAGCACCCCGACACAGACGGCGACACGCACGCCGACGGTGACGCCATCCGCGACGAGCACGCCGACTCCGGCGAGCGCTGCCCCGACGGCGACGCCGACCGTCATACCAAGCGCCACCGCCCCGACCCTCCCCGCGGACACCGGCACGGCGACGCCCGTCCCCACACCGACGGCGACGACGGCCGCCACGGACACAGCCACGCCTGGCCCGACGGCATCGCCAACGCCGACGGCATCGCCAACGCCGACGGCATCGCCAACGCCGACGGCATCGCCAGCGGCGACGGAGGCGACGTCCACCTGCACGTCTACCCCCACGTCGACCGTGACAGCCACCCCCGGAGCGACGAGCACACCGGCCGTCACGGTGACGGCCACGCCGACCGGCACAGCTACTCCGACGGCGACGCCGACCGCCAGCGCGATCGCCATGGGGACGGGCGCGCCCGTCCCCTCACCCGCGCCCACGGCCGCCAACGCGCCGCCCCCGACGGCCACCGGCATGTCCGCACCGCCGACCGCGATCCGTAGCCCCGGCGCCACGGTAGCGCCAACGGCGCTCTCGACCGGGGTGAACCCGCCAGCCGCCACGCGCACGCCGGGGCCGACCGCGCCCACGCCATCGCTCTCGCCCACGCCGCCGCTGCGCCCGCGCATCGCCGTACGTCCGGGTATGGCCCGCCCCGGCGCCCGCGTCGACGTGCGTGGCGCCGGCTTCGCCCCCCGCGAGCAGGTCACCCTCGCCCTCAACGGCGCCGCGCTCCTGACCACGCCCGCCATCGTCACCACGCGCGACGACGGGGGCTTCGCCGCCGCCTTCAGCGCGCCCACCAGCCTGCTCGACGGCGCCAACACGGTCGGCGCCCTCGGCAACCGTAGCCGCCGCCCCGCCCTCGCCCCGCTCCAGGGCGACCTCCCCGTCGCCGCCGCGTTCTACCTCACCGGCGGCGTCGAAACGGGGACAGAGCACTCCTCTGTCACCCTGCTCAACCCCACGTCGCGTCCGGCCCGCGTCCACTTCACCTTCTACGACGGCCGGGGGAAGGTGGCCACCGCGAGCCGCGTCATCCCACCCGCCACGCAGCGACAACTGCCGGTCGGCATGCTGGCCCACGTCGAGGGCTCATTCGGCTTGCGCGTCACGGCCGACCGGGCCATTGTGGCCGGGCTCACCCTCACCCGCGACGGCCGCGACGGCGACAGCCTGCTGGGCAACGTCGGACTCGACACGCGCTGGTACCTCGCCGAGGGCTACACCAACCTCACCTTCCACGAGACGGTGGCGATCCTCAACCCCGACGCGCGGCGGGCCGCCCGCGTGCGGCTGCGCCTGATCCCGCTGAACGGCGGGGCGGGCCGCACCGTGCCGCTCCTGGTCTCCGCGCACAGCCAGCGCGTGATCGACGTCAACCGGCTGCTGACCGGCTGCTCGCTCAGCCTCATCGCCGAGTCCGACCGGGGCGTGGTGGTCGCGCGCGCGCTCACCTTCAGTGGCGGGGGCTACGGCCTGACCACGCGGGCCGGGACCAACGTGGCGGCGACGAGTTGGCTCTTCGCGGAGGGCGAGACGGACCACCACTTCGAGACCTTCCTGACCATCCTGAACCCTAATCGGCGCACGGCCCACGTCACGGCGCGCTTCTACGGGAGCGGCGGGCGTCTGCTGGGGCGGCGCAGCGTGGCCGTCGGCCCGCTGCGGCGGGCCAACATCCGGCTCAACGACGTGGTGCGTGCGGGGGGGGGCGGGATCGCCAGCGTGGTCACGGCCGACCAGGCAATCGTGGTGGAGCGGCCGGAGTATTTTGGCTCGCCCAACGGCGAGCGGGTGGCGGGGAGCGACGCGTACGGGCGCAACGGGGTGGGGTTGAGCTGGAGCTTCCCGGACGGCGAGACCGGGGGGCGCAGCCGGGAACTGGTGCTGTTCTACAACCCGTCGCCGCAACGAACGCGGGTCGAGCTGACGGCGTACGGCGCCGACGGGCGGAGCTGGCGCGCGCGCGTGAGCGTCGGGCCGACTGCGCGCGCCACGCTGGACGTGAGCAAGCTGTTTCCGGGGGCGACGCGGGCGCACGGCATAGTCGTGTCCGTGCTCAGCGGGGAGGGCATCGTGGCCGAGCAGACGATCTACACGGCCGAGCTGGGCGCATTGCGTAGCACGGAGGGCCTGGCGCGGTAGGGGCGCGCAATCTGGCAGGCTAGCGCTATCTCCATGATCGACTCGCACTCCTAACGCAGCACTTGCAGCTCGCCGCCGCCGTGGCCGACCAGGGCAGCGTTGTCCTCATTGACGGCGAGGCGGGCGTCGGCAAGACCGCCCTGGCCGAAGACCTGTGCCGCGACGCCGCCCTCCATGGCGGGCCCGTCTGACGCCCGCCTCGCGCGCGTCGCGTCGCGTCTTCGCGTTGATGATGGCGAGGCGTCCCATGCGCCGCACGGCCGGCGCCCCTCATGAGCGTGAGTAGCCCTACTCGCGGCCATGAGTATTTCTACGGATGATTTTGCGTCGCCACACGACTATGATAGACAGTGACCCGAGGATTTAGGACATTGCCGGAAAAACAGTAGGAGGAATGCATGCGTGGTGGTCATTTTCTAGCGGCCGGCGCTATCTGTGTAGCGCTTGGCGCCATCCCGCTTGGCGCGTCGGCGGCCGGCGGCAAAGCTTTGGACGGGTCGTATTTCTTCGGATCGTGCTACAAATGTGTGCATAGCACTGTCACGATCGCCGGCCAAACCATTCGCGGAACAGACATCATCATGCCCACCGCGAACACGGGCGAACAGATTTCGCTCAATGCCCGCAGGTTGCCGGCCTACAATGCCGTGACATTCCTGCTGGGCTGCGACGACAAGGGCTCGGACATCGGCGTCAGCGCCACGCTCCAGGTGCTGGGTGACGGCCAGGCGCCCCTGGGGACGTATACGGTCGCACAGGGACAGCCGGCGCGTCAAGCGATCGTGCCGTTCAAAGGCCACGGCTCCATCTCGTTCGTGACGAAGGCAACGGCGAACTTTAAGGAATGCGATGTGACGCTGGCTACCCCACTTGCGATCGTGTTGGGCGGCCCGAAGGCAGCGGCGCTAACGCTCGCGCCGGCTCGTGCAGCAGCCGGGGCGCAAGAGACAATCTCGGCACTCGCGCCGGCCGGGACGCAGGCGAGCGCGGTCGTCACCTATGCTTCGGGCCAGCAGCAACTCGTCGGCCCAACGCTCGTCGGGTCGGACGGACGCGCGACGCTCAGGTTCACCGTGGCGCAAGGCGCCAGCGGAACGGCGCGGGTGACGGTGGTGACGGCAGCGAAGACGCTCGAGGCAACCTTCACGATCACAGGATGAGCGCGGTCGACAGGCCGGCTGCCGGTATGATCGAGTAGCCCTTCGGCGCCGCTAGCCTGGCCTTAAAAGACCATGGCAGGAAACGGACCTTGAAAGGTCGCCCAACGGAGAGAGGGAATATATCTCAGCGCAGCGCGCGCGGCGAGCGCAGACGGATGACCGTGACTTCGGGCGGGCAGTTCCAGCGCGCCGGCGCGCCGCTGGTGCCGACGCCACGGCTCACGTAGGTCTGCACGCCGTCGTAGACATAGGCGCCCATCGAGTAGCGTCGCGGCAACACGCTGACCGACCCGATCGGCCCCAGGCCCGGCACGCGCACCTGTCCGCCGTGGGTGTGGCCGGCGAGCAGTAGGCCGGGGCGATAGCGGCCCAGACGCATCAGCACATCGGGGCTATGCGCCAGGAGGAGTGTCGCCGCGTCACCCGGGACGCCGGCGAAGGCGTCGCCGAGGCGGTCGAGCCCCAGTGTAGGATCGTCGACGCCGACGACGCGCAGCACGCCGTCGTAGAGGCTGTCGTTATTGTTGTCGAGGAGGCGCACGTCGCCCTCCTCCAGCGTGCGCAGGAGTGGCCCCAGGTCGTTCGGACGCGGACCCTCGCCGGTGGCGTGACGGTAGTGGTAGTGGTCGTGGTTGCCAAGCACGGCGAAAGACCTTTCGCGCGGACGCAGGGCGCGCAGCAGCGGGGCCAGCGCCCGCATGCCGCCCTCGTCGTCGGCGAGGTCGCCCGTATAGACGGTAAGGTCATATTGTTCACCGCCGAGAAGTGGGACGATCGCGTCGGCGGCGTGCGCGCCCGCGGTCAGGTGCAGGTCGGTCACATGCAGGATGCTCAACCCGTCGAGGGCGCGCGGCAGGTAGCGCAACGGCAGTTCGAGGTGGGTCAAGCCGAGCTCTTCGGACGGCAAGGCGCCCGCGGCCTCACGAATGGCGCGCCAGGCGTAGGCGCGCAGGCGCGACGGACGCGCCTGGCGTTGCAGGCGGTAGGCCATCGGCGCCTCGCGGCGCTGGCGGCGGCGCTCGGCTTGTTTAGGCGTCATAAAAGGAACATCTCTTCTCTGTGTGATCTCTCTATACTATACCCTAACGCGGCAGAGCCGAAACCAAACTTGTGCGCATTTTGCGATCAATGTCACTCGTAAGGTCCTACTAGGTAGCATGACCGGCGCCAGCGGCCATAGTGGGTCCAGCGGGTACACTGGACGGGGGGAGGGAATCACTTGTGTCATTTCCGTGGCCACGCTTCTGGCGCCGCGTCGCCGTCATCTTTGTTATCGCGCTCGCGCTCAGCCTCGCCGTGTCGGCGGGCATCAGCCACGGAAGCCTAGACCTCTTCGGCATCCTCGTCG
>JAABUX010004993.1_pt1 | contig 16501 bp, 23 predicted proteins | sample 5561851 | NCBI WGS metagenome assembly JAABUX01 (sample SAMN10711883, study PRJNA513361) | rock metagenome | isolation source: Antarctica rocks | place: Antarctica: Victoria Land, Richard Nunatak red sandstone | collected 2016-01-03 | reverse complement strand
CGAGCGCTGCTGCATCGCCGCCGCCCGCGTCGTCGTCATCGAACCACTCCCCGCTGCCGGCACCATCGAGGTCGGCACCGGCTGCGTCGGCCCCGTCGCTGTCGGGGCCCCAGGGCGGCCGGAGCGCAGTCGGGTGCCACAGCACAGCTTCACCCTCCACCGCTACCGCGCCCTGCCCCGCAGCATCGGCCAAACGTTACAGCACTGCGCTCAGTAGAACCGCAAAGGCACGTTGGCAAATGAAAGGGGGCGTTTTGCATCAGGCTGAACTAAGAGCGTGAGCTTTTCATGCACGAACGTGTTTCTTCGCGCGTGCTTGCTTTACAGTATATACAAACCTGTACATGGTCTGATCTAATGCAATCGCAACCCAAGCTGCGCAGGTGGCGGCAGCAAGGCACGCAGCAGCAAGTTCCCTGGCCGCTGCCACGCCTCCGACAGGCTCGCGCGCGCGGGCAGGCTAGCCCTGAGCCAGCACGCATGCATGCACTTCATCCGCCGCCCGGCAGCCCGGCGAAGTTGTGTTTCAGGCGCGGCCGCGCCTGGAAGTGCAGCGAGGAGCGCAGCGGCGGGTCGGCCGGGCTGCGCGGGCTGCCCGCGGCGGCGCCGGGGGCCCCGCGCGCCTCCGCGCCGGGCTCGCCCTCAGGCGCGGACACCTGGCGCGCAGGCAGGCGGGCCGCCCTGTTGCTCCAGATCCTGGCGCCGCCCTGGCTACAGAGCGTGTTTGACAGCGTGTCTGACAGCCTGCGGCACCGGGCAGGCGCGCAGGTTGCCAGGTCCTTCAGGCTCCCGGGCATGAGCGCGCAGGCAGCGAGCGGGTCGACGCCAGGTGGGGAGCCCGGCTGCCCGCCAGGCAGCGCCCCGCTGCGGCGCGCGCCCGCCGGCGCGCGCGGTCGCGCGGGCGCGGCGAGCGCGGGGCGCGCGCCTGGTGCAGGCCCAGGCGGTACTCCTGGTGCAGGCCCCAGGAGTAGGTTCTCGGCGTGCAGGGTACTGTGGGGTCTCGGGCAGGGCAGGCGCGCCTGGTGCAGGCCCAGGCGGTACTGAATGCCGTCGGCGCGCTTGGCGCTGCACACGTCCAGGCCCAGCGCCAGCGGCACGCCGCAGTACGCCGCGGCCGAGTCCAGGAACTCGGCGTTCCAGGCCGCCGACGCCTACGGCCGCGCGCGCAGGCCTTCAAGGGATCACAGGGCAGGGCGCCGCCGGCGGGGGCCTTGACACTGTCAGGGACGTTGATGCCTGCGGCAAAGCACAGAGCCTCTAGGTGGAGCGCTTGCCGGTGGAGCGAGACATGTAGCAGCATGCCTGGACTGCCGCTGTCAGACGCGCAAGCAAGCTTCCCAAGCAGTACATCAGCCTCAAAACCCAGCCCTAGCCATGCGCAGGAAGCCATGCTCTTCACTGGCTGCAGCACGCCCTGCGCCAGGTCCCCTGCCCTGCATGATGCTGCCTGCGGGCGTGCTCACGCAAGAAGGTCGTCCTCCCTGTAAAACGTACCTAAGATGTCCCACTATCCCTAGGACGGCGTGCCTGCAGCTCATGGCCCGGCAGCTCGTGCTTCAGCCATGCCTGTCCGCGCACGGCTGGCGCCGGCGGCTGCGCGGCGGCCGCCGCCGCGCCGCCCGCATGCCCGTCTGCAGGCCCGCACTCTGCCAGGTCGAGCAGGGCGGGGCCCCCAGATGGAGCCCCGGGTGGACTGTCCCCGGGGAGATCCTCCTGCGGCCGGCTGTCGGCGTCAGGGTCCAGGCGTGAGTCTGCAGCTGGGTACAGCTCAGTGTCCAGGGTCTCCGCCGCGGCGCTGCCAGTGACCTCCTCCGCGCCGTTGGCCCCCGCGGGGCCAGGCGCGGCGGTCGGCGCCGCAGGGGGGCGGCGCGGCGCGCTCGCATGCGGCGCATCCGCGCGAGCGGCCCGGCGCGCTCGCAGCTCCGCGCGGGCAGTCGCCAGGTTTGGCACCTCGCAAACCGCGTTGAGCGTGGTGGCCCTGCGCGCGCATGCGCGAGCATGGCGGTTTGCAGGCAGCGCACGTCCTCAGCGTGATGACCCAGGGCCATCATAACAGTGCTGACATGCTGTAGTCTGGCGCCGGAGGCATGACACAACGAGCACCATGCGTGTCTTGCAGACGATGCTGCGGGGAGGTGCAACAAATGCGGTGCTACATGCCCGGCGAGGTGCTCTGGTACAGAGCATGGCCGCCAGGCAAGGAGTGTCACTGCATCATTGCCAACGGTGCCGCACAGCGCTGTCCCAATGGGGTGTAGACACAGGATGGTCAACGACAGGGTGCCAGCCAGAGGATGTGGATGACATGCATCTTGGCTCTGTCTTGCACTCGTCTGCCACCAACGGCGCGCGGGGGCGCACTTGCCCAGGCCCACGCGGGTGCGCGCGCAGAGGCTGTAGTTGTTGAGATCCTTGAGCGTCTGGCCCTGTCGGCGCAGGAGCGCAGCTGTTGCACGTACTGTTAGAATAACCAAGCTCAGCAAACCAGACTCTCCAGGGCAGGCTTGGTTCTCCCCGTCTGGGCAATAAAAGAGCATGTGCAGCACTGCTCAGAAGGCGCAGCGGCACGCGCACAAGGTGCAAGGCTGCGACGTGTGCAAGCCAAGCTATCCGCGGCGCGTTTGAGGCGCGCACCACGCGCTCGCCGCGGCGGTGCGCGGCATGCATCTGCTGGGCGCGCGCGCGGCCCAGCAGCGCCAGCCACCAGCTGTGGCCGCCAGTCTTTCCGAGCACCCGGTCGAGCACCTGCGGCCGTGCGCGGGCAGGTTGCCAGGCCAGACAGGTGGAGCTGCACAGGAGAGTGCAGGCGGAGGCATGGCCGGGCATGCCTTGCCAGGCCATGCCAGGCATTGGCAGGCTGTGCGGCGTAGCTCTGCGGCAGTGAGCGCACACGGTTTGCAGCCACAGGCAGCAGAGAGCCGGAGCGCGTGTGACGAAGCACGCACCAGGCCCCCCGAGTTGGCGTCAAAGGCCGGGACGAACGGCACCCACAGCGCGTGCAGCGCCAGCAGCTGCTGCGTGCGCGACAGGCCCGACGCGCACGTCTGACCCAGCGGCGGCGGCTCGCACGGCAGCGTGCGCGCCAGGCCGTCCAGCGCGCGCACGCTCTGCACGGCCTGGTCCCAGAAATTTGCGTGGATGGCGCCGCGCACGCGCGCCCGATGCTCCAGCTTCTCCGGCACGATCATTGCGGCGCGCTTGGCTCCGCGGATTAGCGCCCCACGCCGGACATGTGCATGCTGGCAACAGGCCTGCGGGCTGCCAGCGGCTTCACCCTCTCCTCTTTCGTTGCTGCTCCAGAGCGTCGATCACGGTTTGTGGCGCCAGGAGAGGAAGCCTGTGCAGGCCATAGCTTGTGCAGGAAAGCAACAGCCTGTTGCCAACAGGAAAGCTGACCTGCATCTTGCTCGCAAGATGTCTCATCTGGCTGTGCACCCTTGCTCAAGATGTCAGGCAGGTCAGGCAGCCATTGTCCTACTTCAGCTCTGCGCAGCCGCAGCAGTTGCGCTTTGTGGAGCCTGGCCGCCTGAGCAGCCTGGCTGGTTAAGGCTTCCACCTTGTGCGTCATCACTCCTTGTTTTCTCTGCCACAGGCCGCATGTCTGTCTCCTGCGTCTTGTGTGAAGTTGTTTAGCATCATACATCACAGCACAGTATGGCGGCGCACAAGGTTATTGCTGAGGGAGCAGCTAGGCCTTCAGCTCCACGCCTGGACCAGCTCCCCGCAGAGGCACGTGCAGGGGTGCAAGGAGCTCGCGCCCTGCCTGTTGCCGCAGGGGCCGCGGCGCTCTGTACGCAGGGAGCTCGCCGCGCCTTCGTTTTGAGATGCCTGTGTCTCTGCAGGTCCTGCAGGCGTGCGCGTTCCGCCTTGCCGAGGACTGCTGGGTCAGACCCGAAGCCTTCAAAGGAGCTTTCTTGCTGCCGACAGTCTGCAGGCGCGCACCGCAGCTTTCAACACAGGTAGCAGCCACAAGCCTGCAGCAGCCATGCTCGAGACCCGATGCGCGTGGCAGGCGGTTCAAGGAGGCGCTCGAGCAGCCGTTTTGGAGCGAGCTGGACGGGCGCCTCGCTGCTAGGCTGTGGCGGGCGCTTGGACGGCCTGGCGCGCCCCTGCCTTCGCTACACGGTGTTAAAAAGGTTCATTATGCTACTGATGCACAAGCACGGCGTGGACGTTTGCGCCTCCCACTCAACTGAGCACTGGTTGAGCGCCGGCCTCTTTCGCTGCTGGTTGTACCAGCACCCTTTGGCTGCCGCAGGCACGCCCGAGGAAGCCAGCGTGCGGCGGTGGCTCAAGGTGCAAGGCGACGCTGTGGTGTCTATCTGTCACTTGAGCGTCAGAGGCCAAACGGTAGATAATGCGTCTGGACGCGACCTGGGAGCCGAGCGGCTGTCGACCTTGCTGGCCAGCCTGCCCGCGCTGACTTCGATAAAATACTTGGTCCTTAGCGCGGACCCGCACCGCACACCTACCGCAGCAGCCGTCCGCGCCTTCCTGGCCGGGGCCGCGCGCGCCATGGCGCGCTGCTCGGGCCTGCGGGCCCTGCATGCGGACATCGCCCTGCTTGGCCGGCTGGCGGACCAGCTTCCGCGGGCGCTGGTGCGCGAGCTGGCCAGCGTGCGCACCCTGGAAGACGTCAGCCTCTTCTTCAAGGCCAGTGAGGCCGGCAGGCCTGACTGGCCGGCCACCTTCAGCCTCGCGCACCTGGTGGCAGGCCTGGCCAGCTTGCCGCGGCTGCGTGCGCTGACCCTGATGATGTCACGTGTTGGCATGGACGCCACGCTGCCCGCCAGCGTGTCGCGCCTGGCGCAGCTGACCTCCCTGAGACTGCACGGGTTTTTTGGCGTGCGCTGCGAACCTGGCTGGGCGCGCCTGCCGGCGCTTGCGCGGCTCCGATTGTATGCATGCGAGTTTGCAGGCGACGGCGAGGCCGCGCTGCCGGGCATGGATGCGCTGGGCGCCTTGACCAGCCTGGAGCTGCAGAGGTGTCCCAGCCTGCGGCTGCTCCCCGCGTCCCTGTGGCGGCTATCGCAGCTGCGCTGCCTCAGCTATCTTCGCCACATGTATGAGGACCTGGCCGGCGTGCCGCGTAGCGCGCTGCCGGTCCCGGGCCTGCCCTTGGGCGCGCCCTGCTGTGCATCTCTGACGGAGTTGACCCTGGCGGGGCACAACCTGCACATGCCCCCGGGCGGCGCGCCCTGCTGCTTTGCGTCCCTGACGCATTTGACCCTGATGGGGCACAACCTGCGGGCCTTTCCGCCCTGCATCCTGGCCGCTATGCGCCTGAAGCACCTCTGCCTGACGGACTGCTGCTTTGGGCAGCTGCCTGAGGGCGTGAGCGCGCTCACTGGTCTTGAGGCGCTGCACCTTGGGTGGCCCTCACCAGTCATAAAGGAGGTGGGGGGCAGCATTGACGCCCGCGCCCTGGGCAGCCTGGCCGGCTTCCCGCACCTGCGCCGCCTGAGCTTTGAAAACTGCAGCGTGCTGTTTCACTCAGACTTCCAAGCCGCGGCTGCGCACCCGCGCCTGGAGCGGCTTGAGCTCGTGACCGCGTATCCTGAACCCGGCCCATCGTGCGTGGCATTCCTGGGGTTTGTGTGGGCTCTGATGCAGCGAGGCCGCGCGCGCGCGCTTTCTCTCGCGGCCAGCCGTGTCCGAGGCGCGGGGCAGCGCAGCGGCCTCAACTTCCGCGCCGCGCTGGAGGCTGTGGGGTACCCGTTGAAGGTTATGAGGAAGGTGGGGTATAGAGATGCTGACGACAGCATGGAGGACGATGATGTGCATGAGGATTTTGACGACGAAGGGTACGATGATCTTCCCCTCTGACGAGGAGTAGGCAGTGTGCGCTGGGCAAGCGTGTGTGCCAGCCGTGTAGAGGACGGCGGCAGCAGTGTCCTAGCGCGTGCTGCTGTCTTCTGCATATCACACCAGTTAGAATGGATGGCATAGGATGCACCGTAGTCAGGTGTGGACCAGCAAGGGGCGTGCTTTGCCAAGGGGCCTAGGGAAGCCACGCGCGCCTGACCGAGCGGTCTCTTAAGTCCTTTTTGTTTAGCAAGCGGCCTGGCGCCAAGTAATTCGGGCATGCAGGGAGCGATGCAGTGCGACCCGGCTGCTTGCATGCTGTGTATGCTGCGCGCCTGTAGGAGAGGCAAGGTACAGTGGTGGGATGCCTTGGACTGCACGTTGCCCTCGCAGCTCGTCAGGACGCCTGGGACAAGTTTGAGGCATGTATGTGGAAGTGCTCTGGTCGTGACTGCTGTCCCCTCAGCGCAGCAGCGCTCCATCGCCAGTGGCAGAGCATGTGCCTGAACGTGAGCAGCTTGCCACTGTACCAGTGTGCGCCTTACATGGCCGCTGCAGCTCTGAGTGTTTGATGTCTTTGTTACACCCACCAGTTACAGGCCTGTTGGGGCAGCGAGGCGTGAGCTTCACACGACAGGGAGCTGCCGATGCGCCGTCTTCATCAGCTTTCAAGCCACGACATGGTCCCAACAGACACTTGCAGCTTATCAGGCGAGACAGGGGCCAGCGCCATGCCGGAGGTGCGCAAGGGTAATGCAATGCAGGGTGCATCAGTACAGGACGACCGCCCCGCATGCATCAGAGAAGGACGACCGCCGCGCGTGCATCAGGCCTTCCACCCATGCATGCATGTTGCTTGAGGGCCATGCCGCCGGCGGCCCCCTCCCTGCGCGCATGCCCCTGAGGCCATTCCTGCTCCTCATGCGCTGCCAGCCGTGCATGACATGCACTGCATGTGCCGGTCCCCAACCGAAAGCCCAATGCACCAAACCCTGCCATGGTGAAAGACGCATGCGTCCATGACCTGCGACACAGGCAGAGTGCACACACGCCGTCTGGGCTGGGTGGTTGCCCCATGCGCGGCCTGCGCGCTGCTGCATGCTCATGCGCCGTCTGGGGGGCGGGCATGCCCGGGTGCTGTCTGGGCGCCCAGGGCGCCGCCTACAGCGCACCGTGTGCGGCTCACGGGCTTGCACTCTCGTGCAGGCCGTCCGGGCGCTGCAGGAGCTCACATGCTGCCTGGGCTGCTGGGTGCCCTGTGCGCGACCTGCAGACGCTCTGTGCGCCGCCTGCAGAGTTTGCATTCTCATGCACACATCACTGCAAGCGTGATTGCAGGCACCAGGTGTGCATGAGCACTTCGTGTTGGTGTGACATGGGTCGCCGAACTTCGAGCAAGCGGACACTGGCCCTTTGCTTGCATCCTGCACTTTCTTTGTCGGATTTATATGCCACCCTGCATGGTGCTGCCCGGAGGCACCAGTAAATGATTTGCGTTCTGTGCAATGCGCATTGGTAGCCTTCGTGGACTTGTTAGCCGCCCACCATCAGATACAGCTAATATGGACAGTGCCAGTGATGAGAGTAGTGAGCCGTAGGCGCGCGTCACCACCGGGAGGGTGGGGGGGCCCGCCTGCAGTAGGCCGTGACAGCGGGCCTGATGGGCGTGGCGTGGCCCACAGCCTGGGGTCCACATGTCGCATGTCCAGGATACGGTGCAGGGTAACGCGAGCGGAAAGCGGCCGGCTGGCATGCTGTTCATGGATCACACACATTACACCGGCCCGACACGCAGGGCAGCAAAGCAGCAGGCTGCAGCACACACACCACAGCACACATACGCAGTCCCACCACTGTGCCTCGCCTCTCCTACAGGCGCGCAAAATTCATAGCAGACATGCAGCCGGGCCGCACTGCATCGCTCCCTGCATGCCCGAGACACATGCCGCCAGGCCGCTCACTATACCCATAAGAATGTTGAGACACCGCTCGGTCGGGCCCACATGGCTTGCACAGGCGCCTTGCCGCAGCGGGCCCCTCACTGGCCAACACCTGACTACGGTGCATTGCATGCAATCCTGTCCGATTTGGCGTGACACACGCAGGACAGCAGCATGCGCTTGGACACTGCCGCAACCGTCCCCTACACAGCTGGCACACATGCTTGCCCGTCAGAGGACTACAGCTCATCAGAGGAGTAGTCCTCGTCAAAGGACGCCTCGTCAAAGGGCTCCTCGTCAAAGGGCTCCTCGTCAGCGGATTCCTCGTCAGAGGAGTAAGCATACACATCGAACGGGGGCCCCATAGCCGCCAGGGCGGCACGGAAGCTGCTGCTGCTGCCCCGCCCCGCGCCTTGAACAGAGCTTCCCGCGAGGCAGAGTACGCGTGCGCGTCCTCGCTTTAGGAGAGCACACGCGAAGCCCAGGAATGCCGCGCACGATGGGCCGCTGTCAGGATACGCAGTCCAGAGCGTTAGCCGCTCCAGGCTCGGGTGCGCAGCCGCGGCCTGGAAGTCTGAGCAGAAGAGCAAGCTGCAGTTTTCCAAGCACAGGCTGCGCAGGTGCGGGAAGGCGGCCAGGCTGCCCAGGGCCCGGGCGTCAACGCTGCCCCCAACCTCATCTTCGGCTGGTGCGGGCCACCCGAGGTGCAGGTCCTCGAGACCAGTGAGCGCGCTCACGCCCTCGGGCAGCTGCTCAAAGCAGCAGCGGGACAGATCGAGGTGCGTCAAGCGTGTAGCGCCCAGGATGCAGGGAGGAAAGGCCCGCAGGCTGTGTCCTGCCAGAGTCAGGTGGGTAAGAGACGCAAAGCAGTAGGGCGCGCCGCCCGGGGGCGTGTGCAGGTTGTAGCCCGCCAGGGTCAAGTGCGTCAGAGACGCAAAGCAGGGCGCGCCCAAGGGCAGGCCCGGGACCGGCAGCGCGCTGCGCGGCACGCCCGCCAGGCTATGCTTATAGGGATGGTGGCTAAGGCAGCGCAGCTGCGACAGCCGCCACAGGGACGTGGGGAGCAGCCTCAGGCTGGGACACCAATGCAGATCCAGGCTGGTCAGGGCGCCCAGCGCGTCCATGCCCGGCAGCGCGGCCTCGCCGTCGCCCGCAAACTCGCATCCCACGATATTGAGACGAGCAAGCGCCGGCAGGCGCGCCCAGCCGGGTTCGCAGCGCAGGCCATGAAACCCGCGCAGGCCCAGGTAGTTCAGCTGCGCCAGGCGCGACACGCTGGCGGGCAGCGTGGCCTCCATGCACACGTTCCGCACCGTCAGGATCAGCGTGCGCAGCCGCGTCAGGCCGGCCAGGCCCGCCACCAGGTGCGCGAGGCTGAAGGTGACCGGCCAGTCGGGCCTGTTGGCCTCGCAGGCCTCAAAGTCGAGGCTGACATCTTCCAGTGAGCGCACGCTGGCCAGCTCGCGCACCAGCGCCTTGGGGAGCTGGCCCGCCAGCCCGCCGACGAGGGAGATGCGCAGACTCAGAGTCTGCAGGCTCGCGCAGCGCGCTATGGCGCGCGCGGCCCCGGCCAGGAAGGCGCGGATGGCTGCACGAGTAGGGCTGCGGTGCAAGTCCGCGCGCAGCATCAACCAGCCGATGGACGTCAGCGCAGGCAGGCTGGCCAGCAAGGTCGACAGCTGCGCAGCGTCCAGGTCGCGGCCAGGTACGATGACGGTCCCACACCGTTCTTGACCGATGGACAGGCCACTCACGCACTTGACAGCGCCGCCTTGCACCTCGAGCCACCGCCGGGCGCTGGCTTCCTCGGGCGTGCCTGCGGCAGCCAAGGGGCGCTGGTGCAACCACAACCGATCGACTTTGGCGCTCAAACAGTGCTCAGTTGAGTGGGGGTTGCACTCTTCCAGGCGTGCCTTGTGCATAAGTAGCAGAATGAACCTCTTAACCCCGTATAGCAAGGGAAGGGGCGCGCCGGGCCGCTCAAGCGCCCGCCACAGCCTGGCAGCCAGGGCCCCCTCCAGCTCGCTCCAAAACGGCTGCTCGAGCGCCTCCTTGATCCGCCTGCCACGCGCATCGGGTCCCAAGCTTGGCTGCTGCAGGCTTGTGGCTGCTTCCAACGTTGAAAGGTGCGGTGCGCGCCTGCAGACTGTCGGCAGCAAGAAAGCTTCTTTTAAGGCTTCGGGTCTGATCCAGCAGTTCTTAGCAAGGCGAAGCACGCACGCCTGCAGGACCTGCAGAGACCACAGGCATCCCACGTCAAAGGCGAGGCAAGCTCCCTGCGCACAGAGCGCCGAGGCCCCTGCGGCAGCAGGCAGGGCGCGAGCTCCCCTGCACGCGCCTCTGCGGGGAGCTGGTCCAGGCGTAGAGATGAGGGCCCTGCTGTGCTCTTGGCATTGGGTTCGGGCACCACCATACCGCGCTGCGCCATATGGAGCAAAGAAAGGCTACACACGACGCAAGGAACAAACACGCCGCCTGTGCAGAAAAAACAGCGTATGATGACGTACAAGGTGGAACCCCTGAAACAGCCAAGCTCAGGCTGCTCGGGCAACCAGCCTCTGCAGTGGGACTGCCGCCGCAGCGCAGAGCTCAAACAAGGGAGTCTTGAACGTGCGACGACTGTGTACTTTGCTCCAACACAAGAAAACCCCTGCATTGGCCCCATGTGGGGCTGCACAGGAACACAGCTCAGGAACACAGCAGGCTGCAGCCCTTGCTCCTCGTCAGACCTTCCTGTATCTAGCGCACTGTGCTTGCTGTAGCTCTTCCACCTCGTCAAGCCAAGTGTGTGCTGTAGGAGCTCTCACAGTTGTACACTTAATCGTGAAAGATGATGGGCGCCTCTCCGCCAGCGGGTGGCTGCACAGGCTGATAGGCAAAGCGCAGGAGCAGAGCACGTTGGCCGCGTGGCAGCAAGCAGGATGGCAGTGCAGGACGTTAGAGGTGGGTACACTGCATGTTGCTTGCGTTCTGTCATAGGTGTGCAGACAGAGAGACTAACGTTGGTCTGTGTTTACTCGCGCAGTGTACGCCTTCGCCACCCCTCCCTGCTGGCTTGCAGAGCGTTGCTTGCACACCAGCCCACTCCCTTTTCCCTGACCATGCAGGTTGGCAGCGCTCGCGCTGGCCTTCTCCGTGGGCGTGCTTCTGCAGCTACTGGTAGGCTGCCCGCGCCTCCCGACAGCCGCACCCTCGCCGGCGGGCTCCGGGCTGAAGCGCGCCGCGCCCGCCAGGGCTGCATCCTCTGGCACAACTGGTGGCCGATGCTGACGGCCTTCTTCTACGTCCTGGTCCCCATGCCCTACCTCTTCTTCGGCACCAGCCCCGCATCTGCGCACGGCACCAGCAACCTGGCCAGCGGGTGGGCTCGCCCTTGCGGTGGCCCTCTGTCCGCGGCCTCTGGGTGCTGCCTCCGACGTAGAGACAGCGCCAGCAGCGCCTGCCCGGCCGTCTGCTGAGACCCTGGCTGCTGGGCGCAGGTGGATTGACGCGGGCAAGTTCCTGACGGGCTTCTCGGCGGTCGGCTCCGTGGCAATCCCGGCCATCCTGTTTCACGCGCAGAAGATCACCGGCGGCGCGCTGGCCATGGAGCTGGGCGCGGTCGCGGTGCTGGGCGGCACCGCATTCGCCGCCGACTACCTCAACAGCAGGGACGGCTACTATGCCGGCTACTAGCGCGCGTGGGTACACGCGCCGCGTGTGGGTGGCCCCAGCTTGTGTGCGCGGTCCCTGCTGCAGCCACGCTTGTACATTTGTAAGGATGCCGGCAGGGACAGCGAGAATGCATGCAAGACCTCCAGCAGGTGCTTCCCCAGCATGTCAGATGCGCAGCAAGCTTTCACCTAAATTGTAAACCAAGTCATCAGAGTCTCCACTCCTGCGTCTGAGTGCATTTTTGTCAGCAAGCGAGTTTGAAGCTTCCAGGGAGCATAGGGGAACACGATTATAGCGTTCTAACAGCGCTGCGCTGAAAGCACATGACCAGAGCTGCACAGCAGCGTATCAAATAACTACCGGGCCTGACGACAAACTGGCGGACTAGAACGCAACAGGTAGTTTGCCCGACCAGCCCACCAAAGCAGGCGAGATCTGTACACCAGCCCGTCATCTCCCTTGCAAGCGAACACACTGCCAGCGAAGGCAGACCATGATTTGGGCCAATGCCGGCTTTATACAGGTAACATACAACAAAACCTGGGGACACGACACAAAACTGAGTTGCACATGCAATTTCCACCCAAAGACTCTCCCCTGAAAGCAGCTCTCGGCTTGTACCCAGTAGCTACTCAGTACCAGCAGCACTCGACCTTGCCAACCCCGGTGCTGGCAGCTGCGCCTTGAAGCGGTGCCCTCATGCTGCCACCCCTTAGCAGGCGCGCTCACCACGCCTGCATGCACTGTCGGCAGCTGCGCGGGCCCGCACGGTGGGCGCCAGGACTCCGCACTTCTGCTGCTAGCTGCGCACCCGGCGCCGCCTGCGGTCTGCCCCAACATCAGGAGGCGGCGGCGCGACACCCCTCCCAGCTGCCAAACTCTCGGCCCAGTGCGCATCCCCTCGGCAGCGCCACTGGGGCGGCACCTCCAGGCAGGCAGCACGAGGACACTCAGCCCGTCAGACACACACCCTGCGCCGCACGCTGCCCACCCGGGCAGCTGCAGGCGGAGAGAGGGGCAGCCCCCCCGCTCCTCGGACGCGCCAACCGGCGCGCTCAGCGCGCGGCCGCGCCGTTGGCGGCGGCCGCGCCGGCGACCGGCGCGAGCGCACGCCAGGCCTTTGCGCTGTCGGCCGCAAGCTGCGCCTGCGCGGCCGCGAATGCGCGCAGCACGGCGGCGAACTCGCGCGCGCGCTCGCGTTGGAAGCGCACCAGCTCCTCGCTCATGCGCTGCACGATGGTCTCATACGCGCCGCGCGCGGCCTCCACACGCCGCTGCGCCTCGTTCAGCTCGCGCTCCGCCTCGGACACCTTCTCCTCCTGCGCGCCGGGCCGCGCCCGGGTCAGCCGCCCGCGCGCGCATTGCAAGGGTGCAGGGTGGGGTGCATGTGTAGGGTATACTACCCCACAGCATATGCTTACATACACAGAGACCCGGCGAGCTCACGCAGCGCCCCGACTATTTTCCGCCATTGCGCAGCTACCCCCATGTGCGCAGGTCACGGCCTCCCCACACCGCGCCTTCTGTGAGCGACTCCCTGGAGGCACCCTGCTTCCTGGTGAAGTGCTCTCCACACTCATGCTGAGACCGACACCAACACTAGCTTATCACAGCACTGGAGCACGCGAGTGCCGGCTCTGAGCGTCTCGAGAGCGCGCCTTGATGCCGGGCACGCCCCGCATCTTCAGCAGCTTGCCGCGGCGCATCTCCATGTCGGCCTTGGCGTGCTGCAGCGCGCTCAGCGCGGCGCCGCGGTCTGCCATCACCGCCTTGGCGCTCCGCACCAGCCGCACAAACTCCTTCAGCGGCGCCTCGAAGGACACGCTCAGCGCGTCCGCCTGCACCTGCGCACGCACGGCAGGCACGCCCTTCACAACTAGGACGACACCTCGCTCTGGGGGAGAGCCTTCGCGTCCCTTACACAAACCTCCCGCCCTGTCTGCTCAGGTTGCGCCCGCCCTGGTTGTTGAGCTTGCTGAAGCAACCCAGCCAGCAGAACCCCTCGTACAGGCCCAGGCCTGACACGTCAGGCAACATGCACTGAGACTGGCAGCCACAGACACAGCCTCAATCAGGCTTCAGCTGCAACCTACTCTCGGGCGGGGCACCTGCGACGCGCGCGCAAGCGTGTCGGCCTTCTCGCCCAGGTTGCTGAAGCCGTCGGCCAGCGGCCCGCTCTCAAACTTGCCCAGGCCCAGCATGGACTCGCCGAACTCCGCCAGCGCGCCGCCCAGGTTGGCCTGCTGCCTGATCAGGCGCTGCGCCTGCCGGTGCGCCTCCGACAGGTGCGCCTCCAGCTGGAACATGTAGTCGCGCACCTGCGGCGTGTGCAGCAAGCTCAGAACAGAATGGTGCAGAACACCCTGCTGACAGAGGGTAAACTGCACAGCAAACACATAATGTACATGCCACGAACGATGTCACAAGAGGTCAGCTCCTGTGCCTGGCGGACAAACTGCGTGCACGCGTTTTGACATCGCATGCGTTATTAAGCATCTCGTGTGCGTTGCATCCGCGTGGCGTGTTCGCCCTTGAGAACCAGGGTGCGCAGGGAGAGCTGACGCACAGCCGCGCAGTGGCGGCCAGCGCGGGCGCGCCTTGAGGTACTCAGAGTCCTCATCCTCGTCGGCCGACTTGCCCGCAATGAGCTCCTTCGTGCTGTGGCCCAGGTCGCGGAACATCTGCAGCGTGTTGGCCAGCTTGCGCTTGGCGCTGTTGCCGCCGCCGGTGGCCTCGTGGTTTGCGCGCGCCACCTCGATGCTCCAGTCCTCCTCGCTCGCCTCCAGGAAGTGCTGTAGGTCCTTGCTGTGCGTCAGCGCCGGGTGCGAGGCCTGCGCGGCCCCCGCCAGACCTGACAAATAAGCAGAGCCTGGCAAGCACGACGCTCGAGGTCCTTGCACACACCTGTCTGCTGTGCCCTGCGAGGCGTGTGCAGGACTCCACCAGGCATACAGATGCAGAGCCCAAGGCACTGCTGAGAGGAGCGCAACCATACTGCCTGGTCCTTGGCACGAGGGAGGACACTGGCACTGTGGTCTCGATGCATCTGGGCCCTGGCCCACATAAATGCTGGTAATTGACAAAAGCAGCCTGATGTTGTGGGCACCACGCGGTTGATGAACGACGTCAGCGTCCGCCGCCGCATCTCAATGAACTCTGTGGTCATCTGCAGCTTGGACATGGCGTTCTTCTCCGGCACTGGCGGCACGATGATGCCTGCAACCGGCAGATAGCGCCCCAGGGACACATATGAGCTGCGGCCTGCTGCGGCACATGGTCTCGACGCACGCTACAACACGCACACAACGCCAGGCACATGAGAAAATTCAGCCACACACGCCGCCGCCCGCTGCTCGCACAGCCCTGACATGCCCCGGCAAGAAGGTGTCCTGTTCCCCTGCACAAAGCGGCCTGCGCGCACCGCGGAACTGCTCTTGCAAGCGAGCATGCAGCCAGGCAAAGTCGCGGTAGCGGCGAATGACCTCAACCTCGCGCTGCTTATACTGCGGCGCGCTCGTCTTGGTCTGCACCTTGTACGATACATACGCCTGCCAGCGGCGCCACTGTCAGCCCCCAGCACGCGCGTGTCAACGCCTGTGCGACCTCAGTAATTGATGAACAGAGCGGGGGCAGAAAGCGCACGAGGCGCGCACCCCGACGTTGTCACCGGTCTTGTGCGGATCGGTAACAACAATCTGAAACTCGGACGCTGCTGCGCTGGGGGCCTGCATGCCGCAGCACCAGGGTTGCGTCAGCTTCTGAGGATGCTGCCACACTGGGACCTGCTGTGTCAGGCGTCGTCAGACATGTCTTCAAAAGCAGCTCTGTGCCAAACGATGCCTGGTCTAAGATGTTGGCTGTGCCGCACCTGCTGTGAGGCTCCTGCGCTTTCTGCAGCGTCCTGCGGTTCACAACGTAACACAATCAGGCCTCGCAACTTCACCTCAGTGCACTGCCACAGCTGGCAAGAAGAGTGCGCCAGCGCGAGGACTGCGCACCCCGTCCTTCAGCACCACACTCTCGTAGGGAGGCGGCGGCGCGTCCGTTGCCACGAAGGGGTTGCCGTCGCCGTCATCGGTTGGGTGCACCTTGCCTTCCTGCGCAATCCACCCGCGACTACAGTCAGAACTAGCCCGCAACAAGTTCCTGCTCGTCGTGCACAGGTCCTCAATACAACACAGGAGTGCCTTGACACCGCCTGATCGAGGGGAGATTGCGCACCATGCTCCCAAAACTAGAAGTGCGCTCCAGCGCAGTCCAGTAGAAGACTACAACACCCACAGCAGCTTCTGTGTCCTACCTTCTCTCCCTCTGCGCGCAAACTTTTCCCAGCAAATGGCACCTGCTTGAACCCTGTTAGTGGGTTTTCTTCCCAGTGACTTTGCCAGTGCCAAGAAAAGTCAGTCTCCTTCTTCGCCCTGTGTCTCCTCAGCCGTGTTCTGGTCCTGGGTACGCAAGCGCGTTTGTGCTAGTCAACCTTTGTGCACACTCTCTGCAGCTGGTGGGACTTACCCTCCACCGCTGTGGGCTTGTGCATCGGCAGGTTGCACAGGCACGCGCGCCAGCCAGGTTGTGAGCAAAGGCGCGGCCCGCGCATTCGCGCTTGTGTGCAACGCGGCAGCTGCGCCATGCTGCCAGCAGCCAGCTTGCTTGGCGCACACCATGCCTTGCTGATGTGCCTGCTCGCCTGCACGCTGCACGCGACACCGCTTCTCCCTGTCCGGGGCACTGGCGAACTGACGTGCACGCGTCGCAGGGCCCTGCGCGATGAGCGCTCAAGCCTGAGGAGCGCGCCCCATGGAAGAGTTCCTGCGAGTGAACGGCGTCGGCGGCGTGGCGCTTGTGGAGGAGGCCGCACAGAGCGCCTCTGAACCTGCCATGCACCGCCTGGCCGGCGACGAGGTGCACGGCCTGGCCGGCGAGGAGACAGCTGAGCTCGGCGCGCCCGCGGCGCTGCAGCCGGCGCGCGTGGTCAGCCTGCTGCGCACGGCCGCGCTGCTGTGCGGCAGCGCGCTGGCCTGCTGCGTCGCCGCGGCCGGCCTGGGCCTGCTGCTGTTCCTGCTCGTGTCGCGCTCGCTCGCGCCGGCCGCCGCGCACTTTGA
>JAABUX010004992.1_pt1 | contig 16503 bp, 17 predicted proteins | sample 5561851 | NCBI WGS metagenome assembly JAABUX01 (sample SAMN10711883, study PRJNA513361) | rock metagenome | isolation source: Antarctica rocks | place: Antarctica: Victoria Land, Richard Nunatak red sandstone | collected 2016-01-03 | reverse complement strand
CTCCGATGACCGAGACATTTCCGATGTCCGAAGTCAATAGGGCGCTGGACCATCTGCGCGAAGGCAAGGCACGCTACCGGGTTGTCCTGACCAACGAGGGCTAATGAAATTGCTCGGAAGGCGGCACTGAACTTCGCTGGTCCCGTGCCGCCGCACCCGGTCAGGCCACAGCGGCGAAGCCGGTGAACTCGCCGGTCGGCTCGTCCCAGGCGGTCGCCACTTCGGTCACTTCCGCCGCGTGCGGGCCGTGCCGCAGCGCCCGCAGGAACTCATGCAGGGAGGCTTCTTCCGCCTCCGCGACCGCTTCTACCCCGCCGTCTTCATTGTTACGCACCGTGCCGACGACGCCGAGTTCCCCGGCGACATGGGCGGCGTAAAAGCGAAATCCGACTCCCTGAACCCGCCCTGAAACACGGGCCTGAACACGTTTTGTCATCGCAAATCTCCTCTCGTTTTTTTGTCAACGGCGCTACTTAGCGAGGGTCACTTTGGTCATCTTGTCGCCCTGCTGAAGCTTGCCGGCCACATCCAATCCCTTGATGACCTGGCCGAAGACCGCATACCCGCCGTCCAGGAAATGCACCGGGTTGACGCAGATGTAGAACTGCGACCCCGCCGAGTCCGGCGCTCCGGTCCGGGCCATCGCAACCGCGCCGGCCACATGGGTCAAGGGATTGTTGACGCCGTTCTGCGGAAACTCGCCTTTAATCGTGTAGCCCGGTCCACCCTGGCCGTTGCCCTGCGGATCACCGCCCTGGACGATTTTAGACGAGCCGGGTGCGCCGAGGTCGGTAATCCGGTGGAACGTCAGGCCGTTGTAAAAGCCCTTCTTGACCAGCTTCTCGAAGTTCGCGCAGGAAATCGGCGCATCTTTCGGGTACAGCTTGATCAAAATGACTCCCCGCGTCGTTGCCATGCGGACCACAGGCGCGGACGCGCCGGCTTTCATCGGCGGCGCGGCGGGAGCCGGCATCGTCAAGGGGACAGATAAAATAGCCGTACCGGCAAGGGCGGCGGCAAGCGGCAGGCGGGCAAAACGAAGTGTCATACAATCTCCTTTGAGAGCATCTTAAAATAGAGCTGCGACATTGTAGCATGTCCGCCGCCAAGCGTCAATCTTCATGCTCTGCGGCGGGCAAAGCGCAGAAATCGGCGATAGCCTGAGCGAACCCTTCAGGATCGTCGTCCATCGGGCTGTGATGCCCGTGCGGAAACGTTACCAGGCGGGCATGGGAGAGTGTTCGCGCCAGGTCATGCGCCTGCGTCACCGGAACCAGAGGATCATGCTCGCCGTGCAGGATCAAAATCGGCAGGGACAACCCCTGAATCCGCTCGCCCAGCATCGGATTGTCGCTCAGCGCCTGAAGCTGCACCCGCAGGACGCGGTCACTCGGGTTTGCCCGCACATACCAGTAGCACCGCCGGGCCTGGCCCTGCCAGAGGCCGACCCGCGCTTCCGCCGGAACCCAGTAGCCCCAGAGCGCCAGCGGAGCCATCGTCAGCCGGAGCGCCACAAGCGCGGCCAGCCCGAAGGGACGGCACAGGGGCCAGCGGGCGCGGACCGGCAGAGAAGCCGGGTCGAGCGCCGCGTCGGCCAGCACCAGCCGCCGGACCAGGCCCGGAAACAGCAGAGAGATTTCCGCTGCCAGGTTGGCACCGAGTGAGTGTCCGATCAGCGTAACATTGCTTAGGTCAAGCCGCTTGCAGACATCGGCGACCCAATGCGCCATCTGCGGGATCGTCTGCATGTCCGCCGGCAGCGGCGTTCCGCCGGTTCCCGGCAGGTCAAGCGCGATGGCTTGGTGCTGCGGGGGCATTAGCGCCAGAATGTGCCGCCACAGCTCTTTGCTGCCCGCCCAGCCATGCAGGAACAGCAAAGTCTCTGCGGCATCGCCGGGGCCGGCCCTCAGCAGGCCGAAGTCGATTTTAGTCGCCACCGCCGCCGCCGTCTCCGCCCCCACCGCCGTCATCTCCGCCGCCGAAGTCTCCGCCCCCGCCAAAATCGCCGCTGCCGAAGTCCGAGCCGCTGCTGTTGTCGGTAAAGAAGTCGCCGGAACCCTGAGAGCTTGGATCAAAGCCCTGCGTGTCGAAGTTGCCGCTGCTGTTGTCGGTGAAGCCGTCGCTGTTGTTTGCGCCGGCATTCGCGTAGCCCGGATCGGCAGATTGTCCGCCGTAGCCAGGGTCTCCATATCCTCCGCCATCATAGCCCCCGCCGCCGTAGCCCTGTCCATATTGATTGGCGTAATTCTGGTAGCCGGGCATGTCGGCGGCATAGGCATAAGGCGAATAACCCATGCCGTAGGCCGGCATCAGCATTCCGTCCAGCAGCGCCGCACCAACAAAGCCCGCCGCAACGCCTGTGCCGAAGCCGCCCCAGCCGGCGTTCTCGTAGCGCCAGTAGTCGCGGTACGGGTCGTAGCCGTCATAAGCGTACCAGGGCAGCGAGCGGCCACCGGTCTGAAACGCCAGCACCTGCGGCATCCGGCCCAGACGCAGCTCTTCAGCCTCTTCCGGCGTCACCAGCACCTGCCGGCTCTGGCCGCCGACGGTGACGGTCACCGGCACCAGCGCCCCCAAAGGCGCAGGGCGTCCCGAAAAGAACGACACCCCGCGCTGGTCCTGCGGAATGGCGTCCACCTGCGGCTGGCTGCTCGGCAGGAACGAGCCTCGGCCCCTCGCGCCCTGCGGCGCACCATAGGAGCGTGGCGTGCCAGCCGGCACCTTCTTTTTCCGAGCGGCGCTGAAAGCGCGGTTTGCCGTTTGGAGCGTGGCCGTTGCTGACGAGATGTTCGCTGCCGCAGTGAGCGCAGCGCGGAGCCGGGATAAGCATAGGCTCATCTTACCCGCTCAGACCAATTTGAGCCACTACCCATAATCGGACCTCTGTGAGCGCTTCCATTGACACGGGCCACCGCTTCCTGGGCAAGCTGCGCGGTTCCCGACTGCGGATTTGTTGCGATTGCCGGAGCATACTGCTGTTCAAGCCGGCTGCGCTCCGAAGCGTCCAGCGCGGTGGTCCAGACAGTCACGCCGGGATTTGGCCCCTGCAGCGCGACCAGCACCAGCGGTTCTTTGTCCAGATTAAGCGCCTTGGAAAGCTCAAAGGCATAATACGCCCGGACATGGCTGCCAATCTGGGATCTGAGCTGTGGGTTCTGCGCCTCGGCGTGCTGAAGATTAGCGACATAAGTGGGAGACAACGCCGAAATAATCGCGATCTTAGCACCTGTTTGCGAGCCGCTTGGCGCTGCGGCCTCGGCTAAAACTTGGGAGTCAATGCCGTTGATGCCGGATTCCACATACACGTTGGAAGCCGCGAGCGCTTGATAGGCCTTGTCATACTGAGCGCTGACCGGCATAGATCCGTCCTGGGCCAAAGCCGGGCGAGCCGCCAAAAAGCACGAAGTAAGCAGAAACACCGGCAGAAACAGTGGAACAAAACGCATACGCAGCATCGGTATCTCCCAATATCAGAGCGCGGGTATCAGCACGGGCAGTTGTGCCTATGTTACCCAGAACAGCGGCAAAAGGAGCAGTCAAATGAATCTCAGCAGCATTCTTGCAGTCCTGCGGCAGCTTGCCCCGGAAGAAAGTGCCTTAGAGGGCGATCCTATCGGGCTTCTCGTGGACCGGGAAGAGGCAGAAACCACGAAAATCGGCGTGTGCTTAGATGCGACCCCCGACGCGGTGCGCCGGGCAGCCTCAGCGGGAGCGCAGCTTGTGATCGCGCATCATCCGCTGATCTATCGCCCGCTGAAGCGGCTGGGCAATGATCCCGTGTCAATCGCCGTGAAGACTCTGGTCCGGCACGACATCGCCCTCTACGCGATGCACACGAACTGGGATGCCGCACGGGGCGGTATCAACGACACGCTGGCGGAGTGTCTGGCGCTCCAGGACGTTCAGCCGCTGGGGACGGAAGGGCTGGCCCGGCTGCCGCGCCTCGGCAGGCTGGCGTCGCCGCGTCCGTTGATGGATTTCGCCCGGTTTGTCGAATCGGCGCTGGGGTGTGCGGAGACCAGCGCCCTGCGGGTCGGGGGTGGCGACGCCCGGCGCATGGTCTCGCGGGTTGCGGTCTGCGGCGGCGCAGGAGCGGAGCTGGCGGAAGCGGTTCTGGCGGCAGGGGCGGAAGCGTATGTCACCAGCGACGTGCGCCACCATGAATATTGGGAAGCCGAGGCGCGAGGGCTGGCCCTGCTCGATGCCGGCCACAGCGCGACGGAAACGCCGGGAATGCGGTCCCTTGTTCGCACCCTACCGGGGATGCTGGGCGGCGTTGAGGTAATTTGGGTTGGGGATTAGGCCGCCCCGAACTTCTTGGCGATCAGCGAGATCAGCTCGTGGGCGAGGCCGTCAATCTCGGCTTGGTCCTCGCCCTCCGCCATCACGCGCACCAGCTTTTCCGTGCCGGACGCGCGGACATTGACGCGCCCGCGCCCGGCGAGGCGGTCTTCAGTACGGGCGATGGCTTTCTGAATATCGGCGTCGCCAGCCCAAGCCGTGCGGTCGCTGACTTTAACGCCGAGAAGCACCTGCGGGTACTCGGTCATCTGGTCCGCAAGCTCAGACAGCGGGTGGCCGGTCTCGCGCATCACTTTCAGCACTTGAAGCGCCGTCAGCAGGCCGTCACCGGTGGTCGTAAGATGGCCGAAAATGAGATGGCCGGACTTTTCGCCGCCCAGCACATACCCGCCGCCGCGCATGGCTTCCGAAACGTAGCGGTCCCCGACGGCAGTTCGCAGAAGGGTCAAGCCTGACTCGCGCAGGGCCGCTTCCAGGCCCATGTTGCTCATAATCGTGCCGACGACCGTGCCGTGCGCCAGCCTGCCGGACGATGCCAGGTGCCGGCCTACCAGCAGCATGACCCGGTCGCCGTCAACGGCGTGGCCTTTCTCGTCGGACAAAATCACCCGGTCGGCGTCGCCGTCAAAGGCCATGCCGATGTCTGCGCCTTCGTCTACCGTGCGCCGCTGCATTTCGCCCGGATGCAGCGAGCCGCAGCCGGCGTTGATGTTGGTGCCGTCGGGGTGACAATGCAGCGAGATAACTTCTGCGCCTAAATCGGAGACCACACGCGGCCCCAGTTGAAAGTTCGCGCCGTTTGCGCCGTCCAGAACGATCTTGACGCCCTGAAGGGTCACGCCGTCCATGGTGTCTTCCAGATGCCCGGCGTACAAGTCGCACAGATGCGGGTCATGGGTGATCCGCCCCACACCGGCACCGGAGGGCCGGGGCCAAGTGTCTGCATCGGCGAGATTGGCTTCAATCTCGGCTTCCAGCGCGTCGTCCAGCTTGTAACCGTCGCCGCCGAAGAACTTGATGCCGTTGTCGCTGAACGGGTTGTGCGACGCGGAGATGACGACGCCGGCGTCGAAGTTTTGAATGCGGGCGATGCCGGCGACAGCCGGCGTCGGCACCACGCCCGCCGTCATGACCTGTGCGCCCTGGGAGCAGAGGCCGGCGGCAAGAGCGGACTCAAGCAGCGTCCCCGAGATGCGCGTGTCGCGTCCGACGATAAAGCGCGGCGTATGCCCCCGACCCAGCGTCCGCGCGGCGGAGGCTCCCAGCGTCATCGCCAGCGCAGGCGTCAGTTCCGTGTTCGCGACGCCGCGCACACCGTCTGTTCCAAACAACTTCTCGGGCATAGTTTCGTTATAGTCTCCTCAGCGAAATTACGGGTTCTCAGCAAAATTACGGATTGGGTGCGGGGGCCGTCGGCGGCGCGGCAGGCGGGACGACGGGGACGACGACCGGCGGCGCAATGACATGGATCGTGACGGTGATCGGGCCGGACGGCGAGAGCGTGAGACCGGCGGGGACAATCGGCAGGGCACGCTCGACAATGTCTTTTGTTGCGCCGGAGACATCAATCGGGCGGGTCGTGAGCGTCCCAATGGCGGCAAGCTGGTTTGGGCGGCCCTCGGCGGTCACGGTCGCCGGAGACACTTCGATGTTGCCGAACCGGTACGGAGCGGCAAGTGTGCCGATGACGTTGGCGCTGACAATGAGCGTTTTGCGGGACAGGGCGCGGTCCAGATCCAGCCGAACATGCACAGTCGGCGGCGTCACCGTGACATCGCCTACCGGACTGCCGGAAGCATCCAGCGCGGTGATTGTAAAATCTTCATCTACCGCGCCGGGCGTCTGGTCGGGGTCCGCCTGAGCGGCCAGCCGCGCGACTGAGCCGACAGCCGCGCGGGTTCCGGTGATGACCGCCTCACGCGGCGTGATTATGGGCGGCCCGAACGAGTAGCCGGCAGGAGCAATCCCAATCCCGCTCGCCTCGACCGGAAGCTGGCGGCGGCGGCGCGGCTCAAGCTGAAGCGCGGCGGGCGGCGGGTCATTTTCGACGGAAACACTGGGCGGCAGGCCGGCCACATGGACCGGCAGCGGCGAGGTCGTGCCGGGCCGGGCATGAGACAAGTCCACCCAGGCGGTAACAGTAGCATCGGACAGGCGAGCGATTTCTTCCGAGGAGCCGTCCAGCGTCAGGGTTACCGACGGCAAATCCGTCGTCGCCAGCAGCAGGCTCGGCGGCAGGTTCCGCACCGTGAGCGGCAGAATGAGAATGTGCGGCGGGCGGGCATTGCTCAGGCCGGCGACATAAAAATGCAGAACGACGGCAAAAAACAGCGCAAGCAGCTTGTAGCCGAAGTTGTGGCGCAGGGCAGGAAGCATAATAGTTAAGAGTGTTCGCTTGCGGCAGCCGGCTCCGGCACGGACGCTATCTCCGGCACGGACGCGGGCGATGTCTCCGGCATGAAGATCGGTTCTGGGGCAGTCGGCTTCGGCTTCGCGGCGCGGGGCCGGATAAAGCTTCGGCGGCGGCGCAGGGCAGGCTTCTCGCGGCCCGTGTATTCCCGAATGAGCAGGTCGCGCAGGCGTCCGTCATCCCGCAGGCCACGAGCCATCTTGCCGTCAAACGCCAGCGAGATAATGCCGGTTTCTTCCGATACGACCACGACTAAAGCGTCGCTTTGCTCGGTAATTCCAAGTGCCGCTTTATGGCGCGTATGTACCTGCATTCCCTGAACCACCCGGCTTTCCGACAGCGGCAGCGTACAGCCCGCCGCGACAATTCGGTCCCGCCGGATGACCACCGCGCCGTCATGCAGGGGCGAACCGGGATAGAAAAGCGTGCAAAGAAGGTCCGCGCTGACTTCGCTATTAATGGATGTCCCTGTCTCAACAATGTCTGTCAAGCCGGTTTCCCGTTCCAAAACCAGCAGCGCCCCGATCTTCTTGTCGGACAGGCTCTCGGCGGCTTTGACGATCTCGCCAACCATCGAAGACAAATCTTCGCGGTCCAGCCCCGTAAAGCCTTTGCCCCAAAATCCAAGCCGTCCGACTTCTTCCAGCGCATGGCGCAGCTCCGGGAAAAACAAGATGACGATGGCGACCGGCCCGAGCGGCAGGATTTGCTGCAGGATCCAGCTCAGCGCCGAAAGCCTGGCCCATGTCGAGAACAAAAGCATCGCCACGAAAACAACTAGGCCAGTGATGATCTGCCAGGCACGAGTTCCCTTTGCCAGCATCATCAGCCGGTACACGAGGTAGGCAACGATCAGGATGTCTGCCCCGGTCCGCACCAGGCTCCACGCATCGCCGCCAATCAGCCACTGCGCCCAGTGATGCCACCCTCCCGACAGAAGCGACGCGAGGAACGAATTGTGTGGGGATGAGTGCATGGGTGAAATCTTATTCCCCGAATTATGACACAAGTTAAGGCGAAAGCGCAAGGCGAGCTATGCAGAAAAAAGGGACTGCTTGAAGCAGTCCCCATAAGTTTGATGAAATGCAGATTGTTGCATTGGGCGTTAACCGCCAGGGATCGGCGGGGGTCCCGCCGGGGGCGTACTGGCCGGGACCGGGACACTGAGCGTACAGGGCTGGAAGGCGAAAATCCAGTAGCCGACGTAAGGGTTCAGGAGATCCGTCGCCGGGGACAGCGCAGCATACGCATTTGTAGAGGTGTTGTACGAATACAGCGTCGCCTGAACGACAGCCGGGGTTGACGCCAGCGGCCCGGTGCCGCCGGTGCCGGAGACAGTCATCGTAGACAGCGGCGCGGCAAGCGGGAACGGGTCGCCAATCTGGTTCCAGCCCTGCTGCAAGGGAATCGAGAACGGCTGGGTCGTTGAGGCGGAGTTGCCGGGAATATGCAGGTAGTTCGCGCTGGGGAACCGGATCCAGTAGCCCTGGCCGAGCCGCAGCGTGTCGGCAGGGGCGGTCGGGTAGAACACATAGGAATTGAGCGCAGGCGCGTACTGCACCAGCCGGGGGCTGACGCTGGCCTGAGCCGCCGTAAGTCCAAAGACCGACGCGAAGCTGCCGATGCCGGTGTAGTCAAATGGCGCGGAGATCATCTGCAGCCCGGCGGCATAGACAAAGGCTTGAGGCAGCACGAAGTTCTCGGTTGTCGTTGTCGCCGCGGTCAAGGCCGGCAGGCTGAGGACCGTTCCTGTGAAGGTCTCCATCAGAGGCGCAGTAATCGCCGAGGCGTTGACCGTGATCTTGAGCGCCAGGCCGCTGGGAACCGTCAGCGAGTACGCGCCGGAGGCGTCGGTGGTCGCCGTGGCGGCAACCGTGCTGCTGGAGGCGACCGTCGCGGTGACGGTCGCGCCGACCAAAGGCTGCGCCGGAGCGCTGCTATCGGTCACCGTGCCGGAGACCGTTGCCGTGCCGGTGCCGGCGTTCGCGTTGACCGAGAGCGCGGCCAGTAGCGGTGCGCCGGCAAACGAGCCGAGGCCGGTCGCGTCGTCGTAGCCGGCCCCGGCTTGGTAGAACAAATTGGAGCCGGACAAAATGTCATGGAAGTTCGCGCTGTAGGTAGTGCTGCTGACGGCGAGCGGATACAGCAGCGGATTGAGGAACCCGACCGAAGTGGTGAGGCCATTTGCGGTCCGCTGCTGGTTGATCAGCGCTGCGAAAGCCGCCCACAGCGGCGCGGCGGCGCTGGTGCCGCCGACTACCTGAGCCACCGCCTTCGTGCCGACCGCCGCGCCTGGGGCCGGGGCGTAAACCGTGTAGCCGGTGTTCGGGTCGGCGTTCAGCGAAACGTCGGGAACATCGCGCTCGGTCGGAGACGCGCCGACCCCAAGCTGATAAGTGGGCTTGGACCAGATCGAGCTGATGCCGCCGCCGGAGCCTTCGGGACTGACGATGGGTGTTCCGGCGCTCCAGGTGGTCTCGCTGACATAGGTGCCGGCAGTCGCAACTCCGGTTGTCATGTTCGTGGCCGGCTTGACATAATTCAAAGTCGTCCCGCCGACGCCGGTGGCGTAGGGCTGAGACGCCGGGTTGTCCACCTCCGGCGGGGTCACCTGGGGAATGGTAGTTATCGTGCCGGTGGCTGTGGAGGGCGTGTACAGATCATACGCGCCGTTGTCGCCGGAGGAGCAGAACAGCGACTGCCCCTGCGCGGCCATCTGCTGAAACAGAGTATTTTCGCCGGAAATGACTGCCGGGTCTTCCAGGGTTTCCGCGAGGCCCCAGCTGCAGCTAATTACCTGAACCAGTGGCGTAGTGTTGTTGGCCGGGTTGAGGTCGTTTGCCATACGCGTGAAGATCGTCAGCGGCGCAGCGGCATCCACAGTTTGATCGGCTTCATAGACATAGACGCCGGTTGCGGCGGGCGCAAGTGCCAGGACCATGTCAATGTCCAGCTCCACTTCGGTCTGCCCGCTGACCCCCAGCAGAGGAATTGGCGCTTCGTTGAATCCGCCAAGCGGAATATTCGTGAGGGGAGCCGTCGCACCGGTCAGCACGGTCGGCAGGGCGAACTGCCCGGTATACAGCGCGATGTCGGCGGGATTGTAGCCGTCCAGCTCAAACAAGCCGATATTCTGGCCGGTGCCGTCTAAAGGTGCCGTTCCCGTCGTAACCGTGGGCGTCGTGGTTCCGTACAGCGGCGAGATGGCGCTGAGGCCGTAAGCGTACTTGATGTCGTTCGGAGACAGGCCCCCCAGCGGCCCGCTGCCAATCCCGCCGCCGCTGCCGGTGATCGGCACCGGCGCATTTGGATTCATGTTATTCGAATTGATGTTATTCGGCTGCATGTACCGCAGGTGCGGGTGCATGAGGGCGATGTTGTCGAGGCCGGCCACTCCGGCGACGCGCACGGCCACCGAGCGCGGCAGGGTCGGCGCGGCGCTGTTCGCGAAAACAACGCGGCCATCCGGTAGGCGGTAGCGGCTCATCTGAACGCCAAAGGCAGCTTCTATCTTGGCAGACGGCCCGGAGACGTTCAGCAGCGTCCGTCCCGCCGACGTTCCGGTCACGGAAAGTCCCTGAGCGCGGGCATACGCCGCGACCACGGCATAGTCTTCGGGAGTTGGTCCAAACTGCGCCGTGAAGTCTCGCGGCGAAAGGAAGTGATGGAACAGCGGGTCGCCGGGCGTGTACTGCCGCCGCAGCAGCTCGGCAAGCTGACTCTGGTTTCGCACGGGCAGGACCAGCCCGGCTTGGAGCGTCGCGGCGGCGTCCAGTCGCCCTAAAAAGTGCGCTTGGTGCAGCCGGGGCGAGGGGGAGGCATTACCGGCAAGCGCGACACGCGGCTCCGGTGCCGCCGCCCGCGCCGGGCCGGGTCCGAGCAAACTCAGCAGCGCGAGCGCCGTAAGTGAAATGCCTGCAAGAGAGGGACCTGCAAGAGAGGGAGAAGCTGCGTCAGGCCGCGTCTTAGCGGAAAAGAAAGTGGCAAAGTGCATCGAGAACAAGCTCCTTGATTGGAAACAGCAAGATCGAAAGCGAAATCGGAGAAGCGGAAGCGAGGCGACTCAAAACAGGAGTCTTATGAAAAGTCTTCTTGACACCTCTATTATATAGGAAAGAGGCTGCCCTGTCAAGCAGGTTCTTGACCGGAGCCAGAATGAAGCACTACGAACGCTGGCCGAAGGGGTCATCGCGGAGCTGGCCGATGCGGCAGAAGCGGAGCAGCAGATAGACCGGCAGTGCGAGCGCGGTGTTGTACAGGATTTCGCCCCCGGTCTGGATCAGCCACCAATGGGAATGGTGCAGGGCGCGGCCAGGGTCAATTAGGGCTGAGACAATCTCCGCCGCGAGGTTTGCCGCAAGCGTTACCAGTGGCGGGACCAGCAGGTTGGAGCGGATCAAGCTGCTCCCAAGACTGCCGGCAAACGCGCCGGCGACAATGCGGCTGGCGAACACACTGCCGTAAGTCGCCGGCAATGACACAGCCGCCAGCAGCCCGGCCCAGAAGCCCAGCAGGCTGCCGCGCATACTTCCGACCAGAATGGCGCTGCTGGACAGCACCACAAGCGGCAGATCCGGCTGCGCCCCGCGAATGCTGACCGCATGAGCCACGCGCCCCTGAAGAACCGCCGCCAGCCAGATCAAAAACGCGGCCAGCACCACCTGGCGGACCGGGATCATTGCGGCGTTTCTCCGAGACCGCTCTGAGGCAGAGGAGGCGCGGCAGGAGGGATGAACGTCGGCGCGGGCGGCGCAGGCCTTGACGGAAGGGGCTGAATGACGAATGCTTCTTCCAGGTGGTCGAAATCGGCGGCAGGACGCACCACAGCCGTCTGGAGCGAGCGCGTCTTGTCCACCGTGATCGACTCGATCTGCCCGAGCGGGATTGCCGCCGGAAACACGCCGCCGAGGCCGGAAGTCGTGACGGCGTCGCCGACATGCAGCACGGCATCGCTTCGCAGGTAGGTAATCTGCATCCGGCCGGAGCCTGCGCCCTGACAGATCCCGACCGGCCAGTGCGGGGTGTGGTTATGGATCAGCGTCCCGACACTGCTGTCGGCGTCCGTCAGCAGCAGAACATCGCACGACTGCGGCGAAACGTCCAGCACCTGCCCGACCAGCGCCCCGCTGGGAGACAGCACCACAGAACGCAGATGCACACCGCGAGCGCTGCCTTGATTGAGGGTCAGGGTGTCAAAATGCGGATTGGGCTTCAAGGCGGAAACCTGCACGGCCAGCAGCGGACGCAGGGAGGTCTGCTCAAAACCGAGCAGGCGGCGCAGGCGGACATTTTCGGCCTGCGCCGTCAGCAAATCGTTGTTTTGCGCCGACAGCTCCAGAACATGGGCATTCAGTGCCGCGTTTTCCCGTGCCAGCTTTGGCCCGGCGAGCAGGGAGCCGATGCTCAGGTGCCAGGAGCGGCCCATCTGGGCGACGAGCGTCTGGGCCGGGACCAGGCCGAAGTCCCGCACGGCATGGGAGACCGGGTCAGCCTGTCCGCGCTGGTCCGACCGGGCATGAAGCGCCGTCAGCAGGCCGCAGGCAAGCAGTGCCAGCAGCAGCACCCCGCCGCGCCGTTTGTCTCGCTCTGGTCGCATAGCAGTAGATTAGTAGTTTAAGTTAGTAGTTTAAGAGTTGTACTTTAGAGGCGGCCAGCGGAGGCGTAATGGCCTAAACGGGTTTCCGTCAAAAGCACACTGCGGAGAGCGCTGCTGCGAGAGGCTTCATCCAGGCATTTGCCGGTTCCCAGCACCACGCAGGAAAGTGGGTCCGGGGCAATATGCACCGGCATCCCCGTCTCGCGGGAGATCAGGCGGTCCAGGCCGCGCAGCAGCGCCCCGCCGCCGGCCAGCACAATGCCGCTGTCCATGATGTCGGCGGACAGCTCCGGCGGCGTGTCTTCCAGCGTTTCTTTGACGGTTTCCACGATGGCGTTGATCGGCTCAGAAATCGCTTCACGGACCTGCTCCGACGTGATTGTCGTAGACCGGGGCAGCCCCGTCAGCAGATCACGCCCGCGCACCTGCATGGACAACTCCTGCTCCAGTGCCGACGCCGACCCAATCGTGATTTTGCATTCTTCGGCGGTGCGGTCCCCGATAAACAAATTGAACTGCTGCCGGACATAGGTGACAATGGCTTCGTCAATCTCGTCCCCGGCAATGCGGATCGAGCGGGCGGCGGCCATTGCACCCAGGGAAATCACCGCGACTTCGGAAGTCCCGCCGCCGATGTCCACAATCATGGAGCCAATCGGGTCCGAAACGGGCAGGCCTGCACCGATGGCGGCGGCCATCGGCTCTTCAATCAGATACGCTTCTTTCGCCCCGGCTTTTTTCGTGGCCTCAATGACTGCCCGGCGCTCGACTTCCGTAATGCCCGACGGGATGCCGACGACAACCACGGGATGGACAAAGCCTTTGCGGCGATGCACTTTTTCGATAAAGTAGCGCAGCATCCGCTCGGTCTGATCAAAATCGGCAATCACGCCGTCTTTCAGGGGCCGGATCGCAACAATGCTGTTTGGGGTACGCCCCAGCATCCGCTTGGCTTCTTCGCCAACTTCGATCACCTGGTTGGTCTGCCGGTTGACCGCGACAACGCTTGGCTCACGCAGCAGAATTCCCCGTCCCTGGACATGGACCAGCGTGTTTGCCGTGCCGAGGTCAATGCCCATGTCGCGCGAGAACCGGCCCGACATTCGGCGTATAAAATTGAACATGAAGAAAATGCTGCTCCTGGAGTCCGAACCGGGTATCCGCTGCCGCGTCCAAGTCCTGCGAACCATTATAGCACAATTCCCCGTCATTGTACCGGGCGCAGAGGAAACCCTCTTTGAGGCATTGTTCGGGCTGTTGCCTAAGATATTTTCTGCTCGCATGAGAGCGAGCAAAAAAACCCATGTTTTTGCTGTTTGCGGCGACTCACCGCCGGGTAAAGGGGCTGTGCCGGCCAGGGAACTGCTGCCGGCATAAACTCAAACTCGCATGAGGAAGCAAAAATTATGGCAAGTCTTGTTGTCGGTTTGTTCGAGCAGCGCTCGGACGCCGAAGCCGCATTGAACGATTTAGTGAACAACAATTTTGACCGGGGACACATTGACGTCAAAGAGCAGTATACCGAGAACTCGGAGCATTCGCTCGCCTCTTTGCGGCACGAGCTGGAAGGCGAAGGCGTCCCGGAAGCGGACGCGAAGCTCTACGAAGAAGGCGTCCGGGCCGGTGACACCCTGGAAGTCGCACACACTGCCGATGACCAGGCCGACCTGGCGCGTGAGATCATGAACCGCCACGGCGCTTTAGACATTCACGATGCGTTCGCCCAGCGCGGCGGCACCGGCGTCATCGTCCCCCCGAATACTGTTTCCGAGCCGATCCCGCCGATGCCTCAGAGCGGCACGACCCAGAACCGAAGCACCGACGGCGAAATCGTTGTGCCGATCGTCGAAGAAGAGCTTGCCGTCGGCAAGCGCCAGATCCAGCGCGGCGGCGTTCGCGTCTTCCAGCGCGTCGAAGAGCGGCCTGTGACTGAGTCCGTCACACTGCGCGAAGAGAGCGTCGTCGTCGAGCGGCACGCCGTAGACCGCGCCGTTTCCGGCAATGAAGCGGCGTTCGGCCAGACGGCGGACGTCGTCGTCACGACGACCGAAGAAGTGCCCGTCGTTTCCAAAGCCGCCCGCGTCGTCGAGGAAGTCGTCGTCGGCAAGACCGAAACCGAGCGCACCGAAACCGTCCGCGACACCGTGCGCCGCACGGATGTCGAGATCGAAGACGCTGCCACCGATACCAGCAAGAGGATATAACCCATCATGGCCGAAGAATATAAAGATAATTCGTCGCGCACCGGCGCGGAAGGCGGAGCGCAGGTCTATCGCGAAAAGAAGGGTGGCATCCCCTGGTGGGCCTGGCTGCTGCTCGGCCTGCTCCTGCTTGGCCTGCTGCTGGCCCTGCTGCGCCGTCATCCGCAGACTGCCGATCAGACCCCGCCGGCCCCAGTCGCCGCGCCGGCCCCTGCTGTCGCGCCCGCTCCGGCGGCCACGGCAGATACTTCGGCTGCCGGCGCGACGTCTACGCCTGGACAGGACATCAAAATCCATAAAGGGGCCGACATCGCCACTGCAAAAACAGCCGAAGCCAGCGTTCCCGGCGTTCCTCTGAGTGACGTTGTCACATTTGCCGCCGCGACCGACCCGCTCTCGTTTGTCGGACGCAAAGCCAAGCTGACCAATGTGGTTGTGCAAAAAGTCCTGAGCGACCGTGCGTTCTTTGTCGGCCCGACGGCCCAGCAGCAGATGCTGGTGCTTCTCGACAAAGGTATGGACGCGAGTGCCAGCGGCGCAAGCAAAGTGACCATTGCCACCGGCCAGCCGGTGTCTTTAATTGGTATCGTCGAGAAACTGCCGACACAGGAAGCGATCAGCCAGCAGTACCAGATCAGCGGTGCCAACTACACCGCGATCCAGGACCAAAAAGCCTACCTGCACGCCACCGTCGCCCAGCAGAAGTAAGCTTCTGACCTATTCGTGACACAAGAAAAAGCGCCAGCCTCTAATAGAGGCTGGCGCTTTTGTGTTGAGCATGTCTGTTCATTAGAGCTTGAGATCAAAGGGTGTCAAGCAGTTTTTGCGCCTCATTTGCAAAGAACCGTTCGCTCACGAGCTGAGACTTGTCTCTAGTCGCATCTTCGGCTGACTCGTTGACGAGCGACACCACTGCGGCCAGTTCAACTTTTGCTTCCTCTGGCTGGCCGAACTTGTGGAGCATAAAGCCTAGACCCCAATGAGAAGCAAAGTCATTCGGGGCCACGCGCACGGCCTCTCTCATGCTTTTGAGTGCTTCTTCTTCTTGGCCCATATCTGCCTGAATCGCACCCATTAACTCGAATGCTCGTGCGTTTTTTGGATCAAGCGCAATGACTTCGTGCAATTTTTCTAGCGCTTCTGCTTTCCTTCCTGTCCCAGAAAGTGCCGCTGCTAGTGACACGTCTGAGCGCAGTTCGGGGGGCGTGGCTTCATAATGCTTCAGCATCTCCTCCGGGGTAATTCTGTGCCATTCGCTCGGAAGTCCCATTGTTGTGTCCTTTCTAAGACAGGTGCACGAAAAAGCAGGCGGGAAAACGCCGGTCACTTGTGTTCATGCAAACATTGTAACAGATACCACGATTTCTGTCAAAACAGCTCTAGGATACTGTATCAAAAGCCTCTCCCAGCCCCTGCCCTGAACGGCAGGGCTTTGGAAAAGCAAGTCCCCGCCTGCGCGGGCATAAGAACCGACAGCGTAACATCTTCGCCCGCGCAGGCGGGGGCTTGCACTCCTAAAGCACGGGGGTTCAGCCCCGTATTTCCGGTTTCTCTACAGTTTCTAAACATCTAACGTCCCTTGCTCCGCCTGCTTCTTAACCCCTTCCGCTAATGCCTGAAATTCTTCTTCCGTCAGCACGGTGACGCCCAGCGTTCTGGCTCTTTCTAGTTTACTGCCGGCATTGTCCCCAGCGACGACGTAATCGGTCTGCTTGGAGACGGACGACCCGGCGCGGCCTCCCAGCTTCTTGACAATGCCTTCGGCGTCGCCGCGCGTCATCGTGGTCAGGGTCCCGGTGAAAACGAACGATTTGCCAGCGAACGTGTCGGCCTGCGGGACAAACTCATCGGCGGCGGGCTGGATGCTGGCAGACTTTAGCTTGTCTAACAACTCGGTGGTTTCGGTCTGGCCGAAGAACGCCACGATGGTTTCGGCGGTGGTCCGGCCGATGTCGTAGATGGACGCAAGCTCTTCGGTCGTCGCGGCTTGCAGC
>JAABUX010004990.1_pt1 | contig 16516 bp, 4 predicted proteins | sample 5561851 | NCBI WGS metagenome assembly JAABUX01 (sample SAMN10711883, study PRJNA513361) | rock metagenome | isolation source: Antarctica rocks | place: Antarctica: Victoria Land, Richard Nunatak red sandstone | collected 2016-01-03 | reverse complement strand
AAATATCTACTAGCCTTTATTTAATCTTTGCGATATTCCTCTATTTCTTAGCTATTTCTTCGCGTAATTCTTCCTCTCTAGATTATAGTTCTCTATTAATAGGTAGATTAATAAGGGCTAGTAAATTATCTATAATTACGTCTAGCTCGGTGTTATTATACTCCGTTTCTTATTAATCCTTTAGAGGTTTAGTCTTCCTAACTAGAACTCTTTCTAATATATTTAACTAAGGTCGTTTCACTATATTTTTTAACCTGTAGTCTTTAATAATATAGTCCGGTTTACTACAGCTATAGTAATTTATTACTTTCTTACCCCCTTACTATTTCTTACCTCTAAACGGTTTCTTCTTCTCGGTAAAGTCTAACTCTATTAGTATCGGACCGTAAGGATCGCGTAAGAACCGCTTCTTCCTATAACTTCCTCCGGAATAGAGTCCTATATAACCGAGTCTAGAAACTCTACTATTATAACGTAGTTCTATCGCTAACTCGTAGATCTAGTTATCGACTCGTGTTAAGGCTCTTATTAATAAGTCTAAGTTATTATAAACGGCTCCGTCTTATATAAGTTCCTTCTTTACCTAAGGTTTTAATCCTCTCTAATATATTACTATTAGCGCGTTATTATCCTAGTCGGTTCTTATAGAATACTATTAGAACTGTATTACGTATTTAGATACCGATTTCTTTTATATTAAGTACTAGATAACTCTTATTACTACGCTTACTTTATTAGAAGGTCCGAATATTCACCTTATTTCTCTATAAAAGAGTATTAGGCTCTTTATCTATAACTTAATAGAGATATTATCGTCGTCGTTAGGATCTTCTATATATTATTTAAGAAATAGAGCGGACTATCTCTAGGCCCGTCCTCTTATATAAGTTATTATAAATAGTAGTTGTTTCTTTAGTCTTATAACGTCTTTATTAAAAGAGAAGTATAGTTATATTTATACTAACTACTCTTTAAGTTTATCTCGATCGCTATAGTATAAATCTAGCTTAGTAACTTTAATACCTTCTTTAACTTCCGCTATTACTAACTGTCGTAGACCGCGTTTACTCGGGGTAAGGTCCCTTTATCCTAAGGTACTTATCTTAAGGGTACTTAAAGTATTACGACCCGTCGTCTTCTAACTAGAAGGCTCCGGAGTCTAGGTGGATCTCGTAGAGAGGAGTGTTAAGGACTAGGGTAAATAGGCTTCGTACTAAACTAGTCTAATACAGGTCGAGTATTATATTTAGTATCTAGGAGATATCTAGGTTAATAATATAAGTTAAGTATAAAGCTCCTATCTAAGTAGGAACGCACGCTTTCTATATAGATATATAAGATCCTGCTAAGAGGTATAAGTCGGTAGACCGATCTATCTAATCTATATATAGCTCCTATAGTTTAGTAAGCTAATCTATCTAATCTACCTATAGGTCGAGTCTCTCCCTAGACTAATCTACCTGTCGGTGACGAGAAGTACCTTTACTAGGCGTAGTATAAGGACCGCTAGTTTATACTCGTAATATCTCTCTTATTACTATACTCTATAATTTTACTAATTAAGGGTAGTAGTAGCGTAATATAACTTTTAATTATATTAGTATAATAGGGTTCTATTAGATATATATAAAATACTAGGTATACTTTTATTTATAAAGGTAACTTAATCTTATAAGTATTAGGTATAATAGCCTCTACTACTAGAAAGGGGCCGACTTTTTTATAATCTAGCTTTTTATAAGGTCTTTATAATAAGATATTAATACTATATAATATAACGCGGTCTCCTAGTTAGAGGGTTAGGGGCTTTCTCCCCTTATTATAATACTAAGCCTAAGCATTTTAAGCTATAGTAAGCTCTTCCTTAAGGACTATATTAAGGTATTCTAGTTCTTTTACTATTTCCTAGGCGGTTACGCTAGGGCTAATATAGCTAGGAGTATCTACTAACTAAAATAGTTTAGGCTCTCTACTACTAGAAATAAAGAATAGGCTTTAATATATAGTATTATAAATACTATTATTATAAGTATATTCTCTAAGGCTAAGTAGAGTAACCTAGTTATCCTACTAGTAATTTATAAAGACTTATAAGTATTATTTAATAACTTAATTTTACTACTTTATTAAGCTATCTATTTATTAATAATATACTATTAAAAGCTTATAATCTATACTAAGGGCTTTTATAAGAGTTTACTAAAAGTATAAGGTAAAGAGGGTATCCTAGTCGCTAATAATTATATTAGGTATCTTATATAACTAAAATACGTCTTATAAGAATAACGCTACGAACTATTTAGAGGTTATAGATTTATAATATATAATATAGTAGTATATCTTACTAGAATAGTCTATTATTACTATAATATAGTTATAAGCGATATTATTAATAGGGCTTTTACTATTTAAGAGGTCTATAATAAAGTCTATTATAATAGATCTTTATAGTATATTAGGAATAGGAATAGGTATTAATTTCCTATATAGTAGATATTTTAAAGCTTTAGTTCTTTAGTAGGTATTATATATTTTTATATAGTCGCCTACGTTATTACTTAGCGATAGCTTATAGATTTAATAGCAGATAGTTAAAATAGTTTAGTCGCGACTAAGGTAGCCTACTATTAGGGAATTATAAAAATTTCGTATAATATAGACTTTTAGATCTATATCCCTAGGTATATAGAAATAATTACCTTAAAAATATAAAAGGCCTAATAGCTATTTATAATTTAGCCCTTTAGCCTTAATAGCTCTACTATTAGTCTTAAGTTTCTCTGAGATTTCTTTAAGGATAGTCTATAAGAGCTTCTTAGTCTAGTCGTCCTCCTATTCTATTAATTCTAGGTCTATTATTACCTAGTAGGCTATATCCCGCCCTTCTTTAATAATTATAAGCGCTAACTTAAAGAAAGGGATTATAGTATAAGTAGTATTAGGCTTATTATAGTTAGCCCTCTAGGAGGGTATATTAGCGGGATTCCTCTTCCTAAGCTAGTATTAGATTTTAAAGTTAAACGCTAAAAGGAACTCCGCTTAATAGGCCTAGCGTCGACTTAGCGTCTTAGTAGTAAGGAATAATTTAAGGTTATAGTAGTTAGTAATAACTATAATATAATATTAGGCTTCTTTAAGGTATTTCTACTATACTTAAAAGGATATAATAATAGCTAATAATTCCTAATCTAGGGTACTATAATTTATTTTAGCTAGGTTAAATTTATAGTTATAGAATATAATTAGATAGGTATAAGTATTATCCTTCCTTTAAGAATATACCCTTAATAGTATATATATACTTACGTCTATTTCTATCTATAAAAGTAGGTTAGGATTATAATATATTAGTAGTAGTACCTTAGTAAACGCCTCTTTAAGCTCTTTAAACGCTAATTCGGCCTATTATAACTACTAAAAAGTAACTATTAGCTTTATTAACTCTATTAGTTCCCTTATAATTTAGTTATATTCCTTAATAAATTAATAATAGAAGTTATAAAATCCTAAGAAGGATTAGACTTATTTTATTATTATAGGAGTAGGCTAATCTATAATAGTTAAGACTCGTATTAGGTCTATTATAATACCCTTAAGGCTAATAATAAACCCTAGGAATTCTATAATATTAATACTAAATTCGTATTTTTCTAGCTTAATAAATAGATTATACTTTCTTAATACTATTAAAACCTCCTTAATATAATAGTTATAATTAGTAGGATTATTAGAGTAGATAAGGATATTATTAAGGTATATAATAACTATAATATCTATAAGATATAATAGCGCCTTATTAATATATAATTAGAATATTAAGGGGGTATTAGCTAGTTTAAAAGGTATAATATAGTATTTAAATAGCTTATAATAAGTATAGAAAGCTATTTTCTATTTATTACCTTCTTTTACTTAAATTAGGTTATAAGCCCCTTATAAGTCGATTTTTATATATATTTTAACTCTCCTTAATTAGTCTAGAATATTTAAGATTAAAGGGATTAGATATTAATCTCTTACTATTATTATATTAAGGCCTTAGTAATTTATATAAAGGTATAAGCCTCCGTCCTTTTTCTTTATAAATAGGATTAGTACCCTAGCTATTAATTTTAAGCGTCTAATAAAGCCTAATTTAAGATTCTATTTAATATACACCTTTAAGACGCCTAACTTAGTCTCTAATAGGTTCTAAAGTAGGTTAAAAGGTAGTATAATTCCTAGTTAAAGGTTAATAGTATAATTAAGTTCGTTATAATAGGGTAGTAACTCGCTTCCTACCTCCTTATTAAAAATATCTAAGTATTCCAAGTACTTCGCTAGTAAGACCCTTAGGGGTAATTAGTTAGCTTCTTTAGTCGTAGAGTAATAGGTATAAATAGTCTCTCCCTCTACCTTATTATTAAAGTCTATTTAATCTAGTACCCTAATATTATTAGGTATACTAACCTTTCCCTTAGTCTAATCTATAATAGGCCTAGAATTATCTAATAACCTTATATAAGAATAGCTCTAAAAGTATAATAAGAGTAGTAACTACTTAAAGTACTAATTTTAATACGAAATAGCGCTTATAATAAGGTAGGACTAATTATCCTTCTATTTATATTAACTACCCTTACTACCTTAGTATTTAAGGGCGTAAGGCCTAATATTTAGACCTAGTCCTAATTAATAAAATTCGCCGTAGCTCTATAATTAATTAAAGCTTATAGGGTTAATTTTATATATTAATAGTATAAGTTAGAATAGGTTTTCTATATCTATATAAGTATTAAGATATAGTCCTTATTATAGACCTTATTAAATATATCTAATAAAGTAAGGCGTAGGAACTCCTTTTTAAGGGTATATTATAGCTTTTATAACTAATAGTCTAAGTTACGCCTTACCTACCTTAAAGGGGCTAATTCCTAGGTTATAAGGCCCTCCTCTAAGACTAGTATAACCCGCGACGCTATCTTAGGTATTACAGGCGATTATTTTTTAGATAGGGGTAATTAATAAGTCTATTAGTATAGTCTTTAACCTAATATTTCTTCTACCTATAATATATATATACCCCTTAATCCCTTTAGGCCTTCTAATAGTTATTATAGATATTAGCCCTCTTCTTACTATTTAACCCTAATAGTTTAAAGTTTATATTATTTAGTTTATTATATAAGGGAGAGCGTCCTCCGCCTTCCTTATTAGGATAGTTATTAGTAAATTATACCCTTTTTTATTAACCCTATTCTACCTCCTTATAATCTTCTAAGGTCTACTTCCTAACTCTAATATAATTTTCGGCTTATTATACTATAGTCTTAAATCCTACGAATATATCTAGTAGTTACTATTATAACTAGTAGATATAGTCTAGGATTTCAGCTAATAGCTTTTTCTTAAAGGTATAGTAAATTACCGAATTATTTTATAATAGATCTATTACTAGGGTCTTAAATCTATTAATAAAATTTTATACTAACTCTCTATTTCTTATACGTATATAGTCTATTTTTAACTCTACGTTTAATCTAATATCTCTAATAGAGTAATTCTCTAATAGTTATACTTATAACTTATCCTAGTCCTTAAAGGTTTCTTAAAGGCCTAATAGTCTTATAAGTTACATCCTTATTCTAATTTTAAGTCTAAGGTAGGTATAAGTTATAGACGCTTAAGTATTAGAGCCCTTAATAATTTATAGGTTAAAGAAGTTATTATAGTTAATAATCTATAAATAAATATCTATTAGAGGGCTAGTAAATATTAGGGGTTTATTATATTTTACTCTCTTACGGTCCTAATTTATTATTATTACTACTATTATAACTCTTATTAGAGGTACGTATATAGAAGGGGCTACGTTACGCCTTATAACGAGCCCTAATAGATCTATTAGGCCTCTTCCCCTTTATAAGGCCGTATTAATAGTATCGCGTTAAGACTCTACTACTTTAGCCTTAAGGATAGCTATTTAGTTAAATAGTTATTAAGCCGTCTTAGGGCTAATAGTATCTAGACCTCTAGAGTTATAATCTCCTTAGCGTATAAGTAATAAGGATAGTATACTAGCTATTTCTTAAGTAGGTCTACGTTATACTATATCTTAAGTATTACAAGTCCTTAGGCCCTAATTAACGAGATTATAAGCTAGGTTCTTATTAGGAAGAATTAATATAATAGTTTTATATTATTAGCTCGCTTAAGGTATATTATATTAGGTTATATTATTATTAATTCTTATAAACTAAGATATATATATCGGGGCTAATATAAGTAGATAGAGCTATTAACTACTCCTTCTATTTATAGTAGTAAAAACAAGATAAATGCTAGGTAGTAGTAGTAAAAACAAGATAAATACTAGGTAGTAGTAGTAAAAATAAGATGAATACTAGGTAGTAGTAGTAAAAACGAGATGAATACTAGGTAGTAGTAGTAAAAACGAGATGAATACTAGGTAGTAGTAGTAAAAACAAGATGAATACTAGGTACTAATAGTAGTATAGTAAGTAAAAAATCTTAGAAGAATCTTTACTCTATTCTATTATAGATTTCTATTTAAATTTCTATTTATAAGAGTTTATATATATCTTAAAGATTAGTTATATAGATATAATATACTATAAATAATATAAGTTAATATATTATTATTATTATTATCTAATACTTTATTTTCTTTTAAAATAATATAATTTATTACTATTTATTTATCTACTATAAATCCTAGATAATAATATTATATAATTTATATATATACTTATATATAGTAAATCTACTATCTTAAGATAAGATATATTATAACTTAGCTAGTATAAAAACTAAATAGTAAATTTAATAGAAATTCTATATATATTTTATTCTTAATAATTACGCTATTAAAATCCTAACTTAAAATTAGATAATAAATCTATATAACCTCGTTTATATAAGCTTTAAAACTTTAATTATAATAACTTCTATTTATCTTTATTATCTTCTACTTCTCGCTCTTTATCTTCTTTATCTTCTATATCTTTTATAATACCCTAGTTCTTTGATAATATTATTATTTTAAAGGTATCCTTATTTAGTCTATTATAGTATTTTATAATAATAGGGGCCGCTTGTAAAAAAATACGCTTGGAAGGTACTAAAGTAGCTAGTATAGCTAAATAGCTCCTAGCTAGTAATAAAAGTATAGGATATTTATTCGAATTTACTTTCTAATATTCTATAAGATTTTCCTATATAAAATATTAGTATTTAATAGCTAATTTATATTAAAAAATATAGGTTTTCTTATTACTTCTCTAGTAGATAATCCGTCTTGAAAATAAATCTCGTATTCCTCTCTACTAGAATAATTATTATTATTATCGTATAATAAATTATTATCGCTATCTTCTTAAGTATTAATAGAAGGTATCTAAGGAGCTAACCCTATAAAATAATATCTTTCTTTATATCTATTAAAGTTTAATTAGTATTATTATCTTAGAAGGAATTAACTTAAGTATTAAATTAATAGCTTACTCTTAATATTTAGAAATAAATTCTATTATAATATTACTTTTATCTATACTAGATAGACCCTATTTCTCGAATTTTTTATTCTTAAATCGAGGATCTAATATAACGCCGATAAAGATATTCTTATAAATTAGTTTCTATATATTTCAATTAAATTCTAGAAACCATTTATCTAATTTATTTATACCTTTTAAAATAGCTTCTTGTAGTCTTAAGGTCTATATATATTAGTAAATCTTTATAATAATATATATAGAATACTTACTAAATTCTTATTATTTAAAAGATTAATTAGTTTATTTTAAATTTAAATTATATAAGGATATATATACTAGATAGTCGGGTATTTTTTAGCTTATAATTTAGTCGTAGCTTTTATAAAAACCTTAAAAATATTAAGGTAATCGTATAAGTATTTAATATCTCCTTCTAAAAATAAGAGCTTTTCTTTAGCCTTCTTATTAATAGTTTTAAAAGCTTTTATAATACTTTTAATAGCTAGATATATTAAAATAAATCGATCTAGTATATTATATATAGACGACTATCTCGTTTCTTAATCTAAATCTAAATATTAGTATTTATTAATAAATTAATCTTTTTATTTATTTATTTACCTATAAATATTATTCTAGCTTTAAGTATCTAATATAGTAATATTTAATTTCTTAATAGTCTTATATTTTCACCTAAATATTTAAAAGTAGTAGCTACTTTTCATACTCTTTTTATAGGATATTCTCGTACTAAAATTTTTACTTATTAGTAAATCCTTAAATCTTTAATTCTAGATTTAATATAAAGAACTTATATTATATATCTTTAGATATTATTTTCTTTATTTTCTATTATATTATCGATATTAGAATTTAATATATTATAGATAATTAGGTTATTAGTATTTATATTAAATAGTAAATCTTTTAATATATCTTAAATAATATTTATTTATCGTATATACTATATATTTAACCGTAAATATTTCTTTATTATAAGACTCTAAATAGTTCCTTCTAAATAGGTTTAAAAAGGCTATATTTTCAGAGGCTTTATTACTAGTAAATTTATAGAAAGGTTAATAAGATTAATTAATAATAATACTTTAAAGTTATATATATATATTAAGATCTTATCTTAAATATTAAATTCTATTAAATTCTTATTTATAACTTTATAAATATTACTAGCTTTATATTATTTCTTTAAGTCTTCTATTCCTATTAATTTAGAAATTAATTCCTATTTAGAATTAATATAATAAAGTATAATTCCTAGGTATTCGCCTTAATTACTAGCTGTCTAGCTATTAAAAGTAAGAGAAAATTTCGTATTATATTTCGTATTTAAATCTAGGACTTCGTCTTTTATTTTTACTAGATTAGTTCTATATAATAGAACTAATTTATTCCTTATATTAGTATAATATAAGGGAGGTATATTACTATTAGGTAATTTTTAGTTTATTCTTATATTATATATAAAAAGACTTACTCTTAAGTATAGTTTAAAAGCTCTTTAAATCTCTTATTTATAATAGTTCGAAAAGATATATTATTTTCTAATAGAAAATATAAGACTTTTATCTTAAAAGTATTCTTATTAAATTCCTCATTTAAATTATTAATAGAGGGTCGTTTATTTAGTCTAGTTTTATTAAAAAAAGATGTAATAGAATTTAATTAAGAGTCGCCTTCTAAATATTTAATATTAATTAATAATATAAATAGATATTAAAAAGGAAAAATTTACCTTGAATTTAAGAGCTATTAGATATACTCTTATTTTCAGTTTTTATTTTAATTTTAGGATAATTATTCTTATAATACGAGAAATAATTACTAAGGGATTTATTTAAAGCTTTTTCATTTTTTATATATTAATACTTTAGAGCTAAGTATATAATCTTAATCTATAATATAAATTATTAGATATAATCTATATAGAATTATATTAATTTACTTACTAATCGATCCTTTCTTATTATAAAAGGTAATAATTCTTATTTATAGTATTTATTCTTAAATAAATATACCTGATTTTTAATAGAAGGTAGTTTATATCCTTTACTATATTTACTAGTTAAGGAAGAAGTAGCTATCTTATATATAAATAAAAATGTAGAGTAATATAATATAAGAGTAATATAAGAAGTAGTAAAAAGTAGTAAAAAGTAGTAAAAATTAATAAAATAATAGGATATTAAAGATATCTAAGTTTATTAATTAAGTATACTTAATATAATATCTTAGTACTTAAGACTTCTTTAGTATAAAAGATATATAAGATAATATCTAAGATAATTCTAATTAAAGAGGGAATAACTAGTTATATATTAAGAAAAGAGATAATTTAAATATACTATAAAATAGTATTAAATAGTATTAAAATAATATTAAAATACTAAAATACTAATAAATACTAATAAATACTAATAGATATTATTAAATATTACTAAATAATACTAGATAATACTAAATAATACTAATATATTAATATATAATATATATACTATATTTTAATTTTATAAAGTATATCTTAATACTACTAAAAGTATTTTATACTATTAATTCTATAACTAATAAAAAAGAATTAAGTAAACTATTTATATAGTTTAATTAGCTTATTAAAAGCTATATTAGATATAAGATAAAGTAGTATTATTAATCTATAATAATAAATTAAGAATAATCTACTAAGTACTTTTAATTAATATATTAATAGAGAAGGTTATAAGGATTAATTAAATAAGATAATAGTAAGTAAAAGACTATATTACTATTTAATATTTAAGATAGTTTTATATTATAAAACTACTTAGAAAGCTATATAGATCGCTAATAGACTAGAAATTAAAGATAAATTTAATCTTTAGATTTCCTAGCTCTAAAATAGGTAAATCCTAGAATCTATATATAAAAAATATTAGTAAATATATATAAAATTAAGAGTTATATCTTACTTAGTTAGAATATTAAAAGAGGGAATAAAATTCTCCTTAGATATATTTATAAATCTAAGAAGTAGTTAGTCTTTATATTACTTATTAATCTATTAATAAGGAAAGCTTACGTAAGCACGATCTTTCTTTTACTAGAATCTAAAGGGGATTATATAGAGTAAGAAGATTTTCGGACTTTCGTAGTTATCTTCTTTACTCTAGTAAAAGAAGATCTATAAAAAAAGTTAATTAAGTATTTAAATAGATATAATAAGGAAACTTACCGAGATCTATTTTTAGACCCTTTAGGTCTTCCTATCCTTTTAGAAGTAGAAGGTAGAGGAGTACTACTACTAGTAGTAGTAATAGAAGAGGGATTAATAACTTTAGGAATAGTAGAATTATTAAAATCGAAGTTAAAATTATCTAGAATAGTTTCTAATTCAAATGAATCTAAAAATAGATCTCTTTCTTTAAAAGAGGAGTTAAAACTTAGAACCTCTTCTAGGTTAGACTCCATCTTTATAATAAAGACCTAGGGAATAAAGAGTAAAAAAGAAGAATATTTAGATTATTTTACTCTCTATATAACTTTTAGAATTTTTACTCGGAGTAATTAAAAAGCTGGATCGGAGTATTTTATAAGCTGAATTAGAGTAATTTATAAGCCGGATTAGGAATTTATAAGCTAAGTCGGAGTAATTAAAAAGCGGAGTTAGAGTAATTAAGAAGAAGAGGAAAACTTAATTAATTACTAACCTCTTCTTTCTCTAGTCTATAAATCTAATAATAATAATAAAATCTATTAGTATATATTTAAATTAAGAGCTATTAATAGTAAATAGCTAGCTAATTACTATTAATAGATATATATTAGTAAATTATATATATATTAATCTTCTCTAAAGCTTTAATTATCTACTATATATAATTTAAAGATATATAAAGTTATCTTATATCTAAATATAGAAAATATAAAAGATATAAATAGAATTATTTATTTCTAGTTATATAATTAATTAATATTAATAGTTAATATTAAAATAATAATAATTAAGATAATAATAATTAATAATTAATAATTAATAATAATCTTAATATATTTTAAAGCTTAATATAATTAGAGTAAATATATTATCTTTATTATTAAATTATATATCTATATAAATTATAGTTAATAATAAATTAAAGTAGAAATTTATAATTAAATAAAGTAGTAATTCTTCTAAGATTTTCTATCCTTTTTACTACTACTACCTAGTAATTACTACTATTAGCCTACTAGCTAGTATTTACTATTATTACCTAGTAATAAATAGCTATAAATAATAAGTACTAGGTAACTATACCTAATATAGTAAGATATTCGAATTTTATTTAAATATCTTAAAATCGCGTATTTATATTTAAATATCTAACTAGCTTATTTATATTCGAATATTTATTCGAATATAAATAAAATCGTTATTACACTGACTGGGAGACTGGCTAGGCCCCTTCACACGCGCGGGAGCTAACGCATTGAGGACTGACAGCTGGGCAAGCTAATTTAGCCTCCGATCTAAGCGCTAAGCCTCAAGAAGTTACCATCAGATCCCGCGTGTTTGACTTACCGTCGATGATAGATCTTGACATTGCTGCCATTCAATTCCCATCTCGCCCGCAAACTCTCCAGGCCTCTGGAAAGTGGAAAGGACATGCCATCGCCCAAGGCTGTGGACAAGACGCGATCACAAGCCTCCGAGACTACATCTAAGCTTCCCAGAAACCGCTCCAAGGCCTCGTGTGGAAATTGTTATCGTCGAAAACAGAAGGTATGTAAAATATCAAGCGCGGTCGAAGAAGGTTCATGTCGGGAGGCTCTACCGCTACCGTGCAAACTCGACCTCTGGTCTCAAAATATTCTATTCTATGTTTTATAGCGAAGGCATCAAAATACACTAACCATACCCTGACTTCAGTGCGACCGAAAATGGCCATGCAGTCATTGCTTGGACCGCAAAGTGGGCTATACCTGTCAATTCTCCGCCAATGACAATGCCTCTAAACGTACGGCGAAAGCAACAGCGAGCTCAAAGGCGAACTTTCAAGCTCAGGAGGAGCAATTGAAGCAAGAATCACAGAAGTAGGTTGTTCAATGTTGCTTCCGCTTATATTATATGCCTTTGATATTCCTCGCTGACTTCCACTTATCTCAGAGTCAATGCCTCGAAGCACGACAATTTCGATGAAGATAGATACTCCTCTGATCGACCGACCACAAATGTTCCTTCTCGTTTCGATCCTTCCGCCTCCTCTTCGACCCCTTTGGACGTCAGTGAGAAGAGCTTCAAGGATATGGGCTATCCGGACTACAGTGATGATAACCTGCTTGGCTATTTGAAACATGTTAGTCGGCAGCTATCGTCTTGTCCTCAACCAACCCTGACTTGGCTTTCTCGCACAGATGCAGATCCTGGACGATGAGGAGGGAAATACAGACTCGGCCGTTACTGATAGGGATGCCCTGACCATCAATATTGAGATCACCAAATTGTTGAAGAAGATGCCTCCTCGTCCAGTCACCGATGTCCTGATACAGCATTTTTTTAGCGAAGCAAATTGGATATATGAAATGGTCTATTTCACTACATTCACAGAGCGCTACAATGCATGGTGGGCTGGGCCATGCCAATCTGTCGCCGACCTTCAATTTGCTGCTCTACTGCTCCGCCTTTGCTCCTACACCGCCCAATTTTTACCATCCCAGAATTACACGGCCGATACCATCCTAGGCAATCCCTTGTCTGCCCTTCGCGAACAATGTAACGCCACAGCCATCTCGCTCACTCGTGTTTCCATGATGGAAGAAGGCTTGCCGTCGATTACCCGAATCCATGAGCACTTTTTCCACGCTTGCTATCTGAAAAACGAGGGGTCAATGAAAGAGAGCTGGGATGTATTAGGCAAAGCTATACATGACGCCCATGAGCTGGGGCTACATATAGAATCTAGGAAATACGGCGGTAGGACGGTTTCCGAGTACGAAATAGAGATGGGCAAGCGGACCTACTGGAACTTGTGGCTATGGGATAAGTACGTTATCACTCTCTTCATCACCTCATCACCCTTCTTTTATCTTCACTATACATTGCAGGAGCCCTTCATAGCAGGCGACAACAATCGACGGCCTTAATGCTGAGTGATATATCACAGGTTTATGTCCATTGTCTTAGGCCGGTGGCCGTTGATTCCAGAACAGCGCTGTACAGTATCGTTGCCCCAAGATGTGTTCGGAACACCCAATGTGTCTCAAGGGGATGCGCCAAACATATTTTGCGAACGCAGGCTTCAGATAGAGCTCGCCAAAATTGCCTCAAGCATACTGTCATCAAACGATGGAAAACCGTGCACCGAGCCTGCTACCATCAACAGACAAATGGAGGTTCTGAAGATGGATTTGATTGAAAAGTTACCTCCCGCGTTCAGATTAGGCGACCCTGATGAGAAGTGGGATGAGCAGCTGCCTCATCTCAGAAGACAGAGACAAATGTTCAGAATCAGTTTGTTTGCTACCATGTGTATGCTGCTGAGACCAATGATTATCATACCAGCCAAAGCGGTCCGAGCATTGTCGGCCTCCGACCGAAGACTTGTCTTGAAGCACCGTATCTCGCTGATCGATGCTGCTATGAAAGTGCTCGATAGTGTTGCAAAACTGCACTCACTCATGGGTGGCAAACACAATAGGTTCTTCTTGTTGAGCTTCTTTACCCTGGAGCCAGCCGTTCTGCTTGGGATATATTTGATGACACCCAAGTTCGGTACGAAAGAAGGCAGGCAGGGGTCGTCTGCATTCCATGGTATCGCAGCCGGCCAACGAGACATGTGGAAGCATGGATTTCAGAAGATGGAAGAGGCTGTGGCGCGACTAACTATGCTAAGCGAGGTCAGCTCAATCGCAAGGACCGGGCTGAAAGTGCTTGTAAAGATGATGACGATGATCAATAACACCGATATGGCAAGATCATTCAGAGGAGAAGTTGAGACCATGTCTATCTCGTCCTCATCAAAGTCTCAATCGCCCACTTCAACTGTAAGCTGCAGCCGGACCTCTACACGTTCTCAACCATCAGCCTTCCCACCCGATATCACTAATGGCTTTCCCGTTTCTGGCCAGCCCAACGCCGTTGAAACCTCCAGAAACCTAATCACACCGGCCTTTCCTTACGACTACGCGCAATTTCAAGAGAAGTCGCCCTTGGTCCGCAACACTTACAGTTATGAAATTCAAGACCAGTATAGCGCATACGACGACACTATGAACTGGGAGATGAACCTTAGCAACGAGAATATGACCAATGATCATCCGTTCTTAAACGCCGACGCCACTATACCGTGGCCCGAAATCACTGCTCAGACTGCCGCCGCTGGTGTGTCAATGATGGATGCTAACCACTTCGCTCCAGACATGGCGATGGACCAGAACTTTGACTGGAGCTGGGTGGGAAACCACGGGCAGCAAACTGCGTGGTTCGAGACTTAAATGAGATGACGACAGTGTTTTGCAAACGCAACAATGGTGTTTCGGGCTAATGACTGATGTTAGGGATGAGCAACGGCATATTTAAAATGGCATACACTGCGTACCAGGGGAAATCGACAATACAAGAGATAAATAGATTCCTGTACTACTTGCATGGTATGATTGCCAACGATGGAACCGGCTACCATACACGACCCCATAGAGGACCACACCAAAAGTCATATGCATTCATTCCTCCTACCCGTAGAGGTTTCATGCTACTTGTCATTGAATCCGTGCTGATGCACCCACCCTTCGTATAAATGTTTCGACTAAGCGAGGTTATGCGGCTAATTCCAAGGCATTTATCAACGCTTCAGTCAAAAGATATATCATATTGGAGGGATTTGCCCCCCAAATTGCGTGCGCCTACGCACCCATGCCTACGACGGCGAATATCAAAATACTGACATCGTACCTAATCGGCAATTAACGTATATGGTGATATTTTGAATTCGCATGAAGATGTGGCTCATTCTTGGAATCCAACACTTTTCAAATAACCCAAGTGCGTCGATGGATGTAAAGGACGTGGCTGATGCTGTTGCATTCACGGGCCAGTAGAAGTATAGATGCTTCACTAAGCAAACTCCGCCACCACCGGACTTTCCCCTTTCAACGCTTCGATAATGTCTTCCCAGACGCGGCGCTGCATCTTCTGACCTTCCCTGCTGGTCACGATCGGGGTCAAGCTACACCGCCACCTTCACATCAGCTGCTGGATAGGACGCTTTGCAATACGCCATTGTCATACATAAAGATAGCGAATTCGAGAGACTCACACTTGAAAGCTATCATGAGCCCAAAGTCTCCCATGCCCCTTCTCCCCAATCGTGCACGCGCTAACCAACGATCGACTTCCCTGCTCCGCAGTCCGCGCCAGCAGCCGCAGATACACGAATGCTAGCATGCGCAGCGCCAGACCATCAATATTACGCGTCAAGCTCGTGGCCGTGGCACCCGGATTGACGGAATTGATGATTACATCGGCTGCGCTCTCTTCATGGCCCCCCAGGTCGGATCGTGCGGCAAGCTCGTTGACTGCGTACATGAGGAACAATTTCGAAAGATTGTACTGCGGCTCCACGCCGGCGAAATGATTGGGGTCGCTGTAGTAGTAATATGCTTGGTTCGTTGCGCACGGAGGACGGTATGTCCCCGAATTCGTAATTGCCCGAGGAGACGAAACACAGGTGCGATGTCTGTCTGGCTTCTGTGGTTTCCTTGGAGCCTGTGGCCTTGAATTGGTGCAACAGTAGGATTCCCAACAGCACAGTCGACAGCACATCGACCTGCAACGTCTCTTCCCACCCCTCTGGAGATTCTCGATAGTGTGGCTGCACGACTCCAGCATTCAGGAGCCCGATATCTAGTCTCGGCAACTCGTCCTTGACCCTCGTTGTTAAAACTCTCAGACTATCATAACTGTTCATGTCCAATTCCCATACCCGAACGACACCGGCAGATCCTGTCTGCTGCTCTATCCGTTTCGCGGCAGCTTCGCCTTTAGACAC
>JAABUX010004989.1_pt1 | contig 16516 bp, 10 predicted proteins | sample 5561851 | NCBI WGS metagenome assembly JAABUX01 (sample SAMN10711883, study PRJNA513361) | rock metagenome | isolation source: Antarctica rocks | place: Antarctica: Victoria Land, Richard Nunatak red sandstone | collected 2016-01-03 | reverse complement strand
ACTTCGTTGTCATAAGAGTCGCAATCCACAAGAGCATCGCTCTTGCTGAAGAGTGAGTTGGTGTGGGGCAACACACCGTCGGTGTAAGTCCGTAGAAGCCAGTTGATTTATCAACTGGAGTTGTCACCGGAACCCTGGATCAGCTTAAAGAATTCATCAAGCAGTCCATGACGGGCGGCGACCTAGGCAAGCCGGCATCCGCACCGGCGCAGCCTACCCAGACTGAGAAACTGGGCCCCCCAGATGATCAGGCGCCTGCGCCGGGAAAAAAGCCTGCGCCAGAGGCATCGCCCGAAACGCCTCAAGAGCCGCCGTCTCCGTCAACAAGACCTCCCGAGGGGACACACACCTACGTCGTGCAATCTGGGGATACGCTGGACGCTCTGGCCCGCCGGTTCGGCGTCTCGGCGGAGGCTCTGTCATCGGCGAATAAAATCAGCGACCCGAACCTGATCCGGGTCGGCCAGGTCTTAATCATTCCCTGACCCAGCGCGGTATAATAAGAGCATGGATGACCTTGCCGCTCACCCGCAGGCCGTCTTCGTGACGGCGCAGATTGACCTCACCGGCGGGCGCGGCGGCCTGCTCGGCGGCGCGGGGCCGCCCAAGACCGCCTCGGGCGAGCTGCCCGCGCCCGCGCCGGGGTTGGTTCTGTGGCGGGTCATCGAGCGCGTTGCTGTCGAGAAACAGCTAGAGGCGCGGCAGATCACGCCCGCCGGAGACGGGCAGAACGTCACCTACTCCTATACCGTCAAGGGCGGCGGGGGCGGCCTATTCCCCATTGACGAGGCGGGCCACTTGGAAGCGGAACTCGTCGCCGTCTACGCCCCGCCGTCGTTTCTGACGGAAGTGGGGCAGCTGGAGATCGTTTCCACGTCTGTTCCCTCCGAAGGTGCGCGGGGAACAGCCGCGCCCGTGCGCCGGACGGCCTCGCCGTCTCCCGCACAGCTCGAAGGCCGCTTGATCCGCGTCCCTGGGAACGACGACCGCCGGGTTTGGTTCGTCGAGTCCGGCGTCAAGCGCCTGCTCCTCTCGCCCACCTGTGGCCGCCTGCGCTTCGGCGACGGCTGGCAGCGTCTGGTTCAGCCCCTGCCGTCACTGGAAGATGCAGGCATCGTCCCTGACGGTCCACCGCTGACATTGGCCGAGGCCGCCGAGGATAAATTGGTCTACTCCTGGCCCCAGCCGGAAACGTACTGGGTACAGGGGGGAAAGAAGCGTCGCATTGACGACGATGCCACCGTTAAGGAGCGCTTCGGCGAACACTGGCGGATCAAGCTGATCCATCTGCGCCCGGCAGACCTGGCGGAGATAGCGGCGGAAGGAGAGAAATCTGATGAGTAAACTGGCAAACTATGGCTGCTGCTTTTTAGGCTCGTTCACCGGCGGTCTTTTGGTTCAGCCACTTCTTTCTACCTGGCATCAATTTGGAACTGACTGGCCGAGGCTGATGTGTTTCAATGCGCTGGTAGGCATGGGCGTGTCCGCTCACTGGCTTCTCATCTCCGAATGGTTTGAACGGGTACGGAGACAGCGCGGTCGGCTCCCCGTCAGTCAAAGCGCGCGACGAACATAACATGTGTCTCGCATTAGACTAGTAGACTAACCTAGTAGAATAGACAGGTTGATTTTAGCCTGCTTCGATTCTGAAAAGGACCGATGAATAGACCCATCTGTTCTACCAAGTCAGACCACTAGTGTCTAGTTAAGTTAACCCCAGTATTGGGTTGAAACGGTTAGGTCTTCGCCATCGTCTCTCATTAGCAGCATTGGCAGCAGAAATATCTGTGCATAACTCAGAGGCTGTCTGTTTAAGTCGCTGATAACCGAACTAGCGTTAGGATAAAGACATATCTCCTGCTGGTATTGCCAGAAAATGATAGACAATCCAGCGTTTTCAACCCAAGACTCGGGTTAAGTTAGATTTTGGGCTTTCAACGAAGGCAAAAACCGGGTTTTGGCGCTGAAGTTACTCTGAAAAGGCCACTACCCGAAGAAAACCAGGAATACAAAAATCAACTTAACTAAACACTAGCCTTCCCTGCCCCCAGAAGCTATGACCAACAATCTGAAAATCATGGGCGTCATCCCGGCCCGGTTCAACTCCACCCGGCTGCCGGGGAAGGCGCTGCGCGAGATCGCGGGCCGACCAATGATCCACTGGGTCTACCTGAACGCCAAGCGCTCGCCGCTGCTGACCGATTTGGCCGTGGCGACGGACAGCCCGGAAATTCAAGCGTCTTGCGAGGCGGCGGGCATCCCAGTCGTCTTGACCGGCGAGCATCCGTCCGGCACAGACCGGGTGCATGAGGTCCTGACGCGAACCGATTCGGACATCTACGTCAACATCCAGGGTGACGAGCCGACCCTGCGGCCCGACCACCTGGAGCTCATGCTCGCGCCGTTTCTGTCACCAATTGATCTGGGCGGCAGCGGTGCGCGGGTGACGACGCTGAAAGTGGCGATCGCCGCCGCCGAGGCCGCCGACCCGAACAACGTCAAGGTCGTCACGGCGGACGACGGGAATGCGCTCTATTTTTCGCGCTACCCGATCCCCTATGACCGTGCGGGGACGGGCCATGTCCAGCGCTTCAAGCACATCGGCCTGTACGCCTACACGCGCGAGGCGCTGGACCTGTACCACAGCCTGCCGCAATCCTCACTGGAACTGTCCGAGAGCCTGGACCAGCTTCGTTTTTTGCAGAACGGTGTCCGCATCCATGTGGCCGAGACGCCGCACGACACGGTGGGCGTGGACACCGAGGCCGATCTGGAGCGCGTCATCGCCATGTTCAGCACGACCAACAGCGCGTAGCAAGCACAGTTGATCGCCACGGGTTGAAACCCGAGGTTTTATTGGGGTGAGGCTGCCAAGTGCCCAGCGTCCAGGGGACGCGCTGTAGACGCTGGCCTTGCTTCTGGGGTATCACTCTTCCTCTTCCGTCCCCTGGACGGTGGGCTTTTCCGAGCCTCGGAATTCATTCCGTGGCTTTCGTTACGCACATCCGTTATGTATTCCCTCTACAGCTTTTTGTTCAGCGCGTGGGTCTTCGTGATGACCCCGTACTTCCTGTACCGCGCCTGGAAGCACCAGAAGTACCTGCCCGCGCTGAGGCAGCGGCTTGGCTTCCTGCCGGACAGCCTCAAAGCGGATGGGAGGCCGACGATCTGGATACACTCCTGCTCCGTCGGCGAGACCTTGAGCGTCCAGCCGCTGGCCCATGCCCTGTCGCAGCGGTTCCCGCAGGCGCGGTTCGTCTTCAGCACCATCACCAAGACCGGCCAGGCCATCGCCCAGGAGCGGTTCGCGTCCTACGGCGCGGGCCACACGTTCTACTTCCCGATTGACCTGGCCTCCATCGCGAACAAAGTCCTGGACACGGTTCAGCCCCAATTGTTCCTCACGATTGATACCGAGATCTGGCCCAATGTCCTGCACGAGACGAACAAGCGCGGCATCCCGGTCGTTATGGTCAACGGCCGCATCTCGGCCCAGTCATTCCAGTATTACCGCTGGCTCCAGCCCCTGATGGGGCCTGTCTTCGGGAACTACTCGCTCCTGCTGACCAAGTCGCGCGAGGACGCCGACCGCTTGCAGCGGATGGGCGCCCCGCCGAGCAAGCTGCGCGTCAGCGGCAACATCAAATACGACCGCAGCCTGGTGGAAAAGCACGTCACCGAAGCACAGGCGCAGTCTTTGGATCAGTCGCTGGCCCTCACGGCTTCGGATGTTCCTGTGATCGTCGCCGGCAGCACCCACCCCGGCGAAGAGCAAATCCTGCTTGACTCCCTGCGCCGTATCCGGCAGACGGCGGGGCTGGAAAACACGCGCCTTCTCCTCGTCCCGCGCCACCCCGAGCGCTTCACGCCGGTCGCCCAACTCGCCGAGCGCGACGGCTGGCGCGTCAAGCGCCGCTCGGACCCCGCGCCGGGCGACCCGTCCGCCGACGTGCTGATCGGTGACACCCTGGGCGAACTCGCCACGGCGTACCAGTTCGCCACCGTCGTCTTCGTCGGCGGCACGCTCATCCCGCACGGCGGGCAGAGCATCATGGAACCGGCTGTCTACGGCAAAGCCATCGTCGTCGGCCCGTCCATGAAGAACTTCCCGCAGATCATTGACGACTTCATCGAGCGGGGCGGCATCGCTCAGATTTCAGCGGATGAGTCAGACAAAGAGGCGCAGATCCAGCAATTGATCGATGCCTTCGTGCGCCTCCTGCAAGACGCCGACGCGCGGGAGGCGATGGGTAAGGCCGCCTACTCGGTCTTCGAGGGCAGCCAGGGGGCGACGCAGTATACCGTAGACCACATCGCCGCGATCTTCGAGGAGGCGCTGTCCAAATGAGCGAAATCCTGGCCCGCCTCCGCGTCCGCGAAACCCACGGCATCCGCCGGTTTCTGTATCCGGTTGAAGTAGAGGTTGCTTTACCGCTCAACATAGCACTCAACCCCAAGCGGAAACAGTTGAGCCTTGCAACCTCAACGGACCTACCTGTTCCGTTTGAGCTAAGTCCGGTCAGCCCTAAAGAGATGCAAGCATCGTTTGGAGAGCTAGCCTCAATCTATCCCTGGACGCTCCGTTTTGCCATGTTCCTAGCGCCCTTTGAAGATACAGACTTCGTCCTCAACTTAGATCAACTCCACGTTGATTTGGATGATCCGCTTCAACTGTACGTTCCTGAAGAGGGAACAGTGCTTTCGACTATCCCGAATGATGTGGTACGAAGTGTCCAAAAGCGGTTGACAACATCGCTTACCCCACATGGGCAAATCGCCGAGATTACCTATGATGATGTCCCACATCTGCGCGGTGAAACCACTATCGCTCGGTCAGAGGAGGTCACAGTAGAAGGTGAGCAAACATGGGATTTCGGGTTGTTTGCGGCATGGACCCAGGAGAAAGCACATTATAAAGACGGCTCTTACGCAATAACACGCGCTGAACTCACTGCCTGTAAGTCCTGGGTAACGGTCACGCACCTGCTGGAACAGCCGAAACCGCATGATGAAGTCATCTTCACGCTCCCACTAGCCATTACCGCTCCCGCGCTCACCTGTGACTTCGGCGTGGGAGGCTATGTCTTCGGCAAGTTGGACGAGAAAGCTTCGGAAATCGTCTGGCGGACAGAGTTCGGGGACACGTCCTACGCCCGGTGGTCCGTGGCGACGGCGGGGCGGACGGATTATGTCGGCGAAGTAGCGACCGCCGAGGAGTTCCTGCCGCAGCGGTGGTTCCATTTGATTGACAGCGACAAGGCTTTGGCCGTCGCCATCACTCAAGTGCCGCCGGACTGCCGGGAGATGATGGTGCGGCTGACGCACGAGGGGGATGTGTCCATCGCGTTTCGGCTAGGCGAAACTATCACCGGCCCGGCGGTGTTCGGCGTCTGCTACCACTTCCTGAACGATATCCCAGCCATCGCCGCCGCGACCAACCCGCAGTCCATCCTGCTGCCGCCGGTGGTGGACGTGCTGCCGGTTTAACGCGCCACGGGTTGAAACCCGAGGCTGCCAAGTGCCCGCCGTCCAGGGGACGGAAGAACAGGAAGCCAGCGGCATTTGGCCGATCTTGCGTCCCCTGGACGGTGGGCTTTTCCAAGCCTCGGGTTTCAACCCGTGGCGGCTGATGCCCGCTTCCCAAGAAATACCATGCCCAAACCCATCCGCCTCATGCACTTCGGCGACGTTCATTTCGGCGTCGAGAATTATGGCCGGTTCGACCCGCAGACGGGGCTGCCGTCCCGTCTGGTAGACTTCCGCGACGCCCTGGCGGAAGCCATCGCGATTGCCCTGGAAGCCGAGGTCGAGCTGGCGGTCTTCGCGGGCGATGCCTACAAGACGCGCGACCCCAACCAAACCCACCAGCGCGAGTTCGCCCAGTGCCTCGCCAAGCTGACTCGGGCGGGTGTCCCGGTCGTCATGCTGGCCGGGAACCACGACATCCCGAACACGAAGGGCCGGGCGAACGCCATCGAGATCTTTGGGGAACTGGCCGGGGAAAGGCTGCGCGTCTTCGACCGACCCGACCACACGGTTGTCGAAACAAAAAGCGGCGCGCGCGTCCAGATCGCGGCCATGCCGTACCTCATCAAGAGCCTCGTCCTGTCCCGCGAGGAGAACAAAGACCAGGGCGTTCAGGGGACGACGCAGCTCATCGTGGACCGCTACACGGCGGGCATCAACGCCCTGGCCGCCGCCTGCGATCCCGATCTGCCGACGATCCTTATGGGACACTTCTCGGTCGCCAACGCCAAACTCAGCGCCAACCAGGTCGGCTACCTGACCAATGAGCCGGAAGTGCCGCTGTCCGTGCTGACCCAGCCGCCGTTTGATTATGTCGCCCTGGGCCATATCCATCGCTACCAGGACCTGCACAAAGGGCAGCAGCCGCCGGTCGTTTACAGCGGCAGCATCGAGCGCATTGACTTCGGGGAGCGGTCCGAAGAGAAGGGCTTTGCCCTGGTGGATCTGGCGAAAGGCGCGACCGACGTCAAGCACGTCCGCGTCAAGACGCGGCCCTTTGTCGAGATCGAGGTAGACGCGACCGAGGCGGGCGATGACCCCACCGAAGCGATCCTGGCCGCCATCAAGAAGCAGGCCATCGAAGGGGCCATCGTCAAGGTCGCCTACAAGATCAAGTCCGAGCAGCAGGCCGCCCTGCGCGAAACCGACGTCCGCGCCGCCCTGAACCCCAGTTTTCTGACCGTCTCGATCCACAAGGAAGTCGTCCGCGACACCGACGCCGTCCGCTCCAAGCTGCTCACCGAGTCGCTCGACCCGCTGGGCGCCCTCGCCATCTACTGCGAGACGCGGCCCACGCTGCGCCCGCGCAAGGAAGAGCTGGTCGCCCGCGCCGAGCCACTCCTGCGCGAGCTCGAAGCGGAAGAAGCACTGAAATAATAAGGGACGCGGCAGAGGCCGCGTCCCGTTGTTCATCCCTTTGGCGGGTTACCTTCTAACGTGACCATAGAGAATCAAGGCAAGGGACTGGCCCCTCAGTGCTTGCGCCGAAAGCCTGAGATCATCAGGGCCTGTTTCCAGCAGGTCGGCTACTTTTAGAAACTTATCTGAACATCAGTAATTATCTGCACCGTGTCCGTCCCGTCGCTCATCGCCTCGACATACGCCCCCAGGCCGGAAGCGTCCGGCTGAGTGATGACGCCCAGATGGCTGGCCGCCCGATCGTCATTACCCGGCTTCGCCCCTTCCGGCAATGCCGCTCTCAGCAGGCCCACGCCCTCGCCGACGCCCGCAATCGCCTTGGCGTGCTTGTACGCCTCGGCGACGAACGCCCGCGCATCCCCCATCGCTTCCAGGGCGGCGCCGTCGTGCCCGCCGGGCACGAACACGGAGTCGTACAGGACGGAACTCGTGTTGGCGAACGTCTTTTCGCCTGGACGCCGCCGACCACGCCCAGGTGCGGGCCGACCACGTCGGACATCGCGCCGTGCGCCTTCAGCGTCGCCTGGAGCGACTGGACCTGCCCGGCGTCCACTCCCGGCGCGACCAGGATCGCCACCTTGCGGCCCTTGGCGCTGGCCGGCTGCCCTTCCATGCTCAGGGATTTGGAGCTTTGGACGCCGCCGGAGGCGGTCGTCGGCGAGGTCGCCTGAGCGAGAACTTGAGTCTCACTCACCGAGTCCGCCGTGCCGCTCGGCTTCGCCGCCCCGGCCGTCTCGCCCAAGGCCGCGCCGACCTAAGAGGCCAGCGTGGGGTTGATCTCTTTCAGATGGCCCAGCATCCGCTGACGCACGGCGCGCGTCTCCACCTTGCTCAACTCGAACTGCAATGCCTTGACGATGTGCTCCTTTTCGGGTGGCGTCATGCTGTTCCAGAACAGCCGGGCCTGACCGTAGTGATTGCCGAAGCTCTCGGAACGCTCATGCACCTTCGGCCCGCAGACCGGCTCCGGGTAGGAAACGAAGCCGCCCCGCTTCGGGGTCGCCTCGTCCGGCGAGTGCCCGTCCGGCGAGGCCGGCGTGTAGGAGACGCGGTCCTTGTTGATGGTGTCGCGGTGCCGAACAGGCCGCCTCAGTCCTGCCGCTCAAAGGCCCCGCCGTCCCGTCGGCGGGCGCACCCGAGCCTCCCGCGAAGTTCGGGAGCACGCCCGCCGCGTCCGTCAGCCTTTCGGCCTAGGCCCAAGCGAAGGCGCTGGCGATCAAGAACGGCCACGACCCCGACGGAATCCAGGACGGGAAGTAGCCCGGAAAAACAGCACAGGGAACCCGCAGGAGGAGCATAGCCGGGGCAGGACCACGTCACCTGCCCCGGCCTTTTCGTGACTCAGTGGTAGGTCGTGCTCCTCCGTTCTTGGCAGGGGGCGGAACCCCGCGCTCTGGAGAGGCTTCCTCCCGTTCCTGAGCCGCCCGCGCGGGTGGCCTGCACCTCGTACCAACGGTCACCCTGCTTGTGAACCCGTCGAGCTAGAGGCCCTTGGTGATTTGCAGACCATAGCCGCCGTCATAGGGCATGATGAACGGGTGCAGGATCAGCCCCCGCCGCTGCCCTAGCTCGACACGCGCCGTCGCGTATCCCAGGGCCGTGCCCGCGATGACGTCCCGCGTGTAGTGGCGATCCAGGCTCACCCGCGAGTAGGAGATCAGAGTCGCCCCAAGATACCAGAGCGGGGCTTCCTTCGGGTGCCATTGACACCGGGTGCCATTGACACTCCACCATCGTGACCGCGAACGCCGCCGTCGCGTGGCCGCTGGGGAAGCTGTCGCAGGAGTTCGAGTCCGGCCGCTTCTCCCGGACGAGTGATTTCAACCTCTCGGCAAGCAGCACGCTCGTCCCCAGGGCGTCTGCGGCGCGCAGCGCGTGGTTCTTGCCGCCCGCGCCGTCCCGGACAAGGGGCAGCCCGAACAAGGGGCAGCCCGAACAAGGGGCAGCCCGACGCCCGCCGCCAGGTTCCCGGCTGCGGCGCACGCCGCAAGACCACACAGGAAGGCGCCCGCGCGTTTCCGCATCAGTGCGACCCGCTTTACAGTCTGAAGATCATCGGGTGCGGGCGTAGTCCCTACAGCCGATCCTACACTCAAGGAGAGCAGGCGAGCCGGGCGACCGCATGACGCGCTTCATCTGGAACCCGCGCCCTACTGCATCCCATCGTGGCCGCCCTGAGTCCTCTGTCTCACACCCTGGGGGCAGGTATTTCGCTCACGGCGATCAGGCGGGCAAGCCCAGTATACCAGCCGCGAAAGGGCGGAGACATTAGAAAAATATAATCTCCCTCTAACTCCTCCTTAATGTATTGCAGACATAATGAGGGGTAATATGAAGGCAGCGGAACAACAACCTTTGAATAAAACCCTCACTGATGGGCTGCCGGCTCGGCCTCATGCGGAACCTCGCGCCGGTCGTGCCGGCCGCAGAAGGCTTGTCCGAGGACTTCCGTCCCAGTGCCGCCGGGCCTTGATGGCCGGCCTCGTCTGCCTTGCCGTTAGCCTTCCCCTTCGCTCTTCGGGCCAGGGGGCTGCACGGCAGCCCCCGCCCGGACCGGCAGCCGGCGCCCCGGCATTGACTCTCAGCCAGGCCGTTACGGCCGCGCTCGCCTCCAACCCTGCGGCGCGGGCGGCCGCGCAGCAGCTCGCCCAGGCCCAGGCCCGACTCGGACAGGCGCAGGCACAGCGTCGTTTTCAGATCACCTTCAACACCACCGTGTCCGGCTCCAACGCCAACGTCATCCAGCCGCCGCCCAGCCACGAAACGTTCGGCACGCTGCAAAACACGCTGACGGTCCCGCTGCCCGTCGGCCGCCGGGGGCGTTACACGGTCCAACAGGCAGGCCTACAGCTTTCGGCCGCCCAGGCCCAGTACCAGTCGGCCCGGCTCGCGCTGGCCGGCCAGGTCACCGCCGCCTATTACGATCTGCTGCGAAAACAGGCCTTGCAGGCCGTCGCGCAGCAGACGCTGGGCCAGGCGCAGCTAGGACTCACCGCCGCCACGGGGCGCCAGCGGGCGGGCGACGTCGCCCAGCTCGACGTGCTGCAAGCCCAGGTGCCGGTCGCCAATGCACAGGCCAGCCTCGGTCGGGCGGCCAACGATGTCGCCGTCGCCCAGCAGACTCTGAACGACGTCACCGGGCGCCCCATTGACGCACCCCTGACCGTCGCGGGCATCACCGGCCCTCCGCCGATCCTTTCCTACACGCTGGCCCAGGCGCGGTCGCTCGCAGTGCAGCGGTCCGCCGACGTGCGCGCCGCCGACGCGACGGTCCGCGCCGATGAAGCGGCGCTGGAAGCCGCTCGGCTGTACCGGGAGCCGGCCCTATCCCTTCAGGCGATCGACATCCGAAGCAACGATCAGACCTCGTTCTCACGGCAGGACACTCTGCAAGCGTCGGTCACCCTGCCCCTCTCGGACGGCGGCCTGGGCAGAGAGCAGGTGCGCGAGGCCCAGGCCGTGCTGGACCAGGCGCGGGCACAGGCGCAAACGGCCCGCAAGACGGCGCTAACGGTTGTCAGCGCGGCTTATCTGACGGCGGCCAGCACGCGGGCGCAGAGCGCGGCGGCGCTGGCCGCACGGGACATTGCCCAGGTGACTTACGACAAGACGGTGCTGGGTTATCGGAACGGGCTGTTCCCGCTCATCAACGTGCTGACCGCTCAGAGCGCACTGGCCCAGGCGCGCATCACCTATGTTCAGGCGCTCTACGACGCGGCCAGCTCGGAAAGCGCCCTGGAAGCCGCCGTCAGCGGCGGCACGGCGGGGAACTCAGCGACTCCGGGTACGGCGCCGGGAACAGGAGCGGCGCCGGGAACGGGAACAGCCCCTGGCAATGGCGGCACGCCCGGCCCGAATCCGACGGGAGCGGGCGGGACCAGCCCCGCCGGCGCGGGCAACCCCGGAACCAGCCCCTCAGGCACCAGTACGACCGGGCCTGGGGCGGGCGGCGCCAGCAACGGCGGCAGGGGCGGGCCATGATGCGCCGGGTGGCACGGACATCAGACACTGGATCGGACCAAACAGGTCGTCAAACAGGTCGTCAAACAGGATTGGATCGAACAGGATTGGATCAAATAGGATTGGATCGAATCGTGAAAACGTACCGCCTCCTCGCGATGGCTCTGGCGCTCTGCGGGGCCGGTTCCCTACTTGGCTGCGGCTCCAAGCCGCCGGCCGAGGCCGATAAAAAGGCGGATCCGCAGCCGACACTCCAGATCGTCCCCGTCACGCGCGGCAGCCTGGAAAGCATCCTGCCGGCGACGGGGACGCTTCAGGCCCTGCCAGGCCGGGAGACCACCTTGACTCCCCCCGTCGCCGGCGTCCTCAGTGGGCTGTACATCCGCTATGGCCAGGGCGTGCGGAAAGGCGAGGTCATCGCGCGGCTGTCCACGCGGCAACTGCTGGGCCAGGTTCAGCAGGCACAGGCCACGGTCGGCCAGAATCTGGTTCAGGTGCAGCAGGCCGAAGCGAACGCGCTCCAGCAGCAGGCGCAGACCCGCACCACGATCCTACAGGCGCAGGCCGGCCTGCGTAACGCCCGGTCCACGCTACGCGGCGCCCAGGCCACCCTGATCGGCAACGAGGCTGCGGTGCAGAACGCGCAGCAGACCCTCACCCGCGCCCAGACCCTGCTCGCGGACGGGCTGGTCCCCCAGAAGGACGTCGAGGCGGCGCAGCTCGCTCTGCGGACGGCCCAGGCGCAGCGAGACGCCCAGCGGCAGACCGTGGAGGGGCAGCGGCAGACCGTCGCCGGGCAGCAGCAGGCCCTGGCGGCGGCGCAGGCGTCGTCCATCCAGAACCTCGTCAAGCGAAAGGACGTGCAGGTTGCCCGTCAGCAGGTCCGTAATTCCCTCGGCGCGCTGACCACCGCGAAGGCGCAGTTCGCCCTGTATACGCTCCATGCCCCCCTTTCCGGCCAGGTGACGCTCGTCGGCGCGAACGTCGGGGAGACCGTGGACACCACGACGAAAATCGCCATGATCGCGGACCTGAACACCCTGCAGCTCCAGGTCAACATCCCCGGTGACGCCGCCGCGCAGGTTCATGCCGGCGAAACCCTGACCTTCACCGCCAGCAGTCTGCCCGGCCACGTCTTCCGGGCGACCCTGAACCGGGTCGGCTCCCAGGTGGACCCGGCCAGCGGCGCCGTGCCGGCCTTTGCGGTGGTCGCCAACCCCGGACGCCGTCTCAGGGACGACACGACGGTGCAGGCGCGGATCGTTACGCAGCGCCGGACGAATATTCTGCTGGTCCCCCAGGCGGCGGTCCTGACGGACCCCGACACCCGGAAGACGAGCGTGGTCGTGGTCGGCGCGGACTCGGTCGCGCACATCGTCCCCGTCACGACGGGGTTATCGGCGGAGGGGCGCGTCGAAGTTCAGAGCGGCCTCTCGGCAGGCCAGAAGGTGGCCGTCTCCGGGCAGTACGGGCTGCCGGAGGGGACCAAAGTGGCAGTGGAAAATGCGCCTGCGCCGGGCGGCTCTTCGGAGGCGCCCGCGCCGGATGTCTCTGCGCCCGGCAGCCCTGGGGTTCAGCCGGCTGCGGGGGGAGTCGGCGTACCGGCAGCCGGCGGCCTGAGCGCACGGACGGCGGTGCCGGGCCAGCCGAGCAGCCCCAGCCGGTCTTCGCCCGGCGTCTCCACGCCCCCGGCCTCCACAAGCGTGCCGAATGCCCCCGCGCCGGCGGCCCAGCCCGCCCCCCCAAACGGGTCCGGTGGAGGAGCCACAGGCAGTGGAAGCGGGGCGGGTAACGCCGCAGGCGGGAGCGTCGGACCGAGAAACGCGGGAAGCGGCGGTAGTGCAGGAGGCTCTCATGGACCTTAGCGGCTTTATAGCGCATTATCGTAAGGCGATCCTGTTGCTGGTGGTCCTGCTGTGCTTGGGTGGATTTTATGCCTCCCAATCGCTGCCGGTCGCCATTTTTCCAGACCTAACGGCCCCGCGTATTATCGTCACGGCGGATGCCGGCGACACGCCCATCCCGCTGGTCCTCGCCAACATCACGCGACCGCTGGAGAACGCCGTCGCGGGGGTCCCCAACGTCACCCGCGTCGGCTCCCTAACCCAGCGCGGCAGCGATGAGCTGGATGTTAACTTCCAGTGGGGCACGGACATGCAGGCGACTCTCCAGCAGGTGCAGGCTCGTATCAACCAGGTCCAAGCTACGCTCCCCCCCGGGACCAATGTGACGGCGCAGCGCCTCAACCCGTCGGTCTTTCCCATCATGGGCTACAGCCTTTATTCCCGCACGCTCAGTTCGCAGGAGCTGCGCCGGCTGGCCCTCTACACCCTGCGCCCGCGCCTGCTGCGCGTCACAGGCGTCCGCGAGATTGCCGTTGGGGGCGGCGACACCCCAAACTTCCTAGTGCAGATCAACCCCACGGCGCTGCTCGCCCGAGGGATCACCGCTCAGGACGTGCAGAATGCGCTCGCCAAGAACAACCAGATCAACTCCGTCGGCTACTACGATCAGTCCTTCCTGCGCTACGACGTTCTCGCCTCCGGCCTTTTCGGAAGCACTCAAGACATCGCCGATGTCACCGTCGCCGTCAAGAACCGGGTGCCGGTCACGGTCGGCCAGGTCGGCAGCGTCACGCGCGGGGTCGAGCCGCATACCGTCGAGACCAGCGGTGATGGTCGGAGTGCGGTGCTCCTCAGCATCATCAAGCAGCCCACCGGCAACACGGTCCAGGTAGCGGACGGCATCAAGGCAACGCTGGCGGACCTGCGCTCTTCACTGCCCCCCGGTGTCACCCTTTCCAACTACTATGATGAGTCAAACATCGTGCGGGAGTCGCAGAACAGCGTCCTGGAGTCGCTGATCGTCGGCGGTGTGCTCGCCCTATTCGTGCTGATGCTCTTTCTGGGCAACTTGCGGACGGCGGCCGTCGTGCTGATCATCTTGCCGCTCACCATTATCATCACGTTCGCCATGATGAAGGCGCTTGGGCAGACGATGAATATCATGACGCTGGGCGCGCTGGCGATTGCGCTGGGCCTGGTGATTGATGACGGCATCGTCGTGGTGGAGAACATGTTCTCCGAGCTGGAGAGCGGCAGGCCGCGCTCCGACGCGATCGCCGCCGGGCTGAAGGCGATCACCCCGGCCATGATCGGCTCGTCGCTGACGACCATGGCGGCCTTTCTGCCGCTGACCTTTCTGAACGACTTGACCGGCCAGTTCTTCGGCCCGCTGGCCCTCGTCATGATCGCCACGTTGGTCGTCTCGCTCGCGCTGGCCTTGCTGCTGACCCCGCTGCTGGCAGGCTGGCTGCTGCCGTCCTCGGTCGCGCACCCCGCCGACGGCACGCGGCCTTCGGTCCTGGCACGCATCCTTGGGTTTTTCCCCCGGCAGTTCGATAAAGTGGTCCATGGCTACACGCGCCTTCTGAGCTGGTGCCTGGCGCATCGGGCCGTCGTGCTTGTCCTGCTGCTGCCTTTGGCCTTGGGAACCTACTTTCTGTATCAGCGGCTGGAAACCGGCTTCTTTCCGGAATTTGACGAGGGCGGCTTTATCCTCGACTATCATCTGCCACCGGGGACATCCCTGGCCGAGACAAGCCGCGTGTCGGGCCAGATCGAAACCGTGCTGGCTCAGACGCCCGAGGTAGCCGCCTGGTCGCGCCAGACGGGCGCACAGAATGGCTTCGACATCACCACCCAGAACGCTGGCGACATGACCGTGCGCCTGAAGCAGCAGCGCGCGCGCGACATCAACGAAGTCATGGACGATGTCCGCTCCCAGGTGCAGGGGCAGTATCCAGCCGCTCAAGTTGACTTTCATCAGACATTGCAGGATGAGACCGGAGACATCGCAGGATCGCCCAGCCCGGTGCAGATCAAAATCTTCGGACCGGATCAGGCGACGCTGGAAGATCTGGCCCAGAAGATAGACGATGTCCTGGGCAAGACCCCCGGCGTGGTGGACCACAACCCCGGCATTATCCACAGCGACCCCGAGGCGGTGCTGGCGATCAACACGCAAACGGCCCAGCGCTACGGCCTGACCAACGATGACATCACGCAGGCCGCCCAGGCCGCTTTGCAGGGAATGGAACCGACCCATGTGCAGCAGGCGGAAGAGGCGGTCGGGGTCCGAGTCCAGATCACACACCCTGGTCAGGGCCTCAGCCAGAACCTGCTGCCCCACATCCCGGTCGCGTCTCCCGTAACGGGCGGGAACGTGCCGCTCAGTGAGGTCGCCCGCATCGAGATTCGGCCTGGATTCCCGCGCGTCACGCGGGAGAACCAGCGGCAGATGATCGCCGTCACCGCCAGCCTGTCAGGCCGCGATCTCGGCGGCGCCACGTCGGACATTCAAGCCCGTGTCAAAAAGCAGGTCGCGCTGCCGCCCGGCTACACCCTGGAATATGGCGGCCTGTACGCCAGCCAGCAGCAGTCCTTCTCCGAACTCGGCGTGACCCTGCTGATCGCCGTGCTGTTCGTCTTCACGCTCCTGGTGGTCCAGTTCCGCGCCATCCGCCAGGCCATCGCGCTGCTGCTGGCGGCCCTGCTGTCCCTGTTCGGCGTGTTGCTGGCCCTGCTCCTGACCAACACGCAGCTCAACATCTCCAGCTTCACCGGCGCGATCATGATCGTCGGCATCATCACCGAGAACGGCATCGTCCTGTTCGACTTCTTCAACCGGCTCCGGCGCGAGAATCCCGGCGCAGACCTGGTGACGCTGATGACGAGGGCCGGCACGGAGCGCCTGCGTCCCATCCTCATGACGACGATCGCCGCGATTCTGGCGTTGCTGCCGCTGGCGCTGGGCCTCGGCGCGGGCGCGGCCCTGCAAAAGCCGCTCGCCATCGCCGTGGTCGGGGGCCTGCTGGTCTCCACGCTCTTCACGCTGATCGTTGCCCCGGTCATCTTTGTCACGCTGGAGCGGCCTCAGAAGTCCCCACAGGCCCCGCAACCGAGGGACCTACAACCGGAGGCCCCGCAGACAAAGGCGGCTGAGTTAGAAGCCGTCGGTACGACTTCTGCGGCGAGTCCGGCAAAGGCGCTGACGAAGAGCGTCGGCAAAGGGCGATCTCTGTGACAACTCCCGTCCATAAATGGTCGGGCTTCTGAGGTGCGCCCACGGGGGCGCAAGCCCGTTCAGCCGTTTCATTCACGAAGGGCTACTCTGGATTTTCACCATAGCCGTGTTATCCCACGGCAAATTGCTTTGGATTTAGTCTTTGGATTTAGTCTTTTGTTTCTATTATGACTGTTTCTATTATGACTGTTTCTATTATGACTGTTTCTATGCGTTGGAGGCTTGTCCAGTGATGAAGTGACTCAAACACTGATGAAGTGACTCAAACACTGATGAAGTGACTCAAACACGCACTGCTGTTCTTCGCACTAGCCTGTCCCTAGGCTCTCTCGCAAAAACAAACAGCCGATGACTCGGAGGCCGCATATAGATAGCCCAAACAGTATTTGTGTATGCCTAGATTAGAGTTGTCGCGTAGCAGTAGGTGCGGCGTCTTGGCGCGTCGCCCGCCCTCCGCTTAAGCGACTGGATAAGCAACGGGATAGGTCTTCAAGGGCCTCTGCGCCACACGCCGGTTGACCAATCC
>JAABUX010004987.1_pt1 | contig 16517 bp, 16 predicted proteins | sample 5561851 | NCBI WGS metagenome assembly JAABUX01 (sample SAMN10711883, study PRJNA513361) | rock metagenome | isolation source: Antarctica rocks | place: Antarctica: Victoria Land, Richard Nunatak red sandstone | collected 2016-01-03 | reverse complement strand
TGTACGCACAGGAGTGATCGAGGATGCTGGATAACCTGGGAACCCACCGCGAGGCGGATGTCTGCGTCGTCGGGGCCGGGCCGGTCGGGGCCACGCTGGCGTGCCGGCTGGCGGCGGGCGGGGTGCGCGTGGCCGTGGTGGACCGCGCGGCGCTGCCGCCGATGGAGCATCCGGACTTCGACGGCCGGGCCTATGCCATCGCCGCCGGGTCCCGCCGGTTGCTGGAGGCGGCGGGGGTTTGGGACAACCTGCCACAAGCGCCATCGCCGATCCTGGACATCCGGGTGTCCGACGGGCGGGTGGGCCGGCGGGCGTCCAGCCTGTTCCTGCACTTCGACCACCAGGAGGCCGGGAGCGAGCCGTTCGGCTGGATGGTGGAAGCGCGGGCGCTGCGGGTGGCGCTGAACGCGCACATGCACGGCCAGCCCAACCTGCAGGTCCATGCCCCGGCGGAGGCGGTCGTCACGCGCCGGGGCGACGGGGCGGAGGTGCGGGTCAGCGATGGAACTACGATCGCCTGCCGCCTGGTGGTGGCCGCCGAGGGCCGCGGCTCCCCGTTGCGCGAGCAGGCCGGCATCCCCGTCACCCGCGTGCCCTACAAGCAGCGCGGCATCGTGTCGGCCATCGAGCACGAGCATCCACACCGCGGCGTGGCGCTGGAGCACTTCCTGCCCGCTGGCCCGTTCGCGCAGTTGCCGATGGGTCCGACCGAGGGTGCGCCGAACGTGTCCGCGATCGTCTGGACCGAGGGCACGGCCCAGGCGGACCGGGTGATCGCGCTGGACGACGCCGCGTTCGGGCGCGAGATCGCGCGGCGGCTGGGCGGCCACCTGGGCTGGGTGCGGCCGATCGGGCGGCGCTGGATCTATCCGCTGTCGGCCATGCACGCGCAGTGGTACGTGGACACACGGCTGGCGCTGGTGGGGGATGCGGCGCACGGCATCCACCCGATTGCCGGGCAGGGGTTGAATCTGGGCTTCCGGGACGTGATGGCGCTGGCGGACCTGGTGGTTGCGGCGGTGGCGGATGGCGCGGACCCGGGGGCGCCGGGGCTGCTGCTACAGTACCAGCGGCGGCGGCGGCCGGACAACCTGCTGATGCTGGGCGCGACAGATGTGCTGGACCGGCTGTTCAGCACCGATAACCCGGTGCTGCGGGTGGCGCGGGACCTGGGCATTGCCGGGGTGCACCGGATGCCACGGCTGAAGCGGCTGTTCATGCAGGCGGCGATGGGCGGGTAGGGCCTTGGCGAATGCCCGGCTGGGCGCGCGAAGGCCGATGGGCAAGGGCAGGGACGCGACAGGAAGCTTGGCGTGGGCAAACGGCTTGGATATGCGTTGCCAGAGGTAGATTTTTGGGGCCGGGTGATGCAGGTCGAAAAATGGGGCAACAGCCTTGCGGTACGACTGCCCGCCGCCCTGGTAGAGGCCTTGCAGTTGAAAGAAGGTGATGAGATCGAGGTCGAGCTGGCCGGCAATCATACCTTCCGCATCGGACGCGACCGCACCTGCGAGGGTGCGCTGGCCCGCCTGCGCGCGCTGGCCTGGACGCCGCCGCCTGGCTTCCGCTTCTCCCGCGATGAGGCGAACGAGCGGGGTGAGTGACCGCCTTCCTGGATAGCAACATCCTGGTCTATGCCGCTCTGCAACAGGATTGGCGATCCGAGACAGCACGTGAACTGCTGGCTGCCAGCGGTGTGATCAGCGTGCAAGTGCTGAACGAGTTCGCCAACGTTGCCCGGCGCAAGCTGCGGCAACCTTGGCCGGAGGTCACGTAGGCCCTCGCGGCGATCCGACTACTATGTCCGCCGCCGCTGCCGCTGACGGCCGCAACACATGAGGCCGCGCTTGCCATGGCGGCCCGCCACGGGTTCAGCTTCTATGATGCCCTGATCGTCGCCTCGGCGCTGGAAGCAGGCTGCACCACGTTGTTGTCGGAGGACATGCAGGACGGCCTGGTGGTCGAGGGGCGCCTGACCCTGCGCAACCCGTTCCGGCAATGAGATCCGAAGCCGCGGCCGGCGTCATGCTGCATCCTGCTTCGCACCGGCAGTCTTCGCACCGGCAGCCGCATGGGCACGGGCTCGCCGTTGCAGTCCGGCCAGCAGCAGCCCGGCCCCAATCAGCGCGATCCCGGCGGCATGATAGGGGTGCAGCGACTCGCCCAGCAGCCCCACCGCCATCAGGGCGCCGAACACCGGCTGCAGGTGGTTGAACTGCCCGGCCCGCGCAGCACCCATCAGCTCCACCCCGCGATTGTAGAACAGCGTCGCCAGGAAGGACGCGAACACCACCGCATAGCCCACCGCCAGCCAGGCCGGGAGCGTCTGCGCCATGCGGGCGCCCCCTGCACGCTCGATCAGGGCCAAGGGGGCCAGCACCGTTACGCCGATGGTGAAGGTGGCTGCCAGGAAGCTGAACGGATGCACCGCCGGCCGCCGCCGCAGCACCGAGGAGTAGGTCGCGAACGCCGCGATCGCTAGCAGCACCAGCGCGTCGCCGGGGTTGACGGTCAGGCGCCGCAGCGTCTCCAGCGAGCCCTGCCCGGCGATCACCAGCACGCCCAGCACGGACACCGCGATGGCCGCCACCTGCATCGGCCGTGGGCGCTCGCCGAACAGCGCCAGGTTGGCGACCAGGATGGCCAGCGGCATCACCGATTGCAGCAGCAGCGCGTTGACGGCCGTAGTGGCGTGCAGCCCGCGATAGACCAGGATGTTGTAGGCGCACACCCCTAGCACCGCGAGCAGCGCCACCGTCCAGCGCCGCGCCCACAGCGCCGGCAGGTCCGCCCGCAGCCGCGGCCAGGCCAGGGGCGCTACGATGCACAGCGCGCCGGTCCATCGTAGCAGGGTGAACAGCACCGGCGGCACCAGCCCCGCCGCGGCCCGGCCGACGATGACGCTGCCGGCCCAGAACAGCATCGTCAGCGCCAGCAGCGCCGGGCCGTTGCGCCAGAGGCGTGTCATGGCGGCGCGTCCTGATGCTTGCAGGGCCGCGTGAGTGCCGTCATTGCGAGCCACCCTTGTGGCGCGGCGATCCGGTGGCCGCTTGGGCTTGCGCCTGCTGTCGCTGGATTGCTTCGCCAAGCGGCCCGCAATGATGGGGTGAGCGGGGGACGGGGTGAGCGAGGACGGGGTGAGTGGGCGAAACAGTCATGGCGCAAGTTCGCTGGCCTCATAGCGTGTCGCGCAGGTATGCGGCCACCGCGGCGAACAGCCGCACCCGGTCCTGCGGACGCACGAAGCCATGGCCGGCATAGTCGAACACCTCATAGGTGACGGGATGCCCGCGGGCGCGCAGGGCGGCGACGATCTGCTCGCTCTCGGTGATCGGCACCCGCGGGTCGCGCGTGCCGTGCAGCACCAGCAGCGGCGCCTGGATGCGGCCGGCGTAACGGATCGGGCTGATGCGGTCGAACAGCGCGCGGTGGCGGATGGGGTCGCCGTATTCGTCCGACCGGTGCGCCCGGCGCCAAGGGCCGGTGGCGGCCAGCAGGGTGGCGAAGTCGGCGATCCCATACAGGTCGATGGCGGTGCGCCAAAGCTCCGGGTACTCAGTGATTGCGGCCAGCACCATGTAGCCGCCATAGGACTGTCCCATGACGCTGATGCGCGCTGGGTTGATCGAGGGGGCGTCGAGGCCGGGCTGCGCGGCCAGCCAGCGCGCCCCGGCGGCCAGGTCGTGCACGGAGTCCAGGCGGAGCTGCTGGTCGTCGCTTTCCATCGCGGCGCGGCCATAGCCGGTGCTGCCGCGCACGTTGGGCACCAGCACGGCGTAGCCCTGGGCCAGCAGCGCCTGCATGTCGGGCCGGAACGTGGCTCGGGCTTGCGCGGCCGGGCCTCCATGCACCCACACGACGGCCGGGTGCCCGTCCTCCGGCGCCGGGTCGGGCGGCAGGGCCAGCCAGCCGGGGACAGGGCGGCCGTCGGCGCCGGGCCACTCGACCAAGTGGAAATCCTGCACCGGCAAGTCGGATGCCGGCGCCCAAACCGGCCGGACCTCGCCATCCCGCCACAGGTGCAGGCCCATTGGCTGCGTCGGTGTCGCCATCGCAAAGGCCAGTGCCGTGCCGTCTGGCGACCAGGCGAGATCCTGCACCACGCCCGGCGGCAGCGGGACGACGGGCCGCTCCGCATCGGTGGGTCCAACGCACAGGACCGCGTAGCCACGGTCGTTCTCCACCGTCGCGAGCAGGGCGCCGCCCGGGGCCAAGGCCCAGGCTTCGACGTCGCGGTCCGGCGGTGCGAACACCGGGGCGGCATCGCCGGTCCCGGGGTCGATGCGGCATAGGGCCATCCAGTCCCGCCCGCCGGCGTCGGTCAGGCCCATCAACGCCTCGCCGTCCCAGCGCAGGCTGGCATAGCGCGTGGGCTGGGTGCGGGGAACCGGCTGCTCGGCCCCTGGTCCATCTGTGGCCAGGTGCAGGACCACCGGGCGGATATCGCCGCTCGAACGTTCCTGCAACGCGACCAGCCGGGCGCCGGACGGGTGCCAGGCGCCGGCCGTCACCTCGTGCGTGCCGTGCCACAGCCGGGTGCGGGCGCCGGAGCCGAGGTCCAGCAGCAGCACGTCGAAGTGCGCCTCGTCGCGGTCGTTCGCGGTCAGGCTGATGCGGGCGCCATCCGGGGACCAGGCGCCGAAGCCGTGGATCACGCGCGGGTCGCCGGTCAGCGGCCGAGCCTCCGCGCCGTCCAAGAGCCAAAGCTGCTGCCGCTCGTCGCCGCCTGCGTCGATGCCGAAGATCAGCCGGTCGTCGCCGGGGGCGCGGCGCAGCAGGGCGACGCGCTCGTCCAGGTGCGTCAGTTGGCGGGACGCGCCGGTGTCCAGGTCCAGCGCCCACACCTGCGCCAGCCCGGCGCCGCGCAGGTGGAACAGGGTGCGGCCATCGCAGGAGAACGTGGGCGAACTCGCGGCGTCGATAGCCGTATAAGCCGTGGGATCAGGGGTCATCCCGGCAGCATAGAACGGGCAACCCCGTTGATAAATCCGGCGAATCGCCCCATTTATTGGGGCCGCACAGCAGGCAGTCCATGGAACTTCTGAAGAAGCTGGAAATTCTTGCCGACGCTGCGAAGTACGATGCGTCCTGCGCCTCCAGCGGCACCGTCAAGCGCAGCTCGCTCGGGGAAAAGGATGGCGTCGGCAGCACCGAGGGCATGGGCATCTGCCACGCCTACGCGCCGGATGGCCGCTGCATCTCACTGCTGAAGATATTGCTGACCAATTCCTGCATCTACGACTGCCTATACTGCATCAACCGCCGCTCCTCCAACGTGCAGCGCGCCCGCTTCACGCCGGAGGAGGTCGTGACGCTGACCCTGGGCTTCTACCGCCGCAACTGCATCGAGGGCCTGTTCCTCAGCAGCGGCATCATCCGCAGCCCCGACTACACGATGGAGCAGGTGGTGCGGGTGGCGAAGCTGCTGCGGGAGGAGCATGGGTTCCGCGGCTACATCCACCTCAAGACCATCCCCGACGCCTCGCCCGAGCTGCTGCTGGAGGCCGGCAAGTACGCCGACCGGCTCAGCATCAACGTGGAGCTGCCGACTGAGGCCGCGCTGACCAAGCTGGCGCCGGAGAAGGACTTGCCCAGCATCCGCCGCAGCATGGGCCGGATGCGCCTGCGGATCGACGAGGCGAAGGCGGAGAAACGGTCGGGGCGGTTCGCGCCGGCCGGGCAGAGTACGCAGTTGATCGTCGGCGCCGACAGCAGCAACGACCGCAGCATCCTGGACCTGAGCACCAACCTGTATGGCAGTTATGGCCTGCGCCGGGTGTACTACTCGGCGTTCAGCCCGATCCCGGACAGCAGCGCCCTGCTGCCGCCGAAGAAGGCGCCGCTGTTGCGGGAGCACCGGCTATACCAGGCCGACTGGCTGATGCGCTTTTATGAGTTCAAGGCCGACGAGATCACCACGGACGGCGCGGGCAACCTGGACCTGTCGATGGACCCCAAGCTGGCCTGGGCGCTGCAGCACCGCGAGCAGTTCCCGGTGGACGTGAACCGCGCCACGCGGGAGCAGTTGTTGCGGGTGCCCGGCATGGGCGTGAAGTCGGTCGATAAGCTGGTCCGCGCCCGCCGCCATACCCGGCTGCGCATGGAGGATCTGGCCCGGCTGCGCCTGCCGATGGCCAAGGTGGCGCCCTTCGTGATTGCCGCCGACCACCAGCCCGGCGGCCTGCTGGACAGCGCCCGCCTGTCGCAGCGGCTGACGCCCAAGGCGCAGCAGGCGGACCTGTTCGCGTGAGGTCCGTCGTCCTGGCGCACGAGGTCGATTGGGGCGGTTGGCGCGCGGCGGCGCGGTCCCTGGCGCTGGGCGGGGTGGCGCCGGAGGACGCGGTGTGGTCCGTCCGCGACGTCACCGACCTGTTCGCCGAGCCGGAGGAGCCGGCGGCGGCGCCAGTGACCGGAACCTTCACCGTGCCGCGCGCCCTGGTGGAGCTGGCCGAAACCGCCATCCAGGCGCACGACCCCGAACGCTTCGCCCTGCTGTACCGCCTGATCTGGCGTGCTCAGCATGGGGAAAAGCACCTGCTGGAGCTGACCACCGATCCCGAGGTGCAGCGCGTGCAGCGCCTGGCCGCAGCCGTCCGCCGCGACACCCACAAGATGCGCGCCTTCGTGCGGTTCCGCGAGGTGCAGGAGCCCGAGGGCGTCCGCTACGTGAGCTGGTTCGAGCCGGACAACTTCATCGTCGAGGCCAACGCGCCGTTCTTCGCCCGGCGGTTCGCCACGATGGTCTGGTCCATCCTGACGCCCTATCGCAGCGCGCACTGGGACGGTGCGGAACTTCGGTTCGACGTGGGCGCTTCGCCTGCCGACGTGCCGGATGACGACCGGTTGGAGACTTACTGGCGCGCCTATTACAGCAGCATCTTCAACCCGGCCCGGCTCAAGGTCGGCGCGATGCGATCGGAGATGCCGCAGAAGTATTGGAAGAACCTGCCCGAAGCCGCGGCGATCCCGGAGCTGATCCGCACCGCCGCCGGCCGGGTTGACAACATGGTGGAGCAACCTGTGATCTCACCCGTCCGCGCACCCAGCCCCAACCTCGCCGCCCCTGCCGAGGCCGAGGAGGGTGGCACCGTCCTGCAAAAGGCCGCCCGCGAGGCGGAGGAGTGCCGGCGCTGCGCCCTGTGGGAGCCGGCGACGCAGGTGGTATTCGGCGAAGGCCCGCCCGACGCCCGCGTAATGTTCATCGGCGAGCAACCGGGCGATCAGGAGGATTTGGCCGGCCGGCCGTTCATCGGCCCGGCCGGGCAGCTTTTCGACCGGGCTATGGTGGAGGCCGGGTTCGACAGGCGCGGGGTGTACGTCACCAACTCGGTCAAGCATTTCAAGTTCGTGCCCCGCGGCAAGCGGCGCATCCACGAGAAGCCCGGCACGGGGGAGATCAACGCCTGCCGCTTCTGGCTGGACCTGGAGCGGCAGGAGATCAAGCCCGCCATCACCGTGATGATGGGCGCGACCGCCGCCCGCGCCGTGACCGGCAAGGCCGTTGCCGTCACCAAGGAGCGCAGCAAGCCGATGGCGCTGGACGGCAATACAACGGGCTACATCACCGTGCATCCGAGCTACCTGCTGCGCATTCCCGACGACGAGATGAAGGCGCGGGAGTATGCCGCGTTCGTGCAGGACTTGAAGGCGATCAAGGCGCTGGCCGAAGCGGGCTGATCGCTTCCCCCCTCTCCCTCAGGAAGAGGGGGGGAAGGAAGTTTAACCGCCCGCCACGTAAGCTTTTAGGCTGTCCACCTCCTGTTCCTGCTGGCTCAGCCGGGCCTTCACCACGTCGCCGATGCTGACGATGCCCAGCAGGCGATCGCCATCCATCACCGGCAGGTGGCGGAAGCGGCCTATGGTCATCATCTCCGTCGCTTGCGCCACGCTGGTGCCCGGCCCGGCGACATGCAGGTCCGTGGTCATCAACTGCGCGGCCGTCATCTCCATCGTCCGCCCGCCATGCTCGGCCATGCTGCGGACCACGTCGCGCTCGCTGACGATGCCCAGCACCTGGCCCGCGCTGTCCTGCACCAGCACTGCGCCGATGCGCCGGGCGACCAACTGCTGCACGACTTCGGCGATGGTCGCGGTCGGGGCGACATGGGCAACCTCGTGCCCTTTCTGCTTCAGGATTGCGGCGACAGTCATGATGTTGCCTCCTCTACTGCGGGTTTATCCCCGAGATCAGCGAGCTTGCGCGCCCTCCACCCCCGATTGCAAACGGCAGGTGTGCAGGTGCAGCAAAGCGCGGGTCAGACCACCAGTCCGCTCGCCTGCACCGCCAGTGCATCGAGGCTGCTGCCGGACTGGGTGCCTTGAGCCGCCTGCTGCTTCGCCAGCAGGTACTGCGACGTGAGAGTGTTCACGAACTTCGGGTCCTGCAGCTTGGTGATGTCGAGCTTGCTCGTCACCGCCTGCTCCTCCCCGCTGAGGCCCTGATAGACGACCTGCTGCGGGATGCCGAGCGCGGTCAGCACGACCTCGAAGTTGGTGGGGTCGCCCAGGATTTGATTGATGTTCTTGATGTTGCTGGCCTGCTGCTTGAACTGCAGCGCCTGCGCCAGGCCGGGCGTCGCCTGGTTCAGCGAGTTCAGCCACGTCACCCGTTCATAGGCGTTGGCGACCTGCGACTGCACTGCCGGGTCCTGCAATCCGGCCAGCCCCTTGCTGGACAGGCTGTAGTTCGTCGCGACGGTCTTCCACCTGGTATCGGTGAGCTGGTTGATCAGCGACTTCGGGTCGGCTGGGTTCGCCTGCAGCGCCTTGCTCGCCAGTGCGGCGTATTGCACCTGGTCACCGAGGCCGTTGGCCGTCAGCAGCACCTTCAGGACGTTCGGGTTCTGCAGCGCGGTGTTCAGGTCCTTGGCATTGGCGATGCCCTTGGTGAACGCCGCAAGGTCCCGGATCACCCCGGGGTCCTTAGCCTGGTTGGCGATGTCCTTGGTTTGGTTCTGCTCGGCCAGCTTCTCGTCCAGGATCGGGTTGCCGGAGGAGACAGCCGACCCGGACGCGCTGCTGCTGCTATACAGCGTCGTCAGCAAGTTGGCCGAGACGTCGCTGCCGGACGAGCTGCCGGAGAACAGCAAGCTGTAGTCGATCCCGCTGACAATGCCGCTCATTCCACGCCGCCTATGCTGCCGTCGGGGCAGCATGGGCGCGCATCCTTAACAGGGCATGAAGCCTGATTGAACCTGAAGCCTGATTGGACCTGAAGCCTGATTGGACCTGAAGCCTGGCCGACGCGAAGCCTGGCGGGTCAGTCCGCCGCGTAGGCCGAGGCCGAGGGGGAAAGCTGCGTGGCAACCAGGTCGGCAAAGCGCCCGCGCTTGGCCAGGAGCTGGTCGAAGTTGCCACGCTCGACCACCTCGCCGTTCTCGAACACCATGATCTCGTCGGCGTCGCGCACGGTGCTCAGCCGGTGGGCGATGATGAACGTCGTGCGGCCCTTCATCAGCGTGGACATGGCGCGCGACACCCGGGCCTCGGTCGCGGCATCCAGCGCGCTCGTCGCCTCGTCCAGGATCAGGATCGGCGGGTCCTTCAGCAGGGCGCGCGCGATCGCCAGCCGCTGCCGCTGCCCGCCGGACAGCGTGGCACCGCGCTCGCCGACCACGGTGTCGTAGCCCTGCGGCTGGCGGATGATGAACTCATGCGCGTCGGCCAGGCGGCAGGCGCGCTCCAGCTCCTCGTCCGTCGCGTTGTAGCGGCCGATGCGCAGGTTCTCGCGGATCGAGCGGTTGAATAGCAGGCTCTCCTGGAACACCACGCCGATGGAGCGGCGCAGGCTTTCCAGCGTCACGCCGCGCAGGTCCTGGCCGTCGATCTTGATGGTGCCCTCGGTCGGGTCCCACAGCCGCTGCAGCAGGTTCATCGCCGTGCTCTTGCCCGCGCCGGTCTGGCCCACGAGCGCCACGGAGGTGCCGGGCCTGGCGGTGAAGGATACGTCGGACAGGATGCGGGGGCCGCCGGGGTAGGCGAACGACATGTTTTCGAACACCACCTCGCCCTTCGGCGCGACCAAGGTCACTGCGTCCTGGCGCTCGGGCACCGAGGACTTGGCGTCCAGCACGCCGAAGAAGTCCTCCAGGATCGGCAACTGGAAGAACACCCGGGAGGCGAACTGCACCCCGGACTCCATGCGGCTGATCAGCAGCGTGGCGAAGCCCATGAAGGTCACGATCTCGCCCACCGACGCCTTGCCCTGGATGTGCAGGACGGTGCCGATCACCACGATGGAGATCACGGCGATAGTGCTGGACGCCCGGGTCAGCACGTTCACCACCGCCCACCAGTTCAGCACCGGGAACTGGTAGCGGATCACGTCGTCGACGATCTGGCCGAACAGCCGGCTCTCGGCCGCAAGCCGCGTGAAGGACTGCACGACCATGACGTTGGCCAGCGCGTCCTGCGCCGTCCCTGCCAGGTGCGACTGGAAGTGCTCGACCCGGCGCTGCCCGGCCTCGGTCTTGCGCACCACCAGCACCGTCATCGTCACCAGCACGATCACGAGCACCACGAGCGTCAGTGCCAGCCGCCAGTTGAGCAGGAAGGTCAGCGGCAGCAGCACCAGCACGGCGACGTAGGTCGAAAGCTGGTCCTTGAAGAACGAGAGCCACAGCCCGAACAGCGCGTCCGACCCGCCCAGCATCACCTTCATCAAGCGGCCCGAATGCACGTCGCCATGGAACGACAGCGGCAGGGACAGCACGTGGCCGAAGTAGCGGTTCATGATCTGCATGCGGTTGCGGTGCGCCATCCGCTCGGAGTGCAGCGCGGTGGCGATGGTGGCCAGGATCGCCCCGGCCCCGACCGCGAACCAGACGCCGAGCAGTTGCACCGCCTGCATCCACAGGGTGTCGGGCTGCATCTGGTCGGACCGCGTCAGCAGGCCGATCACCCGGCCGAACAGCAAGGGGTCGAGAAATTGCAGCCCCGCCACCAGCACGTTGGCGAACGCAAGCATAACCGCCAGCCGGCGGTCCCCCCCAAGGGCGGCGAGGGCACGGCCATAGACCTTGGTGAAGCGCATAGGACCATCCGCTGGTGCAGGTGACGCGAGGTGCAGGCGACGGGGCAGGCAACGCGTGCCGGAGGTCGCGTAGGGGATGACTACGCCACGATCACGGCAACAACAGGGCGGACAACGGAGGTTTTGAGGAAGGGTTCAGAATCGTTGCGCGCGGAACCACTGGGTCGGGCGCACGAATTCGTCCTGCGCCGTGACGGTCAGGATTTCGCGCGACCCGGCCTCCACCGTGCGGCGCAGCAGGCCGTAGACGGCGCTGCCGGCGGCCTCCAGGGCCGGGGCGGTGCCGCCGGTCCGCAGCCGGTGGAACAGGAACAGCGCGGCGATGGCGTCCCCGGCGCCGTTGGGCTGGATCGGCAGCAGCGGGGTCCGCAGCAGCCAGGCGCCGGTGCGGTCGGCGGCCAGCATGTCCACGGCGTCGTCCGGCGTCGCGTCGGTCCGCAGGGTCGTGACCAGGACGATGGCGGGTCCGCCGGGCGCCATGCCGGCCTGCAACTGCGCCACGGCCTCGGCGGCGTCGGCCGGGGTGTGGATGCGGCGGCCGGTGAGGTGCTCCAGCTCGAACCCGTTCGGCGTCAGGATGTCGGCGGCGGGCACGGCCTGGGCGCGGATCAGCTCGGGGATGCCGGGCCGGACGAACACGCCACGGCCGGTGTCGCCGATCACCGGGTCGCAGCAGTACAGCATGGCCGGGTTGGCGGCGCGCACCTGGGCGACGGCATGCAGGATGGCCTCGCCCACGTCGGCGTCGCCCATGTAGCCCGACAGCACCGCATCGCAGCCCGGCAGCACGCCACGCGCCGCGATGCCGTCCACCACGTCCCGCACCGCCTGGCCGCTGAACACCTGGCCGGCCCAGGCGCCGTAGCCCGGGTGGTTGCTGAACTGCACGGTGTGGACGGCCCAGACTTCGGCGCCCAGGCGCTGCAGGGGGAACACGGCGGAGGCGTTGCCGACGTGGCCGTAGGCGACCCAGGACTGGATGGACAGGATGTTCACGCGGGCGGGCCTGGGGTCAGGCGCCCAAGGTCAGGCGCAACGCCCGCCGTCCACTGGCAGCAGCACGCCGGTGATGAAGGACGACGCCGGGTCGGCCAGCCATAGGCAGGCGTTGGCGATGTCCGCAGGCGTGCTCATGCGGCCCAGCGGGATGGTGGCCAGGAAGCGGGCGCGGTTCTCCGGCGTGTCGGGCAGGCCCATGAACTGCTCCAGCAGGTTGGTGGCGCCGATCACCGGGCAGACGGCGTTGACGCGGATGTCGTCGGGGGCCAGCTCGGACGCCATGCATTGGGTGATGGTGTTCAGCGCGCCCTTGGTGCCGTTGTACCAGACCAGGCCGGGGCGGGGGCGGATGCCGGCGGTGCTGCTGATGTGGACGATGCTGCCGCCGCGGCCCTGGCGGCGCAGCACCGGCACGCAGGCGCGGGCCATCCAGTAGATCGACTTGACGTTCACGGCATAGACCCGGTCGAACTCCGCCTCGTCCACGTCCAGCATGGGCTGGTTGCGATGGGTGGTGCCGGCGTTGTTGACGACGATGTCCAGGCCGCCGAACGCCTGCACGGCGGCATCGACCATGCCTTGCACGTCCGCGCCGTTGCTGACGTCGCCGGTGGCAGGATGGGCCGAGGCGCCGATGGTCCCGGCGACGGAGGCAGCGGCATCGGCGCGCAGGTCCGCACAGACGACCTGCGCGCCCTCGGCCGCGAACAGCCGCGCGATCCCCTCGCCGAATCCGCCGCCGGCGCCGGTGACCAGCGCGACCTTGCCTCGAAGCCTCATGCCCGTGTTCCCCATTGCCGGGCGGACGCTAGAGGCCGGGCAGTCCTGCGGCAACGGGCTGGCCGGGGCTGACGTGCAACGATCTTGCCGCCGGGCCGTTGGCTGGCTGAGGCAACCCTGGACCACAGCAATGGCTTGGACCACAGCAATGGCCGTTCAGCGGTTCGCTCGCCTTCTGGCGCTGCTTCTGGTGGGGTTTGCCCCCATCCGGGGCTGGGCCCAGCCCGCACCGGACGCGCGCACGTCGGCCGAGGCACGCCTGGGCATGCAGCGTTTGGAAGCGCACATCGCCGACCTGAAGCGCCGCCTGGGGATCACCCCGGCGCAGCAGCCGCAGTGGCGCGCCTTCACGAGCATCATGCGGGAGAACGCCCAGCACCAGGAGGCGCTCCACGCCGGCGCAGCGGCGGCGGCGAGCGCGCCGGACACCTTGCGGGCTTACGCCGCCAAGGTCCAAGGCCATGCCACCGACCTGGAGCGCATGATCCCCGCGTTCGATGCGCTGTATGCGACGATGTCGCCGGACCAGCGCGCCGCCGCCGACCGCGTGTTCCAGCAGTTCGAGGCAGGGATGGAGCACCGCCGTCCCGGCCTGTCCGGCTAGATAGGGCAGGCGTCCACGGGGGAGGGTGCCGCCTGCTTCGTCGTTCTCCGGGCGGCTGCATGCGGACATGCCAAGTCGAGCCATCGCATGACGTGACCCTGTGGCTGCCGGGGTGGCTGGGGCTTGGCGCGCGTTCCCTTGTGCTCGCCGCGATGCTGGCGCCCGCAGCCCAGCGTCGGCCGCAGCCGCAAAGGCCAAGGTTGCCCCGCAGCCGGTCCTGCGTCATACAGGGCGGGTCCAAACCTTCCTCCGCGGGAGAGCGCTGGCGCAAGCCAGCCGCCGAAGGCGCAACCGGCCCCCGGAAACGCTCAGGCTCCCAGGACCGCGGCCGGGAACAGGACCTCTGGAAAGCCGGCAGCCGTCCATGTGGCTGCCGCACCGACGGAGTAAGGCCACCCTAGGGAGGGATGGCTGAATCTCTCAGGTATCCCGGACAGAGGGGGGTCGCACCCGCAGGCATTTCGCCTGCAGGCGACCCATGTCCGAGGTGCCACCCGTGGCCGAACCCGTCCTGAACATCGAGTCCGACGAGCCGGACCGGCTGCTGACGACCCCGCTCGACGCCCTGCATCGTACGCTCGGCGCCAAGATGGTGCCGTTCGCCGGCTACATGATGCCGGTGCAGTACGGTCCCGGCGTGCTGGCCGAGCACCTGCACTGCCGCAGCAAGGCCGCCCTGTTCGACGTGTCCCACATGGGCCAGCTCAGCGTCGCCGGCCCCGGCGCCGCCGCGGCGCTGGAGGGCATGACGCCCGGCGACTTCCAGGCGCTGCCGCCGGGCCGCCAGCGCTACACCCTGCTGCTGAACGAGAGCGGCGGCATCGTGGACGACCTGATGGTGGCCAACTTCGGCAACCGCCTGGTGATCGTCGCCAACGCCAGCCGCAAGGAGGCCGACGCCCAGCAGCTCGCCAAGGGGTTCACCGGCCTGGACTTCGAGCAGTATCCTGACCGCGCCCTGCTGGCCCTGCAGGGTCCCAGCGCCGCGGGCATCATGGCCATCCTGTGCCCGGCCGCCGCCGCGCTGCCCTTCATGGGCGTAACGGAGGCGCCGATCAACGGCAGCCCCGCCTGGATCAGCCGGTCCGGCTATACCGGGGAGGACGGGTTCGAGATCTCCGTCCCGGCCCATTATGCCGAGTCGCTTGCGGCCCTGCTGCTGGCGCAACCCGACGTGCTGCCAGCCGGGCTGGGCGCGCGCGACAGCCTGCGGCTGGAGGCCGGGCTGTGCCTGTACGGCGCTGACCTCGACGATCTGACCACGCCGGTCGAGGCCAATCTCGCCTGGGCCATTGGCAAGCGCCGCCGGGTGGAGGGCGGATTCCCCGGGGCTTCGGTCATCCGTGACCAGTTGCAGCACGGCCCGCACCGCCTGCGGGTCGGCCTGCGCCCGGACGGTCGTGCACCGGCCCGCGCGCTGACGCCGATCATCGCGCCAGACGGCACCGGGGCTGGCGGCGTCACCTCCGGCGGGTTCTCCCCAACCTTGGGGGGGCCGATCGCCATGGGCTACGTGCGGCGCGACCTGACGGCGCCGGGCACCCGGCTGGACCTGCTGATCCGCGAGGCCATGCAGCCGGCGCAGGTCGTGCCGCTGCCCTTCGTCCCCACGCGCTACCTCAAGTCCTGAACCGGAGCACCCCAGCATGTCGGAAACCCGTTTCACTAGGGACCACGAGTGGGTCCGGCTTGAAGGCGCCATCGCCACCGTCGGCGTGACCGATCACGCGCAGGAGGCGCTGGGCGATGTGGTGTTCATAGAATTACCCAAGCCCGGCCGGGAGGTCGCAGCTGGTGAGGCCATCGCCGTGGTCGAGAGCGTGAAGGCCGCCAGCGACGTGTATGCCCCGCTCGCCGGCCGCGTCACCGAGGCGAACGAGGCCGTCGTGGACGAGCCCGCCCTGGTGAACAGCGCCGCCCATGCCGCGGGTTGGTTCTTCCGCATGGAGCTGTCCGACCCCGCTGCCTTCGCCGCCTTGATGGACGAGGCCGCCTATGCCGCCCTGCTGGAGACGCTGTAATGGACGCGCATGGTTTCGATCCCCTGGCTGAGCTGACCGCGCTGGAGGGCGCCGATGGCTTCGTCGCCCGGCACGTCGCGCCGAACGAGGCGGACATCGCCGAGATGCTGCACGTAGTCGGCGCCGCCACGCTGGACGACCTGGCCGTGCAGACCGTCCCCGCAGCCATCCGCGACCTGGACGCGATGGACCTGCCGCCCGCCATCGACGAGGCCGCCGCCATCGCGGAACTGCGCGCCCTGGCCGGGCAGAACCAGGTGGTACGCTCGCTGATCGGCCAGGGTTATCACGGCACCCATGTTCCGCCGGTGATCCTGCGCAACGTGCTGGAGAACCCCGGCTGGTACACCGCCTACACGCCCTACCAGGCCGAGATCGCCCAGGGCCGGTTGCAGGCGCTGCTGACCTATCAGACCATGATCTGCGACCTGACCGGCATGGGCATCGCCAACGCGTCCCTGCTGGACGAGGCGACGGCGGCGGCTGAGGCCGTCACCATGGCGCACGGGGTCGGCCGCACCGGGTCCGACACGCTGTGCGTCTGCACCGACCTGCATCCGCAGACCCGCGCCGTGCTGGCCACCCGTGCGGCACCGGTCGGCATCACCCTGGTCGATGTCGCGCCGGGCGACGTGGCGGCAATCGGCGCGGCCAACCCCTTCGCCGTCGTGCTGCAATATCCGGGGACCACCGGCGCCATCCGTGACCTGCACGCGGAGATCACCGCGGCGCATGAGGCCGGGGCGCTGGCCATCGTCTGCGCGGACCTGCTCTCCCTGGTGCTGCTGGAGCCGCCCGGTGAGATGGGGGCCGATGTCGTCGTCGGCTCCGCCCAGCGGTTCGGGGTGCCGATGGGCTTCGGCGGACCCAGCGCCGGGTTCTTCGCCACCAAGGATGCCTATAAGCGGCAGATGCCCGGCCGGCTGGTCGGCGTTAGCCAGGACGCCGCCGGCCACCCGGCGCTGCGCCTGGCGCTGCAAACCCGCGAGCAGCACATCCGGCGGGAGAAGGCGACCAGCAACATCTGCACCGCGCAGGTGCTGCTGGCGGTCATGTCGGGGATGTATGCCGTCTGGCACGG
>JAABUX010004986.1_pt1 | contig 16518 bp, 13 predicted proteins | sample 5561851 | NCBI WGS metagenome assembly JAABUX01 (sample SAMN10711883, study PRJNA513361) | rock metagenome | isolation source: Antarctica rocks | place: Antarctica: Victoria Land, Richard Nunatak red sandstone | collected 2016-01-03 | reverse complement strand
GGCTCATGTTTGGCATTTGGTGGCCGACTCGACGCCCAACAGTGCCCTCATGAATCCGAGTGTCGCACGCTTGACATTGTAGGTAGCCCCACTCGAACATCGCCACGTACTGGTACAGCCACCTCTGGCTCACCCCTGGGAACGGGCGGCGGAAGTCCCGCGGACCGGTCCGAATCCTTCCATCGGGTTGTCGCGCGCCTCACGCACCCCGTCGCCGTCATCATCCCGCGCCTGCTCGCCTTTGGCATGGCAAACCCGCATGGCCTCGACCCACCACGCCGCGGACCGGCGGGCGGTCGTTCTTCCAGGGGCCATGCCCGCGTCGCTTGTCGGCCCGACGTCGCGGCGGGTCGTCCGGTTCGACGTGGCTGGCCCCCTTCTCGCCCGCGTTTTGGTCCATCTCGTCGGCCTCGACGGCCTCGACGACCGGGTCGTCCGGCGGCATCCGGTCGCGGTTGCCGAACGCCGCGTCCTGGAGGCGATGGCGGAGAAAGGGCGGCTCGGTGCGGTCGCACTCCAGTTCGCCGGCCAGTTGGGCCGTGGGCACGCCTTGGGCGAGACCTCCGAGGATCAAGACGATCTGGACCACGGGTCGCTTGGTGCCTTCAAGGGCGGTCCCGGTCAAGGGGTTGAAGACCCGCTGGCAAGCTCCGCGACGGTAGTCGAGGACCGGGGCGCGATGGCGGCGGTGGACGCGGAGTTGGTCCGGGTTATGACGACGCGGGCACGCCGGTCCGTCGGGATGAAGCCAGTCGAGGAGAGCTTGGTGACAGGCGTCCGGGTCGATGAATCGGCCGATGGGAAAATCCACGACGACCTCGCCGGCATCCGGGTGAAGACCTTTGACGAAATGACCGAGTCGCAGCATGACGGATTCAAGCCGGGCGGTAAACAGCCCCGCACCGAATGCCCAACATGAGCCATTTTTTCCAACTGTCGCTTTTAATCAACTTATTTCATATTGTCGAGATCGGTATTTCGGTTCGAGAAGTCCATCTGGCTAATTTGACGCCCTCATAATGAGCGAAGTGGAGGAGCCCGTCCCTTCTCGCGAACGGGCATTCGTCATCGAGTTGGCAACCCGATCAGCCGGTCGGCGATCTCGGCTCTGGCCGATTCTTTCTCCGACCGCCCCGCAAATGGCGGTAATGCCGACCACCGATTTGACGATCGCCCTTCGAGGCGGTCGAGGATCGCCCCGGCGATGTCGCCGGTGAGGACCGAGGCGCCAAGGTCGCTCAGGTGGATCGGGTCGATGTGCACCGAGTCGTCATAACCGGCGCCCCGGGCGTCGAGGACGACGAGGTTGGGAAATCTCGTCAGGGCGTCCCGGGCGAACCGGGAGTAAGCGGCGGCCGTCCCCTTGGCGACTCGACCGGACTCGATCTCGACGCTCAGCGGCGGCATGACCCAGAAGACGGGGATCTGCCTCGACTGGGCGAGCATCAGGAACCGGTCGAAGTAGTCGGCGTTGATCGGGTCGCAGGCCCAACGGTCCGGGGTCAGGTCGGCCACAAGTGGGGGGTTATTCATCGGTGGCCCCGGGAGTTTCGGCATCGGCTGCGCCCCGAGTTGTTCGTCCCAAGTCTTCCAGATCCGATGACTCGCCGGCCAGGGGGACGCCCGACGCCCCTCCAAGGCCCCGGTGATGCCGGCCCTGATCTCGAACCGGCAACGGACCGACGGCAGGACTTTACCCAAAAGGATCGACGTCAAAAGGTCGGCATCGGCTGCGGTCCGGGCCAGGTCGACGCAGTCGCCCAGGCCGGCAAGCTCGGGATAATTTCGGATCGACCCTCGGGGCCGGTCGGGGAGCATCAGGGCGAAGAAGTCGGCCACGACCGCCTTCGGCTTCGCCCCGGCTTCGATCGCCCGGCGGAACAAGAAATACTCCGCCGGCATCGGCCCGGCGCTGACGGCCAGGTTGAACGACTTCAACCCGGTCTTCGACTCGATCACCCGAGGCAGCACGCCAAACTTGACCAGGCTGTCGCCGAAGCAGAGGACGTCGCGGCCTTGGGCCTGGGAGGTCGCCGCTTCGCCGGTCCGTCGCCAGTCGTCCGCCCAGACCGTGGTGAAGTCCATGTGACGACCCGCGAGGATCAGTTCCACCAAGGCGATCAAGATGAGCATCCCCAGGAAGCCGACCGGCCTTCGAGGGCGGATCAAAGGGGATTGCCGGGCGTCGTCGGTCTTCGGCGTCATCGAACGGTCGTCCCCTCTCGGTTCGCTACCTCGGATTGGTTGGTGGTCGCAGGCCGACCGGAATAGTTCGGGAGGGCCACCCAACGGCTCGGGGCCTTCTCCGCAAACCGGTTTGCCAGGATGGCCGCGAGGTCGCCGCTCAGCGCGGTCGCCCCGACCCGGTCGAGGTGGATGTGGTCGACGTGGACGGAGTCGTCATAGCGCGAGCTTCGAGCGTCCAGGATGGTCAGGTTGGCGAACCTGGACAGCTTCGAGCGAGCCAGCCGACCATAAGCCTCGTCGGCCCCTTGGACCTGTCGACGAGCGTGGGCCTCGGGACAAAGCGGCGGGATCAGCCAGTAAACCGCGACGCCTCGGCTCTCCGCCAGCGCGACGAAGCGGTCGAGGTACGCCTCATCCTTCGAGCCGATCGACCACGACGCTGGGCTGACCCCGTCGATCAAGTAATCTTCGCTCGGGTGCCGGACCCGACCGGGAGGCATCGGCTGGGCTCCTCCGTGAGTTTCCCAGGTGAGCCGGAACGTCGCGTTGGTCTGCCGCCGCGACCCGTCCCGGCCTTCGATGGCGGCTCGAACCAAGGCCCGGACCTCGAACCGCCACCGGTAACTTGGGACGAGCTTGGCCAACACCAGAGCGCCCATGAACCGGGTGTCCCCTTCGGACCAGGCCAGATCCACACAGTCGGCCATCGTCGCCAGTTCCGGGTAGTTGCGGAGCGAAACTGGTTCGGCATCCTCGAGCATCAACGCATCAAAATCGACCACAACCGCCTTCGGCTTCGCCCCAGCGTCGAAAGCTCGCTTGAGCAAGAAGTAGGCGGAAGGCATCGTCCCCCCGCTCGTCGCCAGGTTGAACGACTTCCACCCGGTTTTCGCCTCGATCACCCGAGGGAGAACGCCATACTTGACCAGGCTATCGCCGAAGCACAAGACCTCCGACCCCGCGGCTTTCCGCTCCGCCGCCGAGGTTGAGAACCGCCAATCCTCCGCCCAGGGGGGGGCCAGGTCCGCCCGATGACCGGCGACGCTCGCTTCCACCACCGCCACCAGCGCGAGCATCCCCAGCAGCCCGACCGGCAGGCTTGCGGAGGAGCATCGTTGAAGGTGGGCGGTGGGTCCGATCAACACTCAAACTCCCTTGCGGGTCGTCGCCTTCGAGGATATGCCGGCCAACCATTTCGGCCCGACCGTTGCACCCGCTATCATGGAAGGGCGAACCGATCCGGCCTCGGTTGATATCGCCCAAGCGGATTTCGGTCAACGGCAAACGCAACCCCGAAAGGCGCTGGTGATGGAAGAGGCGGATGATAATGCATCCCCCTTGGGTGGGATCGAGGCCGAGATCAAGGAGTTGCTTGGCTTGTTCGACGTCCCCGCGTTCGCCCGCCGAGGGCAAGACGTCGAGCATTCGCGGATCAGGCTCGGATGGCGTTGCGCCAAGGCCCGAGACGCGATGCTCGACATGTTCCGCCTCCGCCTCCGCCAGTGGGCCGCCGCCTCGAACGGCCCCGACCTGGCCCGGACCGTCTTCGACTCACCGATCGACGCCCTCTGGCCCCTGAGCAACGCCCCAAGCCCGAAGTGGGCCGCTCGACCCGACTCCCCACGTCGGCTCCGGGCGATCGGTCGCGACATCATCGCCAGCACGGAGCGGTTTAACGGCCGGTGGACCCAGTACCTCGACACGATCGACCTCGGCCCCATCAACCGCCAGATCGACCATTACAACCGCTATTACGTCCTCGAAAAAGAATGCGTCCTCGGCTCGACCCGGCTGGCGGCCCGCCATTTCGTCCCGCGAGAATTTGTGACCTTGGACGACCTCCGGCACGAGCATCCCCTCCTGCCCGTCCCCCAGCTTCGGCGATGAATCTTCCACCACCTCGCTTCTGACCTTGAGACCCAAGGACGCCCCACCGATGACCGCCCCGAACCCTCCTCGGAAGATCCAAGGCGTCCTCTTCGACATGGACGGAGTTCTCCTGGAATCCGAGCCGTTCCTGGTCAAGGCCGCAATCCAGATGTTCGCCGAGGGCGGGGTCAAGGTCGACCCGAACGAGTTCGACCCCTATTTCGGGATGGGGGAAGACCACCTCTTGCGGAGCGTCGCCGAGAAGCACAACATCCCGTTCGACCCCGAAGCGGCCAAGGCCCGGACCTATGACCTCTACCTCGAAGCAATCCACGGGGCCATCCAGGCGTTGCCCGGCGTGCATGAGTTCATCGCCCGATGCCGCGACCACGACTTGAAAATCGCCCTGGCGTCGAGCGGCGACTTGGTCAAGGTCCGAGGGAATCTCCGCGAGATCCACTTGACCGAATCATCATTCGACGCGGTCGTCACCGGGAGCGACGTCACCCGCAAGAAGCCCGACCCCGAAATCTTCCTCGAAGCGGCCCGCCGCCTCGGGCTTGAGCCCGAAACTTGCCTCGTCGTCGAGGACGCCATCGCCGGAGTGGACGCCGCCAAGGCCGCCGGGGCACGCTGCCTGGCCGTGACCACCAACTACCCCGCCGACAAACTCACCCAGGCCGACTGGGTGGTGCCCGACCTCGCCCAGGCTTCGGACAACTGCCTGGAATGGTAAGTTTTATGTGATTAATTGAACATATTATATTATGTTTGGCATTTGGTGGCCGACTCGACGCCCAACAGTGCCCTCATGAATCCGAGTGTCGCACGCTTGACATTGTAGGTAGCCCCACTCGAACATCGCCACGTACTGGTACAGCCACCTCTGGCTCACCCCTGGGAACGGGCGGCGGAAGTCCCGCGGACCGGTCCGAATCCTTCCATCGGGTTGTCGCGCGCCTCACGCACCCCGTCGCCGTCATCATCCCGCGCCTGCTCGCCTTTGGCATGGCAAACCCGCATGGCCTCGACCCACCACGCCGCGGACCGGCGGGCGGTCGTTCTTCCAGGGGCCATGCCCGCGTCGCTTGTCGGCCCGACGTCGCGGCGGGTCGTCCGGTTCGACGTGGCTGGCCCCCTTCTCGCCCGCGTTTTGGTCCATCTCGTCGGCCTCGACGGCCTCGACGACCGGGTCGTCCGGCGGCATCCGGTCGCGGTTGCCGAACGCCGCGTCCTGGAGGCGATGGCGGAGAAAGGGCGGCTCGGTGCGGTCGCACTCCAGTTCGCCGGCCAGTTGGGCCGTGGGCACGCCTTGGGCGAGACCTCCGAGGATCAAGACGATCTGGACCACGGGTCGCTTGGTGCCTTCAAGGGCGGTCCCGGTCAAGGGGTTGAAGACCCGCTGGCAAGCTCCGCGACGGTAGTCGAGGACCGGGGCGCGATGGCGGCGGTGGACGCGGAGTTGGTCCGGGTTATGACGACGCGGGCACGCCGGTCCGTCGGGATGAAGCCAGTCGAGGAGAGCTTGGTGACAGGCGTCCGGGTCGATGAATCGGCCGATGGGAAAATCCACGACGACCTCGCCGGCATCCGGGTGAAGACCTTATGACGAAATGACCGAGTCGCAGCATGACGGATTCAAGCCGGGCGCTAAACAGCCCCGCACCGAATGCCCAGCATGAGCCAACCTTTCCACCATACCCAGACGAATAATTGAGGCATGAACGCATTCCGGGGATTGCAGGGCGGAAGCAAAGACACGCCGATTCAAATCAAAAGCTTCAACCTTCGCCTCTCGGTCGTTTACGGCTTACCGATTGTCCTCCAGCGCTGCGCCAACGCGAGGATCAGGTGGCCCATCTTGGGGTGGTCGGGTTCGATGTCGATGGGCAAGCCTTGGGTTCGGAGCATCTCGGTGGTGGTGGGGCCGACGGAGGCGACGAGGACGGATCGGCCCAAGGCGGATCGGAGGGGGGCCTCCAGTCCGTCTCGGGCGGCGACTTCGAGGAGGTGGACGACCTGCTGCGCCGAGGTGAACGTGACGGCATCGACCTTGCCATCAACGATGGCGGCGATGGCGGCCCGGAGCGGTTCGACGTCGTCGGGCAAGGCCCATCGATAGACGGGGACCTGGGTGACGGTGGCGCCTCGGTCGAGGAGTCCGGCGATCAGTTCGGGGCTGGGCTGGCCGTATTCCTGGATCGCGACCCGAAGCCCAGCCACCGGGATCTTGGCGTCGAGGGCGGCCAAGAGGTCGCGCCAGGTGTTGGGTTCGGGGGCGGTGAGGTCGACCTTGACCTTGAATTCCCGGAGCGGGCCGAGGGGTTTCGGGCCTCGGGTGACGATCTTGCACTTCCCGAGCGCGGCGACCCATTGGTCTCGGGGGTATCGGGTCTCGATCTCTTGGGCGAGGTAGCGGGTCCCGACGCCGGTGAGGAAGATCACCACGTCGAAGTCGCCGGCGATCAAGCGGTCGGCGAAGTCGAGGGCTTGCGGGTTGTCGCCGATGGGGACCTCGCGGAGCGCGGGGGCTTCGACCGGCTCGCCGCCGTGCTTGCGGATCAGGTCGGCCATCGACCCGCTCATCCGGGCCTCGAAGGTGACGACCCGGAGGCCGTCGAGGCCCGAAGCCGGCTTGGGATCGGAGTCGGAGGGGGGAGGGAGGTGGGGTTCGGGCTGGCTCATCGTGTCGAGGAACCTTGGGGGTCTCGAAGAGGGGTCCGAAACCGGGTTGAACCGCCGGATCGGTTTTGTCCGGGGAGGCAAATTCGCCGCCAACCCTCCGTTTCCTCCCGAGAGCGTTCGCGACGATCACGAGGTCGGATCAAGCGCTTGACAGGTCGGGAGGCGACTCTCCAGAATACCGAACCGGATCGAGGGTTCAAGTCGCGGATTCGCCCGCCGCGACCTGGGCCTCACGTCGGCGGCTCTCCCAGGGAGGGGTCGCCCGAGAAAGGAATTGGCCGGCTCATGGCCTCGATCGCAACCGAGTCGGCAATTGATTCCAAGCTCAACACTTGCGACCGAGAACCGATCCACATCCCGAGCGCCATCCAGCCCCACGGCGTCCTGCTCGCGGCCGAGTTGCCCAGCCTCCGGATCGGCCAGATCAGCACCAATGTCTTTGATTGGCTGGGCAAGGGCGTGGGGGAAGTCCTCGACCGCCCCTTGGAAGCCCTCCTCGGGGCCGAGGCCGCCGGGAAGATCCAAGCGGCGATGGACGGCGGGTCGATCAACCGGACCCCGATCGCCATCGCCGGGGTCGGGGTCGAGGTCGGCGGCGTCCCTCGGTCGTTCGAGGTGATCGCCCACCGCTCGAACGGGCTGGTCATCGTCGAGCTCGAGCCTTCGCCCGACGACGAGGCGACCCTGTCTCGCTGGTCGTACCCGATGATCCGGACCTTCCTGGCCCGGCTCGAAACCGAGGCGAACGTCGTCGACGCCTGCCGGGTGGCGGCGACCGAGGTCCGGCGGATCACCGAGGTCGACCGGGTCCTGATCTACCAATTCGGCGAGGGGTGGCACGGCACGGTGATCACCGAGGATCGCAACGACGTCTTGCCGTCGTACCTCGGGCTGAGATTCCCGGCGAGCGACATCCCCGCGCAAGCCCGGGCGCTCTACCGGGCCAACCGGCTCCGGCTCATCCCCGACGCGAATTACCATCCGGTCCCGATCGTCCCCGAGTTGGGTCGGGACGGCCGGCCGCTCGACCTGAGCTTCTCGACGCTCCGGAGCGTCTCGCCCGTCCACCTCGAATACATGAGGAACATGGGGACGGGCTCGTCGTTCTCGATCTCGATCCTCCGCGACGGCGAGCTCTGGGGCCTGATCTCGTGCCACAACCGTGATCCGTTCCTGGTCCCGTTCGAGGTCCGGGCCGCTTGCGACTTCCTCGGCCAGATGTTGTCGATCCAGGTCGACCTCAAGTCGCAAAAAGCCGAGTTCGACCACCGGATCGGTTGCCAGAAGGCGGTGTCCCGGCTCCTGGTCGCGATGTCCGAGGCCGACGACTTCGTCGACGGGCTGGTCGGGCGGCCCGACCTCCTCCTCGAAATGGCCCGCGCCCGGGGGGCGGCGATCCTCTTCGACGGCCAATGCTTCAAGGTGGGGGCGGCCCCGGGGGAAGACGAGGTCGACGCGATCGCCGACTGGCTCTCGACCGAGGATCGGGGCGACGTCTTCGCCACCGACTCGCTGGCCGAGTCGATGCCCAGGGCCGAGGACGAGGCGTTCAAGGACTCGGCCAGCGGGGTGCTCGCGGTGTCGATCTCGCAGTTGCACCGGGGGTACATCCTCTGGTTCCGGCCCGAGGTCCTCAAGACCGTGTCGTGGGGCGGCGACCCCCACAAATCCGAGCCGGCGAGCGACGGTCGGATTCACCCGAGGCGGTCGTTCGAGGCGTGGAAGGAGACCGTCCGGTTCAAGTCCGACCCCTGGCGGTCGAGCGAGGTCGAGGCCGCCGTCGACCTCCGCAAGGCGATCCTCGAGATCGTCCTCCGACGCGCCGAGGAGCGGGCGCAGCTCAGCGCCGAGCTGGAGCGGAGCAACAAGGAGCTCGAAGCGTTCTCGTACTCGGTGTCGCACGACCTCCGAGCCCCGTTTCGCCACATCGTCGGCTATGCCGAGCTGCTCCGCGAGGAAGAGGACGCCCGGATCAGCCCCGAAGGGCGCCGATACCTGGAGACGATCATCGAATCGGCGCAATACGCCGGGACGCTGGTCGACAACCTGCTCGCGTTCTCGAGGATGGGGCGGACCTCGATCCACCCGGTCCCGATCAACATGGACTCGATGACCCGCGAGGTCGTCCGCGAGATCGAGGGCGAGGTCGGGAACCGGTCGATCGAGTGGAAGATCGGCGAGTTGCCTCACGTCGAAGGCGACCTGATGATGCTCCGACTGGCCATGACCAACCTGATCTCCAACGCCGCCAAATACACGAGGAAACTCGACCATGCCGTGGTCGAGATCACCGGCGAAGTTCAGGGGGCGGAAGCGATCTTCCACGTCCGGGACAACGGGATCGGCTTCGACATGAAGCACGTCGACAAGCTCTTCGGGGTGTTCCAGCGGTTGCACCGGATGGAAGAGTTCGAAGGGACCGGGATCGGCCTGGCCAACGTCCGGCGGATCATGACGAGGCACGGCGGCCGGGCCTGGGCCTCCGGCGAACTCAACCGAGGGGCCACGTTCTCGATCGCGCTGCCGAAGCGCCTCGAGGTCGACCCGTCCGGGAATCAGATCGAGGGTGTTTGATCGATGCTCAAGCCGATCCTCCTGGTCGAAGACAACCCCAAGGACGTCGAACTTTCGCTCGTCGCGCTGGCGAAGACCCAGCTCGCCAACGAGGTGGTCGTCGTCCGCGACGGGGCCGAGGCGCTCGACTACCTCCGGTGCGCGGGGGTTTATGAGTCCCGCCCCCAGGGCAACCCCGCCGTGGTCCTCCTCGACCTGAAGCTGCCCAAGGTCGACGGCCTCCAGGTCCTCGAGCAGATCAAGGGCGACCCGAACCTCCAGGCGATCCCCGTGGTGGTCCTCACCTCGTCCCGCGAGGAGAAAGACCTGCTCCGAAGCTACAAGACCGGGGTGAACGCTTACGTCGTCAAGCCGGTGAGCTTCAAGGAGTTCATGGGCGCGATCCAGGACCTGGGCGTCTTCTGGGCCTTGCTCAACGAACCGCCGCCCGGAAGCCTCCGCTTGAGGCGTTGAAATCTTGGCTCACCAATCGCGTGCTTAACTTGCTGATTGGGCACGATCTCTCGCGGGACGGCAAGGATGTGCGGACCGTCGGCCCAATCGCCGGGGACTTCCGAAGTGAGTCAGATTCACCTTCTGCATCTCGAAGACAGCGCCCTGGATGCCGAACTGATTCGGGTCCGGCTGGCGAAGGATAAGCTCACGCCGACGGTCCACCGCGTCGTCGGCCACGACGACTACCTCGAAGCCTTGCGAGGTCAGCGGTTCGACCTGATCCTGGCGGATTACAACCTGCCCGGGTTCGACGGCTTGCAGGCCCTCGAACATGCGCGAACCTACGCGGTCGACACGCCGTTCCTGTTCGTTTCGGGGGTCTTGGGCGAAGAGGTCGCGATCGAGACGATGAAGCAGGGGGCGACCGACTATGTCCTCAAGCATCGGCTCGACCGCCTGGCGCCTGCCGTCCGCCGGGCGCTGGGCGAAGCCCGAGAGCGAGCCGACCGGAGGCGGGTCGAGGCCGCCCTCCGCGAGAGCGAGCGGATGCACCGGCTGACCCTCGACAGCATCCGGGGGCACGCGATCCTCACGATGGACACCGAGGGTCGGTTCACGAGCGTCAACGCCGGGGCGTCCGGGGTCCTCGGCTATCGCGACGACGAGTTGATCGGCCGGCCGTCCGCCGTCATCTTCACCGAAGAGGACGTGGGCGACGGCGTGCCTCATCGGGAGATGAGCCTCGCCAAGCGGCGGGGGATCGCCGAAGACGAGCGCTGGCACGTCCGCAAGGACGGTTCGAGGTTCTGGGGCAGCGGGCTGGTCACGCCGCTCCTGGACGAGTCGGGGCAGCTCCGGGGCTACACCAAGGTCGTCCGCGACATGACCGAGTGGAAGCAGGCCGAGGAGGCCCTCCGCGAGGCCGACCGCCGCAAGGACGAGTTCCTGGCCATGCTCGCCCACGAGCTGCGCAACCCGCTCTCGTCGATCCAGAACGCGGCGCATCTGGTCCGCCACGCTTCGCTGCCCCCCGAGCGCTCGGCCTGGGCCAAGGACATCATCCTCAACCAGGTCAAGCACCTGGCCCGCTTGGTCGACGACCTCCTGGACGTCGCCCGGATCACCCGGGGCAAGATCCAACTCAGGATGGAAGAGGTCGACCTCGCCCGGGTCTTGGTCCGCGCCGGCGACGCGGTCCGGCCGATGATCGAGGACCGCCGCCACGAGTTCCGGGTCGCCATCGAGCCGGGTCCGCTCCTGGCTTCGGGCGACCCGACCCGCCTGGAGCAGGTCTTCACGAACCTGTTGACCAACGCCGCCAAGTACACCGACCCCGGCGGCCGGATCGACATGATCGCCGGGCGCGAGGGGGACTCGCTGGCGGTCCGGATCGAGGACAACGGGGTGGGGATCTCCTCGGAGATGCTTTCCCGAGTCTTCGACCTGTTCGCCCAGGTCGACCACTCGCTCGACCGTTCGCAAGGGGGTCTGGGGATCGGCCTGACGATCTCGCAGAGGCTGGTCAAACTCCACGGCGGGACCATCGAGGCGGCCAGCGAAGGGACCGGGCATGGGAGCGTGTTCACGATCCGAATCCCCTCGCTCGCTTACCAGTCGCCCGAGGTGATCGCCCCGTCGCCCGGTCCTGGCTTCGTCGGCCCGAGGGCGGGTGCCAAGGTCCTGGTCGTCGACGACAACCTGGCCACCGCGACCGCCCTGGCCGACCTCCTGCGCCTCTCGGGGTTCGAGGTCCAGGCGGCCCACGACGGCTTCGGGGCCATCGCCGCCGCCCAAGCCCATCGCCCCGAGGTCGTCCTGCTCGACATCGGCCTGCCCGGGATCGACGGGTATCAGGTCGTCCGGCGGCTCCGCCAGGAAGACGGGGTCCGCCATGCCCGGATCATCGCCATCACCGGCTACGGCGAGGACCAGGCCAAACGCCGGTCGCTCGAAGCCGGATTCGACCACCACCTGGTCAAACCGGTCGATTACGATACCCTGCTCGGTTTGATCGAGTACGATGACCTGGGGACGCTTCGTCCCGAGTGATCGGACACGACGCGGTTCGCCCAATCCTTGGGAATCCAATCCATCGGAGGCTCGGCATGTTGTCCTTGATTTCTCGGATCGCCCGGCGGCCCCGCTTCTGGGGTCTGGTCTGCGCCACCTTGCTCGGGTCGACCGCCCCGGCCTCGGCCCAGTATGGCTACGGTGGGCTGGGTGGGTCTGGCGGGTACGGCGGATACGGGTTCGCCGGGGGCTTTGGCGGCTACGGTAATTACGGCGGGGCCGGCTACGGCGGTTATGGCATTGGGGGCTTTGGCGGCTACGGTGGGGGTGGCTATGGCGGTTTCGGCGGGATCGGCTACAGCGGGTTTGGCGGCGGCTACAGCGGGTTCGGCGGGAGCTACGGCGGCTACCCGCTCTACGGCTCGATCAATGGCTACAACATCGGCTACGGCAACACCTTGGGCCTCGGCCTCGTCCCGCCCGCCTATGTGGGGACCGGGACGGCGGGCCTAGGCCCCATCGGGATCGGCGGGACCAACCCACTGTTCGGCCTCGGCTTGTCCCCCTTGGCGATCCAGAACGCCGTGGCGGAACAGTCGCTTCGGCGAAACTTACCCCGCAACGGCAATTACTTCCGGGGCTACAACACCAACGGCTTCAACACCGGAACCCGGACGAACTTCTACAACAACACCAACATCCCGGGCGCCGTGTCGACCGTCCCCCGCTAACCAATCCGGTCGCGCGACCGGTCGACCCAGCCCTCGACCGGTCGACTTCCCTTGGCCCCCGCACTTTGGACACCCTGGAACACGAAACATTTTCAGCCCCTTTTTGGCCGCCGCAAGTCGCTTTGGAGCCTGATTGGGATGCGATCTGTGCCCATCGATTTAGCCTCGCGTAACCGGATCAGCCCAGAAGTTTGATTTCACTAGACGACCGGTCTATTATGAGTTTGTGCGGTAGGTTCCGAGTCGTTCGTCGGTCGATGTTCTGCCGCGAGGTGGGTGGATCATGGCTCGGGAAAATACCAGGGAACTCCTCCTGGACGTCGGCAAGCGGACGTTCCTGGAGCGGGGTTACAACAACTCGGGGATCGAGACGATCCTCCAGTCGGCGGGCGTACCGAAGGGTTCGTTTTATTATTACTTCGAAAGCAAGGAAGATTTCGGCCTGCGGGTCCTCGACCGGTTCGCCGAGTGCTATGACCAGCGGATGGAGCAAACCTTGGACGACGAGACCTTGTCGCCCATCGAGCGGTTTCGCCGCTACTTCGAGGAGATCGTCGAACGATTCGACTCGGGCCAGTGCCGCAAGGGTTGCTTAATCGGCAACCTGTCGCAAGAGCTTTCCGACCACAGCGAGGCGTTTCGGACCAAACTTGAGGAAATCTTCCGGCGGTGGGAGGATCGGTACGCCGAATGCCTCCAGTTGGCGAACGACCGAGGGGAGATCACCCCCATCCTCCCGATCCGAGCCACCGCCGAGCTTTGGCTCACCGGCTGGCAAGGCGCCATGCTCCGGGCCAAGACCTCGAGGTCCTCGGTCCCGCTCCGAACTTTCCTGGATGTGATGTTCCTCCACATCCTCCGGGTCCAGGCCTGAGATTCAGTCGAGGTTTGCTCATCAAGGGATTCCGACCCGATTGTGGTCGGTTTTCTGAAAATCGACCGGCTGATCGATCGATTGGGTCATTTCCGAGCCGGAGACTCGATTCCGACATCGAGCGTGGCCGGTTAAAGGACGATAGTCATGGACTTGCACGAGACTCGACTGAACGCCTCGAATGTTTCCGCCAAGCCGAGCCGGACCTCCGCGTTCGACGAGGCGGCCAAGGGCCGGATGTATCGCCAGTACCTCCAGGGGGTTTCGGTGGACGCCCTCGCCAAGCAGTCCGGGCGGTCGGTCGCCGCGGTCAACCGGGCGATCAACGAGATGAGGGCGAATCGGCTCCTCGAACAGAAGATCGAGGCGATGCCGAACCCGAGCTTCGACGACCCGAAATCCTTCGCCGAGATCCTCAACCAGCCCCCGGTTCCCGCCGAAGGCAAGGCTCCCCGAAGGATCAAGTCGCCCGACGGGGTTCCTCCCTACCTGGCGAGCTTGTATGACGTGCCGTTGCTTTCCCGCGAGCAGGAAGCGCACCTGTTTCGCAAAATGAACTTTCTGAAGTATCGGGCGCTCAAACTCCGCGACGCGATCGACCTCCAGAAGATTTCCGGGGCGGTCCTGGCCGAGATCGACCGCTTGCTCGAAGAGGCCCTGGCCGTCAAGAATCAGATCATCCGGGCCAACCTTCGCCTGGTCGTCTCGATCGCCAAGAAGCATGTCGGCCGCTCGGACAACTTCTTCGAGCTGGTCTCCGACGGCAACATGAGCCTGATCCGAGCCGTGGAGAAGTTCGACTTCGCCCGAGGCAACAAATTCAGCACCTACGCCAGTTGGGCGATCATGAAGAACTTCATCCGGTCGATCCCGATCGAGAACCACCGCCGAGACCGCTTCGTCACCGGCCACGACGACCTGTTCGAAGCCGCCGCCGACAACCGGACCGACGAGCATGAGTACGAGAGCACCCAACGCCGGATGCGGGACGCGGTCAAGGGGATGCTCGGCCGCCTCGACGACCGAGAGCGGAGGATCATCGTCAGCCGGTTCGGCCTCGACGGCGTGGGCGAGCAGACCTTGGAGCAACTCGGCCGGGAACTCGGCGTGACCAAGGAGCGGGTCCGCCAGCTCGAGGCTCGGGCGCAGAACAAGCTTCGGAAGATCGCCGTCGAGGAAAAAGTCGAGCAAGCCGTTTCCTGATCGAAAGATCGATTGATCGGAACTTTATTGCTTGAATGGGCCTCGACGATCCGTTGAGGCCCTCTTGATTTCGAAACAATTTGTTGTGCTCCGCCTCGGCGATAGCGATGATCAAGCGGAGATCGGTCGCTTCCGCTCGTCTTTCGATCCCTCGATTGGATTGGCCTGCCATGATCGCCGGCAAAGTGTTCTTCAGCGTTGATGGCGACTGGCGGGAGTCGCTCAACTCCATCGTCGAGACGATGCGCGAGATGAGCTTGCAAGACGACCCGCAGGCGATGGTCCGGGCCTACGGCCAACAGATGAGGCGGTACCAGCAGACCGACGGTTTCGTGTCGCTCAGCCGCCGAGGTTTGTCATATCCCCAGTATCGGATCACCCGGTCGAGTCGCTGGACGGGCGAGGTCGACCCCTGGAAGGAACCCGAGCGGTTGCCGCTCCTCTCCGGCGGCCTGATGGGGGAGTTGATCTACGGCGACGTCCCCCAAGTGATCGACGAAATCCAGGTGGCCGACGATGACCCCGCTCGGGAATACTTCGAGGGGTATCGGTCGCTCGTCGCCGTTCCCCACTATGATCGGGGCGTCGGCCAGAACATGGTCTTGATGTTCCGCAACGAGCCGAACGCTTTCCCCCCCGACCAGGTCCTCGACTGGGTCTGGATCAGCAGCCTGTTCGGCCGGGCGACCCAGAATCTGGTCTTGTCCGCCGAGTTGAAGAAGACCTACGCGCTCGTCGAGCGCGAACTCGAAATCGTCGCCGGAATCCAGCGCTCGCTCTTGCCCAAGGCGACCCCGAGGATTCCCACCCTCGACATCGCCACGTTCTACGAGACTTCCAAGTGGGCCGGTGGCGATTACTACGACTTCTTCCCGCTCTCCGAGGGGAAGTGGGGCATCCTGATCGCCGACGTCAGCGGCCACGGGACCCCCGCCGCCGTCCTGATGGCCGTCACCCACAGCCTCGCCCACGGCTTCATCGGCCCGCACGACCCGCCCAGCGTCCTCCTTGATCGGGTCAACCGCCAGCTTTCCACCTTGTACACCGCCGACAACGAGGCGTTCGTCACCGCCTTCTACGGCGTCTACGACCCTTCGACCCGGCTCCTGACCTACACCAGCGCCGGCCACAACCCGCCTCGCCTGATGCGCTGCGACCAGGGCGTCATCGAGTCGCTCGACGGCGCCCGGAGCCTCCCCCTGGGCTTGTTCTCCGACGAGGTCTACGGCAACACGACCCTGGACCTCCACCCCGGCGACCAGATCACCTTCTACACCGACGGGATCACCGAGGCCGTCGACGCCTCGGGACGGATGTTCGGGATCGACCGCCTCGACGCGATCCTCTCGCGCTGCGGGGGGAAGGCCAACGACCTCGTCGACGACGTGGTCCGCGAGGTCCGCGCCTTCTCCGAGGGCGTTTCTCCCGCGGACGACCAGACGTTGGTGGGTGTGGTCGTCTCCTGAAGGGAGGCGGGTCCGTGATTTTTCGGGGGTGTCGCGGACTTCGCCCAGGATACAATCTTGCGAAGAGGAGCCTCGACTGACCCAGGGCGAGAGGGCGTCGCGATGAAGAGATATTACATCAATCATGTCAATGGACTAACTCGCGACTCCGAGTTCGAGGAGATTCGCAACGGACTGATTCAGGAGGGTTTAATTCGTGAGGGGCAGGAACGAAGGAGGGTCGTGGCCCGAGCGGGACGAGGGCAACGCTACGAGGGGGCTTTTTTGCACTTGTTCAAGACGAATGGGGATGCCGAGGCGTTCTTGGAAAAACTCAAAAGCAGACCGAACGATGGCCGCTGGAAGGTCTTCGAGGTGGATGTCGTCGGGCCGATCGACGAAATCCTGAATCGAGAGGAACTCGACTTCCCCGCCCGCCCGAGGGTCCTCGACATCCGAGCCAATAAGTACATCGATTCCGTCGGCGATGACGCATTCAACATCG
>JAABUX010004982.1_pt1 | contig 16534 bp, 26 predicted proteins | sample 5561851 | NCBI WGS metagenome assembly JAABUX01 (sample SAMN10711883, study PRJNA513361) | rock metagenome | isolation source: Antarctica rocks | place: Antarctica: Victoria Land, Richard Nunatak red sandstone | collected 2016-01-03 | reverse complement strand
CAGTCGTCACATGCGAGCTGTTCATGATGGCGGCTTGCCTGCGCTGCGCCCCGGACACACCTCTGCGACATAATCGTCGCTGCCGGACGGCGGCGCTGAGAATGCCACATACGGAAAGCGCCGCTCTTCCACCTCTGCTTTTACGCACGGCGATATTCCCAGTGCCCGAAGCCTGTGCAGCAAAAGTGTCTGTGCTCAGGCCTGCCCGCACCAGCGGCTATATGTGCCTCGAGCCGGCGCAGATACGGGCTAGCTACGCTTCTCTTGTCTCGCACAGGCGAATTGACTTGGTTGGAGGCAGAGGTCAGGTGGTGCATTGGTGCGCTGGGCAGGACCATGTCGGTGTGCCCAGATACACCGCAGTGAGCAACAAAGCAGTGTGCTTCCTTGTCAGAGCGCAGGTGGAGAAGCAGCTTGCAAGTAGGGGCTTGCAAGCAAGGAGCCAATGCCGCACCGCTCATGGTTGGTCGTGCTGTTGGTCAGGCCCACGACAGTCGCGCTGGGGTGCTGCTCCCGCCACACAGTACCCAGGTAGCTCCCAAGCACGCCCGGGCCTGTTGCAGTCCTTCCCCATGAGAGCTCCGCATCGCCGGCTTGTGAGCAGGCAAGCGCTGGAGCGGCTTGGCGCACCCACAATCAACAAGTCCTGCGCGGTGCCGTCTGCGGGCTCTGTCTGCTGGGCCGCCGCCCGTGCATGCATCCTTTGCAGGTGTGTACGCTGTGCTCCAGCCTGCTGCCTCCTTTGGGCAGGAGGCAGCTCTTGCAACAACAGCAGCCGCTGGCACGAGCGTGCACTCTGCGACCTATGTCGAGCGGTAAGCGCAGTGTGGCAGCAGGCAGGCGGCGCTGCGTGTTGGTGCGTGTTCACCAGCGGCAGCTGTAGCATGGCTTTTGGCAGAGCTAGGCTTCTGGCACCTAAACAAGTGCCACACACGCCAACCGGACTGCGCCCACACTGGCTCTCTGCTCTCTGCTATCTTGCCATCCACAGTTGTCGCGACCACATCAGCATTTGTCTCTCAAATCCTGCAAAATCTGTAAAAGCAGATACACATGCACACATACGACAACCCCTACAGCCGTGCCCGCTGCGGCCGGTAGTCCTTGAACTGCTTGCGCAGCTCCAGCTTGGAGATCTTGCCGGTCGCCGTGTGCGGGATCTCCTTCACCAGCACGCAGTCGTCGGGCACCCACCACTTGGCCACCTTGCCCTGCGCGAGCGCCAGAGCGTCCTCATGCAGGGCAAAGCACAGATCAACGATGGCATGCAGAGAGCATGCGAGCATCATTTTTGAGACAGTGGCTTCTTGTGCATGCCAGATAACCTCAACGCCAACACGTCCTAAGCTGAGCTCCACATATTTAGCCAAAAACGCATTTCTGGGAATGACTTTGGCGAAGTAATCCGCTGCATAGCTCAAGCAACAGCGCACATATGTGTGTGTCATGAGAGAGGCTAAGCAACTCAGCACTCAGATTGGACACAGTCCCCTCATAAACGAGCTTGAGTAAGCGCGGGCGCAGACTCAGCAGGGCTGCCTGCCTGCATGAAGGCCAGCACGTCCTCGGGCGACGGCGGCGGCCCGGACGGGTGCGGCACCACGATCAGCAGCGGCCGCTCGTCCCACTTGGCGTCTGGCACCGCGATCACAGCCGCCTCCTGCACCTGTCGCCCGCACGCGCGCACGCGTGAGGCTGTGCACGACATGCTCGTGCCCTGCCAGCAGCTGCCGCCGCACCCGCTCTCCTCATACAGTCAACTCACACCAGCCCCGTCGCAGCATCGCACGCGCATGCCACGCGCTGCAGGCCAGGGCGCCGAGGAGGCGCGTCACCCGCCGGGGCGCGACGGCTTCTGCCTCCCACAGGCCACGCCCATGGGAGACACGCAGCAGGCCATGAACCTAGCACAACCCTACCATAACCATAACCTACCCTACAGCCATGCGAGCGCCCTGGGGGCGCCCGCGCTTGCGGGTGACCGGCGGCACGTTCCCCAGGTCGATGCTGGAGATCCACTTGCCGCCAAAATAAGGTTAGGGTACACGCGCCAAGCCAGGCGGGCGTCCTGGGTGCGCTCGCGCCTGCGGGTGGCCGACGGCCACATTCTCCAGGTCGATGCTGGAGATCCACTCGCCGCCGCTCTTGATGACGTCCTTGGCGCGGTCGGTCAGCTGCACGTGACCGAAGCGGTCGATGTTGGCCACATCGCCCGTGCCGAACCAGCCGTCCGCGCTCACATTGTGGCTGCCCTCATGCTGCGCGCGGCGGTTGGGGCCATTGCGTTGCTGTTCCCGTGAAAACCCGCTGGCCCCACACGAGCAGACCTCAGGCCAGGCCAGCGTGCCAGGCTCTGCAGCGCAGGCGACGTCGGCGCTCCTTGTCAGTGGCCATGCCTAAGTGCTTGCAACCATACTGCCAGTGGCAGCAGCAGCGCCTACTGCCAGGCAAGCAGGCAATTGCTTGACACACTTCCCAGCCACGCCGTGCTCAGCTCGATAGCATGCCACCAGCCGGCAGCGGCAGTGGCCGGCATAAAGTGCAACACACAGAGCTTGAGCACCTTGTGTCTCAGGCATATGACAGCAAGAGTTGCTTCATATAATGGTAATTCACCAAGTGCAAAACGACAGTGGACGCCCTGAAGTGTGCAGGTGCGCGCGGGAGTGCAGAATCGACATCATGACAGCAGTGCATGGCATGGGCGCAGGCGCGCACCCGGAAGTACTCGCGCATGACGTGCAGGCCGCGGCACTGCAGCTCGCCCTGCGCGCGCCCGTCGTGCGGCAGCGCGCGGCCCGCGTCGTCCACGATGCGGACGTCCACAAACATGCTCGGCCGCCCCTGCGCGCCGGGTGCGCCAGGGCCTTCTGGCGAGCTGCCGATTTGGCGGTCTGCGCGGGACCTGCAAAAGCCGCGCAACACATTGCCAAGAGGCCGTCCCCTACGTCTGTGGGGCTGAGCTGCTGGGCGCTACAGGCGCCTTGCCCGCCATGCTCCCTGTGTTCATTTGTTTGATACACAATTGCTTTCCATGCCTAGTGCAAGCAGTCTGCTCACACCGTGCCTTGCTCACATGACAGATGTGGCAAGGGACGTCCTCGTCCTGCAGTGGGGGCTTGCTGGCGCAGCAGAACTGACACTGTATGGCTCATGTGTGCAGGCGCGGAGCATTGCATGGCAGTGTTTGATAAGTACACCAGTGCGGCACACCACAGCAGGAATGCTCACTACAAGAGAAGTGGGTGCACCTGTTTGCTCTTCACTGCCAGCCGCTGCTCCCTGGTCAGGGGCCCGAGCGTGCCCTTGATCGCGCCGACGGTGCCAATGGGGCACAGCTCGGTCATTCCTGCGCGCAGCACCCGAACATGGGTCAGCAGCCTGCACGCTGAATGTAAATGATCTTGGCACCGCTAGGCCTGCATGTTGCTAGCTGTCTGTTGTTCTGCTGTGGATAGCGGAGGATAGCGGCGCGCATGTGCGGTGTTCCTGCTGCGGCATGGTCGCCATGCAGCAGCAGCGCGGGTGTACCTCAAGAGTCACATGTAAGCATGAAAAGCCTGGCAGGGCGCTGCCAGCATGCCCTGCACCGCCCAGGCAGGCGAGCGGGCCGGGCGGCACCCCACTGGTGGCGGACTTCCACGCCGTACTCGTCCTCGAGGCGCTGCGCGGCGCACAGCGCGCTCAGCTGCAGCGCGCCGCGCACGCGTGCATTGGTGCGCGCAGGCAGCGGGGCAGCGCTCTGTGCGCTGCACCGCCGAGCACCAGTGCATGGGCAGAGCTGGCAGCACAGGCGGGACAGGGCAGCACCTGCATGAGGGACGGCGGGCAGGCGGCGCCGCCGATGCAGACCATGCGCAGGTACGTGAGGCGCTGCCGCGTCGCCTCCAGGTGCTGCAGCAGGCCCAGGCAGACGGTGGGGACGGCCTGCGCGCGCGTCCTCTGTCCTTGCATCCCACTGATTTGCATTGTGTCACGACAGAGCTGCAAGTTGTACAACTCAAAGGCTTTTGGTGCGTAAAGCGCCCTTCTCGTGGCGTGTCAGCCTCTGACACCGTCCACAAGAGACAGACCACACACAGCATGTGGTTTCCTGGCGCACCGCGCTGAAGGTGCACTTGTGGCGCTCCAGCAAGTCGTACACGGACGGCCCATCCAGGTGCGGCCCTGCGAAGGGAGCCTCCCACTCACATGTGGTGCGACTTCAATGCATCAATGCGTATTAGCAAGATCCACGGCTGCAAAGAACACGCCATCAGTGCAGGCCGCTTCCGCGTGGGAGTCCCGAGCGGGGCCCTGAGGGCAAGCGCCACATAGCTCACGAATGGCGCAAAGCAGCACAGCCGTCACACTCGTGCAGCACTGGCGGCCCGTGCGCATGCGGCAGCATGAGGCACGCGCCGATCGCCCGCGCGGCAAAGGCACGTGCGGCACCCTACCCTTGTGCGGCGACCCGCCCTAAGCGAAGCGCACCCGGCAGCACGAGGCATGCGCCGACCAGCGGCGCGGCAAACACCAGGCCCCAGCTGTTGGCGTGGAACATCGGCACGACGGCCAGGACGCGGCTGGCGCTGCCGAGCGCCGCGCCGTCCACGCCCGTCATCATGAATGCTGTTCCCCGCATACCCAGGTGTCAGCAGGCCAACAGCATGTTTGTGCACAGTCACTGCTCAGCAGCATATATGTGCACAGTCACGCTGCTCACACCCCTGGTCTTGCGCGCTGGCCATGCGCGCCCTGACATCAGCACAGCTACAGTATACGCTGAGTGCAGCCATGCCGCCCACACCTGGCATCACGGGCGCAGGCCATGCACGCCATGGCGTCAGCGCACCCACATCCATTTGGGGCCATTGCATTGACAGTGCATGTGGTTCCGGCGCTGTGCACGGGCCAAGCGCAGTGCACCAGACGCAGCGCGCTCCACACCGGCACCTCTCTATCTCGGGCGGGGCGCAAGTGGGCCCGCACCGTGGAGGTAGTTGGCCCTGTGGGAGTAGAGCACGCCCTGTGCCGGAAACGCATCATACTGACTCAGCGCGCACGCCAGAAACAGATCTGTCTGCGGGTGGATAGAGTAGGCAAACCCATCACGGTTCAGCAACAAGCTCTGCCACTGCCAACACACCTGGCGCCCCGGCTGATTAGCCCGGGAGGCGCGGAGACCGCGCCTTTGGCCGCCCTGTGGTGCCGGACGTGTAGCACAGGCCGCAGGCGTCGTCCTCGTCCACCTCCACCCAGCGGAAGCGGGCCTCCCCGCCCGCCTCCGCCGCCAGCAGCTCCTCGTAGCAGCACGGCGCTGCCGGCAGCCCGCTCAGACCGCCCTGCATTCGCACACGCCCTCCCACGCCGGAACATTGCGCTAAATGCGTGCTGGCAAGCTCGTGCTCGTGCTCGCGGAGCAGCAGCACACGCGTGCACCTTTGGAGCACCACTGGAGCTGAAGCAGTGCGCCACACGATGTGCGAGCACCCGAGCACTTGTGGAAAAAATATGATGGGAGCCATGCGCAGCCCGGGTGCCTACCTGCGGCATGTGCCCCCGGTCGGTGAGCACGACGAACGCGCGCACGCTGCGCAGCCGCGGCGCCAGCTGCGCCACTAGCGGCGCGAGCGGCGCGTCGAACATGAGCACGGCGTCCTCGGCTGCGGCGGCGCAGCGCAGCCCGTCAGCCCGCTAGCGCCGCCATCACTCGCCGCCGCTGCTGGCGTCCCTGCCGCTGTGCTGCAAATGCGGGTTGCCCACAGCGGCGCACACGGCTCGCCCGAATGCAAGCACAGCACTCTCCGCTGCCGCAGCGACTATGCGCGATTGTGCGGCGCTCAGGCGGCCTGTTCGGCGGCTGCAGCCATGCTGCTGTAAGCAGCGCGATCAGCTTGCGATGCGTGCTGGCACCGTCTGCTGAATCTGTCTGCTGTAGCTGAGAAGCTTGGTCTGTGTGGCTAGTCTGTGCATGCTCTGCTGTGGCACAGGAGCTGCAGGCTCCCACCCGACTCTGCTCCCAGCAATCTCAAAGCCGCAAAACCAACGGTCATATCTCGACCATCGCTGGTCCCCTTCAAGGCAAGCATCAGCATCCGCTACATGCTACTGGTTCTCCTCCGCCACCACTGGCGGTGCCGGCCGGGTCTTGCACACACAAGACGTGCTGTGGCAGGCCAGCGCTGCACCCCGCACCATGGTTTATGATGTACTCCAGGTCTGCGGCAAACAGCCGCGGGTTGAGCGTGTGGCACACCGCGCCCAGGCCCATGATGCCGTACCTGCCGCGCCGCGCGCCTCTGCTGCCTTCACACGCGCACACGGCACCAGGCGGGCACCTGTCTATGACATGGTCGATGAGCAGTCAACCGGTGGTGCAAAGCGCGGCGGGGGCTGCGGTACAAGGCCAGGCGTTCCACCAGGAGCGGGGCGCACCAGGCCTCCAGGTGGCGTGTTGTGTTCCACGCCAGGGTGCCCACGCGGTCGCCCTCCCTGCTGGGGCACACGCTGTCAGCCAACATGCTGCGCGGGGGGCGCTGGCTGCGAGCTGTGCGCCGCGTTCGGCGCGCGCGCCCCACAGCATTGGCAACACCCATGCGGAGCCATCTCCGCGTGACTCACGCCCCGTGACCTTGTCGTTTTCATCTCATGTCCCAAAGTCAGCGGCTGCGTTTCAGCCCTCACGCGCTGTATGCAATCAATGTGCCAGCCTACCTACGCACGTGATGGACATCACAAGCAAAACAAGTGTGTAGCTGCGGTACCGAGCGCTGGGCCTGCGCACGATGTAGAGCAACCCCACGCAGCTGCCTTCCACGCTGCTCGGCAGTTGTGAGCAAGAAGCAGAGAACAGGACCCAATCTTGAGCTCTCTGTGGCACAACAGCGTAAGTTCCGCACCGTACGCCCAGCCTCCTCAGGGCCAGCGAGCACAGCCGTGCCCGCCGGCGCACATCGCCCCAAGTGCACACCTCGGTTGGGCCCTCAGGCGTGCGGCAGATTATCTCCTGCACAACTCGCTACTCAGACTGGGCCAGAGCCATCTATACCAGCTACCAGCTAATAATCGCAGCTCTGGAGAGCATACAGGAGTGCTGCTGGAGACGGGCAGTGTGCACCTGCTCGGTGTGCCAGCGTGCCGCATAATCAATAATCCGTGTCACGACCAGCGAGTCTGACATCATGAGGCCCTTCATGGTGGCAAGCGACCAGCTACTGTTATACAACGAGCCTCCTTGCCTGCTAGTTCTATGAAAAAATTTCACACAAGTAAAGTCGAGACCGAGATGGTGGGCTGACTCGACGAAGGCAGCGCAGGGCAACTAAAGACCTGCAGGTGGCAAGACTGCCAAAAGAGATGGTGGAGCATAGCTGTCCTCACTCACTAGGTGTGCCCAACACCGCTGTCATTTCACACTGGTGTTGCAACACTTCCAGCTGCCCAGAGGAACTGCAGCCGCTCATCACATGGGGTGCACTCTCAAATTTGCAGCCCTTCCTATTGTTAGTAATAATGCAAGTTGACAATGGAGCCTGAACATAGTGACATGTTGCATGGCACCTTGACAGACTTACACCAGCCAGCACGGATTACAATATGTGCTGCACCTGAGACCCTTGGACACGGAGGGAGCAGCACTTGTATTTACAGCTGAAGCAGCTGTACATACTTTCACCGCAAACACCAATGAGGAATTGCCTGCATGAATCAGACAGGTGTCAGAAATGCCAGACCATGTGGTCCCTGCACAAGACAACATGGCGCATGCAGCGCGCAGAGGCACCAGGTGTCCAGCACGCTCCAGGTCGACTGGCTGCACCTGTCATGACTGCATGCATGCACATTGTTCTCTTTCGCAAAGTTCAGCCTAGGGTTACCATGCAGCACTGCTGTAGTACCCTCAAATACAGCCACGCATGCCCACCTGAAGTCCCTTACAAGCGCGTCACGCAGGACTCGTTGCTAGTCCTAACACCCCTAGGCATGTGCCCGCAATTGTAAGCCTACGAACTGGGTACGAGTGTCCTGCATGGCAGGGCCCTCATTACCCTACCACAGTTCCACCTGCGCGCAAGGCTTTCACACAGCGCACTCTGGTGAACAATCTTGAAGCCACACACCAACCACTTCAGCGCCTAAAGACAAAGAGCGTCATCGAGGCGCGCCCCAAAACCACTGGGAACCTGAGTTGGCCATCAGCGCGGCTTACCAGCCCAGCACCTGCCCGTCAGCGCGAGGGTCGGACCCGCCCCACAGCACGCCGGAGTGCGGGTCGCGCCGGATGATCTGCCCGCGGCCGAACACGGCGCGATCGTGCCCGCCCACGCCCGCCACCACCGTGTGCCCGCGCTGCTTCAGGCCGGCCGTGGTGGCCTCCGGGAAGCCCTCCTCCAGCAGCAGCCTGCGCAAAACGCAAGCATCCGTGGTCAGCCGCTGCTCGACGCCCGCGTCACCATGGTGTGCGGGCCTGCGCAGAGTCGCCATGCCTGCAGCAGTCAAGCCGCATACTTCTGGGTGCAGCCCTTGACCGCTAGCACATGCGGGGACCCACTCAGCTTGGCGCACGCCTGTCCAGACCCTCCGCACCGCCCTGCCCCCAACCAGCCACCCAGGGCGTCGCCCCTGCACATGCGGCTGCCACCTCCCACATGGCCTGACGCAGCGAGCAGGGCCCGCCAGCAGATGCCAATGCGCTGCGCACAGGAACGTTCAAGCGCATAAGCCCTGCGTTCTGCAATGCGTATGAGCCCTGCGCCCTACTTTGCCAGATGTACCCGACGTCACCTGCCTACCTGTATGTCTGGGACGAGTACTCGCTTGCCTGACAATCCTGGTGCTTGAGCAGGCCTAGCTAATCTGAAACAGGCTTTCACAGTAACCTAACAAGCCTGGGTGCGCCGAACGGTGCGCGCACTCAGAGCCCTTCCATGAGAGGGGGCGCACTCGGAGTGGCGGACGCAGGCGGGCCCCGCCGCGGCGTTCACGCCCGCGATGGAGAAGCGCGGCGCGTCCAGCGCGGCCTGCGGCTCCATGCCGTAGTCCAGCATGTTGCTGAGCACCTGCTCGGCCCAGCGCCCAGTCAAGCCCCACGCTAAGCCAAGTGCATAACTTCCCGCGTGGCCCCGCGCTATACTGCTGAGCACCTGTTTGGCCCAACGCCCAGTCGCGCCCTGTGCAGCACCCAGTAGGGTAGGGTAGGTTAGAGCAGCCTCCCTCATTGCCTTGCGCCATAGTCCTGCATGATGCCACGAACCCGCTGGCACGGGCGCGGCTGTCGCGCCCCGCTTCAGTTGTGCACCCCCAACAACGGCATCCAAATTCCCAGCAGCGCCACGCGCGCTCGCGCTGCGGAGGCGCGCGCTGCCTCCTCTGGGCGTCGTTGGAACACGACAGGTGCCAACAGGGCGCAGGCCCTCGATGATGGAGCCATCACGGAGCCAAACCCTCGCGCGCGCCTGCAGCTGCCCCTGCGGCTGCTGGTACGCGCCCATGACGCCGAACGTGCAGAAGAGGTGGCCGTCGGGGTCGGTCGCGAGCGCGGGCATGATGGTGTGGTAGGGCCGCTTGTGCGGCGCCAGGCAGTTGGGGTGTCGCGCGTCCAGGATGAAGCCGTAGCCGCGGTTGTGCAGCGTGAAGCCGCAGCCGTCCGGTACGATGCCTGCGCGCGCCGCGGCGCAGCATAGAGCATTTGCGGGACGCGTCGCAGGCACGGCAGGGCTCTGGCTCGTTTTCACACGCAAACTCGCTGCTGCGCATGCACAGGGCGCGCGTGCCGGCTGAGGGCTGCTACCCCGTCCTGCACAGGTGCTCGGCCAGGCAACAAGACGTCGCTGCATTGCGCCCAAACACGGACATGAGCTGAAACACTATGTTACCGAATAAAGTATGTAAATACATTCTTTCTTTCTTTTTTCAGACGCGCACCGGAGCCAAAGCCCATGTAGTTGGAGTTGATGAAGGAGCAGCCGTTGCCCTCGCCATCTACGGCGCACAGGTACACCGTGTCGCCGCCCGGGCGCGGCGGCGCTATGACCACGTCCGGCGACAGCTCGCCCGGCACCATTTCGGCCGCCTGCGCGCCGCCGGGCAGACCTGTAATACTCTCGCGCGGCAGATCAGACACCGATGCAATGCCCCAAGCGAAGCACACTGGCATGCACAGCACGCGCTGCAACGCGCCTGGTCCGGGCGGAACAGCTGCGCGCGGCGGCGCTTGGCGTACTCCTTGCTGAGCAGGTCGGCGGTCGGCACGCCGGTGGCCTCGGGGTCCGCGTTGTACGCGAGCGCGTCTACAAAGCCCAGGCGCATGCTCTCCACCAGCGCGTGCACGTGCTCCGGGCCGCCCCAGGCCGCGCCCGGGACTGTGCTGTCCTGCTCCAGGCTGTTGAGCGCCATGAGCGCCGCCACGCCCTGCCCGCGCGCGCGCGGTCCCGTCGGCGCGCGCCGCGCGCGTGCAGTGCCGGCGCGCATGCTCGCCAATTTATTTGGCCATGAGCGGCCCCGCGCGCCCGCTGGTGGCTGGTTTCCTGACTGTTCTGGGCCGCGACATGTGACCTAGCCGCCGGGAGGTTAGATTTCAGCAGAGCACAACTGCAAGTGGGCTTCATGGACACGGCGCTGTCCGAGCGGGGCGGGCGGGGGACGGCGCGCACGGCGACGGGCGGCGGGATCTCGTAGACGGTGTGGCCGCGGAAGGTGGAGTGGATGGGGCGCGTGGGGTGCGAGCGGTGCGCGGCCAGGTCCTCCGGCGCCATCACGCCGCCGCGCTGCGCCAGCGCGGCCACGATGGCCTCCGCGATGCGGCCCTTGTAGAAGCCTGCCGCATTTAGTGGAGAGGCGTTTTATAGAGCTGCCGCCCTAAGCCCCGACACAGCACAACGGGAGGTCCGCGGGCGTGCGTCACACGGATCAACGAGGCAAGAGAAAGAAAGGTGCCATGCCCTGGCCTCAGGATTGGGTGATTTTCAATTCAGGAGGGCGTCAGCGGAGGCGTGGCCATGCAAAGCTTCACCACTTTGCTTGAGTGAGGGCCTGGCAGCAGCACTGCCGCCGGGCTGGAAGCCTGCCCGCGAGCCCAACATGGCGCATGCGGCAACAATGCTGCTCCTCACCTTTGAGACCATAGCGCTCCCACTTTTATAACAGCGAATCCGCCCTCATGTGGCTTATTGGTGGAGTGGGGAGGGCCTGCAGGCAGTCTATGCACCACCAAGCATGCATGCCTGCAGACGGTTGATGCGACATTGGGTACGGTCCCTGTACACCAAGCATGCACGCCTGCTTCACACTATCTGGCACATGCGCGCGTGAAGATGCGCATTTTGCCTGCCCCTGTCATCGCCGATCCAGGGGCTCCACGGCAAGGTTCACAATGCTCGGCCGCACGACCAGGGTGCCATGTCGGGCGCGCGGCCCACGCACCCTCCAGCGCGCCATGCTGCGCGACGGCGCGGAACGTGGCGGCAAGGTCAGGGTTGCGCTGCAGCTGGCCCGCGCGCGGCGCGCGCCCGTTGGCGCCCAGCATCGCGCCCGCCGCCACGCCGCTCGCCCTCTTCAGCGGCTCCGCGTCTTCGCCCCACTGGTGCCTGCGGCCGCGTGGCGTGCACAACTGTGCATGATTGCGTGTCTTCAACAGGACATGGCAGCTTCTGACAATCACCTGGTGCAGCAGGTGTCTTGGGTTTGTTGGAGCTCAGCAGCGCCTCCTGTTCACCGAGCCAGGTGGGCTCGCAGGCACGCTCACAGTGCACCGTGTACATAATGCATAATACACCGGCCGGACAGCAAGCATTTGACAGTGCTGCTGCGTACACAGCAGCGCTCAAGCAAAGCCCGGTCCGCAACGCCCTATTCTGAGTAAACAGGACAGTGCCAGCAGGGTTGAAGGCCCGGGCGGAGGCGGAGCAAGTCTGGTATGGGCCCGCACGCGGTCACAGGCGCTACCGGGAACCCTCCCTCTGCCAGCTCGATCGCCGGCTGGAGCACCTGCAGCGCGCACGACCGTCACGTCATACTCACATTCCAGTCCGCATACACAGGACTCCCATCGAGGTCAAGGTCCCGACGGAGCGGAGACTGCGCCGCCGCCTGATCAGTGTGTGAAAGCCGTCACAGCTCACACAGGGCGCACTGCGGGCATGCAATGCAGTGGCTCACATCACTCCAGTGTGCGCCCAAGCGCTGGGCGCTGCGCGCGCGCGCAGGGCCGCGCCTGGGCCAGCGACAGCTTGCCGAACGCCTTGACCGCGTCCTCCCAGAGCGCGGCCGCGCCCGGGACCGTCACTGCGAGCGCGCCCCGCGCAGGCAGCTCGCTGCCGGCGATGCCGCGCTCGCGCACTGCCTGCGGGCGCGCTTTCGGGCTTTAGGTGTGCACAATGCGCGTGTGCATCAGGTACATGGTCAGCGCTCCCGCTTGCGTGTTTTTCCCCCTTTTTTCCATGCATTCATATATGCAAGCACTGCAGCAATATTGTTTGCTTGGGGCAATGCATCACACCCATGTCCGAACAGCTCACACCTGGCCCCAGGGCACGCAGCCGGCAACCAACGCCGCAGGCAATATGTTTGCCGGCAAACAGGCACGCTTCTATGCATGCATGCTCAGGCTGCGGGACCACTGTCACTGAGGCAGAGCGGGGCAGCCCGCCTCCAGGGTGAGCGCCGCCGGCGCCGCGCCGCAGCCCAGCAGGGCGGTGACCTCCTTCGTCTTTGCGTCGAAGAAGAGGCAGAAGGCGTCGCCGCCAATGCCTGTCGTCAACGCAAGAGTGTCACCTTGGCGTGCCCGTGGCGAGGCTGGGGCGCATGCGTGCTCTTAAGTGTGTACAACAGGGAGCGCTCTCACCGGTCGAGCAGGGCTCGGTGACATTCAGAGCGGCGGCCATGGCCACAGCAGCGTCGGCGGCGCTGCCGCCCTGCTGCAGCATGCGCATCCCTGCCTGCAAGGAGTGGCAGTGCCGCACATTTAGCTGGCAGAGCGCACTGCACTGCACACACAATGCTGGTGGCTCTACGGCAGAAGCTGTGAAGTGAAACGTGCGGCCGTCGCCCAAAAGCAAATTGGGACATCCGCAAGTGTGCAAGCATTGCCAGGCCCTGCCAGGCAGAGCACCTCGGCAGCCAGCGGCTGGGTGCAGGCCACCATTCCGCGAGTGCCCAGCACGGGCGAGCGGCGCGAGTTAAAGTCCATCATTGCGCTGTGTGGCTGCATGCTTGGAGACGCCATATCAGTTCTTGTCTGCTTGGACCAGTGGGCTCACACAGCAGCTGAGCAACTAGAGCGTCCGCAAAGCCCTGTCACGCCGATTGCACTCGTGCCGTGACTGCACATAGAACACACACCATACACTTCAAGCACGTTCACACAGCAGACGGGCCGCTGGCTGTGCTCCTGACAGATGTTTGAGTCACATGACGCACGCACGCATAAACACACAAGACACGGCGCTTCTCTCGGCTTGGCGGGACATGCAGCGACGCGATTGCTTGTATTCATTATCCTTTCCCTATGCCGCCATGAGTGTCATGTCACCTACAACGGGAGGTGATGGCGCACAGAGGCGCGTCTAGACATGCTGGTCGTGACAGCCAAGCCCAGGGCGCAGTGTTGTGCAAGCAGGTCGCTGCGCAAGGGCTTCCCAGCGACCCACTCTGCATGCTTTGCAGCGGCAGACGCAAACCTGCTGTGTAAACTTGCCCTGCGCAATCAGAAGACATGCCAGGCTCGGTACCGGGGGCGCTTGCGCTGTGACCTGACAGCGGCCCAGCACAGCTTTGCCTGTGTCGCTTGTCACGCTGGACAGGCAAGCCTCGATGCTCTCCCGGCTCAGGTATGCTTTCCGCTGCTTCCGCTCGTTGCTTTCCTACGTAAAGTGCACCACGCTAACATAGTTTGTCCACTGTCTGAGCCTTGCCTGACCGCATATTACGTTCCAGGCCGCAGACGGCGAGGCTGTCCTGGTCGCCTTCTTTGTGGGGGCAATGCTCCTGGCGAGCATGCAGCGCGCGACCGTGGCGATCCTGGCCCTGCCCCTGCAAGCCGCGCTCGGCCTGAGCACGCCCCAGCTCGGCGTCCTTCAGGCGGCCGTGCTCGTCGGGTACGTGGCTGGCCAGGTGCGCGCGCGGCGGCGCTGAGTCGCGACCTGGGACAGAGTGCCGGCCGTGCCCGCCGCTATGGGCACCGCTTAACCGTGTTTGAAGGACCTCCCGGACTGGCGCTCCTTCAGTCCAGCGGTGGTTGAAGAGCTGCACCGTGGCCACCCCGTAGCTGCGGAGGTGGGTGATGTAACGGGCGCGGGGTGTACACAGGTGCCCCTGGGCTTCGTGGCGGACCGCGTGGGCGGCCCGCGCGTGATGCTGGCCAGCCTGGTCGCCTGGAGCGCGGTGGCCGCGGCCACGCCGCTGGTCGGCGCGGCGCCCGCGGGGTCCGTGTTCCCGCTGCTGGTCGGGGCGCGCGCCGCGCTGGGCCTCGCGCAGTCCTGCCTCATGCCCGCCACCTCCGCCATGGCCGCCCAGTACGCGCCCGGGGCCGCCGCGGCCGCGTTTCAGACCCCGCTCAACGGCCGTGCTGGGCCCTCGCGCAGTCCTGCCTCATGCCCGCCACCTCCACCATGGCCGCCCATTGCGCGCCCGGGGCCGCCGCGGCCGCGTCCCAGCCTCCGCTCCTTTGCAGCACTGGGCCTCGTACCGCCCAGCTGTCCTGTCCTTGCTGCTCACAGGCATGCCTACGTGCGGTCCACGACCAGTGTCGTCCTGGGCGGGTGCCCTGGGAGGGGGCCTGCCCCGCGCAGCGCGCGCGCCCATGCCCTGCGCGGCGCGGCCAGGTGGGTACAGCCCGGCGCGCGCGCGCGCGCGCTGGCGGCCATCTACGCGGCAGCGTCTGCGGGCACGGTGGCGGGCATGCTGCTGACACCGCTGCTGCAGTGGCCCGCCGCGCTGCACGCCTTCTCGGCCGCGGGGCTTGCGTGGGCGGTGCGCCACCTTTCTGGTTCCGCGCTGCCTGCGCTCGGCGCAGGCACGCATGCTCGCACCGCTGCATCCCTCTTCTGTCGCAAGGCTGGTGCGGGCGGCGCGCCGCTCGCCCGTTGTCTGCGCTGCCATGTGCCCGGCGCGAGGCGACCCCGCTCCAAGCGGCTGCATGACGCGCCGGTGCACCCATGTCGGCTGGGGTGTGGGGGCAAGGTGATGTTGCCTGTGCTGCAGGGAGCGTGGGCAACAGTGGGAAGCCATATTGGCTTGGCTGCGGGTGCCCGGTGTGTGCCGTGTGAGCTGCGCTGTGCGAGGGCAAGGTGTGGACAGCAAGCCCTTTGCGGGAGCAAAGCGCTTGGCGCGCCTCGCGTATTTGCTACATCATGCAGGCTCACTCGCATTTGGCCTGCTGATGCACCCTGTTGTCATCATTGAGCAAATTGCTGCGGCGGCGTGCGCAGGTGTGGGCTTGGATGACGCTGCCACCCGCGCACTTTGTGACGGCGCCGTGCCAGCCGGCGCTTGCTGGCACAGCGTCCAGTGGCGCACGGCGCTTAGACGCCGAGAAGGCCCCGGATATGGTTGCGGACCCTGGGCGTCCGCCCTCGCATGCGCAACTCGACGCACCGCGGCCGGCGCCCGGCCCGGAGGCGCGCCGCGAGCGGCGGCGGCGGCGGGGGCAGGTCGCGCTGCTGTGCTGGACGCACAGCGTCATCGGCTTTGGCTTCTTCGGTGCGCCCTGGCAGCTCGGTCTGCTGACTCCTTGGGCCGCCGCGGCTGTGCAGCTGCTGCATGTCAGCGGGTACCAGCGACGCAGTACCCTCTCTGAGGGCTCAGTGTGCCTGCCACTGGTCCCTGCGTGCCCGCTCACAGCACTCTTGAGCATAACATGGCAGCAGTCCAATAGCAGCGCGACCCTGCTTCCCTGCAGGGCGCCTGCGTTGATGTACACTTGGCACTGGGGGAGCACCCAACAGTGCTCACCACTGGTAGCCGTAACGCCTCTGTGTTCTCCCACAAACTCCCACACCCTGCTCATCTCCAATGTGCCTGCCTCTTACGCCCTAGCTGCGCAGCGCTGCAGTTCTGGACGCCGGCGATGCTCGCGGCCAGCGGCATGTCTGACCTGCGGATGCTTGGAGCAGCCAGCGCGGTGCCGTGGGCGGTGGGCGCCTGCCCGCCCTGTGCACTGCGCGTCAGCCACCTCTCGAGTGTGGCATTGCAATCCCCATCAGCAGATTCCTGAACCCTAGCCCTGTTCTGTTTGCGGTCAGGAGTGGAGTGAAGCAAGAATACTGAATTTTCTGCACACCAAATGCATCCTGTGCATTTGAGACATGCGTGATGCAGGCGTGGACATGCGCTCGCAGTCCCCGTCACTACAGCGGCGTGCTGTGCGCGTGCGCACGCTTGCCATGCATGCAGCGCGCCGGCCTCTTGTGTGTGTCTCAGGACTCGCGGCGGGAAGGTGCGCCCGCCGCGCTGGGCGCCCGCAGCTCTGCGCCCATGCGCCGCATGCCGCGCAGGCGGCGGCGGTGCTGCCGATCGCGGCCGGGCGGCTCGCGGACCGCGCGCAGGCTGCGCTCGG
>JAABUX010004981.1_pt1 | contig 16536 bp, 8 predicted proteins | sample 5561851 | NCBI WGS metagenome assembly JAABUX01 (sample SAMN10711883, study PRJNA513361) | rock metagenome | isolation source: Antarctica rocks | place: Antarctica: Victoria Land, Richard Nunatak red sandstone | collected 2016-01-03 | reverse complement strand
ACGTGCTGTGGGTGGTGCGTCATGGCCAGAGCGCGGGGAACATGGCCAACGCTGCCGCCTACGCGGCCGGCCTGGAGACGATTGACCTGCCCACGCGCGACGTCGACGTGCCGCTCTCGGACCTTGGCGAGCGTCAGGCCGCGGCGGTGGGACGATGGTTCGCGGCCATGCCGCCGCATGAAAGGCCCGAGGTCGTGCTCTCCTCGCCCTACCAGCGCGCACTGCGCACCGCCGAGGCCATCGCCGGCGCCATTGGCCTGGACACCGACGGCGACGCGTTCGTGATCGACGAGCGCCTGCGCGAGAAGGAGCTCGGGCTGCTCGATGGGCTGACCAGGATGGGCATCGCGGCGCGCTACCCCGAGCAAGAGGCCATGCGCCGTCACATCGGCAAGTTCTACTACCGTCCGCCACAGGGCGAGAACTGGTGCGACGTGACCCAGCGCCTGCGCAGCCTGTTCGATACGATCGCCCGCGAGCACCACGAGCGCCGCGTCCTGCTGGCCTGCCACTCGGCGGTCATCCTGTGCCTGCGCTACCTGCTGGAAGGTTTGACCGAGCAACAGATCCTGGGCATCGATCGCGCGGGCGACATCGCCAACTGCGCGGTCACCTGGTACACCCTCGACCCGTCGCGCGGCATGCGCGGCCGCATGACGCTGCGGGAGTACAACCTATCAGCCCCGCTCAACGACGACGACACTCCGGTGACGCACGAGCATGACGCACGAAAGGCGGTCGACGCACATGGCGAATGACAACTCCGGGGCCACGCAGGCAAGGGACGCGACAGAAGGGACGATCACGGTCACGCCCGAGTTGCTGCGCGGTTGGCCGCTGCCGGAACCGGACGAGAGCGGCGATAAGAACGCGCGTGGGCGCGTGCTGATCGTCGGCGGCGCTCCCACCATGCCCGGAACGGTCATCCTGGCCGGGACCGCGGCGCTGCGCGCCGGCGCCGGCAAGGTGCAGATTGCCACCTGCGCGTCGGTTGCCCAGTCGGTGGCCGTCGCCATCCCCGAGTCCTACGTCGTCGGGCTGCCCGAAACAAAAAGCGGAGGCATCGACCCCTCGGCCGCGCGCACGATTGCCGACCTGGCCCAGATGGCGGACGCCGTGCTGGTCGGGCCGGGCCTGAGCGACCGCGATGCCGTCCAGCGCCTGCTCAAGGATCTGCTGCCCATGCTGGCGGACACCGAGGCGGCCGTCGTGCTCGACGCGGAGGCGCTGATGTGCGTGAAGGAGGATGCGACGATCCTCCACCGGTTGGTCGGCCGGGCGCTCCTGACCCCGCACGCGGGCGAGTTGGCCGACATGCGCGGCCTCGACAAATCCGCGGTGCAGGACGATCCGCTGGCCGCGGCCCGCGCGGCGGCGGCCGAGCTGCGCGCGACCGTCGCGCTCAAGGGCGCCGAAACATACATCGTGTCGCCCGAGCCCGACGCGCCGGCCTACCACGTGCATAGCAACAACGTGGGTCTGGCCACCTCGGGCTCGGGCGATACCCTGGCCGGCGTCGTCGCGGGGCTGGCCGCGCGCGGGGTCGAGCCGGCGCGCGCGGCGGCCTGGGGCGTCTACCTGCGCGCCATCGCTGGCGACCGTCTGGCCGAGCGCATCGGCCGCGTGGGCTTCTTGGCGCGCGAGCTGCTGGCCGAGATCCCCGTGGTCATGCACGAGATAGGTAACGGCGAATCACCAGTTGGCAACTCCAACAACCCCAACGCCTGAGTCTTGAGCGAAGCAGGCGTACTACGACGAAACGGCTGGAGAGTCCGAGCCTAGTGCAAACCCAGCAACGCTTGTATTGCGTTACCCTCTGTACGACACCCGCTTCTTTACGTACTACGCACGACTTTGCCGTCTCGCTGTGTGATCCGATGCAAGCGTCGTTGGTTTTCCAAGAGCACAAGGTCCCGCGTTTCTTGACGAAGCAAGGCGCTCTTGAATGGGACGAGGTCCTCAAGTAGCGGCACGTATTCTGGCGCCCCTGGCTGCAGACCGTCAGCCATGCGCATAAGTAACTCAAAGAGATCGAGAGTGATGACCAGGCGCGGAGACCCCGAAACGTGAGCGAGCACAATAGTTTCAGGGATCGTCTCCACAATGTCCGAGCGTCCACCTGTGTCGATGCTCACGGTAAACAGGTTGAGCGGGAATTGCTTCAGCACGATGAGTTGCTGGTCGCCCGAGGCATCAACCTTCACACTGAGCGAACCGGACAAGGATGGATGTGCGACGCCGTCCGATTGCGATATGCCTTTTGCCAAACGTTCGAGGATAGCGGTACGGTCGCCTTTCCCGCCGAGTACATTGATGAAATCGACCGCGTAACGATAGGGCAATAGCAATTGCCACTGGACCACCAGCATGGGCACTGCATCGCTCGTATCACGCGGCGCCTCTCTTGATTGGAAGTACAATCGCCTCTTGACGGCGGCCAGCCAGGCGTTCTCATCGTCAAACTGCTGAGGAGAGAGGTCGCGGTGATCCTCGAACAGATATGCTCGGTCCTCACGTTCGGAGGTCGCGCGGTGGAAATGTAGGTAACGGTCAAGACGTGGTTGCGGGAACCGGGCGGGATCCAGGCTACGCAAATCCGCGAGGACATCGTCGGCCATGTCCAGGGGCGCGAATCCCGACCGCCAGTACGACAGGTCGATGAACGATACCGCCGATCCGTTGCCGTGTCGCGTCTCATGTACCTGCTGGCAACTTAGATTACCCGTGATAAGGTACGCTAGGGCGGAACGCAGATCACGCATCGTCACATGGCGCTGCCGCCGTAAGTGCGAGAGTAACATGACGTATTCGAGGCGGTTGCGAACATCCGTCACACCGTCCCCATTCGCATCATGAAGCGCCTGCGCGTTCGTGCGCATTGGACATTGCTCTTGTGCTGCGCAGCCCCAGCATATATCCCAATGCACTGGATCAACAAGGCGTGCAAGGACGCCTTGGAAAACAGATTGGTCCGGCGATTGCGTAGGCAAGGTGACAAAAGCACGCCGTTTAAGGTCCACGACCCACACCTTACGTACGTCAAGTCGCGTTCCCCGGCGCGCACTGTCTATCTGCTCGGCCAGCCAGCCAAAATGTGGCTTGTTGCGGACGAAGAAGTCAGCTAGTCGACCGTCATTGATGGCAACCACAACAGTTACTGGCGTAGTCGGCTGACTATTCCCCTCCAAGCCGACGAGCCTGTCAGTAAGTTGCTCATCAGCACTCCGACCCTCGTGCGCCTCGGATGCATCGTAGCAGCTACGGTAGATGTGGCCGTCGCCCGACCATTCCCACCCGCTCGCGTCCGCGATACCCGACCCGCCCCTGCGCTCTAACTCAACGCGCATTTGCTCCAAAAAGGCCGTCTTGCCATCGCCAGGATTACCGCTTAGGAAAACAACTTTGGGTTTCAGTGCGAGAATACGGGGTAGCAGAACCGTATCAAGCGCCGTTGGGACGTAGGTCAAGCGCGCGAACTGGCTGTCCAGACCACGATTGTCTCCGTTGCCGACATCGCTGTTGCGATATAGTCCGCGGATGTTGTCCACCCATGGGTTGACTAGATCGGGCAGCTGAGCGGCAGGGCCGGAAACCGGGCTATCAATCAAGGCAGCACGTAACTGCGCTCGCAGTTCAGCGACGGTGAGAGGACGCTCATCGGCCGATATCGCCGTTGCACGCAATAAGACATCGACGAGGCGCTGTAAAACCGTGTCATCCGTTTCAATAATCGTGCGCTCACCATGACTGGCCCGATTATCGATCACTGCAAATGGCAACCGTCCCGTAAGCGTTTGGAATAGGACAACGGCGGCCGCATAGCGGTCGGTACTTAGAGGTGGTTGGGCGGCAGACAGTGCCTCGGGTGGCAAATAAAGCGGCGTGCCGGCTGCGTCGTTGACGATGCCCTGCCGCGCGGCAAAGCCAAAGTCGATCAGGACTGGACGTCCGTTGTCTTCGTGCAGAATAATGTTGGCCGGCTTAATGTCACGATGCAGCAGACCTCGATCTTCGAGCTGTTCGACGCCGTCGAGTAGACATTGCGCGAATGCCCACCATTGATCGCGCGACCATGGCAACTCTGTTCGAACCTCTTCCAGCGTGGGTCCAGGAATATACTCCATCTTGACATGCACGTCGTGGTTGGGTGGGTACACATCATAGATACGCGGCAAGTATGGGCTATTGAGGTGGCGCAAAGCGTCGAACTCGTTCTTGGCCTGCTGGAGCACCGAGGCCGGTCGATAAAACCTCTTGACAGCGAAATCACCGCCAAACTCCATATCGGCAACCAGATAGGTTTGGGCCATAGCGCCGTGACCAAGGAGGCGGAGTACCCGGTAACGGCCGTCGAGCACCTCGCCGACAACGACCTCGTCACGCAGGCGCCGTAGCACCCCTTCAAGACGCTCCACAATCTCCTTCGCCGAGAGGCGTCGCGCCGCTGGATCATCCTTTCCTACCATGGGTCCCGGCGAGAGAGCGATGCGGAACAGGTCAGTTAGCTCGTCCTGCGCCTCGCGCGGGAGGAACGGCCATCGCACCCCTAGATCGGGGATAGTAACTCTTGTACCGTCCTCCGTACGCAACTCTGCAATGGCCATACCCGACAATCGCTCCAAGAAGACGAGCGCCAAGCTAAAGGTGTCGGACTCGGAGGTAGCAAAACCATAGCCGGTCGCTAACTCAGGGGCAACATAGGGATCGTCGATAGTCAACGCATTGAGCTGCGATGAGATTGTGGCGCTATCCACGCGTGCGGCGTGGAAACTGCTGAAAACAACCTTCGGATCATCCCTGTCCATTGAAACATGGACCGCCGCCGGCCCCAAAGCGCGATGGATGATATTCCTGGAATGGATCAGGTCCAGACCCTTGAATGCTACAATGGCCAGCCGGAGTTCGCTCACAAACTCATCGCGTGACGAGGGCGACGGATAGGGGTGCGCGCTGAGCGCTTTGCCGGGGACAGGCGCGATCGGGAGCACAAGGAAATCCTCAGACCAGGTAAACGGCCCAAGCATCTCAGGGACGAGGCCCGTGTTGTGGAGCTGCTGCACGGCTGTAAACTCGCGCATGTAAAAGTCGCGCAGCGCATCGGGGGCCGTTGGATCTACTTTCAAGTCGTAGACCATTAGGGTATGCGGTCCGACACCCTCCAACACCGCCCGGAACACGCGACATCCCGCTCGCCCTGGCACTGCATCCTCGATCGTGTACAGGTCGATTTTCTTGGGTACCTTTGGCCGGTTAGAAAGATCGACGAGATAGTTCTTGATGCGGTCCCGGACCCGTCCGACAACGGGATCACCGCCGCGCGCATCAAGGAGTGGCAGACGCGCGCACACGTCGCTGAGCAGGAAAACACCGTCCGCGGCGCGCGGGTCGTGGATCTGCGGAATGGTATTCCCACGCGACAGCAGGATACCTCCATGCGCAAAATGCGCGGCCAAATCGCCAAGGTAGGGGACCTTTGCACGCAACATCCCGGCCAGGACCCTAGCTACATAATCAGCCTTGCCTAAAGGGCTGCGCTCAGCTGACCCGTCCTCGCGCACCCATTGCTGGTCGTTACCGAAAATACGCCCGCGCCACGACTTTTCGTCGAGCAGGAAAACGTTCCTATCGCCCAGAACGATGAAGTCAGTCTCGAAGGAGCGCGCATCGTTGGTCACGAGCATCTTATTACAGATGACGATCCAGGAAGCGGGCAACCCGCGTAACGTCTCTGCTGCATGCCGCTCACCTTCGGTCGCAAAGTCACCTGCGCTTATCAACTCCGCCATTGAGTTACTCTCCTGCCTCCAGCGGATACATCCGCACGGCCTCACCGAAGGTCATTTCCGGTGTCTGAACGTAGGCCGAGCCTACAGGCAATCCTTCGATGCGCGTTACCAAATCCTGACCAGAACGTGCTCGAATAAATCCCGAGATGCGCCGCGAATCTGGGTAGTTCGTGCGAAAGACGACTTTCGTTCCGGCGTTTCCGAGCACGTCTTGATGGAAATCCGAAAGCCCCTGGCTTGCAACAATCACGGCAATGCCGAACTTACGCCCTTCCTTCATGATTTTCGGCAGCGTGATATCGCGAGCTAACCGGTGCGCCTCGTCGAGCACCAAGACCAGGCGTAGGCGATCAGCCTGCCCCCAATGGAACATGTCCTTGTAAAGCTTGCGCAGGACAAAAGCCCCGGTGGCGAGTTGGAGCGTTTCGGCGTAGAGATGATGCAGGTCAATCACGGCCCCCGCACGAATCGTAGAGAGGAGACTGGCATCGTGAGCCGTCGGACGGAATAAGTCCATCTCCAGGAGAGGACGGCAACGTGCAGACACGTTAGTAATCTGTCGCATACGTTCGCGCGCTTCGAGGCGCACCTGCACATCCCGGAGCGTTGGATACTCTAGAGCAGCCGTATCACCGCCGTCGGTGAATCCTTGCGCCTGATAGGCATCGCGGACCGCAGTATAGACAGCATCCCGCTGCATAGCGCCAAGACCAGCGACGTACCCGAAGATCTCGGCAATGGCGAAGCAATTTGCTTTCCAGTCAGCAGCGCTACCATCGAGGCTGCACTCAAAGGGCGAGAATGGTAGGCCACGGGCTGCATCGAGGATAGTCGGCCGCATTGTGCGGACAAACGAGCTGTCCTGGTCAGAAAACTGACCGTGAAAGTCAAGCACGAGTGCCGGGACCCGCTGTCGTGCGAGTAGCGAGAGAATACGCAGCACAGCCCACGATTTGCCCTGTCCAGGAATGCCGGCGATAAAGAGATGCGGGCTCCCCCGCACGCTCGGTCGCCATGCGACCTCACCACCCGATGCGTTTCCCAGCGGGACGACGACCTCGCCTTGCGGGCCAGCATCGATATCAACCTCCTCATCGTCAGGGACGGCCTCCTCATCATCCTCACCAAATTCGTTGTTGTCCTCAATGATGAGGTTAGACGCCAAGACGTCACCTGCCGAACTGTCGGTGGAACTGGATGACTGCTCCGTCGTGACCGTCACCTGGTCAACACTCCTCAACGCCTCAGCTTCATCAGGGCCATCGACCACTGCGGTGTCTCCATCGGCGAAGCTCGTATCTCTACTACCCTTTGCCGGGCCAGTATCTATTATGGTCCCAGTCGTCAACGGACTCTCCAAAGCGACGACGTTAAGTGTCGAGGAAAAGTCAGGCGCTGTGAGGATCGTGATCTTGGCATCGCCCTCCATGAACGGTTTCTGCGGCGCCTGGTCGAGACTGACAATGTACCCCTCAAAGCCTGGCCGGAAGTCGAGGCGCGTTTTCTCCAAGCGCGCCAGATGGTCGAGGAAGGCGTCCTCTGCTTCAGGGTCAAACGTTCCGTAGCGGCGTGCGCGCTCAAAATAAAAGCGCAGGACGTTGGCAAGATAGGCGCGCTGTAACGCGCCGTCAATACGCTCGTCATTGAAAAAGCGCATCTCCATCGCTCGCGCCGAGTCTTGCATCTGAACCACCATATCCTGCGCCAACTCGTGGATGTCGACGAGGCCACGCCGCCACTTCACCTCAATAAAGGTTGCTTCGACAATATTGCGCTTGAGGCTAATCAGCACAAGATCGCAACGTCGCTCACCTAATGCTGGCGCGCCCGAGCCATGGGGTGAAAACAGGCGTGGGTGCAGATCGACGGGGACGAGGACAGCGGTCGCGAGGCGGCCCTGGCGCTGTAACCAGGCAGTTACCACGCCTAGCCCAACCGCTGCGGCGGCACTGCTCGATGACTGCATCACCTGCAGCGCAAGGCGACCCGAGACCGTCTTGAGGTAGTGCAGCAATTGTCCCACGCTTTGATCCACGGCGCTGAACCCGAGGTCGTCCATTGCCTGATGAAGCAAGGACTCGATCTCTTCACGCCAAGCGGTCGTTACGACGAGGCGATGTCCTAGCCCCTCGGCAAACTCCGGCGTGTAGTCGATTAGATAGGTGCGCGCCACGTCTGCAAGCGATGGTAGGTGTGGCGAATCGTAGTAGTCGAGTCCAAAGAAGCGGTCGAGCGTCACTACCCAGTCGGTGCGTGCATGCAGGTCCCTGAGCAGCCGACGCCGCTCCGGCGATAGCACTACCTCAAGAGCCGGCCACATTCCTGTCACTCCCGTGACAGCATGTCCACCAGCGCGCAGGAGTGCGGCGTGTAAATCCGTGAGCGTCTCACTGTAACGAGGGCCAGCGGGATGCGGCTCGGTCCGCCCCTCGATTACAATACTATAGTGCCAGCGCAAGTTGTCGTCCGGCGCCACTAAACGAGGCATGAAGCGGACGACGAGCCCATACAGAGACAAGCTTCCTGGCTGCCCTTCGTCTTTGATCGAGTTGGCCAGCGTGATCACGGTTGGTCGTGTAAAGTCGGAGATGATAGCAATATGCGCTTCGGGGGGCGGGCTCGCGTCAAGATCCTTCACGTCGCGTAAGACCGTGTCGAGACCCGGGGCAAAGACATCCGTGCGGCCAGCACGCGCGTCGTCAACCTGCAACTGACGGATTCGCGCAAGGTCCTCTACAGTGCTCTTGGTTGGATCTTCGATGAACGCGGTGACGTGGAAGGTCGGCATGGCACGGCGCGCGTCGGCATCGTCGGGTTCACGATCTGACGCGAGACGTTCCAGCGCGTTGGCGAACAAATCGCCACGATCCGGGTTGATGAGCGTCGTCACCAGGCTATCGGCATAGGGGTGCAGTTGGCGGAAGCGCGCCAGGTGCTCGGCCAATCGCTCCGGCTGCATCTCGTCGTCAAGGCATCGCTCGGTCCCTGTCCCGAGCACTGTAGCTACATCATCATAGTGGCGACGCGGGTCACGCGTGCCAGCCGGCAGGAAGACACCGTGGAAGAACCGCAGATTTTGGTAAAAGACGAACGGTTCTCGTGTTCCCGCCGCAACATGGGAGGCAAAAGCAGGAACGTTGGTTGGAGCGAGGGACTGCAGAGCACGTAGGTCCACGGCTTGTCGGCGGGCCGACAGGCCGAGTTCCAGAACGCGTGCCTCCCATGAACGCAGCAGGCCCGCATATCCAGCCGTCCAGGCAACGCGCAACGGATGAGTTGGTAGGACGACAAGCGCATCTTCCCGTTTACCAGCACCTGTCGAGAGACGTACAAGTAGCGTGTCGAGTGACAGTGCTTGCATCAGCGCCTCTCGTGGCGCTCCCTGCGCCATAAGAGTGTCAAGAAGCTCGCGATAAGCCTGCGCATAGCGGAGCGCCGCGTTGCCAAGCTCGGCCGACCCTGTCCAGTCGGCCGCTTCGATCACATTGCGCGACTCCGGCTTACGCAGCCGGGCAAACAAACCTTCTCGTTGCCGCCAGAAGGCGTCCCAGGTTGCGTCAACAATCGCAAGCGTAACGGTCTGGACAGCAGAGGCCGGGGCCGCCTCAACCTCGGCGCTCTCGACGATATAGCAACCGCCGCTTCGCGGCTCGGCCAACGACCGTCGCTCGAGTGCGTGTAGGGTCTTACTCAACCCCACGTTTAGTAGCCGCCGCCCGTCCAGCCGCAGACTGAAGTAGTCGAGGTCTTTGCTCGACCACAATGGCTGCGTCTCCGCGAGATCCATACGACGTGGCTCCAGCGCCGTTTCTAGTCGCCCGAAGGCGATGCTGGGGACCGTGCGTCGGCTAACCGACGCCGGCTGAGGTGCTACCTCAATGTCACGTAGCAGAAACTCGTCGCTCCGCGCAACGATAGGATCGTTCGACTCCGCTGTAACAATGACGTTTCCGCTTCCATCAAGAGCAGTGACCTGAACACAGACGAAATCAGGCGGCAGTGCCTCAAGGTCGAGGTCGAGCTTCAATGTTACACTACGCCGGCTCCCCGGAACCTCGCGGGAAGGGAGTTCAACATCGTCCTCGTCGTCCGTTCCTTCCTCGTCGGACGGCACGATGTCCACTCGCCAGTGGGCAAGATTGTCCGGCTTTGGTGGATCGGTCGTCCAATGTACCGTGAGTGCTCCCTTCGGTCCGCACACCGCCTGTAGTGTCCCGCTTGGCCCGTCAGGCTGCTGCAACTTGGTGTATCGCTCCACTGTCCCCTCAGCATTGACGAAAGGTCGCACCGTCACCGTGCGGATGTCACTACGGTCTTGCTGTGGAAAGACCCAGCGGTCGAACGTAGGCCCCTGCCCGTCGGCCAGCGCATGCGACCAGGCGCGCACGTCATACATGGCACGGCCCGTGAAAAACGCGCCGAGAGCATCGGCCGTCGCCGTATCAACACCCATTGCGGCGACGCGCTCACGGAGCGTTGCGGTTAACTGCGCGGGACGCGTCAGGAGCAGCGTGTTGCGGCGGTTAGCATCTAGATGTGGCGTAATGTCGGAGCGTGCATCAGCGATAAGACCAACGCGCCATAGGGCCAAACCGGCTTGATCAAGCGCATCGTCCTTCGCCAACGTGAGCACGGCGGCGACGAAGTCGAGCAACTGATCGTCACCGATTTGTAATGGGCGGCGCAGCACCGCACGCACCTTGCGCACCAAACGGGACGCCTCGCCTGGAAGCTGCTCCATCAAGCGATGCACAGCCGAGGCGTTCAGGGCGCGGCCATCGAGCGGGGCGAACGAGTTGGCCAGCGAACTGTACGCCGCATCGATCGTATCGCTGGGCACGAAGAGGCACAAGCGTGTTTGCTTGCGGTTACGGATTTCAATCGCCTCGTCGGTCGTGATAAAGAGATCACCCTCGCCAGTGCTGGCCACGAGGACGCGTACGGTCAGTGTCTCAGCATCAGTACCGACTTGCCGACCTAGCAAGGCGCGGCATACGGCGACGGCCTCAGCGCGCGAGAAGAAATCGATACGCGCGCAGTGTCCCAACTCCGTGCCATGCACCTCATCGAGGACCACGCGTGCGAGCAACTCTGCCGTATCCATCCGCTCAAACCTCCAATCGCGCCGCGCGCTCATCGGCATAGGGAGGGATCAACCGCTGAACGGTGAAATCGTCAGAAAGATCACGGAAAATACCCATCTGGCGCAGGCGTCCTAACATCGCGCGCAGATTGTCCCGTGCCGCCGCGGCTGCCTCGGCCCCCACATAGGGGGCAGGCGGCTGATCGACCAGGATACCGAACCGACGCTCGAGGAAGGCCAGAAAATCGGTTAGCCGAATCGCGGCAGGTCCCTTCTCTCCTTGACCGGTCGCCGTGGCACCGGATGCGGATGGGGCGCAAACGGCGGCAAGTTGCACGAGGATGGCCAGCAAGTCGTTGCTTGGAGCGTAGCGCCAGCCGCGGCGGCCTCGCAGGTCTCCCGCAAGGATACCGTGCGGTTTGGTTAACCCTCCAACCCCGCGATACCACTGCATGTAGTGGCCCATGATCCCCTTTTGTTGGCTTTCAACGAGCAGCGCGACAACACGCTCAACATCAGTCGTACCTGCACTGGCAATTGTGTCGAGCCATTCCAGATCGTTCTGCTGCCCGTCCGCGTCATCCTCGTCCCCTACCGCATCACTGACCCGATTCTCTTCGCGAATGCGGTCCTCGTCGAGTTGCGCTGCGGCCGCCAATGCTGGACCAAGATGGGCGTCTTTACGGGCAAGCAGTAGCCTTTGCAGATACTCCGGTCCAGGAGCATTGGATGGAACCAGTGCCTCGACCTCATTGGGACGTGTACGCCGCAAACGGGTCACATAGCCGTCGAGTTGACGCAAGAGCAGCGATACTCCCAGGAACTGCTGATAGGCCTCGATGTCGCGACGTACGCATGCCGTAGCCATCTCACGGCTTAAGCTGCCTGCGCGATCCGTGAAGTCGATGTAGATCTGTGGTGGAGCGGGCACATAGGGTAGACGCATAGCGGGAGGCAGCGTCTGAGGAGCGCGCGCAAGGGTATTGACAGCATAGACGAGGCTGAGCGTGTAGCTGAACAGTTCCAGATTAAGCAGACCCAACAGATAGTAAGTGAGAGCCTGCGCCGGCACGCGGTTATGATAGGCGAAGAGATAGCGTAGCAGATCGTCGCCCAGCTCGTCTGCGTAAGCGGGACAAGCTGGGGAAGCTAGCGTGTCCCGCTTTTTACTGACGGGTGTATTCTCGAAACCGTCCATGAAGGCGAGTGACAGGCGTGTGAGCGTGTCAAGTTCGGTAAGGTTGTCGTAGTTCCCACCAAGACTGGGATACTGACCGAAAGTAACGCCGTGACCGAAGACATCAGCGATAAATTTGCGCAGATTGTCGGCAGAACCCAGACTGTCACGCAGCACACGGTAAATGAAGACGTCCGCGCGGCGTAATCGCGTAGTCTCTACTGGGAAGCCAGCCTTGTGTGCCAGAGCTGTGTAGGGTTCAATCGACAGGATTTGTTCGCCACCACGCTTTGCCACCCCGACACGCCCCATCGTCACGAGCGACGTGCGAACCAGACGATCGAGGAGACGGCGCCCGTCGGCATCATCGAAGCCTTCCAGTTGTGAGTGCTTCGCGAGCGCATCGACATAGCGCGCGACGGCAGTCGGATCGTTGGCCCGACGGGCCCGTGTACGACCATCAGCAAGGATTTTGTAGAAAAGCGTGGGCAAATAGAAGTCGATATCGAAACTATTGAGTTCGATTGTGAGTAGTCGCGGAAAAGAAGCCCCGCGCATGTCCTTGGGAATCTTCAGTTTCATCGACTACACTCCCATCCTTTCTATGACTCGACACACTTATTACCGTTGCGTCTGACCATTGTAACAAATATGGACCCAACGCTGTCTACAGTTACTCATAATGATGCAACTGACCATTGCGCAGTTGTACACCAGGACGGCTACGCCGCTCAATGACATGAAAGTACGGAGGGCATCATTCCTAACCGGAAGAAGGCTTCGGGACGTGCATCCTATGCGTGCAACTTGGCGACTATGGCGTCCAGCGTGTCCTGATCGGCCCAGCCCTGGCCGTGTGCCGTCCGCACGAACGCTTGCTCGGTGAACCAGCGCGTCATCGTCGCCGTCCAGCCGCGTGTCTCCTCATTGGTCTCGGCCCACGTCTGGTACATCGGCAGCATCGATGCTTCGCTATGGCTAAAGTCGGCCTCCCGCAACAGGCTGCGCTGACGACGTGTATAGAAAGGGCTGCTATTGTGGGCGCGGATGTGCAGCAGCAGCGATTGCGCTTCCTTGGCACTACCCTCCACGAAGCAGACGTTGCCCATCCATTTATCGAAGGCCCACGTGGGGGCCGCGTCGGGTTGGCGCTGCTCCACATGCGCCGCTTCTCAGCCGGATTATACCCCAGCGTGTACGCCCACTGCCCACTGCCCACTGCCCACTGCCCACTGCCCACTGCCCACTGCCCACTGCCCACTGCCCACTGCCCACTCGCTCAGTATCCTACCGCGCACCCGTCTGCGCGCGGCTCACTGCCGGCGACGTAGGCGCCGCTGGCGAGCCGCCGGATGATCTGGCCGCGGCCAAAGCTGGCGGCGTTGCGCTGCACCGTAACTTCGTGGCCGCGCGCGGCCAATCCCTCGCGCACCTCGCGCGGTACTGCGGCCTCCAGTTCGATGCGCTTCCCACCCAGCCATTGCCAGCGCGGCGCGTCCAGGCTGACCTGCGGATTCATCCCATAGTCGACGCCGTTGACGACCATCTGCACGTGGCCCTGCGGCTGCATAAACCCGCCCATCACGCCGAACGGTCCCACCGCCGCACCGCCGCGCGTCAGGAAGGCCGGGATGATGGTGTGGTAGGGCCGCTTGCCCGGCGCCACGCGGTTGGGGTGGTTGGGGTCCAGCACGAAGTTGGCGCCGCGGTTCTGCAGCGCGATGCCCGTGCCCGGCACGACGATGCCGCTGCCAAAGCCCATGTAGTTGGACTGGATGAACGAGACCATCATGCCGTCGCCGTCGGCGGCGCACAGGTAGACCGTGCCGCCGCGCGGCGGCTCGCCGGCCACGGGGTCCAGCGCGCGCTCGCCAATCAGGGCGCGGCGTCGCGCGGCGTACTCCTTGTCCAGCAGGCCGCGGATGGGCACGTCGACGTGCTCCGGGTCGGCCACGTAGGCCAGGGCGTCGGCAAAGGCCAGCTTCATGGCCTCGATCTGCAGGTGATAGCTTTGTACCGACTCGCGCGGGCGCCCGGCGAGGTCGCAGCCCTCCAGGATGTTGAGTGCGGCCAGCGCCCCGATGCCCTGCCCGTTGGGCGGGATCTCCCACACCTTGTAGCCGTGGTACGAGGCGCCGATGGGCTCGACCCAGGCGCTGGTGTGCGCGGCGAGGTCGGCGCGCGTCAGGTAGCCGCCCGTCTCCTCGGCGAAGCGGACCATGCGGCCGGCCAGGGCGCCGTGGTAGACGTCCGCCGCGCCCTCGGCGGCGATGCGGCGCAGCGTGGCGGCGTGGTCGGGCAGGGTCCAAACCTCGCCCGGACGCGGCCCGCGCCCGCGCGGCGCGAACGTCTCGAACCACGGCGCAAACTCGGGCGTCGTGTTGGACAGGGCGTACGCCTTGGCGGCGTGCGACCAGCCGGCCGCCGTGACCGGCCCCGGCGGGAAGCCCTCCTGGGCATAGGCGATGGCCGGCTCGAACAGGGCGGCGAAGGGCAGGCGGCCGAAGCGGGCGTGCAGATCGTGCCAGGCTGCCGGCGCGCCCGGCACGGTGACGGGCAGCCAGCCGCGCGGGGGCATCGTCTCCAACCCCAAGCGTTGGAACAGGTCGAGGTCGTGCGTGGCGGGGGCGCGGCCCGAGCCGTTGAGCCCGTGCAGCGTCGAGCCGTCCCACACCAGCGCAAAGGCGTCCGAGCCGATGCCGTTAGAGGTGGGCTCAAGCACGGTCAGGCTGATGGCCGTGGCCAGCGCCGCGTCGACCGCGTTGCCACCCTGGAGCAGCATGCGCAGGCCGGCCTGCGCCGCCAGCGGCTCGCTGGTAGCCACCACGCCGCGCGCGGCCAGCAGAGGCATGCGGCGCGACGGATAGGGGAACTGCTCCGGCCCCAGGTTGTCCGGCCCGTCGATCCCATCGATCCCATCGATTCCATCGATTCCGTCGATCTCTTCCACGTTCTTCTCTCCCTACTATTCGGGCGGCCACATGCGTCGTCGAGCCATCAGCTTTAAGGAAGCCGATGATGTCCTATGATTACATCATAGGCAGATGGCGCTGGAAAGCGATCGTCACATTTGTTGGAGGTTGCCCCTATGGGCGCGAAAAGAGAGATCAAAGCAACCTGGGCCGATCCCAGGTCATTTTTTGCCGTGGCCCTTCCGTCCATGGTTGAGGCGAAGCCGTGCAGCCTGATAAACTTCCAGTTCCACTGGAAAGAGGTCGGAGACACATACGACATACCGACCCTGGATGAGACTGAACAGGAGATCAAGCGCATCATTGCAACGGTCGTGCCCACCGGCACAGTCCTGGCGCAGCCGTTGTTGGCGGACTATTGGGCGGCCATCGCTTGCGATCTAGAAACGGCAATGAGCGTCGCGACCATGGTCATCGGCAAAGTGACCGAAGATCCATTACAGACGACCAACTACCCTGTTCGCGTCTCTCTCGCAGCTGGGGTGGCCAGTTCGAAGGACCGCCCGTCCGCGGCGCATCTCGTGCATAATGCACTCTGGTTAGCTCTAGAGGCAGCGCCGCATAAGACGCATAAAGTTGCGTCATTCCGGCGGTAGCGCCGTTTCGCGAGCAAAGCCGTAGCGTACCAGGAAAAATGCTGTGTGAAGGAGTGTCCGATGCGCCTGTACGTCCTGTCGATGGGCACGATCGATCTTGAGAACGGCCCCTATATCCTGCCGCGGACGCGCCGCGAGGGCCAGCACGTGGTCGTGCCCGTCCCGGCTTACCTCGTGCAGACCGACGACGGCCACACCATCCTGGTCGACACAGGCATGCCCGCCGCCCTGGCCGGCCCGCGCGAAACAGCTTTGGAGCGATCACCCTTCGACGCGGACATGGTCCCCTACCTGGCGCCCGAGCAGACGGTCATGGCGCAACTGGCGCTGGTCGGACTATCTCCGTCGGATGTAGACACGGTGATCTGCACGCACCTGGACTGGGACCACTGCGGCGAGAACGGCCTGTTCACGGATGCCCGCCTGCTCCTGCAGCGCGCGCAATATGACGCGGCGCTGGCCGCCACGAATGACCGCTACGACATCGTGCCCTGGAACCTGCCCACCTTGCGCTACGAGACCCTCGACGGCGCCGCCACGGTCGCGTCCGGCGTCGACGTGATTCCCACGCCGGGCCACATCGCCGGCCTTCAATCGGTGCTGGTACGGCTGCCGCGCACCGGGCTGGTGGTGCTGTGCGGCGACGCCATTGTCAGCGCGGGGCACGTGGAGGCCGAACCCTGGGACCTCTACGAAGATCCCGACGCCGCGCGCCGTAGCGTCCATGTCCTGCGCGACCTGGCGCAACGCGAGGGCGGGACGCTCATCTACGGCCACGACCCCTATCAATGGCCCACGCTGCGCCACGCCCCGGAGTACTACGACTAGGCCGCCGGCTTCACTGCCCCTGACTTCCCGCCTCCACGTCTTCGACCACGGATAAGAGGGACGGCATCCGGTACGCTTGAAAACCCGATGCGTC
>JAABUX010004978.1_pt1 | contig 16542 bp, 14 predicted proteins | sample 5561851 | NCBI WGS metagenome assembly JAABUX01 (sample SAMN10711883, study PRJNA513361) | rock metagenome | isolation source: Antarctica rocks | place: Antarctica: Victoria Land, Richard Nunatak red sandstone | collected 2016-01-03 | reverse complement strand
CGTTGCGCGCCGACCTCGCGTCGCTGTCCGACTACGACGCGCGGCTGTCCGACAAGGTGCAGTTCCTGCTGGACGCGACGCTCGGGTTCATCAACATCGAGCAGAACAACATCATTAAGGTGCTCACCATCGTCAGCATCGTCGGCATCCCGCCGACCTTCATCGCCAGCCTCTACGGGATGAATTTCAAGGACATCCCGGAGCTCACGTGGAGCTTTGGCTATTGGTACGCGCTGACGCTGATGGCGGTCACCGCGGTGGCCCCGATCGTCTGGTTCCGGATCAAGGGGTGGCTGTAGCCTCGCCTTGACATCCCCCGCCCGCCGGGATGCAACCCCGCCCATGCACCCCTACCGCACCCACACCTGCGCCGCCCTGCGCGCGACCGACGCCGGCCTGCCGGCCCGCATCTCCGGCTGGATCCATTCCAAGCGCGACCACGGCGGCCTGCTGTTCATCGACCTGCGCGACCACTTCGGCATCACGCAATGCGTGTTCCCGGCCGGCACCGAGGCGTTCGCCGCCGTCGACCCGCTGCGGGCTGAAAGTGTGATCACCGTCACCGGAGACGTCGTCGGGCGCGAGGGCAACACGGTCAACCCGCGCCTGCCGACCGGCGAGATCGAATTGCGCGCGCGGGAGGTGAGCGTGCAGTCCAGCGCCGACGTGCTGCCGATGCAGGTCGCGGGCGAGGAGAAATACTCCGACGAGCTGCGGCTGACCTACCGCTACCTCGACCTGCGCCGCGACCGCGTCCACCGCAACATGATGCTGCGCGCGGGCGTCATCGCGAGCTTCCGCCGCCGCATGATCGAGGCTGGCTTCACCGAGTTCCAGACGCCGATCCTGACCGCCTCCTCGCCCGAGGGCGCGCGCGACTTCCTGGTGCCCGCCCGCCTGCACCCCGGAAAATTCTACGCGCTGCCGCAGGCGCCGCAGCAGTTCAAGCAGCTCGCGATGGTCGCCGGGTTCGACCGCTACTTCCAGATCGCACCCTGCTTCCGCGACGAGGCCAGCCGCGCCGACCGCTCGCCGGGCGAGTTCTACCAGCTCGACTTCGAGATGAGCTTCGTCACCCAGGAAGACGTGTTCGACACCATCGAGCCGATCATGGCCGGCGTGTTCGCCGAATTCGCCGACGGCCGCGCGGTCGACCCGGCGCCGTTCGTCCGCATCCCGTACGACGTCGCGTTGCGAGACTACGGCAGCGACAAGCCCGACCTGCGCAACCCGCTGCGCGTCACCGACGTCACCGCCCACTTCGCCGGCAGCGGCTTTGGGCTGTTCGCCAAGATCGCCGCCGCGAACGGGGTGGTGCGCGCGGTCGTCGCCCCCGGCACGGCGGCCAACCCGCGCGGCTTCTTCGACAAGCTGAACGAATGGGCGCGCGAACAGGGCGCCGGCGGCCTCGGCTACATCCAGTTCGCCGCCGACGGCCCGAGGGGCCCGATCGCCAAGAACCTCGAGCCGGAGCGCGCCGAGGCGATCCGCGCCGCCACCGGGGCCACGCCGGGCGACAGCGTGTTCTTCGCCGCCGGCCCGGAAGAGACCGCGGCCAAGTTCGCGGGTGCCGTGCGAACGCGGCTCGGCACCGACCTCGGGCTGATCGAGGCCGGGGTGTTCCGGTTCTGCTGGATTACCGACTTCCCGATGTACGAGCGCGACGAGGAGACCGGCAAGATCGATTTCAGCCACAACCCGTTCAGCATGCCGCAGGGCGGGATGGCGGCGCTGGAGAGCCAAGACCCGCTGGCAATAAAGGCCTTTCAGTACGACATCGTCTGCAACGGCATCGAGCTCAGCAGCGGTGCCATCCGCAACCATCGGCCCGACATCATGATCCGCGCGTTCGCGATCGCCGGCTACCCAGCCGAGGAGGTCGAAAAGCGGTTCGGCGGCATGCTGAACGCGTTCCGCTTCGGGGCGCCCCCGCACGGCGGCTCGGCGCCGGGGATCGACCGCATCGTCATGCTGCTGGCCGACGAGCCGAACATCCGCGAGGTGATCCTGTTCCCGCTCAACCAGCAGGGCGAGGACTTGATGATGGGTGCGCCCGCTGAGGTCACCCCGGCGCGGTTGCGGGAACTGTCGCTAAAAGTCGAGGTCGGCGCAAAACGGCCCTGAGCGGCGCCGGTGTTAATTCGACCCCCATGGCATTTCGATGATCGCCAAGATCGCCGCGTATTGCACGACGCACATGGCACCCACCGCCGCCGCCGTCGCGCGAGCCAACCAGGGCTCGTCCGAATGTCCCGACGTCAGCAACCCCCGCACCATGATCCCGGTCGGACCTAGCACCATCACGCTGGCGATCGTGATCTGCACCCAGCGCCAACTCACGGCGCCTCGTCGGCGAACGTGTCCACCAGCCCCTCGACGTCGCTGAACGACAGCGGCTCCGGCGCACCCGGATCGCCCACCATGAGACGGCTTGTCCCAGAGTCCATCCAGACCACGCCGGCCCGCAACAGCAGCGCCAGCGCCCCGCTCGTATCGAACATCGACGTGTCGTAGCCGTCGACCGTGGTGGCGGTGGAGTAGAGGCCATCCATCATGCCGGCCGGGCCCTGTCGAGATTTGTCGGTCGGCCACCCTTGTATGTCGTTTCGCACCGTCGGAATCTCCGCTAGATCTTTTCGGAAGAGAATAAATCAGGTAGAAAGTTAAGCAAAACGTGCCGATGATCAACACCATTCAGGCAAAATCATGGAACTGACAATGATTGCTCGACTGAAGCCAGAATCAGGATCTCGCGGCTGAGGCTACCAAATACGGTGGCGAAACCGTGCACCACTAGACTATAGCATAATCGAGTCAGGCGGAGACACATGTCCCCCATTGTCATCGCGAGGCGCCGCTTGCCGACGAGGCAACCTATGGCAACAACTAAATGTGTGGCTCTGGGTTGCTTTGTCGCAATTGCTCCTCGCCATGACGACGAGTGTATGGTTCTACGGAATCGTTGATCCAAGTCGATACCATACCGCTCTAGCGATGCAGGCCGCGGCTAGACCGGCATTGGCGTCAGTCGGTTTGAGCCGGCCCGACCAGTTCTACAGCGCGATCCGCGTAGGCCATGCTGAGCACGGTGAGGCCGAACGCGAACGCGATGCCGGTAAAGCCGATGCCGAGCTGCGGGAACGCGGCGACCAGCGCAGCGCTGCCACAGCCGCCGAACACCAGCCAGAACGTACGATGAACTCGGCCACGCGACCGCCGCATGTCGTTTTGCTTGCCGGTCATTGTGGTTGACGCCGACATGCATATCCGTTGGATGGAAATTTAATTGACAAACGTGAACTAAATTCAGTCTGCAGCCAGCGCTTGTCCGGTCGGCGTCGCGTATGCGGCGACCGCGTTTGCGAACGCGGTGAAGATTGCCCGGCTTGCGGCGTCGGTCTGCCAGTCGAACTCCGGGTGCCATTGCACGCCGACCGCGAACCCGGCCGCGTCGGTCACCCGAACCGCTTCGATGGTGCCGTCCGGGGCATGTGCCTCTGCGACCAAGCCGGATGCCAGCCGGTCGACGCCTTGGTTGTGCAGCGAGTTCACCGCGACGCTCCGCGTGCCGACCGTGCGGTGCAGCCAGCTGTCGGGCACGATGTCGATCCGGTGCGCCTTGCCGGTGCGAACGCGCGGGTTGGCCTGCAGCGGCGTCGAGTGGTCGAGCCGGCCCGGCAGGTCCTGCAGTCGCTGGTGCAGCGTGCCGCCGAACGCCACGTTCATCTCCTGCAACCCCCGGCAGATCGCCAGCACCGGCAGGCCGCGTCCGATCGCCGCCCGCAGCAGCGGCAACGTCACCGCATCGCGCGCCGGGTCCTCGGGGATGTCGGGCGCGTGGGCTGGCCCGCCATAAAGGCAAGGCTGCACGTTGCTGCGGCTGCCGGTCAGCAGCAGCCCATCGATCCGGCTCAGGATCAGCTCGAGGTCGCACGCCGCCACGTCGGCCGGCAGCAACACCGGTGTCGCGCCGACCGCGTCGCCGATGGCGCGCACATACGTGTCCGACGCCGCATGGCTCGGCGTCGCAAATACGCCGACTGGTTTGATACAACAGCTTATGCCGACCAGCGCCTTCATTGTCCGTCCAGTGTGCGCGGTCGCACGGCCGATTTGAAGCCGAATCGCCGCACCGCAGCATGGATTATTGGTAGCGCTTATCCTGCCCCTTCAAGAATTTCGGATTGATGAACGTGAACATGTCCTGGTCGAAGCTGCCGCCGACCTCGATGTTGTTCAGCGACACCCGTGTCACCTGCCGCTGCGCGTCGACCACGATCCATTGCCGCAACACCAGCGGCGGGTCGGAGAAGATCAGTGTCAGCGTGCCATCGGCCGGTGTCGCGCTCCGCAGCACCGTGACCTGGAGCTGGCCCGGCAGCCGCTCCACCCGCACCACCTTCACGTCGCCGCCGGACAGGCTGAGGTCGTCGCGCAGCAGGATGCCCAGCGGGGTCTCGCCAATCGGGATGTTGGTCGTCTGTTCGAGCTCGCGGTCGTAGTAGACCACTAGGCCGTGCCCGGCGACCAGCAGCAGCGGCGATGGCGCATCGTACTGGAACCGCATGCGCCCCGGCCGCTGGATCCAGGAAAGGCCCTGGCTGATCGACCCATCCGGGGCGACCTGGGTGAACCGCGCCTTTAGCGCCCGCAGCGCGTTCAGGTACGCCTCGACCCGCGCGAGGTCCGCCTGGTCCTGCGCGGTCAGCGATTGCGCGCCGGCGGTCAGCGGAAGGACGGCCAGGAGGCCGGCCAATAACGCGCGTCGCCTCATGCCGTGACGCTCTCCGCCGGCACGCCCTTACTAGTCGAATACTCGAAGTGCAGCGCCGTGTCGGGGTGAACGACCGCGTGCATCGCGTGGGCCGCCATCGCCGCCTCGCTAAAACCCTGCAGGATCAGTTTCAGCTTGCCCGGATAGGTCGCGACGTCGCCGATCGCGAACACGCCCGGCACCGACGTCTCGCAGGTCGCCGGCTTGACCGCGACGTGACCGCGCTCGAGGTCGAGACCCCAGCCAGCGATCGGCCCCAGGTCCATCGATAACCCGAAGAACGCCAGCAGCGTGTCGGCCGGCAGCATGCGGGTCCGTCCGTCGAGGTCGGCGACGGCGATGGCCGACAGCACGCCCGCCTCGCCGTGCAGCGCCGCCAGTTGGTATGGCGTCACCAGTTCCAGATCGCCGAGCCGCGCCGCCGCGTCGAGCTGCGCCGCCGTCTCCGGCGCCGCGCGGAATTTTGCCCGGCGGTGGACGACGGCAATGCTCGCCGCAACGCCCCGCAGCGCCAGCGCCCAGTCGACCGCGGAGTCGCCGCCGCCGGCGATCACCACCCGCTTGCCGCGAAGGTCCTCCTTGCGGCGAACGCTGTAGCGCACCGAGCCGGTATCCTCGAACGCCGTCAGGCCGCCGAGCGGCGGGCGGTTGGGGCCGAACGCGCCGGCGCCGGCCGCGACCACGACCGTCTTGGCACGCACCAAATCGCCGTGGTCGGTGGTCAGCGTGAACGCGCCAGGTCCGCCCGCAAAACTGTCGACGCGACGGCCCAGCAGGCGAGCCGGCGAAAACGGCGCCACCTGGCGCTCCAGTTGCGCAACCAGCTCGCCGGCCTCGATCGCCGGGTAGGCGGGAATGTCGTAGATCGGTTTCTCGGGATACAGCGCCGCGCACTGGCCGCCGACCTCGCCCAGCGCGTCAATCAGCGTCGCCGACATTTTCAGCATCCCGCACTCGAAGGCGGCGAACAGCCCCACGGGGCCGGCGCCGATGATGGCAACGTCGGTATCGATCTGCTGAGGCATCCGTCTTTCTCTGCTGTAGCGTGACACGATACATAGGACGGATTCGGGCGGTGCGATTGCTGGTAGCGGCCGACGCGCGGTAATCTATGTCCGTGATCGAACTGAACCTGCCGAGTCTGGACGCGACCGAACGCCTCGGCCGCCGGATCGCCGGGCTGGCGCGGCCGGGCGACGCGGTGCTGCTGTCGGGTCCGCTCGGCGCCGGCAAGAGCGCGCTGGCCCGTGCCTTGCTCCGCGCGTTGGCCGATGACCCGGCGCTGGAAGTGCCGAGCCCGACGTTCACCCTGGTGCAGAGTTACGTGACGCCGCGGGTGGTCGCGCACCACCTGGATTTATGTCGGCTGCCGGCATGGCAGTCGGGCGCGCGCGACACGCTGACCGAACTCGGCTGGGACGACTGGCGTGACGATCTGCTGATCGTCGAATGGCCGGAGCGGCTCGGACCACGCGCGCCGGCCGACGCGCTAACGGTCGATCTTGCGATGGGGGCAATGGACGGCCGGGTGGCGCGGCTGGACGGCTGGGCCGACCGGCCGGGGCTGGACGCATGAACGCGATGCTGCTGGCGGCCGGGCTCGGCACCCGGATGCGCCCGCTGACGGCCGAGACCGCGAAACCGCTGCTGCCGCTGGGCGGGCGGGCGTTGATCGACCACGCGCTCGACCGGCTGACCGAGGCGGGGATTTCTCGCGTGGTGGTCAACACGCACTGGCAGGCCGAACGGGTCGCGGCGCACCTCGCCGATCGCTCCACTCCCGAGATTGTGCTGCGGCGCGAGCCGGAACTGCTCGACACCGGCGGCGCGATCCGGGCGGCGCTCGACCTGCTGGGGCCGGGGCCGTTCCTGGTGGTCAACGGCGACAGCTTCTTCCTCGACGGCCCGACGCCGACGCTGGCCCGGCTGGTGGCGGCGTTCGACGACGCGACCGACGCGGTGCTGCTGCTCGACCGGGTGTTCCAGGTGCGCGCCGACGTGGGCCACGGCGACTTCGCGCTCGACCCGGCGATCGACCCGTGGGGTGCCGTCCGGCGTCCGGCGGAACTCGAGATGGTGCCGTACGTGTTCGCCGGCGTGCAGCTGCTGTCGCCGGCGCTGTTCGATGCGGCACCCGATGACGCGCTGGACGGGGCGTTCAGCATGAACGTGCTATGGGACGCCGCCATCGCGCGGGGTCGCCTGCGGGCACTGGTGCACGACGGGCTGTGGTTCCACCTCTCCCGCCCCGAGGATTTGGCGGAGGCGGAATACGTGCTGCACGGCCCTACCACGGGCGAGACGCGATGAGGGTCGCCACCATCCCGGCCGGGCAGCCGTTCCTCGACCGGCTCGCGGCGCGCTGGCGGGCGGCCCACGCCGACCCGTCGCGGGGCCTGCTGATCCTGCCGACCCGCCGCGCCGCTCGCGCGCTGGCCGACGCGTTCACCGCCGCCGCCCACGGCGCCCCGCAGCTGCTGCCGCGCATCGTCGCGATCGGCGGCATGGACGAGGGGCCGATGACGCTGACCGGGGCACTCGACCTGCCGCCCGCCGTGCCCGAGCTGGAGCGGGTGGCCGCCCTGACCGGGCTGGTCCACGCCTACCAGTCGCGCCTGGGCGGTTCGACCGCGACCGAGACGTGCCTCGCCTTGGCGCGCGAGCTGGCGTCGCTGATGGACGAGGCCGAGCAGGCGGGTGTCGACCTTGCCACCGCGCTGACCGGCTTGGTGCCGGAAGCGCACGCGGCGCACTGGGCGACCACGGTGACGTTCCTGAGAATCGTAACCGACGCCTGGCCGGAGTGGCTGGCCTCGCGCGGGCTGATGAACCCGGCGGCGCGGGCGCACGGGCTGCTGCGGGCGCAGGCGGCGGCGTGGCGGATCGCGGCCCCGGACGAGCCGGTCTGGGTCGCGGGGGTCACGTCGGCACTGCCGGCGGTGGCCGCACTGCTGCGGGTGGTGGCGGGGTTGCCGGGGGGTTGCGTCATCCTGCCGGGGCTGGACCTCGCGATGGACGAAGCGGCGTGGGATGCGCTCGGGCCGGGTCACCCGCAGGCGGGGACGCGCGCGATGCTGGCCGGCATGGGCGCGCGGCGGGACGAGGTCGAGGTCTGGGACGCGGTCTCGCCACGCGGCCTGCTGCTGGGGCGGGCGATGCTGCCGCCGGCGTGCCTCGACGACTGGGCCGCGCCGGTCGCGGCACCCGATGGTCTGTTCCGGCTGATGGCTCCCGACGCCAAGGGCGAGGCGACGGCGATCGCGATGGTGCTGCGCGACGCGCTGGAGCAGCCGGGTGCGCGGGCGGCGCTGGTGACGCCGGACCGGGTGCTGGCGGTGCGGGTCGCGGCCGAGCTCGGGCGCTGGGGCATCGTCGCCGACGACAGCGCGGGCGAGCCGCTGGCACACACCCCGCCCGGCGTGTTCTTGCGACTGCTGGCGGCGGCGGTGGACTCCCAGCTGTCCCCGGTGACGCTGCTGTCGCTGCTGAAACATCCGTTGGCGGCGGCGGGGTTGCCGCTCGGCACCTGCCGCGGCCTGACGCGCCGGCTGGAACGGCGGATACTGCGCGGCCCCGCCCCGCCGCCGGGCTTTTCGGGACTGCGGCAGGCGCTGGGCGAGGACCAGCCAGAACTGACGGCGTTCGTCGAATGCGTGCGCGACTGCCTCGCCCCGGCGCTGCGCCCGGTGCCGCCGGCGACGCACGACGCGGCCGTGCTGCTGACCGGGTTGCTGGAGGCCGCCGAAGCGCTCGCCCGCACCGACGAATTCACCGGGGCGTCGCGGCTGTGGGCCGGCGAGGAGGGCGTGGCACTCGCCGAACTGCTGGCCGAGGCGTTGCCGGCGTTAGAGCACCTGCCGCCGATGCCGCCGTCGGAGCGGCCCGGCCTGCTCGACGCGCTGATGGAGGGCGCGGTCGCCCATGGCCGCCGGGCGCTGCGCGGGCGTGACGTCGACCGCGAGCACCCGCGCCTGTTCATCTGGGGGTTGCTCGAGGCGCGGCTGCAATCGGTCGATGTCGTGGTGCTGGGCGGGCTGGCCGAGGGCACCTGGCCGCCGGCCACCGACCCCGGCCCGTGGATGAGCCGGCCGATGCGCGCCGACGCGGGGCTGCCGGACGTCGAGGAGGCGATCGGCCGAGCCGCGCACGACTTCGTCCAGGCCGCGTGTTGCGCGCCGGTGTGCGTGCTGTCCGCCCCGGCGCGGCGCGACGGGGCGCCGGTGATCGAGGCGCGGTGGCTCGCCCGGCTGTCCGCCCTGCTGCGCGGCGCGTTGCCGGCGCACCCGTCGGCGCAGTGGGCCGAGGCGCTCGACGCGCCGCTGCGGCACCAGGCGGTGTCGCCGCCGCACCCCTGCCCGCCGGTCGACCGGCGGCCGACGCAGCTTTCGGTGACCGACATCGAGACGCTGATCTGCGACCCGTACGCGATCTACGCCAAACGCATTTTGCGACTCCGAGAACTCGACCCGCTCGAACAGGACATCGACGCGGCCGATTTCGGCACGCTGGTGCACGCCGGCATGAGCCGCCTGCCGGCGCTGTTCGCAAACGGCATCCCGGTCGACGCCGAGCGGATCGCCCGCGAGGCGCTGCTGACCGTGCTCAAAGGCGCCGGGCTACGGCCGGCGCTGCTGGCGTGGTGGGCGCCGCGCTTCGCCCGCATCGCCGACTGGGCGGTGGCGCGCGAACGCCTCCGGACGAGACCGGACGTGGTGCGGACGGAGATCGACGGCGCGTGGCGGATGGACGACCGCGATTTTACCCTCACCGCTCGCATCGACCGGATCGAACGGTCGGCCGCCGGGGTGACAATCTTCGACTTCAAGACTGGAACCGTGCCGGGCGCGAAAGACGTCGAGAACGGCAGCCGCCCGCAGCTGCCGCTGGAAGCGGTTATGGCCGAAATCGGCGCATTCGGTCCGGACCTCAAGGGAGATGTGACCGAATTGCTGTATTGGCGGCTGACCGGGACTGACAAGGCCGGCGAGCAACGGCAGGTGCCGGTCGCGACCGACACCGCGCACCAGCATTTCTGCGCGCTCGTCGAGGAGTTCGCCCACCCCGACCGGACCTACCCGCACATCCCGCACCCGGAACGAAAGGTGCAGCGCGCGACCTATGCCCAGCTGGCGCGCGAGGGCGAGGTGGCGGGCGCCGAGGACGCCGACGAATGAACGTGGTCACGACCATCGACCCGCTGCTGCGCGCCGCTGCCGCCCAGCGCGCTGCGTCCAACCCGCTGGTATCGACGTTCGTCGCGGCCTCGGCCGGTAGCGGCAAGACCAAGCTGCTGACCGACCGGCTGCTGCGGCTGATGCTGGCCGGCGCCGACCCGACCCGCATCGTGTGCCTGACGTTCACCCGGGCCGGTGCGGCCGAAATGGCGCTGCGGCTGCGCGCGCGGCTCGGCGCGTGGGTGGTCGCACCCGAGGCCAAGCTGCGCGACGACCTGCTGGGGTTCGAGGTCGCGCCGACGCCCGACGCGCTGCGCTTGGCGCGGTCGTTGTTCGCGACCATCCTCGACCTGCCGGGCGGGCTGCGGATCGGCACCATCCACGCGTTCTGCCAGTCGCTGCTGGGGCGGTTCCCGCTGGAAGCCGGGTTGTCGCCGCGGTTCGGCCTGCTGGAGGACACCGACGCTCGGATTGCGCTGTCGGACGCGCTCGAGGGCGTGCTGGCGCGTGACCCGCCCGGAGCGATGCGCGAAGCGGTTGAGCGGCTATCGGCGCAGAAAACGTTGGGCGACGTGCGGCGGCTGGTGGACGACCTGCAACTCGACCGCCCGAGGCTCGCGGCCGGCGTGGCGCTGTCGCCGGACCTGGTCCGGTTCCGCCAGGCGGCGGTGCTGCACGCCGAGAACCTGGCCGATGTCATGGCGCGCGCGGTCGAGCTGCCGGACGCGGCGATCGCGGCGATGCGGGCGGTGGCGACACTTGGAATGCAGCGGTCGAGCGGCTTGGCGACCCGCCGGTGCACCTGGTTCAGCCAGACAACCGAGGCACGGATCAACGACTGGACCGAGTACGCGGCGACATGGATCGGCGACAAGGGGAAGCCCTACGAAGAGACCTATATGCTCGACGCCGGGTTTCGGAAGAAGCATCCGAACCACGTCGACGCCTGCCTCGCCGAGCAACGCCGCGTTGTGGAACTGCAAGACGCGGTGGGTGCGGCCGAAATGGTCGAACTGTCGTCGGCGCTGGCCCGCCTCGCCTTCCCGACGGTCGAATCGTTCGCGCAGCGGAAGGCGGCCACCGCGAAACTCGATTACGGCGACATGATCGAGCGCACCGTGCGCCTGCTGCGCGAGCAGCCGGGGGCGGCGTGGGTGCTGCACAAGCTCGACGGCGGCATCGACCACCTGTTGCTGGACGAGGTGCAGGACACCGCCCCGGCGCAGTGGGAAATCGCCGCCATGCTCACCGACGAGTTCTTCAGCGGCGAGGGGGCCCGCGACGACCTGCCGGTGCCGCGCAGCTTTTTTGCCGTCGGCGACCGCAAGCAGTCGATCTTCTCATTCCAGGGTGCCGACCCGGCCGGCTTCGATTTCTGGCACGACGACTATCGCCGCCGCGTGACGGACGGCGGCGCCAACTGGGCGGACGTGACGCTCGACGTATCGTTCCGCTCGACCGCGCCGGTGCTGGCGCTGGTCGACGCGGTGTTTTCGAACTCCGACATCTCCGACGCGTCGGTGTCCCACCTTAGCAGCCGCCCTGGTCAGGCAGGATCGGTCGAACTCTGGCCGATCGAGCCGCGACCCGAGAAACTCGCGGTCGAGCCGTACCGGGTGCCGCGCCAGCGCCAGCGCGGCAAGAGTGCGACGCAGGCGCTGGTCGACACGCTGGCCGATTGGATCAAGGCGGAGACCGACGGCTCGACGATGCTCGAAAGCCGGGGGCGGCCGCTGACGCCGGGCGACGTGCTGGTGCTGGTGCGCGGCCGCAACGCCATTCCGCGCCCGCTGATCCGGGCGTTGAAATTGCGCGGCGTTCCGGTGGCGGGGCTCGACCAGATGATCCTGACCGAGCAGCCGGCCGTGATGGACCTGCTGACGCTGTGCGACGCGCTGCTGCTGCCGAGCGACGACCTCGCCGTCGGCTGCGTGCTGACCGGCCCGCTCGGCGACCTTGCGGACGACGAGCTGATGGCGCTCGCGATGGACCGACCCGAGCGCGCGACGCTGTGGGAAACGCTTCGCGCCCGCGCCGACGAGCGGCCGAGTTTCACTCGCGCTTGGAAAATACTCGAGGCGTTGTTCCGCCGCGTCGACTTCGTCACCCCGCACGCGCTGTTGACCGAGATGCTCGGCGCGCACGGCGGCCAGGCGCGGCTGCTGCGGCGGCTCGGGCCAGAGGCGGCGGACCCGATCGGCGAGCTGCTGGCCGCCAGCCTGACGCACGCCGCGTCACATCCGCCGTCGCTGCAGGGCTTCGTCCACTGGCTGCGGCGGACGGCGGCGGTGGTCAAACGCGAGAGCGATTCCAGCGGCGGCATGGTCCGCATCATGACCGTGCATGGCGCCAAAGGCCTGCAAGCGCCGCTGGTGATCCTGCCCGACACGACGTTCAAGTCGAAGGGTGCGAACCGGCTGCTGTGGGCGAACGGCGTGCCGCTGTGGTCACCCGGCAAACAGGCGACCTGCGAGCGGTTCGAGGCATTGCACGCGGCCGAAAACCTGTGCGCGCAACAGGAGGAACGTCGGCTGCTCTATGTGGCGCTGACCCGTGCCGAGGATCGACTGGTGGTCTGCGGCAAGCACCACGGCAACAGCCCCGAGCCCGCGCCGGACAGCTGGTACGCGATGGTCGCGGCGGGCATGGAGCGGCTCGGCCCCGGCGCCAGCTGTCCGCAAACCGCAGCGCCCGACCGCGCGACGACCGCGCCTGTCGCGGCTACGCCGGTCGTCATGCCGGCGTGGACGGGGGTGGCTCCGGCGTGGGCCTGCATGGCACCTCCGGCCGAACCCGCGCTGCCTGCCCGGTTGGTGCCGAGCCGGCCGGAGGGGGCCAGCTACGGCATCGTCCCGGCCAGCGTCTCGCCGCTGACCGCACCCGCGCCCGACCTGCGTTATGCGCGCGGGCGGCTGGTGCATTCGCTGTTGCAGAACCTGCCCGACCTGCCGCCCGCAGCTCGCGAGCCGGCCGCTCGAAAGCTGCTGGCGCGGCCGGCGCACGGCATCGACGCCGCGGCGCAGGAGACACTGTGGCGCGAGGTCACGGCGGTCATGGCGCACCCCTCGTTGCGGGTGGCGTTCGCGCCGGGCAGCCGGGCCGAGGTGCCGCTGTCCGGGCTGGTCGGCAGCTCGGTGATCGGCGGCGTGGTGGACCGGCTCGCGGTGACGCCCGATCGCGTGCTGATCGTCGACTACAAGACCAACCGCGAGCCGCCGGCCGACGTGGCCGGCGTGCCAATCGCCTACCTTCGCCAGCTGGCGGCCTATCGCGCGGTGCTGGCGGCGATCCACCCCGACCGCCCGGTCGACTGCGCGCTGGTGTGGACCGCGACGGCGACCGTCATGGAGCTGCCCCCGGCGTTGTTGGACGCGCATGGTCCGGCGCTTGATCCGGTGGGCGCGGCTGCCCACAATTGAGTGCGAAGCAAGGAGTTTAGGCATGGGTCAGAATACCAAGGCGGTCAGCGACATGACGTTCGAGGCGGAAGTCCTGAACGCGACCGGTCCGGTGCTGGTGGATTTCTGGGCGGAGTGGTGCGGCCCCTGCAAGGCGATCGGCCCGGCGCTCGAGGAGCTGGCGGGCGAGTACGCCGGCAAGCTGACGATCGCCAAGGTCGACATCGACAGCAACCCGAAGACGCCGACCGCCTACAACGTGCGCGGCATCCCGACGATGGTGATGTTCAAGGACGGCAAGCCGGTCAGCACCAAGGTTGGCGCGGCCCCGAAGAGCGCGCTGCGCGAGTGGATCGCCGGCGCGCTGTGATGCTCCAAGGGGTCTATCTGCGAACTTTGTAGCGGATGGACCCCTCGAACGAAGGAATCTAGCTGTATAACCGGTGCCCGGCAGCGTTCTCCTGGTGGATCGACCAGTAGACGCGGCTGCCTCGCTCGTGGACGCTAAGCACGAAGCTCTGCGGCTGTATGGTCCATCCGTGTAAATCTTTACCGCAACACCCATCCGACTCCTTCCGCTCAGCGAATCGCCCCACGAGCCAGCCAATCAGAGTTCGCGCGACTTGGAGATCCTTCTAAAATCAGGGTCCACGAAGGCTAGAAAAGCAATACATCTTCATCTTCCAACCTCCTACTTTATTTTTTTACTAGTCCAAGTAGGTGATGCTATGGCCAATGACTTCGTTATGACGCATTACAGCAATACCCCGTCGTGCCTATCGCGAGGGTAGTCCGGGCTCTGTGAACGCCCAAATCTCGTCGCCATCTTGCAGTTTCGCGCGCAACTCAGCCCAGCCGTCAGCAGCCAGAGGCCAGCTTGCAATTACGGCGACGGAAGAGTCGGCCTGTTCTAAAGTTATTTTCTCTTTGAGCCAATCTGTTTGAACCATCTGCATACCCATTATCCTATTCGGTGATTGCAAGCGATCAATCGGCACTCGCGACTGAGCAACGGTCGATGATCAGGACGGTCGGTATGATATCATGTGCTCTTCCCGCATCAACGTGGCTTCGTCTGGCCATAGACTAGAGCGGGACTTCGTAGCGGATAGACCCCTCGAACGACGCCACTTGGTCGTACAGCCGACGCGCGGTGGCGTTGTCCTGGCCCGTCGACCAGTAGATGCGGCTCGCGTCGAAGCTGCGGCCGTAGTCGATCACCGCGTCGAGCAACGCCCGCCCCGCGCCGATGCCGCGCGCGGCGGGGTCGACGAACAGATCCTGTAGATACAGCGCCGGCGTCGCGGCCCAGCCGTGTTCATGGCTCAGCGTGTGGGCGATGCCGACCAGCGTGCCATCGCCGTCGCGGGCGGCGAACCCTCGTAGCCGGCCATCGAACAACTTTTGCCAGGTCAGCTCGTACTGCGCTTCGGGCACTGACGTGTGGTAGAAATCGAGGTAGCCGCGCCACAATTCGGCCCAGCGGGCGCGGTCCTCCGGCACGAAGCCACTGACGAAGATCACGCGGCGTCCTCCCTCAGCACCAGCCCTGCCAGATACAGGCTGCCGCAGATCAGCACGCGCGACGGCGGCCCCGACACGCGGGCCAGCGCCGCGCGCACGGTGGGCCCCGGCTCGGCGACCCCGTCGCTGGCGGCGATGATCGCCTCCACCGACGCCGCGAGGTGCTGGCCCGGTTCGGCCACCGCCAGCGTGCTCGCCGCATGGGCCAGCAACGGCCACAGGAACGACGCGGAGTCCTTGCCCTGCTTCATGCCCACGATCAGGTGCAGCGGCCGGTCCGCCCAGCCGGCGAGGTGGTCGGCCAGTGCCTCGCCCGCGCCGGCGTTGTGGCCGCCGTCGAGCCACAGCTCCCAGCCGGGCGGCAGCAGCTGCGCGAGCCGCCCGTGCAACCGTTCGAGCCGCGCCGGCCATTCCGCCCGCGCGATGCCGGCGAACGCCGAGGTCGGCAGCAACATGCCCGCCCGCAGCGCCGCGATGGCGACGCCCGCGTTGTCGTGCTGGTGCGATCCTGGCAGCGACGGCGAAGGCAGGTTTAGCGCACCCACCGCGTCCTCGAACCGCAGCCCGTCGCCGGTCGCCGCGATCGTCCAATCCCGATCCCGCGCCAGCAGCCGCGCCCCTATCGCAGCCGCCTCCGCATCGAGCCGATCGAGCACCGGCCCCAGTTGACGCCCGGTGGCGGCCGCCACGCCTGGCTTGAGGATGCCTGCCTTCTCGCCGGCGATCGTCACCTCGTCGTGGCCGAGGAAGTCGCGGTGGTCCATCGAGATCGAGGTGATCGCGCACGCCGCCGGCCGCGCCACCACGTTGGTCGCGTCGAACCGCCCACCGAGCCCAACCTCGATCAGGCACAGATCGGCCGGCACGCGGGAGAACAGCAGCAGGGCCGCCGCCGTGATCGTCTCGAACACGGTGATCGCCGCGCCGGCGTTGGCCGTCTCGACCTCGGCCAGCGTGTCGGCCAGCGTCGTGTCGTCGACCAGCCGGCCGGCGAGCCGGATGCGCTCGTTGAACGACACGAGGTGCGGCGAGGTGAAGGCGTGGACGCGCCGCCCGGCGGCCTCGGCGATGGCGCGGGCGAACGCGACGGTGCTGCCCTTGCCGTTGGTGCCGGCGACGTGCAGCACCGGCGGCAGCGCGCGTTCGGGATTTCCAATCCTATCCAGCAGTGCCCGGACCCGGCCGAGTTCCAGGTCGATCAGTTTCGGGTGCAGCGCGTGCAGCCGCGCCACGATCGGGTCGAAGCGGTCGCCGCTCGGCGCGTCGGCCGATCGTAGCGAGGCTGACATCTACTCGGCGGCCAGCGCTTCGACGACCGGCTCGGCCTCGGCGGCCGGCGGGGCCAGCAGGCCGATGATGCGCGACAGGGTGGCGGTCAGTTCGTTGCGATCGACCACCATGTCGACGATGCCGTGCGCGTGCAGGTACTCGGCGCGTTGAAAACCCTCCGGTAGCGTCTCGCGCACCGTCTGCTCGATCACACGGGCGCCGGCGAAGCCGATCAGCGCACCCGGCTCGGCGATCTGGATGTCGCCCAGCATGGCAAAGCTCGCGGTGACGCCGCCGGTGGTGGGGTCGGTCAGCACGGCGATGAACGGCAGCTTGGCCGCCTTGACCATCCGCGTCGCGATCACCGAGCGGGGCATCTGCATCAGGCTGACCGCACCCTCCT
>JAABUX010004977.1_pt1 | contig 16546 bp, 15 predicted proteins | sample 5561851 | NCBI WGS metagenome assembly JAABUX01 (sample SAMN10711883, study PRJNA513361) | rock metagenome | isolation source: Antarctica rocks | place: Antarctica: Victoria Land, Richard Nunatak red sandstone | collected 2016-01-03 | reverse complement strand
CGCAACGCCGCTTTCTGCTCAACCGTCGCAACCAAAGGAGACCGACCAGACATAACCGCTACCCAGCAAACACCAAAGATGATCCGCCATTACCACCCGTGCGTAGGCCCGAGGAAGCCTGCTTAGCTCCTGACTGGAAAACGAGCGGCGTCATAGTTGTCGCCGCGGGACTTGGCCTTTCTGCATCCATTCTGTGGTTTGGACTCGTTCGGACCAGGTGACCAGTTCTCATCGGGTGATCCCAGGCAAAATGGCCTTGGTGCACGGATCGAGCTTGTACGGGAATTTGTTGCGTGTGTGTACGGCCCCTTGGGTACAAGGGATCTGCTGCATAATCTGACAACGGTCCCGTCCAGGATCAGGCGCACCACGTGATCTTGTTGCACGGACCTGCCCAGTGGCGTCCAGAACCGGCTCGGCGTAGGAGGCTCCGCCGTGACCTGACCTCGGATACCCACCTTGCCGTTCAAGCTGAACCAGCACCGCCGACGCTAGCGTGGTGCATGGATCCAGGATGTGGGCGCGCTGACCCCAATGCCGTTTAGGTTCAGGCGACCCGGACGTAGCTTGGGCGTCCCAAGTCCAGCATGCGGTTGAGCGCGTGGACGGCGACCGCCACCTCGGCTGCCCGGCGCTCATCGGTATGCGCGCGCAACTCGTCGCCGATCACCTGCTTCCACCTGTTCACGGTGGCTTCGGCACGGGCTCGCTTGTTGTATCCAGACGCGCTCTGCCAAGACATCCGCCCGTGCCGGGCAATGTCCGGCGAATCTCTCGGTTCGACGTGCTGCAGGTGGCCGTCCCGCTGCGTCGGTGCGCTCTCGGCCGTGTCGCTCGGCACCGCGGTCGCGCACAGCGGGACAACCACGGCCACGTCAGGATGGCGAGCGGCGAATACCAAGGCTGCCCACCGCGGGTCGTGCGCGGCTCCGCTCGCCAGCCCTCGATGGCGTCGTCGCTGAACCACACCGTCAGGCTACCACGCTGACGCAGGCTGGCGTCATAGGCTGGCCAGTTCGTTACCTTGCGCCGCTGCCGCGGAATGTGATGGCGGCGGTCCTGGTTCAGCTTGAACGGCAAAATGGGCATCCAGGGTTGGAGGAGGCGCCCCCCTACGTCACCCAGCGCATCAGCACCACCGCCCGATCCGTGCACCACGCTACCAGCAGTAATAAAACTGCCCAAGACCCCATTCTATGGCGTGACCCCTTCTCGTTACGCCGGCCCGTTCACCCCGGCGATCCGGCCCGCCATGCCGCGACGCCCTGCGGCGGCACAACCCGTCCTCCCAGCACGAACGACTCCGCTCCCGGGGCCGTCCACGCTTCCGGCCCGTAATTGAAAGCAAAGGTCAGATCGCCGCGACGGCGGAGCCGGATGCCCTCAGGCAGATCATGCAGGGGAAGGCCAGCGCTGCCTAGCGCATAACGCATCACCGCGCGGAGCAGGCACGTGTCCGGCCATCCCGCCAGGTAGCAGGCTCGGCCCGAGCGCAGCAGCGCCGGAGAGCCGTCGGCGAACTGCGCCAGTGCCAGCGCCGGGCCGGGCTCCACCCACTCGCGCCACCGCTCCATCGCGCCCGCGGCGGTGCCGCCTACACTGACGGAATGGGTCAGGCCGGGGCGGAGCGACGCCGCCTGCGTCACCCGGATGGGCAGCAGGCCTTGCAGCGGCCCCGGCGGCAGGTCGGGCGGGATGGCGAAATGCATGGTCTTGCTGCCGGAGCGCGGACCGAACAGCAGCAGGCCGTCCGCCGCCTCGAAGCTGGCTCGCGCGGCCTCGGTCACGATCGGCAGGCACGGCGCCAGTACCGCCGCGTAATTGTCCAGCGGCGCGCCCGGCGGCACGATGTCGATGTCGGCGCCGCAGCGGCGGGCTGCTTCGTAGCAGCGCAGACAGAGTTCCAGGTAGTCGAAGTCCTCGCCCTGCGGCTGGATCTGCGTGACCCAGGCGGCTTCATAATCGAACACCAGCGCGACCGGGGCCTGAGTGGTGGCGGGCAACGCCACGCGGGCAAGCTCGGCTGCGACCTGCGCCGCCTCGTCGCCCCCGGGCGAGCGGGTGCGGTCGGGGCGGTGCAGGCCGGCGTGCATCTGCTCCTGCGCGAACGGGGCCTGACGCCAGCGGAAGTAGCTGACGGCCTCCGCTCCGTGCGCCAGCGCCTCCCAGGTCCAGAGCCGGACCATGCCGGGCTTTGGCGCCGGGTTCCAGGCGGCCCAGTTCACTGGCCCGGGCTGCTGCTCCATCACCCACCAGCGGCCGCGCCCGACGCCGCGGTAGAGGTCGTGGTGGAAGGCAGCCATGTCCGGGTGCCCGGTCTCGGTGAACGCGGCGCGCGCTGCCTCGGGTAAGGACCGCTGTTCGGTGAAGCCGAGCGGGTAGCTGTCCCAGCTTGCGAAATCCAGCTCGGCGCCGGTTTTCCAGTGGTCGAAGGCGGTGAACCGCCCCATGAAGTTATGCGTCACGAACCGGCCCGGCGAGTGCGCGCGCAGGATGGCGGCCTGCATGGCGGCATAGGCGGCGACCTGGCCCGAGGCGAACCGCTGGTAGTCGAGCCGGGCGGCCGGGTTGGTCTCGGTGACGGCGCCGACGGGAAGGGCCACTTGGTCGAAGGAGCTGACCTCCATGGACCAGAACACGTTGCCCCAGGTTTCGTTGAGCCGCGCCGGGTCCTGGTAGCGGCGGCGGAGCCAGTCATGGAAGGCGCGCAAGTCCTCCGGCCCGTAGGACAGGATGGTGTCATGGCAGCCGAACTCGTTGTCGATCTGCCAGCCCGTCACCGCCGGGTGCGCGCCATAACGGGCGGCGACGGCCTCGGTGATGGTGCGGCTGGCCTCCCACCAGGCGGCGCTGCTGAACGTGGTGTGGCGGCGGCTGCCGAAGCCGCGCGGGCGGCCATGGACGTCGGTCGGCAGGATGTCCGGATGCGCTTCGATAAGCCATTTCGGCGGCGTCGCGGTCGGCGTGCAGAGCACAACGCGCAGCCCGGCATCGCCCAACACCGTGACGGCCCGGTCGAGCCAGCCCCAGTCGAAGCGGCCCGGCGCGGGTTCGATCCGGCTCCAGGCGAACTCCGCGATGCGGACGGCGGTGAGGCCCATCGCGCGCATCTGCCGCGCATCGTCCGCCCACCAGGATTCGGGCCAATGCTCGGGATAGTAGCAGACGCCGAGCATCATCCTCCCCCGTAGCCGGCGGCGTTGACCAGCGCCGGACCGGCTGGGTCGAACAGATGGCAGAACTGCGGGTCGATCGTGACCGTCACCGCCTGGCCCACCCGCTGCGGTGCGCGGCCCTCGCTGCGGGCGACGAGCGTCGTGCCGTCCGCCATGTCGATATGCAGGATCGTCTCCGCCCCGAGATGCTCGGCGAGCGCCACCGTGCCGGGCACGCCCGGGCCGGCATCCACGAGGATATGCTCCGGCCGGATGCCGACCAGCACCGGGCCTGGCGGCAGGGTCGCGCCCTGCAGCGGCACCTGCAGCGCGCCGCTGGCTTGCAGCTCGATGTGAGCCACGCCGCCCTCGGCTGCCGTGATGCGGCCCGGCACGGTGTTCATGCGCGGCGAGCCAATGAACTGCGCCACGAACAGGTTGCACGGCCGCTCGTAGAGTTCGAGCGGGCTGCCGACCTGCTCGATCAGGCCGTCCTGCAGCACGACGATCTTGTCGGCCATGGTCATCGCCTCGACCTGGTCGTGGGTGACATAGACCATCGTCGCCCCCAGCGCCTGGTGTAGCTTCAGCAGCTCGACGCGCGTCTGCAGCCGCAATGAGGCGTCGAGGTTGGACAGCGGCTCGTCGAACAGGAACACCTGCGGTTCGCGCACGATGGCCCTGCCGATCGCAACCCGCTGGCGCTGGCCGCCGGACAATTGCGACGGCTTGCGGTCCAGCAGCGGGTCGAGCTGCAGCAGCCTTGCCGCCTCGGCGACTCGCGCCGCGATCATGGTGCGCGGGGCGTTAGCCATGCGGAGGCCGAAGCTGATGTTCTCCCGCACCGTCATGTGCGGGTAGAGCGCGTAGGACTGGAACACCATGGCGATGCCCCGGTTGGCGGGTGGGGTGTGCGTCATATCGGCGCCGCCAATCTGCAGGGCGCCGGCGCTGATGTCCTCAAGGCCCGCGATCATCCGCAGTAGGGTGGACTTGCCGCAGCCCGAGGGGCCGACGAACACGCAGAACTCGCCGTGCGCGACCTCCAGGTCGATGCCCTTGATGACCTCGACCGGGCCGAACGACTTGCGCACACCCTGCAACGAGACCTGCGCCATCAGGACTCGCGGACCAGTTCGAGCACGGTCGCCGTCTCCGGCCAGAGCGGGGGCGGGGAGAACCCGGCTTGGCCCAGGATGCCGCCCGGGAGCACCAGGCCATCGGCGAACAGCGTGCGGTGGGTGGCGGACAGCTCGGCCACTGGCTGCTGTGGCGCGGGGACGGTGATGCGATACTGCGCGGCAGCGTCCAGGCCGGGCAGCAGGAGCGGGGCGGGGTAGGCGCGCATGGGAGCAGCCTGTTGCGCCACGAGGTAGGCCGCGCGGGCGCTGTCCGCCGCCACGACGCCGCTTAATGCCCGGCCGTCCAGCGTGTCCGCCGCGACGTGGCGGCCCGCGTGCAGCAACGGGCGCAGCCGCTTGTGCAGCGCGATCCAGCCCGCCAACTCGGCATGCTCCTCCGCGGCGAGTGCCAGCGGATCAAGCTCGACGCCAAGATGGCCGAACAGCGCCACCGCGGCACGGAACGCCAGGGTATGCCGCCGCCCGGTCTGATGGTTGGGCGAGGCGGAGATATGCGCGCCCATGATTTCAGGCGGCAGCACGCGGGACGCGCCGCGCTGGATGCGCAGGCGTTCCAGGGCGTCGGTGCAGTCTGAGGTCCAGACCCGCTGGGTGCGCGCCAGCACGCCCCAGTCCGCACGGCCGCCGCCGGAGGCGCAGCTCTCGATCTCGACGTCCGGGTAATCCGAGCGCAACCGGTCCATCAGCGCGTAGGTGGCCACCACCTGGGCGTGGTAGGCGGGGCGCCCGTCCGGAGCGCCGGCCGTGATCAGGTCGCGGTTCATGTCCCACTTGAGATATGCGATCGGCAGTTCCCGCAGCAGCGTGTCCAGCGCCGCATGCACGCGTGCCCAGACCGCGGGCTGCGCCAGGTCCAGCACGAGCTGGTGGCGCGATAGGCGTTGCGGGCGTCCGGCCACGGCCAGCGCCGCCTCGGGATGATCGCGTAATGCGGCGCTGTCCGGGTTGGCCATCTCCGGCTCGACCCACAGGCCGAACTGCATGCCGAGCCCGGTGACGTGGCGGGCCAAGGGGCCGAGCCCGTCCGGATATTTCGCCGGGTCTGGCGTCCAGTCGCCCAGGCCGGCGCGGGGGCCGATGCGGCCGGGCATCCAGCCGTCGTCGAGCACGAACCGCTCGATGCCGATTGCGGCGGCGGCGGTTGCCTGGGCCATGAGCCGGGCCTGGTCGTGGTCGAAATAGGTGCCTTCCCAGGTGTTCAGCGTCACCGGACGCACTGCGCCGGGCAACGTCAAGAGATGGCGGCGGGCATAGGCGTGAAAGGCGCGGGACAGGCCTGCCAGGCCGGCGTCGGACCAGGCGGCATAAAGCGACGGGGTGGACAGGCTCTCGCCCGGCGCGAGCGTGACCTCGCCAGGCATCAGCAGCTCGCCCGCGAGGACGAGCAGGGAGCCGTCGGCCAGGCGGTCGGCGGTGATGCGGTGGTTGCCACTCCAGCCCAGGTGCACGCCCCAGGCCGTGCCGGTTTCCTCGCCGGCGCCGGGCGAGGTGGCGACCAGCAGGGGGAAGCGGTCATGGCTGGCGCGGCCGCGCCGGTTCTCGAGCACGAGGCTGCCGTCGGGGAGGGTGGACTCGATCTCGGTGAACTCGTGGCCCCAATGGCCGCCATAGGTGCGCAAGCTGGTGGCGCCTGGGGGCGCGCGCACGGCGCCGGCCGCGAGATGGTCCAGCGTCAGCGCCTCACCCTCGTTGGTCAGCGTCGCACGCAGAGTCATGACGTCGCCCTCCGGCGGCAGGGCGAGATCGAGCACGAGGCGCAGCCGCGCCACCGGGTCGTGCGCGGTGATCCGCAACGTCCCATCGCCTGGCTCGACTGCGACATCCGTGAACGCCGCCGACCAATCCTGCACGGCGTGGTGGGCGGCCAGCGCCGGCGTGCGGAACAGGCCAGTGCCGATGGTGGGGAACAGCGACGCCTCGGCGGTGTCGTCGTCCGGCAGGTTGCGGGCACGGGCGCGGTCGCGCAGCGGGGCCGTTTCGATGCCGGGAGGGAGGCAGGCGCCCCAGTGGACGATCTCGGGCAGGCCGTCGGAGCGCATGGCGAGCAGCAGTGTCGTGCGGGCTCCATCGAGGCGCATCACTCTTTCACCGCTCCCAAGGTCAGCCCGGCGATAAAATGCCGCTGCATGAGGAAGAACATCACGACGGACGGCGCGGCAGCGATCAGCGCGCCGGCGCTCATCAACTGCCACGACGCGATCCACTGGCCGGACAACGCTTGCAGCCCGGAGGTGACGGGCCGGGCGGCATCGCCCTGCACCAGCACCAACGCCCAGAAATAGTCGTTCCAGATGAAGGTGAACTCCAGCACCGCGAGCGCTGCCAAGGCTGGGCGGACGAGGGGCAAGATGACGTACCAGAAGATGCGCAGCTCCGTCACGCCCTCGATCCGGGCGGCTTCCACCAGCGCGTCCGGCAACTCACGGATGAAGTTGCGCATGAACAGGGTGCAGAAGCCGGTCTGAAACGCGATGTGGAACAGCATCAGGCCCCACACCGTGTCATACAGCGGGATGACGTGCACGAACAGGTCGCGCACCGGGATCATCAGCACCTGGAATGGCACGAAGTTGCCGGCGATGAACAGGGCGAACAGCAGGATGTTGCCGCGGAACCGGTATCGCGCCAGCGCGAACCCGGCCATGGTGGAGACGGCAAGCGCGCCAGCAACGGCCGGCAGCGTGATGACCACGCTGTTGAGCAAGTAGCGGCCCATCGGTGAGCTGGTGAATACCGCCGTGTAGTTCTGCACGATGCGCAGCTCGGTCGGCCAGCCCCAGTAGTTGCCGCGGCTGAGGTCGTCGATCGAGCGCGCCGAGGTCAAGGCGATCGCGAATAGCGGCAGCAGCCAGACCAGCAGGCTGGTGGACACCATCAGGCGATAGATCGCGCGCGCCCGGGGGGAACGTTTTTGCAGCGGGGTCGGGAACATCAGCGGCGCCGCTCCCGCCGCAGCAGCGAGACCAGGAAGAAGGCGATATAGACGTCCATGATGAGGAACAGCACGGTCGCGATCGCCGCGCCATAGCCGTAGCGGAACGAGGCGAAGGTCTGCTGGTACATGTAGAACGCGAGCACGGAGGAGCTGTCGTAGGGGCCGCCCTTGGTCATGATCGAGACCAGGTCGAAGCTGCGCAGCGCGCCCACGACGCAGACGACGATGGCGATGAACGTCGCCGGGCGGAGCTGCGGCAGGATGACGTGGCGCAGCAAGCGCCAGCCGCGCGCGCCGTCGAGCCGCGCCGCCTCCACCAGCTCCGAGTTGATGGCGGTGAGGCCGGTCAAATAGAGGATCATGCAGTAGGCGATCTGCGGCCACAGCCCGGCGGCCATCACGCCGTAGGTGGCCCAGCGCTCGTCGCCCAGGATATCGACGCCAGGCAGGCCGAAGGCGCGCAGGACGACGTTGAGCAGGCCGAAATCGGCGTTGAGGAACCAGCCGAACACCAGCCCGACCACGACCTGGCTGATGACGAACGGGAAGAAGAACAGCGACTTCACCAGCCGCATGCCGAACAGCGTCTGGTTGAGCAGCAACGCAAGGGCCAGGCCGAACACCGGCGCCAGCATGAATGCGACGAGCCAGAGCACGTTGTTGACCAGCGCCGTGTAGAACACGTCGTCGGTCAGCAGCTCGGTGTAGTTGGCCAGGCCGACGAAGCGCATCGGCTTGATGCCGTCCCAGTCCTGCAGGCTGATCCACAGACTGTCGGCGATGGGCCACAGCACGAATACCGCGAACAGCAGGCAGGCGGGCGCCAGCAGGATGGCCGGGGCCAGCGCCATCTGATGACGCCGCCACCAGGTGTCCGGCACGGTGAAGCCTGGATGCGAGGCCGACATGGGGGCGGCGCGCAGTCCCGGTCAGTTCGCCGCGTAGATGCGCTTGCGCGCCCGCTCGATGTTGGCGAGCACGGTGTTGAGGCGGTCTGGCTTGACCATGAACTCCTGAAATCCCTTCATCGCCACAGTGGCCAGGTCCTCGCTGGTGTCGCGGTCGAGGAATTGGGTCAGGTGCGCGGCCGCCTTGAGCTGGGCGGCGCCGAGCTGCAGGAACTTGTCGTCCGGCACCTTGGATTGCAGGTTGGCGGGGATCTGCCGTTCCTCCTCGTTCACGAGGGTCTGCACGTCGGCGCGCAGCATGAAGGCCATGAACTTCATCGCGTCCGGCTTGTTCTTGGCCCCGGCCGGGATATGGATGCTCTCGGTCGGCGCCTCCTCGCTGTCGGCGACGCCTTCGGCGATGGTGGGGAATCGGCTGAAGCCGATGAGGGGCACGGTCTCAGCCGGGATGCTCTGCGCGATGAAGTTGCCGGCCAGCGTGAGCCCGGCCCGGCCCTGGACCAGGAGGCCCGCGCTCTCCTGGAATGATAGGCTGGTGTGGTTTTTGACGAAGCACTGGTGATCCAGCAACTGCTTCCACTGCGCGAATACCGCCCGCACCTTCGGGTCCTCCCAGCTCACCTTCCCGGCCATCATTTGCTCGTGGAAGTCGTAGCCGTTCAGGCGCAGGTCGATGTAGTCGAACCAGCCGGCGGTGGGCCAGAGATCCTTGGTGCCAATGTCGATTGGCTCGATGCCCGCCGCGCGCAGCTTGTCGCAGGCGGCGAGCAGGTCGTCCCACGTCCGAATGGGGCCGACGCCAGCCTTCTGCATGAGGTCGGTGCGGGCGTAGATCCCCCATTGATAGTAGCTGTACGGCACGCCCCATTGCTTGCCATCGACCGTCACAGTCTCGATCATCTTCGGCGAGAACTGCGACTGCGCCTCGGGGTTGAACAGCATGCTCACATCCTCCAGCAGGCCCGGGGCCACGAACTGCCGCATGCGCTCGCCCGAATACCATAGCGCAACGTCCGGCGGGGCTGAGGTCAGCCAGTTGCGGATGGAGCTCTTGTAGCTTTCGTGGTCGAAGATGTTGAGCTGGACGGTGACGTCCGGGTTCTCCGCCTCGAACTTCTTGACCACGGCCTGGAACGCGGCCTTGGGCTTCGGGTCGGATGTATCGGTGTTGAGCACGATGGTGCCGGCCATGGTGGGAAACGCGAGCAAGCTGCCGACGATGGCGGCATAGAGCCGGTTCAGGCGCATGGCATGTCTCTCCCGGAAGCCGGCGCTCTGGGGCGCCGTGATCGCTGATGCTGCCTTCTATGCTGGGAGTCGGGCGCTTGGCTACCGCTGCGTTGATGGCGGCGGGGCTGGCCGGGGAGATGCTGGGGCGTCATGTGGGGATTGTTGCAATGGGCAGGCTTAGGCTCTTGTCGGGTTTCGGGGTGGTAGGCCGAGGTTACTCGACCAAGACTGCAAGAAGGGCGCCGAGCAAGGTTTGCCGCGTCGGCTAGCGTGGTGCACGGATCCAGGATGTGGGCGCGCTGACCCCAATGCCGTTTAGGTTCAGGTGACGCGGGCGTAGCTTGGGCGTCCCAAGTCCAGCATGCGGTTGAGCGCGTGGATGACCATCCCCCGTTACGGTGGCTTGCAGGCGCCCTAGCACCTCATGTCCCGGAGTGCGTCAAGCGACGCCCATCCGGAACTGGGGACTGAGTGACTTGGCTGCGTAAGGCTTGCGGCCAGTCAGTCCTGCGCTGCCGCCCCGGCCTGCCCCCGCCGGCGCCGCTGCCAGGCAAGGCCCAGCAGCCCGGTGCCGAGCAGGGTGGCGGACACCGGCTCCGGCACAGCGGTGCCGGCCGGCGTGCCGACGAAGCCGATGGTGTTGGCATTGGCGTCGGTGAGGAAGCCGGCGACCTGGCCCAGGTCGTTGACGCCGTTGATCGTGGTGTTGACCGAACCCGCCGGGTCAAAGCTGGCAAACGTGCCGCCGATGTCGGTGTAGCCGTGCTGCACCCCAGCCGCGTCGGTGTAGAAACCCACGATCTCGCCAGTGTTGCTGACGCCGAGTGCCTGGGTGTTGGTCGAACCGAACGGGTCCACGGTGCTGATCGTCCCGTTCACGTCGAGGAAGCCGAGGCTGGCATCCGGGCCGCTTGCCGGCAGGTAGAAGCCGGCGACGTTGCCGGCGTTGTTGATCCCCACCGCCTGGCTGTTGTTGTTCGTGGGCAGCAGCGCATTGATGCTGGTGAACACGCCGCCCTTCTGGCTGTAGGCGGACTGGCCCATCTGCCCCGCGGCCTGGTCAAGCGCGAAGTAACCCGCCGTGGCGTTGCTGCTGTTGATGCCGAGCGCCTGGTTGAACACGGTGCCAGGCTGGTCCACGGTGGCGAACGCACCGCCGATGTTGGTGTAGCCGTGGGTGGTCCCGCCGGCGTCCTGGTAGATGCCGGCCGTGCTGCCGGCACTGTTGATCGCGTTCGCCATGCTCATCACCGAACCGGGGAAGTTCTGGCTGGTGAAGGTGCTGGGCAAGTTGAGCGTGAAGCCCTGGGCGACCGCTGCGCCGTGAAAGCCCGCGACAGTGCCCGCGTTGTTGATGCCGAGCAACTGCGTGAAGGTCGGGTCGGTCGGGAACGGGATATCCTGGACGGTGAGCACCGCCGCCTGCGCAGCGCCCGCCCCGGCGAGCATCGCCATCGCAACGCCGACCCCGGCGGCTTTGGAGGCATTCGTGTTCAATATGCGTAGCAGCATGGTTCCGTCCCTTTTCTGACCCGCGGCGGCTCATGACGCCTGGCATACTGAAAATGGCGGTGGCCTGTTGCTGCATCATGTCGGTCTGCGCCCTTCCAGCTACGCTTGTAACTGTTCTCTCCGGCGCGTTGTCAGACCGCTGCCACGGCCGGCTTTAGGCAGTCGGACAGGGCGGCGGCGAGCACGACCGAGCGGAGCGGACGGCTAAGCACCCGGATGGCAGAGGCTGCAGCCCAGCCGTCGTCCCACTTGCTGGCCGAGGCAGGCACGACCAGGACGGCAGGGCATCCGGGACAGGCGGACCGTAGGGCGGCAACCGCAACGGTCCCTTCCCCGGATCCCGTCTCCACCAGCATCGCATCGAACCGTCCGGGCCTGGACCGGCACGCAGCCAGCGCTGCATCCAGGCTGGTGAACCCGACGGGTTCAAAGCTCAATGCCGCCAGCATCTCCTCGTCATGCAGGACGGCAGCCGGGCTGGCGCCCAGGACCAGCACCGTTTGCCCCTGGCCCCGCCAGGCCGCACCCGGAGCATCCTCTGATGACGGCAGGGCCGGGAGCCAGACGGCGAAGCGGCTGCCCACCCCGGGCGCACTTTCGACATCCATGCCGCCACCATAGTCGTCGATGATGGCGTGGACCGTGGCCAGGCCCAGGCCGGTGCCGGCAGGGCGCGTGGTGAAGAACGGATCGAAGATGCGGCCCTGGGTGGCGCTGTCCATGCCGGCGCCAGTGTCGGCGACCTCGATATAGATATAGCTGCCGGCGGCCAGGCTGCCGTGCGATAGTCGGCGGGGCGCGGCCACCTCGTGCAACTCCACCCCGATCATCACCTTGCCCGGCGGCGTGATCGCCTGGCCGGCATTGCGGATCAGGTTGGCCAGCACCTGCTGCACCTGGCCAGGGTCGCCGGACACCCAGGCGCCCGCCGCCGGCCCAGCCTGCAGGTCCACCCCGGGCGGCAGCGAGACCCGCAGCATGGAGATGGTTTCCGCCAGCTAGGGCATCCACGGACACCGCCTCCCGCCGGACACGTCCGGAGGTGCCGAAGTCAAGGATTTGGCCCACGAGGTCGCGGGCGCGCTCCCCCGCGCGGTGGATTTCCTGCACATGGCCGGCCGCAGGGGCAAGCGGCTCCAGCCGGTCCGCCGCCATTTCGGCATGCCCGATCACGGCGCCAACGATGTTGTTGAAGTTGTGCGCGATGCCGCTGGCGAAGGTACCCAGCGCCTCCAGCCGTCGGGCACGCAGCAGCCGGGCGCGCAGCTCGGCACGCTCCTGCGCGGCGACCCGACTGTGCAGCGCATTCCCCAGCACTTCGCCCGTCATGCGGAGCAGGCCCAGCCCACCGAACGGCCAGCCTGCCGCCGGCCCGGCGCGGTCGAGGCAGAGCAGCCCGAGCCGCCGCCTGCCATGCTGCAATGCGACCCCGGCCCACCCCGAAACCTGCGCCTTCGCCAGCACCTCCCGCATTTGGCCCGGCGGCAGCGATGCCGTGACCTGGCACCATGCCGCCCCGTCCGCCGAGGCCAGACCGGGCACGAAACGGAGCGCCGCATCGGGCCAGTCCGGCGGCGGGGCCGCCATGCCGGGCGCCGCCCAAGTCTGAACGTCCATCCGCGCATCGCCCAGCAACAGGTAGGCCCGGTTTGCGCCGAACGCCGGGCCAAGCAAGGCCAGCGACTCTCCCAGGCGGGCGGCCACATGGTCCGGAGGGCAGCCGATGAAGCGCGTGGAAACGCCCGTAATGACGTGTTCCAGCGCCGCCCGGCGCTGCAGCGCCCGTGCGCTGGCGCGGAGCTGCACCGCGGCGCGGGCCGCCACGGCAAGCAGCAGCAGTGCGGTTGCATACAGGGCGACCTGGAACCACCGGGCCATCCCCTTCTCGTCCTGGCGTTGGGCGTCTGCCTCGGCCTTGATCCGCTTCAGCAGGTCATCAACCGGCATCGCGAACAGCTCGGCAATGCCGGAGTCCATGGCCGGCAGCAGCCTGACGAGCACCCGTCCGTGGCGCACCAGCGTGGTCAGGGCCTCCTGCGTCGCGCTCGGCTGATCTCGTGCCGCTGGGCCGCTCAGCCCGTTCCCGCCCACGCCATCCAGCAGCCTCTCCACATAGATCGCGACCTCGGGGGAGGGATTGCGGGTCATGTGCAGCATGGCGCTTCCGAGTCCACCGATGCGGCGCGCCAAGCTGGGGGGCGCCAGGCTGGAAGGTGCGTCAGCCTTATCTGTGCCACCTCCGCCGATGCTGGAGCTGAGCAGGTCGAAGTAGGTCAGTGAGTTCTGCAGCTGGGCATTGTCCGTCTTGAACTGCTCGACCCGCTGCTCCTGCTCCGCGGCGGTGGCGGCCAAGTGCTCCGTCAATCCCTTGGCTACCGGCCCGGCCGAAAACTGATCCTGCAATTCCTGGCTGGCCTGCTGCAGCGCCTCCACCTCGGCAACCAGGGGATCATAGGTTTGCAGCAGCCCGTCGCGGGCGCGCAGCACGTCGCGGTGAAGCGCGGCCTCGTTCAAGGCGAAGCTGTCCAGGGTTGCCTGCACTGCGGCGAACGCTGCCTCATTTGGGCCGGCGCCGCGGACCAGCAGCCAGGTCAGCACCAGCGCAAGCACCACCACCACGGCCAGGGTGCGCGCCGCCCCACTCATGGCAGGAGGGTGGAAACCGGGCGGCCTCGGTAAGTGCCGGTCAGGCTGCGGAGGAATGCCGTGATCTGGCTGACCTGTGGGTTGGACAGATCACGGCCAAGCTGAGCCACCGCCATCACGTGCACCGCCTCCTCCAGGGTTGCGGCGCTGCCGTCGTGAAAGTAGGGTGGCGTGGCCGCAACGTTGCGGAGGCTGGGCACCCGCAACAGCCGCGGCTCCGGCGTGCCGACCGTCCGGAACAGGCCGTGGACCTGGAACAGGTTGCCGCCGATGTTGACGCCCTGGTGGCAGGACATGCAGCCCGCCGCCTTGAACAGGCGGTAGCCGTCGAGTTCCTCGGGCGTGAGCGCGCCAGCATCGCCCTCCAGCTATCGGTCGAACCGGCTGCCCGGCGTGACCAGCGTGCGCTCGAAGCTGGCGAGCGCATCCAGCAGGGCGACGGCATCGGGGTTGCGGCCATAGGCCTCGCGGAAGCGCCGGGCCATGCCGGGATCGGCGCCCAGCCGCTCCGCCGCCGCCTCCGGCGTGATCGCCATGATGTCGGGCCGGGTCAGGGAAACCCTGGCCTGCTCCTCCAGCGAGCGCTCCTGGCCGGCCCAGTCCAGCCGGTAGCTGAGCGCCGCGTTGAACACGGTGTTGGTGTTCAGCGCCAGCGGCTGGCCGTCGGGCGCAAGGTCGCGCTGGACGCCGCTGGCGCCGTTGGTGGCCAGGTCGTGGCAACTGGCGCAGGACCGCCTCCCATCGCCGGACAGCCGGGAGTCGCTGAACAGCGCCTCCGCCAGCGCGATGCGGAGCGGGTTGCCCGGTGCCGGTGCGTGTACGGCTGAGGCCGGCTCGGGCGCAACCGCAGCCTCGGGCGGCAGGCTAGCCGGCCAGACTGCAACGGGAATGCAAAGCACGGCCGCCAAGGCCAGTACGCATCCCAGGGATTGCAGGCACGTAAGTCTTGTCATGACGCGGATGGGGGGGCAAACCTCCCCGCCGTTGCAAAACGGCCATCGAGAGCGGGCGCCGCAAGGGGAGCGATGATGTCAGGAACCTTGATGCCGCCGGGCGGTGTCCCGCCCAACCTACCCAGCATCATGCCTAACATCATGGTGGTGGACGATGATCCCGTCATGCGTCGGATGGTGCGGGATTACCTTGAACAAACAACATGGCCGTCAGTGCCGCGGCAGGACGGGAGGAGATGTCGCGTCTGCTGGTGGACCGGGAGTTCAGCTTGGTCCTGCTCGATCTGCAACTGGGACGGGAGGACGGGCTGGACCTGCTCCGTGACCTGCGCGCGCGTTCCGACCTGCCCGTCATCATCATGACGGGCCACCGCCGCGACGAGATCGACCGCGTGGTCGGCCTAGAGCTTGGCGCGGATGACTACATCTTGAAGCCGTTCTCCCTGCGAGAGCTGCTGGCCCGCATACGCGTCGTGCTGCGCCGTCTCAACGCTGCCGCCCCAGTGGGCGGATCAGGAGGCGGACCGGGGGCAAGGAGCGCGCCAAGCCTGGCCGGCTGCGCTTCGGCAGTTGGACGCTGGACCGGCGGACCCGGCAACTAACCGGCGCCGATGGCAGCCCCGTCACCCTCACCAAGGGCGAGTATGCGCTGCTGCTGGCTTTCCTGGACGCGCCGCAGCGGCCCTTGAGCCGGGAGCACCTCTTGCAGGCGACCCATGTCCATGAGGACGTGTTCAACCGCAGCATTGACGTCCAGATCCTCTGCCTGCGCCGCAAGCTGGAGGGCGACCCGAGCGCGTCCGGCGTAATCCGGACCGAGCGGGGCGTGGGCTACGTCTTCACGCTCGATGTGACGCAAGCGTAGCCGGCGCCTAGTCGATCGTGGCCACTTATTACAATCGTAGTCAAAACGGCCCGACCGGACATGCTGGGGAAACGCGAACCGTTGAGTGTGCAGCCTGTCCGCCGATTGGGGCGGATGCACATCCGAGGGAACAGACATGTCCATTATCCAGCGGCGCGCGCTGCTCGCCGGGGTCGCCGGAGCAGGTGCGCTCAACCTTGTGTAACATGGCGCACATGCGCAGGCACGGCCCGGCACCGCACAGGCGCCGCGTTATCCGTTCAGCGTGCCGCCGCTGACCTATGGCTACGCCGCCAACGAGCCGTCGGTGGACCAGGCCACCATGCAACTCCATCATGACAAGCACCACGCCACCTACGTCACCAACCTAAACGCCGCCCTGGCGCCGTATCCTGAACTACAACGGACCGCCCTGCCAGACATCCTGGGGAACCTGGCCGCTGTGCCAGCGGCGATCCGTGCGGCGGTGCGCAACAACGGGGGTGGCCACGTCAATCAGACTATGTTTTGGCAGGTCATGGGCGGACGCGGTGGCGCGCCAGAGGGCGAGGTGCTTGCCGCCGTCAACCGCAGCTTCGGCTCCCTGGAAGCCCTGAAAGCAAAGTTTAACGCTGCGGGCGTGGGCCAGTTCGGATCGGGCTGGGCGATGGTCGTGCTGGACCGTGCCGGCGGCCTGAAGGTCGAGGCCCGGCCCAACCAGGATTCGCCAATGATGGACGGCTCGCAGGTGCTGTTCGGCAACGACGTATGGGAGCATGCCTACTACCTGCAGTACCAGAACCGCCGGGCCGACTACCTGAAGGCATGGTGGGACGTCCTGGACTGGCGCCGCATCGGCGAGCGTTATGCGGAGGCCAAGGCTGGGACGCTGACGGTCTGAGCGCCGCGGCCCGCCCGCGCGCCGGCCAGGACGGCCGCGCGTGTTTCAGCGGGTGTTTGACCATCCCCCGTTGTGGTGGACACGGGTTACGGCCTACGCGGCCGCGGCGAGTTGTTCTTTGTTGGCAGGCGTGATGTAGCCGAGACTTGAATGGAGACGCTGGCGGTTGTGCCAGCCCTCGATGGACCTGAACAGGGCCGTGCGCGCCGCCTGCCTGGTGTCGAACGGCCCGTCGGCGTCCAGTTCTGTCTTGAGGCTGCCGAAGCAGCTCTCCACCGGCGCGTTGTCCCAGCAGTTCCCCTTGCGGCTCATCGAGCACC
>JAABUX010004975.1_pt1 | contig 16551 bp, 22 predicted proteins | sample 5561851 | NCBI WGS metagenome assembly JAABUX01 (sample SAMN10711883, study PRJNA513361) | rock metagenome | isolation source: Antarctica rocks | place: Antarctica: Victoria Land, Richard Nunatak red sandstone | collected 2016-01-03 | reverse complement strand
CCAGAAATTATCCTGACTTAGCTAAAGCGATTGAAGAGGCTTTTGGTAAGGTGTCTCTAGATAATATCCGAAGTTGGTTTACACATTGCTGTTACTGTACCTCAGCAGACTAGGAAACGCTATATCAAACCCAACATCATCAGAAATCACAGCACTATGCAGAAAAATCCGCATCGAAATTCCCAAGGCGAAAATCGAGCGGGTGCCGGGTCAATGCGCCTTTACAGTGGATCTAGGTAAAGCATTTTGTACAGCTATTTACACGGACTCATGGCAGTTAGTGCCTTCTGAAAGCTTTCCATCTGAGGCGTTTCTGGCTCTGGAAAAGATTCTCTCTTGACGGAGAACAAAAGCGGCCAGCGTGACCATGCCAATAACCACAGCCGTGAGGAATCGGCAGTTGCTGAGTCACTGGCGAGTTTAAGGAAAGTTATTGTATCTGAAAGTGGTAACAGAACGCTCGGCATAAGTAAAGCTCATCATGTCAGGCTGAAACCTTGATGCTGTCGTCGGGTGGGTAGCGGTTGATTGATAAGTTTTCCCTAACTGCTTTACATCGGAGCAGCTCAGCAACACCTCTACTGCCTTGGGCGTGGGCGTTTGGGGGATTGAGGCTGGCGCAAGGTATGCGGCTGAGCTACTTCGTGATAGTTTGTTTTCCCGAAGTAAGGTGACGACTCTTCTACTGGTGAGAGCATCGCTAAAGCTGCGATTGCACCCCTAACTTGCTCCGGTCTGACTTCCAGATACTTTTGCAACTCGTCCAACGTGCGATGACCGCTCACTTCCTGAATAATCCGCAGCGGAATCCCAGCATCACTCATTTGCGTTAGCGCGGTTCGTCGGAAGCTGTGAGTGCTGACACCTTCGATGCTGACTTTGTTACACGCTTCTCTTAACAGCCAGGATGCCGAATCAGCCAACAGATGTCCTCTGCCGTGGCGACCGGGAAATAAGTACCCGTGGGGGTCGGGTGGCTGGTACATCTCCAACCGTCGCCGTAAGTCCTCTAACACGGGGATGGTGCGCGTCGCCAACTTGCCCTTCGTGGCACCTTTGCGAATGATTAGCTCCGGTCTGACCCGACATGAGCGATCGTAAACATCTGTCGTTTTCAGGGTACAGGCTTCATTGATCCGACAGGCTGTATATAAGCAGATGCCAAACAAAGCGCGATCCCTGTTGGTCTGTAGCCCAAGGCTAAATAGCAACTGAATCTCAGACTGAGTGAGGATTTTGGCTCTGCCGTGCCTGTCGATTTTCATTTCAAGCGCAACTCGTCGGTCTGAGTACAGGCTACACCTAGAAAGCCCCTGTCTGCTGTGGTCGTAGGGGTATGACAGACTTTGTGACAGTGGATAATGGTTTGATAGCGTCTGACCGTGTAAAATAGGCCGACAACACCCATTACCGGATATGCATCCCCGCTCCGCTCGGGGTGTCGTCACCCCGCTTTTCAGCTCCATTCCAGCCTATGCCCATTGACCGCCAGCGCTACCCTAAAAACTGGAATCAACTTGCCCTGGCTGCTAAGGAAGCATCTGGCTGGCGCTGTCAGCACTGCCAGCGGTTATGCCTGCGTCCTGGAGAGAAACCTCCATCGCTCACCCGCTCTGAATGGACGAAAGTAACCCTCTCGGTTCATCATGCGGACTTTACCCCCGAATCAAACAACCCAGAAAATTTGATGACGCTATGTACGCCTTGCCATCTAGCGCTACATGGTCGAGTCAAACGCTCCAATGTCTCACCGGGGCAACTGTCGTTATGGTGAGCAGCGGTTTAAAGGCAGTCCAAGAGAACGTTTCAGTATTAAGGTGGCTTTGGGAGATGAAAGCATTCCCAAAAATTTTGTGCTCTAAATTTCGGCTTGTTGTCATCCGGCAATGGAAAAAATAATCAGTTCCTTCCTAGCAGCCAGCATCAGGAGGTTGGTCACAGGCGCGGCTCAAATAACCAATGATCCAGCGGCGATTTTCCCAAATTAGATTTGTAGGAGTGGCTTGAGGTCTGACAGTAACTCAAGCTTTGTTTTCCTTCGGTTTCCAGGGCGGTAGTGCGGCAGTCCGTAAGATTGTGCTATCTTCGCGTCTCTGTTCTCTGGTCAAAGAATCGAGTGCCATATCTTGGCGATCGCCTGAGTGATCTAAAGGAGCGGGGGTGACAAGAACCGGATTAGCGATCGCCTGGACTTGGTTGTGTCTGCGCTTGACTGCGCGTGTCTTGATGCAGTGTGGTATCGCCAGGGGAGAACAATGAGCTGGCGTGATTAGGACTGGGGTGATTATAGGTGCCATCGTTTTCTGGTGTTGTCTTGAGGGTGATATCTTTCCAATCGGGTGGGGTACTTGCCCAAGCACTGGTGGAAACGTGCGTTGCTCTAACGCCGTCACCCATTCATCAACTACGCTCAATTGATCTAGGCCATTGACAAAATCGTACAGAGTAATCAAGGAAGCAGCAAAAACAGTGGTGTAGAAAAGAAAATCAATTCCGTCCTGGGCGAATTCTATAGTTAGCATTGGTTGAATTGCTTAGGGTGTATTCCAGCGCTGAAGGGGTGGCTGGGGGTGTTAGGGCATGAGGCGTTGCGCTGCCAGGGTAAAACTAACCTAAGATTATACGTTTGTCAACCAACAAAACAGTCAATGTTTTAGTGCTTGGTTAGTGATGTTTTAGTTGAAAGATTAGCTATTCAACTATTCAACTATTCAACTATTTTGTTCCTAGATTTCTAAATTGCTTCAGAGCTTCAGCAGTTCCCACCTGCTCAGAGAGCCTGAAAAAGCTCTGTAATAGTTCCTCAGCAAATTCAGAGCGATCCAGTTCAACACCTGCTTCACCCAAATCTAACAGCTCTCGATCCAGCCGCTTGCTAGTCTTCACGGGTAGGTGAAATATCGCCTGCATATAGTCCGGGTTGCCCCGCTTCGACACTTTGCCTCGCTTGTTTACCTTAGCCTTAGTCTCGACTTCTGCTGGTGCTGGAGACGGGGGCGGTTCTACTACTTCAGCTGGTGTCGCTCTTGGGTTTTCAACCGATGGCGAAGCCTCAACTGCATCAGCATTCTTGAGTTTCAGGATTTCGCTGAATCGAGAAGCTCTGCTAGTGGGTTGAGGAGTGCCAGTTCCGTCCAATCCCGCCATACCTTCTTTCCTCCTTTAACACCATAAACAGGCTGTCCGAGTGCCGCCGCATCTTTGTAGACTTTGAAGAGTCTAATCCCTCGCTCAAGTACAGGGAATCCGTTCTCTTTCAATGCATGAAATGCATCTACTCCATCCTTTTGAGGAGGTGGAGGGATCATAGTCAACAGAACACGGTAGAAAGCATTCTCAGGGAGGCATTGAGTCATCAGCGCCAAAGCATCCATCGAGAGTGAATCTGGTGTAGTCGGCAGGAGCAACAAATCGCATCCTTCTGCTAGCTCCTGCAATTCAGATTCAATCGGTCGCGCCGGAGTGTCGATGACTACGAAGTCAAATTTGTTCTGCCCCATCAACTTGGTGGCAGTATTCTCGCTGCACACCTTGAAGGGCAATTTTCCTGACCTAGCCCAGGTGCTAGCTGAGCGGTTTGGATCTGAGTCAATCAGCAGGGTTTGCCCATACTGGGAGAACAGGGATGCCAGACAGATTGAGCTGGTCGTCTTCCCGACTCCCCCTTTGTAGGACGAGAGGGTGATGATTTTCATAGTTCCCGCTAGCTGAATATTCGAATATTCTACTATTTAACTATTTAAATCTGCAAATAGTCAAATCTTCGCAGTCCCAAATCAGGACGAGCTGGTTGTCTGACCTGCTGACACAGGAGAGTGGGCAATGGTTTCATGCTTGCTCACCGAGATGAATATTCAGCTATTCAGCTATTGGAATAGCCTAACCTCAGAAATCTATCCTCGGTTTAACCGATGATGATGGCGCGGCGCTCTGAGTGGCACCCCTAACAATGGCATGATCTAGTTGCTCTCTGAGCATGAGCTTTGTCCCGCTCACACTGCTCAGACGACGATTGGTAGTGAGTCCGAGAGAGCCATTAGGGTTTCGCACAACTGTTGTTTCAATTTGGGGGCTGTGGCATCAAAACAAACTGGTCTTGTTTCCTAGCTAGCATAGTTGTTGTACATTTGACCATCTGTGCTCCATGCCCACCGAGAAACCAACCAGCCAAAAGCTTACCCTCAGCAGTCTCGCCACGGCTAGACCGAGCCAGACCCCTGAGTCGGAGCAAAAGCAGCCTGCGATCGCCAACACCAACACCGTAGCTCCAGATGCCCAACCACCTGTTTCACCAGCAGATGTTCCTAGCGCCTCTCGCTTTGGAGACAAGAAACCACAATCCTCTCAAAGCAAGGATTTGAAGACGCTTGAGAGTGTCACCAACGCAGCTGGTGAGGTTTTTAAGGCAGAAGACAGAATTCAAGTAGAGGCACCTTGGGGAGATAGTGCCGTTGCAGAAATCGTGACGCTCTATCAGGATTTGTCGGGCGGAGACTGGGCATCTTACCTTCCAATTGAACCATCACCTCCAACAAATTGGAGCTGGTTGGGTGGATGTACTCGGGCGAGTCTATTGGTCAAATCGACTTGAAGGCTTGTAGGCTTGTCGGGAAAAGTCAGAATCTGCTTGAGGAATCACCTTATAGTGCAGGCGCGTTCAACCCAAATGTTCTTTTTAAGGGTAGGATATTCGATTTACTACTGATCACCTTACCTGTCATGCCTTCAAAAACTGTTTTTGTTCGGGAATATAAAGTCAAAGCTCACAATCGAACCATTCATACCAGGGAATTCAACTTCATTTGCAAGGGATGCAACCAAGCCACGAATCGCGTATCCTTTGGTCATCGACCGCTCTTTTGCGAAGAATGTCGGCCCCCGAAACCTCAAACCAAGAGCGAGACTCAGAAGAAGAAGCTCCCCAGACCCGTATTGGTGCAGTCCGACAACACCCTCCAGGACAAGGGCAACCGTGCGGCTCGGGGGTGATTTGCCTCGAACAGTTGCCAATGATAGGATGTGTTGCTAATATTCTCTAGTCACGTTTAAACGCGCTCCACGCATGCTCACCGTCGAGTTCAAGTTAGATCTAAATCAATCCCAGCAAACCAAGGTGGATGACTGGCTCAACGTACAGCGCTGGGTGTGGAATCGTGGGTTGCATTTGCTGGAGGAATTCGAGAGTTTTACCTCTTGGGATAAGGTATCGAAGGCTTGGACTGCCTCGTGTCCGATTCCGTGGTCGTACTATAAGGATGATGATAATGGGCAGCTAGTCCCATTTACCCGGCTAGCTCAGACTAAGCCATATCGGATGAGTTGTCCAATCCCCCAGGCGTACCGTCAGCCTGAGTTGGAGTCGCCCAATCATTTTGGCCTTCTCTACTACTTTGCTCAGAAGAACCACGAGGATAAGCCGTGGTTTTGTGAAGTACCTAGCAAGGTTGTAGCGGGTACACTCAAATCTTTGGCTGATGCCTGGTCGGAGTACAAGGCAGGTAAGCGTAAACGGCCTCGGTTTAAGCGCTACAAAGATAAACTCAAGACACTCATTAACAATAATTCCAAATCAGTCAAGATTTCGGGCAAACAAATCACCCTGCCCAAACTTGGTAAGGTGACAGTCAAAACCCTGGACAAGCGGTGGGATGCAACAGTTCCTATTGCCACGCTAAAAATTGTTAAGGAGCCATCGGGCTATTATCTCCAACTGACAGGTGAGCTGCCTAAAAAGAGATTCAAGCCTTCCAAGAAAGCAGTGGGATTAGCTCTTGGCTATCGGGACTTATTTACGACCGATGGCGGCAAGGTAGTGGAACCCCCAGCGTACTACCAGAAGATGGAGAGACGGCTACAGCGACTTCAGCGAAAGCTGAGCCGCCAACAGAACCTCTCTCCTATCACGACGTATAATGCTGAGTTGGGGGAGCATTTCTTGAGCTGTCCCATTAATCCCCACAAGGGTGCAAACCAAGCCAAAACTCAGCAGAAGATCTCACGGCAGCATGAGAAAATCCGCCGCGCTAGGAAAGCTTTTAACCATAAGATTTCAACCAAAGTGGTACGTGAGTACGGCGCGATCGCCACAACAAAATCTTCTGTGCGGAGAATCACCCGTAGACCAAAGCCGATTGTAAATAAAGAAGGCACCGGGTACGACCAGAATGGGGCTGTGATCAAGTCGCAATTTAATAAAATGGTGCTGGCATCGGGACTAAGCCAGTTCACAACTCTAGTCGAGCAAAAAGCTGCCGTGAATGGGCGAGAATATATCGAAATCGCCCCGAAAGATTTACCAGATGAACCCAGGCAACGCGCCGAACACTACAGCAAGCGATTGCAGTTGCCCCGTGCTCTTCATCTGTCAGCATTCCCTCCGGGAATCTACCGCCCTTGGGGGTGGGAAGTTGCGCCTGCGGAGTCCCTTGTGACGTTGAAGCAGGAAGTCTCGAAAGAGACACCTCTTGGCGATGCCAAGACAACCTCAAACTCTAGCTCAGAACCCACTAATCCGCACGGATTAGTGGGTGTTCCACAACCAACCTTTACTGTAGATACCTCAAACCACCAACAGTCGGGGCTTTCGGCTGTTGGTGGAGGCGAATTGACCCGCGCCACTGCTCAAAACCGCTTAGTGACTGAATCTGAACCTGCAACCTCCTCTAATTCAGAACCAGCCAAACAGCATCAAACATCTCAAAGGCGCAGAACCGCGCCATCGACCTCTGAAAACAAATCAGGGAAAAGGAAACGGCGACGTGCGGTGGAAAATGATTCCGCGCTAGTTGTGGAGGTTGCAAGACAACAGCACCCAGACTAGAAATATCAGTCTGAATGTGGAAAATGATTCCGCGCTAGTTGTGGAGGTTGCAAGCTGGAAAGGCTTTTGATCTGTCTAAAAAATCTTCGTGGAAAATGATTCCGCGCTAGTTGTGGAGGTTGCAAGACGAATGCAGCGGCCCAGCCGCCCGTGAAACAATTTGTGGAAAATGATTCGGCGCTAGTTGTGGAGGTTGCAAGTGCGAGGGGCAATTCCGCAACCTGAACTATGTGCGCGTGGAAAATGATTCCGCGCTAGTTGTGGAGGTTGCAAGTACCCAGAAAGCACAGGCACTGGTGGAAACTTGAAAATGTGGAAAATGATTCCGCGCTAGTTGTGGAGGTTGCAAGCGAAGGGTAAGAAGATCGGGTAAGCTCTGGAAAGAGTGGAAAATGATTCGGCGCTAGTTGTGGAGGTTGCAAGTCTTCTCATGTCTCAACAGTGCCTTTAAAAATTGGGTAGAAAATGATTCCGCGCTAGTTGTGGAGGTTGCAAGGGGCAACTGGCTATAGATTAATGCCTTTGAGGTGAGTGGAAAATGATTCCGCGCTAGTTGTGGAGGTTGCAAGTTTTTTATCAAAACCTAGCAGAAAAGCATATGACTGTGGAAAATGATTCCGCGCTAGTTGTGGAGGTTGCAAGTGAATTCTTTGCCACAACAGCACCAGGAAATTTCCTTAATGTGGAAAATGATTCCGCGCTAGTTGTGGAGGTTGCAAGCTTCGGCGTTATCTCCTAGCGATAATCCCTAGTCCGTGGAAAATGATTCCGCGCTAGTTGTGGAGGTTGCAAGTTCCGAGCATTATACGAAAGCAGAAGTTGCTTTAAGGTGGAAAATGATTCCGCGCTAGTTGTGGAGGTTGCAAGTATTGTCAGACCGAACAGCCAGCTACTTATGTAGAGTGGAAACTGATTCCGCGCTAGTTGTAGAGGTTGCAAGGCTTGCTTCTAAAAAAGTCTAAAAAAGTGGTAACAACTGCAGCATAATTGAGCCAATTGCACCCAACAGATCTACTGAATTTGATTTGCTTTCAGAGGCTTGTATCTCCGTTTGCAGCTCACTAGCATTCCTTTGGGAACCCCTAAGATTAGTCACACTACTCAGGGTTACTACAAATGGGCTGGCTTGACTAGAGTTTGTTGATAGAGCCGGGGCTAGTAAAAGGGTAATTAGTAGTCGGATGCTCGCAACTCTGATTGGGGTTATGGTTGGTGTTTTCATATCATTAAAATTCATTTAATAGTGCAGTGCGGAAGGCAGCATTGGGACTTGGATCTAAGCAGTTAGCGTGGTGATTACCCAAATTAAAAAACCAGCAGATTCCCTTGCTTGAAGACATCCGGGAAAGCAAGGCCACCACTACCACACACAGCAGCTTGTTCCTCATCCGTGAGGGGTTCGTTTTTCAAGCCAACGGGAAGAGCCCTGCTTGGTTGCTTTTTGATTGTTTTTCCATCGTTTTTGATTTCGATTTCTTCCATTTCCATTTCCATTTCCATTCCTTCAGTACCGACCCAGTATTGCATAAAATTATTACACAAACAGGTGTTTTAACAACTCTATGCTATCTTTCAAGGGAGCACATTTAAGTATAATGAGCCATGACTTCCTGGCAATTGTTGCTGTGAGAAAGAATCGAAGATTCTGAGTAATATTCGTCAAGTCTATCGCCAGCTTGGGGAGACGCATAATGCAGCGAATAGTCATTTGCCAGGGGTTTAGGCAGCGTTAGCTAGGTAACATGAAGTTTTATGACTTATCAGTAAATTTTGGGGCTAGACTTGATAAATAAATGGAAGTTTAAAGCTAAAACTCCAGCCAGAAAAATCATGAATCCAGAACAGATTTCCCCAACAGCGAAAGCAAAAAAACCCCAGCATTTCGAGCATTTCCAGGAAGGAGAAGACTTGGGCTGGGAGGAACTAAGTGATGCTCAATTAGCCGCCGTAGTCGGTGGTAGTATCACCGGCGGCAGCAGCAGTAGCACCTCCACGACGACGACCACTACTAAAACCACTACTAGATAGGACGCGATTAACTTTCCCTTGAGACTTTCAGGGAGTTAAGAAGTTTAAATGGTCGCCAGTTTGTGTTTTCAAATCTTCTAAAGTGCCTTGGAGTTTCAACCTACCTTGCTCTAGTAATACAATCCAATCAGCACGATTAATCACTTTGGGACGGTGGCTAATCAGAATCGTAGTCTTGCCTTGGCGATGGGACAAGAGCCCATCTAGAACTCTAGCTTCACTGACTGGATCTAAATTAGCCGTTGATTCATCTAAAATCAGAACAGGCGGAGCAGTGACAATTGCTCTAGCGATCGCCAGTCGTTGCCGTTGTCCCCCGGAAAGACCTGCACCAAACTCACCCAAGACGGCTTGATATTTGTCAGGTAGTTTACTGATAAAGTCGTCAGCCCCGGCAATCTGACAGGCGAGGACAATCTGCTCAAATCTGACATGGGGAGAACCTAAGCGAAAGTTTTCAATAATAGAGCGACTCCAAAAGTGAGGTTCTTGGGGAATGAGGATAACCTGTTGGCGCAGGCAATCAGGGGCGAGGTCTTGCAAGTTATAGATGCCAACGCGGATATTGCCTGATTGCAAGGGATACAATCCCGCCATCAATTTCGCCAAAGTACTCTTGCCACAGCCAGATTCCCCAATCAAAGCAACTACTTGACTGCCAAGAATCGTGAGTGAAAAGTCTTCTAATAAGTTAACTTGCCCCGGATAGTTAAAATTGAGGGTAGTGCAAATAATTTCAGCATCTTCGGTAATTTTAGCAAAGGGCTTTTTAGCATCATTTGCTTCTATTTCGGGTTTGGCATCGGTGACTTCCGTGAGGCGCTCAGCAGCGGCTTTGATCCAGATTACTTCATTGGTGACACTAACCAAATCAGTTGCTAGCCGAGTTAAGTTTTGAGACAGTGTATATGAAGCAACTAGTTGGCCAATAGTGAGTTCTCTGGCAATTACTAAATAGCTGCCAAACCATAGTAAGCTAACACTACCAAGATTAGAGACAACATCCTGGCGGGGTGACAAAGAGGCTATAATGCAGACAGGATAAGCTCCATAGCCCTCTGACCCTTTTGATAATACTTCCACTTATTGCGAGTTAGTCTGATTAATTCCGCAACTGCGTCTGCGCATTGTTCGATGAAATTAACCCAAGTCTGTCCATACAAGCCAACATAAAAGCTACTGTGCCGTCTAACTGTCCGACCAAATTCTTTGACCCGACCCACATATTTCTGTAAACCCATCTGTTTAATCTTTTTGCCCTGAAATGTGGCAGTTGTATAGGCAACCATTACTAATAAAATTATGGCCCTCACCCGGAAGTCTGTAACTTTAGTTCTTTCTAAGTTATAGCCTCCTCTCTTGAAATCTCTAAACATCTCTTCAATGTCAAATCTTTTTTTTAAGGCTCAAATTGCCACCTCTAAACACTCTAGATTTGTCAAAATAAACCAACCTTCATCTGGTGCCCATCCTTGATATTTCTTCTGACATTTGGCTAAGGAGGTTCTGCGGGGGAAGCTTCCCCCGCAGAACCTCCGCGCTAGATTAAACCGTTCGAATCCTTTCTGCTTAGTCACTTTTACTCCTTCTAGATAGAGAGAAATACCAGGACTCAATCCTAAAGATTCTAACTGCACCCAAATTTCATCTGATAATTGAATGTATTCATTCTGTTTTAAACGTAAACACTCATTACAATCCCTTTTGAGCTAACCAGGATGCCAACAATACACAGAGCAAAATTCTCTATCCCCCAATACTACGGTTTTGTAATTCTTAAACAGATGCAAAACTTTGTGGCATAATGCAATTTCTTCTTCATAATTAGTACTCCCTTTTTTGGGCAGTAACTCGAAATAAATTGGAATCGCGCGCTTATCCCAAATCAAACTAATCATCAGTAAATTGAGCCAGATCCAATTCGTGCGATCAATTGCAAGATACAGTACTTGCGAGCAGGGATGCAGCAGTTTCTAACCACTTTTGAATAAAGGGAAACCCAAGTTTTTCGACCTTCAATATTGGTAGCGATAAAAATCTTTGCAGTCTATGTCGCCGACTTTCAAATTTTATCGGCAAGGGGAGCGCGGCAGCTAATGCTTCCAATTTCACCACTTTGATAGATTGCAACAGATCAATCAAGATACTTAGCAGCAAATATTGGCACGGTTCAAGTTGACTTTTGAGGTAGATTTGGTAAAATTCAGGCATGTTATCATTAAGTATGTCTTGTTGACAAAGCTAGATCTTTCCTTCTTTTACCACCTCACCTGAAACTATTACCCTGCAATCACTTCAGACCTCCTTGTAACCCCTTCAGTCAGTACATACTATGCTGATTTGCAATGAGCCTGGCTGAGACTCGCTACTGGCAAGGGTTGCAAGCGATATTATCTGTGATTTTGACGGTGAAGACTCTAGAAGCCTTGATTAACAAGGATTATAACCTTGGCAAACTAATATTTTGCATAATAGGTACTGAAGAGCCACATTCAATACTTCTGGGTTGTCACCCCGTCAGCGTGATATGAGTTACCGAATTGATCTGATTCTGATAAGGATTTTCTGAGCATAGGACCTGCAATTAGGCTTGTCACTACTGACATGATTATTATGCTTGTGTATATAGACTGCGGAATAATGTTCAATTTAATACCGAGGGAAGCAATAATAATCTCCTGAGATCCCCGCGCATTCATTGCCCAACCGATGGCAAGACTTTCTGAATGTCCAAGATTTAAAAGTCTTCCACCAACATAAGCTCCAAGGACTTTACCAACACAAGCAATGACTATAATGATAACAGTCATCTTGATCAGATTTGAGGAAGCTAGAGAAGAAAAGTTTACTTTTAGACCTGCTACCCCAAAAAAGATTGGAGAGAAAAATGATGATATCATCTTATTAAGAGTAACTTTAACTTCCTGTTTAATTTCTAGAGGTTGCACAAGAGCTGCAAGAAAAGCACCTAAAATAGGTTCTATATTTAAGAAGAGTGCAAAATTTGCTGCCATCATACAGATTATTATGCAAGTCGCAAATTTTTCTGAGGATAATCGATAAATAAAATTTTTAATTTTGGTAGCAAAATATAGAATACTTATAATAAATATCAAAATAGTAACTAAACTTTTAAATAAAGTAAACAAGTTCAAAGTTTTATTTGTTGCCAGGTTAGTTATCAAGGACAAAAGAATCCAACCAATAACATCATCGCCCATAGCCGCTGGTAGAGCAAACTGTGCAATTTTACTTTGGATCATACCCAAATCGATAAAAGTTTTTGCCATGACTGAAAGAGCAGATATACTCATGGATGTTGCTATAAACAGGCTAAATAAAAGTTGTCCATGGGGCGGATGAGGCACTATGAAAGGAGATGTGATAAATCCTAGGAAAAAAGGTAAAATTATTCCACATATGGAAATGACAATAATTTTATAACTATGAATTGTCTTGAGATTAATTTCTAATCCAGCAATCATTAATAGTAGAAGGCTACCAATTTGAGCAAGTCCAGACAGACCGCCATCGGCACTTGAAGGAAAAAGCCATGTTTGTTGATCCGGAAAAAATAATCCCAAAAAAGAAGGACCAAACAAAATGCCAGTCAATAGTTCAGCGACAACAGCAGGGATATTCCTTTGTTTTAAGATCTTGCCCAGTACGCGACTACAAGCAATTAAAGCAAATACCTGATAAAGCAAATTTGCATGAGTTGAATTCATGGGTCTCCTAGAGTAAGGATTCAGGTAGTTGAAACCCTTGCCTGGACAGCCTTTCAGAGCCGGCCTTCCAGACTAAATGATTAAGCAACGAGAAATGGCCATTCCACCGATTATTATTGAAAATCAGAAAAAGCTATATTTTCCTTCAAACCTTTACTGGAGACGCTTTTCAGTCATTTACCCATGACCTGAATCCTTACCTCCTAGATATAAGCGTAAAAACTTTAGCTTTTTAGGGCTGTTTCATTAGCTAAAACCTTTACAGCTTGCAAGATGAGAGAGATGAGGAGGAAGATCAAGATTGTTGGTTGGGATCAAACATCAAACAACAACTAACCATCTAAACAAGGCAGACTCTTGAACCATTACCTCATACGGGAGAATTGGCACCAAGGCTCGTGCAATATCAACGTGCGATCGCTTTCTTAGTCGAAGCTGATAACGATACGACGTTGGACAAATTGTGTTCTCATCTGTACGAACGCTGTTGTGTGCCCTCTACTCCCAAGTAGTTTGTGCGTTAGGCTGCAACAGATGAACTTGACTCGAAAAAAAAGAGGTAGCAGCTACACATTATCTAGAAAAAATGATTCAGACTGACAGACAATACTGCACAGGTTTTGCGAAAAAATCAAACTAACGTAGGTTGGGTTGAGGTACGAAACCCAACATTTATCGACATTGGTTGGGTTTCGCTACAATTTTCACGAGCCCTTGCAGTATTTCCCTAGGTGATGAAGTCGAGGTCTGGGTGTTGAGCCATAATCTCAGAGAGTTCTTGGCTTAACGAGACTTCCTGGTGGAAAACCTCTTTGAGGAAGCGATAGTATGCTGCGTACACGCGGGTCGAACCGTCATCGTTATTGACGATAAAGAACGGTGCTGCCTCTACTTTGTGCTGTAGCGCCGTGGCAAATCCAAGGCTAGATGGCTCGCGTTCATCAGCAGCAATGATCGCGTCTATCTGCTCTAACAATCCCAATTGCTCAAGATGTTCAAGTATATTCGCAGACTTGCGGCACGGATTCCCGTCTAGCTTAATTTTCTTGACTAGCGTGATACTCATCTGTATTACCTGTTGTATTGTAAAATGTTCTGGGCAACATTGATTTCGTGGAAGCCGCACTCCTTGTCCATCGCTTCCTCCCACCACCAGCGCCCTTCTCGCTCGTGCTGTTGTGGCAAAACGGGTCTGGTGCAGGGTTCGCAGCCAATGCTAATGAACCCCCTAGAGTGTAACTGGTTATACGGCACTTCATAGGCTCGGATGTATTGCCACACCTGGGCAGAACTCCAGTAAGCCAGTGGGTTGAACTTGATCAGAGTGCGATCTCTATTTGAGAAAGCTGTATCTACCTGAATCACAGGGACATTGGCGCGGGTGGCAGGATTTTGGTCTTGACGCTGACCTGTGATCCAAGCATCGAGAGTCCCAAGTTTGCTGCGCAGTGGACGCACCTTACGGATTCCACAGCACTCTTTATGACTATCGTGATAGAAACTAAAAAGTCCCTTTTCTCTGACAAGTGCCTCAACCTCTGCAGCTTGGGGAAAAATCACTTCCAGCTTGATACCATAGTGTCCTCTAACTCTATCTAGAAACTGGTAGGTTTCAGGGTGCAGACGACCTGTGTCTATAGAGAAAACCTGAAAATCCTTCTTGACCCTGGATGCCATGTCAATCAGGACAACATCCTCTGCACCACTAAAAGATATGGCAATGTTGTCAAACTGCTCCAAAGCAAATTTCAGGAGCTCCTCTGGGCTTTTTGCTGCGTACTCTAACTCCAGGTTAGCAACATCGAGTTCATTTCTGAAAGAAACCTTAAGTTCGGTCATGAAAATCTCCTTGTTAATTGACAATTTACAGGACTGTTCAACTTTTCAAATGCAGTTTACTTAGATAGCGGTTTGGGTTCGATAGTTAGTGACAAATTCACTGATGGCATCAAAACCAGCACGCTCACAAAAATCTCCGAAACTTTCTAATGGCTGGCGTGACTGTTTGAAATACACAAAAATAGGCTCTAGCTGCGTTTCTAAGTCATTAATGTGCAGCTTTTCCATGTAAGGTTGCGCTAGTCTAGTTTGATTTGGCGAACCACCCAGCAAAACTTGGTAAGATTCTGGGGCGCTACCGACAAAACCCAATTCTGCCATGTAGGGTCTAGCACAACCGTTGGGACAACCAGTCATCCTGATCACAAAATGCTCGTTCTCCAAACCGATTTTGTTCAACAGGACTTGAATACGTTGGATGAGGCTAGGAATGACTCTTTCTGACTCAGTAATTGCCAAACTACAAGTGGGCATTGCTGGGCAAGCCATTGCATACCTGACCAAGGGGTTAATGGCATTAGGGTCAGCTTGGACGCCGCCAGATGCGAGAATTTCTGCAATTACTTGCTTTTTGTTGGGTTCAATGTCATAGAGAATTAAGTTTTGGTTTGCTGTCAGCCGCATGGGTAAGTTAAACTGCTGCACAATTTCTCGCAATGCGGTTTTGAGTTGGAAATTTCCTTCATCCTTAATTCGACCATTGTCGATAGAAATGCCCAAAAATAGCTTGCCATCGCCTTGAGAATGCCAACCAAGGAAGTCTTGATATTTAAACTCTGGCAGTGGTTTTATGGTATGGACTGGTTTGCCAAAGTATTCCTCCACCATTGCTCGGAACCTATCAACGCCCCAATCGTGGATTAAGTACTTTAAGCGAGCGTGACGGCGCTCAGTGCGATCGCCATAATCCCGTTGAGTGGCTACAATCGCCTTCACCAGATCGTAAACGTCCTCTTTCGCCACATAGCAAATTGGATCAGCTACCCTGGCGAAGGTTTCTTCTTTGTTCTGTGTCCGCCCTAAACCGCCACCAGCAAAAACGTTAAATCCCTCTAGTTCTCCCTGGTAATTGGTAAGCACTACTAAGGTGAGGTCTTGAGTATACAAATCAATCGAATTATCCCCCGGAACCGTAACAGAACACTTGAACTTACGTGGCATGTAGTGTGTACCATAGATCGGCTCCTCACTGTTATGGATAATCGTTCCAGTGCCATTATGCTGCCGTGCTGATTTTACCTCTGGGTTTTCTTCTGCACTAATTACCTTTTCCCCATCTAGCCAAATTTCGTAATAAGCTCCTGTTTGCGGTGTCAGCAAGTCTGCAATATTGTTGGCGTATTCCCAGGCATACTGATATTCAGGCTTGTTTTTGAAGGGAGCCGGAGGTGCCATAACATTGCGGTTGAGGTCGCCGCAAGCTCCTAAGGTGGAACCCATGTTTTTAATGATGGCGGCAATTGTTGCCTTGAGATTCTTCTTTAAAATCCCATGCATCTGAAAGCCTTGTCTAGTTGTTGCTCTCAATGTCTGGTTGCCATATTCATCAGCGAGCTTGTCTAAAGTGAGATATAGCTGCGGTGGTACAAACCCACCCGGATTTCTGGTCCGCAGCATGAACTGATAATCTTTCTCCTGTCCCTTCACTCGATTGTCTCGGTTGTCTTGCTGATACGAGCCATGGAACTTCAGAATTTGCACCGCATCTTCGCTAAAGTGAGTTGTATCCTGAAGTAACTCACTTGCCACAGGTTCCCGCAAAAAATTGCTGCGTTCCTTTATCCTTTCTACTTTGGAATGCTGGTGGCGTTTTGCATTGCCGGGAGGGGCAGATTGATCAAGTTGCTTGAAGTTTGTCATGGAAATCTCTTTCTAGGTTGACAATTTGTGAGGTGTGTTCTTGCTTTCCAAATAAGCGCTTGAACACAATATTGTTGTTAATACCAGTGAGAGGCTGCAGATGAGTTAACGAGGGCGAAGACAAGTGAGAGCTACTTCAAGAGCGCAAAGCCACTAGTGCAGTTCGGCAGAAGTAACGCACCAGATTAGACAGACTCTGGGTAGCCTTCAAACTTCCACAAAAATGGTTTAGCCATCGTGCGGTTGTAGTAGGCAATAAAGTCTAAAAGCTTCTGC
>JAABUX010004974.1_pt1 | contig 16553 bp, 17 predicted proteins | sample 5561851 | NCBI WGS metagenome assembly JAABUX01 (sample SAMN10711883, study PRJNA513361) | rock metagenome | isolation source: Antarctica rocks | place: Antarctica: Victoria Land, Richard Nunatak red sandstone | collected 2016-01-03 | reverse complement strand
ACTACTCGTCATGGCGTATCGCTCCTTCGGGAGGTTCAGGCAGGCTTCCACCCACCTCGATACGCCGCCTTTCTCAATTCGCCATCACCCAGATTCGGCCATAGCTCCGCCGATCGTCATGGTGGCAATGCCGAACGCCGCGTTCACGTTCGCACTCTGCCCCATGGTGAAGAAGTGGTGCAGCCAGACGGTGAAGGAGAGGATCGCGATCGCCGCCGTGGCGATGACGAGCGAGATGTAACCGTAGAGCTCCTTGGACGAGAAGGCGGAGATCACTTCGGAATACACGCCGAAGGCCGGCAGGATCAGGATGTAGACCTCGGGGTGACCGAACAACCAGAACAGGTTGACGTAGTTCATCATGTTGCCGCCGAGATCATCGGTGAAGAAGTGCATCCCGAGATAGCGGTCGGCAGCGAGCAGCAGCGTCGCCAAGGTGAGCGGCGGCATGGCGAAGATCATCAGGATGGAGGTGCAGAGCGACGTCCAGCAGAACAACGGCATGCGCATCCAGGTCATCCCCGGGGCGCGGAGCTTGTAGATCGTGCAGGCGACGTTGATGCCGACCGTCGTGCTGCCGATCGACGACAGGCTTACCGCCCAGATCCAGTAATCCGGCCCCGGTCCGCCGCTGAACGACAGCTCGGTGTAGGGCGGGTATCCGCTCCAGCCGCCGGTGGAGAATTCGCCCACGACCAGGGATGCCATCATCAGCCCGGCGCCGCCCGCGGTCAGCCAGAGACCCACGGAATTCAGATAAGGGAAAGCCATGTCGCGGGAACCGATCTGCAGCGGCACCACGTAATTGATCAGCCCGGTCAGGAACGGCATCGCCATGAAAAATATCATGACGCTGCCGTGGGTGGTGAAGAGCTGCGCGAAGTGGTTCGGCTCCACGAGGCCGGGGGCATTGATCGCGGTCGCCTGCTGCGTCCGGATCAGCACCGCCTCGATCAAGGCCCGGGTCAGCATCACCCCGGCGAGCACGATGTACATGATGCCGATCTTCTTGTGGTCCAGGCTGGTGAACCACTCGGTCCAGAGGTAACGCCACGCCTTTAGGTAAGTGATCAGCGCGATCATCGCGACGGCGCCGATCACAACCATGGCGCCCGCTCCGGCGCCGATGATCTCGCTCGTGCTCGGGTCGCGCCAGGCGCGCACGAAGGGCAGCGCCCCCCAGCTTAGATTGCCGAGCAGGAAGTGCCAGAAACCGGTCTCAACCATGCGGGCTGGTCTCCATCGGCAGGGGGAGCGGCGGCAGGCTCCGCAGGTCGATCGCGTGGCCGCTTGGCTGCGTCAGGCCGACGATCTTGTCGAACAGGCCGGGGTCGACCGCGCCGAAGGTGAGTGGGTGCGGCAGGGTGGAGCGGCGGGACAGGGTCTCATACTCGGCCGAATCAAGCCGGTTGGGCTGCGCCTTGGCTTCCGCCAGCCAGTGAGCAAAGCCGTCCGCGTCGAGCGCCGCGACATCGAATTTCTGGTTCTGGAAACCCATGCCGTTGAACTGCACGTTCTCGCCGAGGAACGAGCCGGGTGCGTTCGCCTCGAAGTTCAACTGGGTGCGCATACCTGCCATGGCGTAGATCTGCCCGGCCAGGCGTGGCATCAGCATCGACTGCATCACAGTGGCGCTGGTCAGGCTGAGATGCACCGGCTGGCCGGCGGGGATCACCAGGTGGTTGACCGTTGCCACGTCCTGCGCCGGATAGATGAACAGCCATTTCCAATCGAGCGCCACGGCCTGGATCTCGATTGGCTGGCCCGGTAGTGGCTTGTAGGGATCGAGCCCGTGGGTGGTGCGCCAAAGGGGCAGCGCCAGCCCGATCACGATGAGCGCCGGCGGAATCCAGATCAGCCCCTCAAGCGGCCAGCTGAATCCCCATTGCGGCCGGTAGGCGCTCTGCGTGTTGGACAAGCGGTAATGCCAGGCGATCAAGGGCGTCAGCAGGAGCACCGGGCCAATGACGAAGAGCATCACCAGGCAGACGAGTAGAAATTCGTGCCGAGTGGCAGAGGCGACCGGCCCGGCGGGCGAAAGGAAGCCTCGGTTCACCACGTCACATCGGGCGAGGAGGAGGCATAGCGTCGGAGCAATCGTGCGCAGCGTGCGACCGTGAGGGAACCGGCTTGTCACTCTGGCAATCGAAAGTCGTGCTCTCGGGAAATCAAGGCCGGCTTCGTCGCGGAGGGCCGGGTGGCGTGGGCCTTGCGCCGGAGGGAGCATTCACAGTCCTTTGCGGTGCGGTCACGACGGAAACAGACCAAGCGGAGTTCTGAGTTCGCTCTAGGCCGATCATCGCTCTCAGGCTACGGGCAGATCGAACTATTACAGAAAATTGCGAGCTCCAGACGGGAGAAGCCAAGCGACAATGGTGGGTTGGTGCGCTCGTGTTGCACGCAGTTAATGAAACTAGATTAGCCGATCGCGCGCTTCGTCGATAGGTGCCGACGATCGAGCTTAGACGTTACCCCTGGCACGACCGGACTTGCTGAGATCAGCTGCGTCCGGCGAACCGGATCCAACCTGGCGGCGTGAAGGAGAGACATACCATGAAGATTGCCGTGATCACCGGCGCCGGAGCCGGCGTCGGTCGGGCGACCGTCGAAGAGTTCGCTCGGCAAGGTTACGACGTGGCGCTGCTGTCTCGCGATCATGATCGGCTCGAGCGGGCGGCTGCTGACGTGCGCCGCCATGGCGTCCGCGCCTTGCCGATCCCCACCGACGTCGCCGATGCCGAGGCCGTTGAGGCCGCCGCGACGAGGATCGAGGACGAGCTCGGCCCGATCGACGTCTGGGTCAACGTCGCGATGGCGACCGTCTTCGCGCCGGTCAGCAAGCTCACCGCCCAGGAAGTCGAGCGGGGCACGCGCGTGACGTATCTGGGCCAGGTCCACGGGATGATGTCCGCGCTCAAGCGGATGCGCACCCGCAACCGCGGCACGATCGTCAATGTCGGCTCGGCGCTCGCCTATCGCTCGGTTCCGTTGCAGTCGATCTACTGCGGTGCCAAGGCCGCCATTCGCGGATTCACCGACTCTCTGCGATCGGAGATCATCCACGACAAGCTCGACGTCCACCTCACCATTGTCGACCTGCCGGCCGTCAACACGCCGCAGTTCGACTGGGCAATGAACAAGATGGGCGTGAAGGCCCAGCCGGTCGCGCCGATCTATGAGCCCGAAGTCCCCGCCCGCGCCATCTTCTTCGCCGCGACTCATCGCCGCCGCGAGGTGTGGGTTGGTTTCCCTACGGTCAAGGCGATCCTCGCCAACCGGATCGCGCCGGGGCTGCTCGACCGGTATTTGGCCAAGGCTGGCTACAGCGGCCAACTCACCGACGAAAAATTGGCGGACAACCCGCCGGCCAACCTCTTCGAGCCCGTAGCGGGCAACTATGGTGCGCACGGCCGTTTCGATTCCCGTTCCAAGACCAGAAGCTGGGAGATGTTCACCGATCGACACCGCAGCGCGTTCTGGACCGCTGCCGCCGTCGTCTTCGTCGTCGGCGTGCATCAACTTGCCAAACGGCTGGATATCTGAAGCGTGTGCTCGTTCCCGGCCGGTTGTGGGAAGAGTTGCACATGGACCTGATCGTCCCGCAGCAACCTAGCTCGGCTCTCCTGCAACCATGAGCAACCCGATCGAGGACTATGCGATTATCGGCGATGGCGAGACCGCGGCATTGGTCAGCCGCGCTGGCTCGGTCGACTGGCTCTGTTGGCCCACGTGCTCAGCCATTGTCCGTCATCGCAGGGCGCCCCGGGGCTGGTCGACGCGGAGGCGGCCTTGGTGGCGACGCAGACCTATTGGCGCGACTGGATCGGTTGGTTTGACGACGGCAAGACGAAGTGGGCGGCCGCGGTGAGGCGGTCGCTGATCACGCTCAAGGCCCTGATCTACCGGCCGAGCGGCGGGCTGGTTGCGGCCCCCACCACGTCGCTTCCCGAGGCGCCGGGGGCGCCATGAACTGGGATTACCGCTACTGCTGGCTGCGCGACGCCACTTTCACTGTGGGCGCGCTGCTCAATGCCGGGTTTCACCAGGAGGCTCGCGAATGGCGGGACTGGCTGCTTCGCGCCATCGCCGGGTCGCCTGAACGCATGCGGATCATGTATCGGATCGACGGGTCGCGGAACCTGTCGGAATGGATTGTCGATACGCTGCCGGGCTACCGCTACGCGAGCCCGGTGCGGGTTGGCAACGCCGCCTCCATCCAGCATCAGATCGATGTAAATTGATCGCGGAATCGAACACAAATCGCTTAGGCAACTGAGTCAACCAAATGCAACCCTATGCCGGTTTGTCGTTAAATGAATCAGTTATGAACTGCAATGTTGTCTCAGTGTCGCAACTTTTGATCGTTGGGGCCGCCTCAGCTACGAATGCAAGCAATGAAAGTCGAGGCCTGTCACCGCTTGTTCCAAGACCGGTGGCAGAGATCGTCCCCCTCTGCTGCCATTCACGCGCTGCCGCCACTAAATCGGGCAGCTCCGCCCCCCTTCTAATGAAGAGCTGGAGCAGCCGTGACGGTGCTCAGGCGGCTTCGATGAGGCGGTCCAGGGTGATTGGGAAGCTGCGTACGCGTACGCCCGTCGCGTGCCAAACGGCGTTGGCGATGGCGCCGGCAGTGCCGGTGATGCCAATCTCGCCGACGCCTTTGATGCCGAGGACGTTCACATGGGCATCCCGTTCCTCGACGATGATCGCCTCGATGCTCGGCACGTCGGCATTCACCGGAATGTGGTATTCGCCGAGGTTCGGGTTCATCGGGCGGCCGGTGCGCTTGTCCATGATCGCGTGCTCGTGAAGCGCGAAGGATACGCCCCAGATCATGCCGCCATAGTATTGGCTGCGCACCAGGCGCGGGTTGACGATCGTGCCGGCGGCGAAGGCGCCTACCAGCCGGGTCACGCGGGTCTGGCCGAGATCGGGGTCCACCTTGACCTCGGCGAACACCGCGCCGTGCGCGTGCATGGAGTAGGCGTCGTTGACCGCCGGGTCCGCAGCGCCGGTGCCGTGGCCATCAATTTCGCGCAGGCCGGCGCGGGTAAGGATGTCGGCGTAGCTTTCGCTGCGGCTCTCGTCGTCGCGGCGGGTGAGGCGGCCGCCTCGCGCGATCAGACCCGCATTGCCGGCGCCGAACAGCGGCGAGCGCTGGTCACCGGTGGCGAGGTCGGCAAGCTTGCCGATGACATCGCCGCCGGCGCCGTGGATCGCCACACCAACGGTCGCCGTATGGGCGGAGCCGCCGGCTATACCGGCATCGGGCAGGTCCGAAGTGCCGGAGCGGAACTCGATCTGGTCGAGGTCTAAGCCCAGGGCATCGGCGGCGATCTGGGCGAAGGCGGTCCAGGCGCCCTGGCCCATGTCGTGGGCGCCGGTCTCCACCACGCCGCGGCCGTCCTGTCGCAGCACGGCTCGCGCGTTGCCGGCGAACATGAGGGCGGGGAACACCGCCGTGCCCATGCCCCAGCCGACCAGCATGCCGTCCCCGTCCCGCATCTGCCGCGCCGCTTGCGGCCGGGTGGACCAGCCAAAACGGGCAGCGCCCTCGTCGTAGCACTGGCGAAGCGCCTTGGAGGAGAACGGCTTGCCGCTAATCGGCTCGACCTCGGCGTAGTTCACCTGGCGGAATACCAGCGGGTCCATGCCGCAGGCCAGCGCCATCTCGTCGATTGCACTCTCCAGTGCGGCGCTACCGGGCGCCTCGCCGGGTGCGCGCATGAATAGCGGGGTGCCGGTATCGACGCGGACCGCTTCGTGCGTGGTAGCGATAGCGGGGCTGGCGTAGAGCGTGTGGGAGGAGTTAGCCGCCGGCTCGAAGAAGTCGTCGAACGCGCTGGTAGCAGTCTTGGCATGGTGACCAATGGCGGTCAGCTGGCCCTTGTCGTCGGTGCCCATGCGCAGGGTCTGCCGGGTGGGCGCGCGGTGTCCGACAGGGCCGAACATCTGCTCGCGCCGGAGCACCAGCTTCACCGGGCGGCCGACCAGACGAGCGGCCATAATGCCCAAGATCTGCGGGCCGGAGACCAAACCCTTGGAACCGAAGCCGCCGCCAAGGAAGGGGGTGCGAATGGCAATGTTCTCGGGTGGGATGCCGAACAGGCCACCGATCCGCTGCTGCGCCATTGCCATGCCCTGGCTCGGGGTGTCGACCGAGAGTGTGTCGCCCTCCCACGCGGCCACGATGGCGTGGGGTTCCATCGCGTTGTGGTATTGCGGCGGCGTTTCGTAAGTGGCTTCCATCCGGACGGATGCGGCGGCGAGCCCCGCGTCGAGGTCACCGGTACTCTCGGCGGCCGGGTTGCCGGCGCCAACGATTGAAGGAGCAAAGCTGCCTTCCGTGTCGAGGCCGAGGCGGACCGGTTCGGCTTCGTATTGAGGGGCGAGCAGGGCCGTGCCTTCGGTCGCGGCCTCTAGCGTCTCCGCGATCACGACGGCGATTGGCTGGTGTGCGTAGCGCACCGTGTCGGTTTGCAGCACCTCCATCTTGAACATGAAAGGGTTGAGCTTGGCGTCCGGGTCCATCGCGAGCTTCGGCGCGTTGGCGGAGGTCATCACCTCGATCACGCCGGGATGGGATTTGGCGGCGGCTACATCCAGGTGGGTGACGCGGCCGCGGGCGACGCTGCTGGTGGCCAGCGCCGCATAGACCATGCCGGCCGGGTGGTTGTCGGCGGCGAAGCGGGCGGCGCCTGTCGTCTTCAGCACGCCTTCGCGCCGGGTGAGCGGCTGGCCGATGCTGGAACCCATGCGGATGTGCGCGGGCGCCTGAGTGAGGGTGATCTCAGCCATGTGCTGTTGCTCCGGAAAAGGGCGAGGAAGGGAGGGCGGGCATGCGCTCGGGCGTGCCGGCGGCGGCCATGGTCAGGGTGCGCACGACGATGCGGCGGGCGAGCTCGATCTTGAAGGCGTTGTCGCCGGAGGGCTTGGCATCCGACAGCGCGGCTTCGGCGGCGCGGCGGAAGCTGGCGGCGTCAGGCGTGGTGCCAACCAGCATGGCTTCTGCCTCGCGAGCGCGCCATGGCTTCAGCGCCACGCCGCCGAGCGCAATTCGAGCCTCGGCGATGGTGCCGCCATCCACCCGCAGCGCCGCGGCGGCAGACGCGACGGCGAATGCGTAGGAGGTACGTTCGCGAACCTTTAGGTAGCGGGCAAGACCGGCGAACCCGGCGGCGTCCGGCGGCAGGCGAACTCCGGTGATCAGTTCGCCGGGCTGCAGTTCGGTCTCTTGCTCCGGCGTGGCGCCGGGGAGACGATGAAAGCTCTCGAGTGGGATGTCCCGTCGACCGGATGCGCCCTCGACCTCGACGACCGCGTCGAGTGCGACCAGGGGAACGCAGAAGTCCGAAGGGTTGGTGGCGATGCAGTGCTCGCTCCAGCCCAGTATGGCGTGCAAACGGGTTTCGCCGCCGACGGCATCGCACCCGGCGCCGGGTTCGCGTTTGTTGCAGGCGCTGGCAGTGTCGTAGAAATAGCCGCATCGGGTGCGCTGAAGCAGGTTACCGCCAACCGTCGCCGCGTTGCGCAGCTGGGCGGAGGCGCCGGAGAGCAACGCCTCGGCCACGGCCGGATAGTGCTTGGCGAAGGCCGGGTCATACACCAGGTCCGAGTTGCGGACGAGGGCACCTATGCGCACGCCGCCGTCCGGAAGGGTTTCGATGCGGTCGAGCCCGGGGAGCCGGCTGATGTCGACCACATAGCCGGGCCGCATGATGCTCACTTTCATCAGGTCCAGCAGGTTGGTGCCGGCGGCGAGGTAGGCGGCACCGGGCACGGCGCCGGCCTTGATGGCGTCGGCGACGCTGGCCGGGCGGACGTATTCGAAGCGGTTCATGCCGCGTCCCTCCGCTCGGCCGCGTCCATCGTTCTCTGAGCCTCCAGCACCGCTTCGGTGATGCCGATGTAGGCGCCGCAGCGGCACAGATTGCCGCTCATCGCCTCGCGCACCCGCTCCGGATCGGTGCCCGCATGGCCCTCGCTAATCAAGCCGATGGCGCTCATGATCTGGCCCGGCGTGCAGAATCCGCACTGAAAGCCGTCATGCGCGATGAAGGCGGCCTGCACCGGGTGCAGCTGGTCGCCGTTCGCGACGCCCTCGATGGTCAGAATGTTCGAGCTGTCGAGGCTTGCCGCCAGCGCGAGGCACGAGTTCACCCGGCGACCATCTACCAGGATCGTGCAGGCGCCGCACTGGCCGCGGTCACAGCCCTTCTTGGCCCCTGTCAGGTCGAGCCGCTCGCGCAGAAGGTCCAGCAACGTGATCCGGGGGTCGTCGAGCGTGATCGCCCGCTCCATGCCATTGATCGTCAGGGTGATTGACAGGCTCATGCGATACTCCGATCAGACCTGTTGTGTGAGCGGCAGATACGGAGGCACCCTCCGCTTTACAAGTGGAGCCGTCCTGGACAATCAGGTGACAGCCAAGCCGGCGCGAAGACCCCGAGCCGACAGCGTCCGCAATCGTGTGCGCGTGTTGGAGGCGGCCAAGGCGGTGTTTGCGGACGGCGGTCCGGATGGCAGCCTGGAAGCCGTGGCGCTGAAAGCGGGTGTCGGCATCGGGACCCTTTACCGGCATTTCCCGACCCGTCAGGCCCTGTTCGAGGCGGTGTATCGCCGCGAGGTCGAGCAATTGGTGGAACTGGCCGGGCAGCTTGGCACCGACCTGCCGCCACTGGAGGCGCTGCGGCGCTGGATGCATGCCAACGTCGAGTTCGTGGCGACAAAGAAGGGTATGTCCACGGCCCTCGCCGTAGCCATCCACGCCGGCTCCGACCTCACGATGTATTCGATGGACCGACTGGGCGGCGCACTCGACCCGCTGCTGCGCCGGGCGGCGGCGGCGGGGGTGATCCGCCCCGACATCGGCAAAGAGGACATCCTGCGGACGGTGGTCGGCCTCTGCTACACTCACGACAAGCCGGGCTGGACCGCCAACGTGCTCCGCTTGGTGGACGTGTTCTTGGACGGGATGCGGCGCGGCGGCTAATCTCGTCTGAGGTGTGGTCTCGCTGTCCGCTGTCGGCTGCTGATCGTTATCGCGTTTCCGGACGAAAGTAACTGCCCGGCGAGCGCCCTATCGGCGTTGAGCGTCGTCGCCGTTGGCGTCTCGAGGAGAAACTCCGGGTTGTGCCGATGCCGGCGTTCATGCCCGTACAGATCATCGCCGATCCGCCGCTCGCGCTAACGCCGTCGAGCCCGAGCAAAACAGCGAGCATGTTAAAGGATATCCGCCGGACGCGCACGGCCAGCGGCCTGGTCAATCGATAGGCGTCCGGGTAGGCGCGCATATCTCTGCGTCAGCGCGCCGGCCGACCAATCAGTTGCCAGCGGATCGCAGCCGGACAGTGCCGTCGGCCTGGACCGCGTAGATCTTGACAGTATGGCCTTGAGCCGGTCCTCCGAATTCGCTGCGTTCGATCAGCAGCGTATGGGCGGACGGGTTCCACTCGATCCGTCCGGACTCGATGGTAATCTGACCTGCCATTCCGCGGCCCGGAGCAGGGCCAGGAACCGCTTCTAGCGACGTGGGGCGAAATTGGCCGACGGCTTGCCCAGGGCATGATGTCAGGCGTGAATGTCCGTGATGGCTCGAGTGCAGCGCACCGTAGTGCACGATGGCAAACGTCAGCTTTTCCAAGCAATCATCTCCGGAGCGGGTCGGTCGAAAACGGCCATGCCCCTCGCAACGCGAGCAGCTGAATAAGTGTGACGCTGGGTGACAGGCCTTCATTGGTGACGAGCCGAGATGCCGGCCTATACCTCCCGCCCAGAGCTGCTGCAGAACATCGCGACCCGGCAAGGGGCCGTGCTTCGGTATCGGAACGGCGGACCGCGGTGGGCGCCTCAGCGTACGCGTCGGGCTTACCACGCAGCGTAAGGGAGCATCCGATGCGGTCAAGCTTCCAGACTACGAGGACGTCGCCGCTCCGGAGCACGGGCATCGCGCTGAGGATAAAATTCTGCTCGGCCGTGGACACACGCATGTAGCTGACCAGCCACTTATGCCGGCCAGTTCCTGACGCGCCGGCGGCTGCACGGAATGCTCTGACGACAGGCAGCGTCGTGCTTGAACGGCATCTCGCGAGCCCGATGGCCGTTGCAGGATCATTACGAGCCCAGAATCGACTTCCGTATCATGACGGTCGATGACGTATTCACGACATTCGCCGAAACCGATTCGTCTGGCGTAACCGGCTCGTTCCGAGCGCGAATGCCCTGTGGAACCAAAAAGGACCACGGATATGAGCATCATGCGCCGCGACCTCGCGGTCAGCGCAGCTGTCGCGCTCGCCGCCGGCCTGCCCGGCCGCGCCAGCCTTGCGCAAGACGGTAACGATGAGCACGACGATAATGCCGGTGAGGATCGCCTGGCCAGATTGCCGCGCGACGTCCTCTACATTCAAAGCAACAACCCCAATGTCGGCCAGAACAGCATCTCGGCCTACCGCCGCGCCCGCGACGGCTCGCTTACCCCACTGCGTGGATCGCCATATCTCACCGGAGGGCGCGGCTTCTTCATCCGCAACTCCGGCCCCGGCCCCTTCGATACCGATCAGGAGATCATCCTGGATCGGCGCCGCGGCATCATTTACGCCGTCAACTCCGGCTCGAGTTCCGTCGCTGCCATGCGCGTCCGAGACGACGGCTCGCTGGCGCCGGTCGCCTACTCGCCCTTTCCGATCCCCGGAACCAATCCCGTCTCCGTCGCCGTTCGCCGCAACACCGTCGTCGTGCTCAACGTCGACGCCGATCCGGCGCAGCATGTGCCCGGCCAGCACCCGGGCGCCATTGTCGCCGACATATACCCTCTCACCGGCGGACTGGCCGCACTGCCCGCCACCGCCGTGAACTTACCGGACGGCTCCCAGCCGACCCAGGTCACCACAACGAACACCGGACGCTTCATCTTTACATGCGAGTTCTTCGGCCGAACCATCCGATCCTTCGTGGAGGGGCCCGGCCGCACCTTGCGCGAACTCGACAAGCAAACGCCGCCGCAGCAGGCCGGCGCGACCGCGCCTCCCTTGCCGCTCGGCCTCTAGGCGCATGACCGCAAGCCGATCCTCTACGCCGGCTTTGCCAACACCGACCAACTCGGAGTCTACTCGTGGGACGGCTCCGGCCGCCTCACATTCCTGCGCACCGCGCCGAACTCGGGGCGGGCCATCTGCTGGCCTCGCACCGCGTTCGGTGGCGACCGCCTCTACACCGTCAACACGGGCGACAACTCAATTTCGGTCTACGACACCACTCAGCCCGATCAGCCGAAAGAAATCCAGAGACTAGAGCACTTTCCGAGCCACTTGGCTCGGAAGTAGTGCTCTACTTCATTGTTTTAGCGAGCATTACTTCCGCTCGGGTGGTTCCACCCGATCGGAAAATGCTCTAGCCATCGGCGGCCTCGGCGCCCTCGTCCAGTTTGACGTCACACCCGACGCGCGCTTTCTCTACATCATCGAGCAGGTCAACAACCCCGGCGCCGTTGCCCAGGGCAACCGGATCAGGGTCGTTGCCATCGGTCAACATAATGGTAAAATATCGGAAGTGCCCGGCGCAATGCTGCGCATCGATGTGCCAAACGACACCATCCCTCAGGGCGTCATCGTCCTCTGAACCTGCACCCGGGCGCGGTACTCCCGCGCCCGTCCGAAGGAGTCGTGGTTGCCGGGGATCGCCATGATCGGGGCCGGATAGGCGCGATTCGGCTCGTAGAACTGATCGTAATAGTAGCGGGATTCGCCGAAATTATAGACGACGTCGCCGAGGTGGAAGAAGAACGAGGGCCGGTTGCTGATCTCGGCCGAGTGCGCGTCGGTCGTGACCTGATTGGCCACGCGATGCTCGTTCTGATAGCGGCGGACGTCGGAGGCGCCGGTGTCGCCGACCGAGTGGAAGACGATGCGGCCCGATTTGGTGATCTACTCGGCGATGGCTTCACCGCCGGGGCCGTAGGCGTCGGCCAGCGTGAACAGCGCGTCGTCCGCCGCGCGGGATTTCGGGAAGCCGACCACCTGCGTCTTGAGCAGCGCCTGGCCCTGCGCGTAGGTCGCGTTGTCCGAGCCGTGCTCGACCGAGAAGGTGTTCAGGTCCGGGTCTGGCACCGGCTCGGCGAAGACGGGCAGTGGGCCGCCGGCGGCGGCGAGGGCTGCTTGGGTTTTCTCGCCATCACTTCGCCTTTTGCGACTGACCTGGCGGAGCAGTAAGATTACTGCCACCCAGGCACCGAGTGAAATTCCGGTGACGCGCCCTATTGGACGCCCTATTTGGCGCGCCCGGGATAGTCGGGATCGGCGAGGAACGGGAACGGCCCCGGAAAGGCTTCGATGAGCGCGGTGTGGCTGACGAAGCCGGTCGCATGCTCCCACAGATGCACCTCGAACGCGGCCGGCTCCATGACGAAGGCGGCGGGCGCGTCGGACGACAGGTCGAACTCGACCTGATGCGCCACGCTCGGCGCGATGGAGGCGATCGCGTGCGCGACGGGGGCGACCACCGGGCGATGGTGGTGGCCGCACACGATCCGCTGCACCTGGCGGTGCCGGGCGACGATCTCGACGAAGCGCTCGGGCTCGCGCAGCGCGATGGCGTCCATGTGGGCGATGCCGCAGCGGAACGGCGGGTGATGCATGGCGATCAGCGTCGGCGCGTCCGGCTTCTCGGCCAGCGTGCGGTCGAGCCAGTCGAGCCGCTGCTGGCACAGCTCGCCATGGCCCGCACCCGGGACGACGGTGTCGAGCATGACGAGGCGCGCGGGCAGGTCGTCGACCGAGTACTGCACGAAGCCGCCCGCAATCGATCGCGTGCCCGGCATGTGCGCCAGCAGCACCTCGCGCCGGTCATGATTGCCTGGCACGACGTAGACCGGCATCGAGAGGTTCCGCCGCAGCATGCCGGCGAGCAGCTCGTATTCGCTCGCCAGGCCGCAATCGGTGAGGTCGCCGGTGATGATGACCGCATCCGGCGCCGGCCGCAGCGCCGCGACCCGGCGCAGCGCCCGCTCCGTCAGCATGTTCGTCTCCGCCACCCGGTATGCTGCAACGCCCTCGGGGCGGACGTGCAGGTCGGTGAGCTGGGCGATGGTGAGTCGGGTCATTGCGGCAGGTTCAGCGCGGTGTGCTCGACATAGGGTTTGAGCAGCGCGTTCGCGGTCTGCTGCGCCGTGCGGGCGGCGTCGGCCGGCTTGGCGCGGCCGGAGAGCACGGCCTGCACCTGGTCCTCCAACGCCTTGCGCACGCCGACCGTGTTGTAGGTCGCGAACCAGGAGCGGCCGTAAAGGTTGAGCTGGTCGAGCGCGATCTTCGCGTTCGGGTTTTTCTGCAGATAATCCTTCATCGCCGGCAAGTCGTAGGCCGCCTTGACGGGCGAGAAATAGCCGGTGAACCGGCTCCACCCGCCGGAGATCTCCGGGCTGGTTAGCCACTGGATCAGCGTCCAGGCCGCCTTCTGCCGCTCCGGCGAATTGCCGTTGGGGATGATGAGCGAGGCGCCGCCGATCGGGGCGGCGTTAGCGATGTTGTAAGGAACGTATGCGACCTTGAACGGCGACTTCATTCCATCCTGAACGAAGGAGAGGCTGCCGGTACTGAGCATCATCATGGCGGTGCGCCCGCCGAAAAAGGCCGAGGTGCAGGCGTTGGCGTCGGTGACGCCCTCCGGCATCACCTTGAACATGTGCACCATATCGTCGAGCAGGGTGATGGCGCCGATCGTGCTCGGGGTGTCGAAATACACCTCGCCGCCCCAGCGCTCGTTGTAGAACTCGCCGCCATCCGACATCGCCAGCGCGCTGGTCAGCCAGCCGAGGTAATCGTATGTGCCGGGGATCATCAGGCCCCAGCGCGTGGTGTTGGAGCCGTCGCGCTTGGTCAGCTTCTGCGCCGCGGCGACCCAATCGGCCCAGGTCTTGGGCGGCTGGTCCGGGTCAAGCCCGGCCTCCTTGAACGCGTCGACGCTGTAATAGAGCAGCGGCGTCGAGTTGTGGAACGGCACGCCGTAGACGTGGCCGTTATCGGTCGCGTTCGGGCGCAGCGCCGGCCAGAACTTGTCCATGAAGGCGGACGGACTCTCGCCGAGCAGCTTGTCGAGCGGCATGGTCTCGTCGTTGATAACGTATTCGCGCACGAAATTGGCCGACATGATGACGGCCGCGGGCGGACGACCAGCCTGGATCGCGCTGCGGGTCTTGAGGTTCGTGTCGTCGTAGCTGCCAGTGTAGACCGGGGTGACGACGATGTCCGGATGCGCGGCGTTGAACTCGCGGACGAGACGCTGCATTTCGATGGCGAGCTTACCCTGGACAGGGACCGGGAAGAACAGGTCGATGTCGGTGGCCGCATAGGCGTGGCGGCTACCAGCGGCGACCGCCGTGGCAACGGTCGCAGCGATTGCCGCGCGTCGGGTGAGACTCATAAAAACTCCTATTTGATTCCGGTGAAAGCGAAGCTCGCGGTGATGCGGCGTTGGAACAGTGCGAACAGAAGCAGCAATGGCCCGGCCACCATCAGCGTGCCGGCGGCGACCACGCCCCATTGGCCGCCGGCCTCGGCGCCGGAGGCGAAGCTGGCGAGGCCCACGGTCAGCACCTGGTTGCGCGGGGAGCTGCTGGCGATCAGCGGCCAGAGGAACTCGTTCCAATGGCTGGTGAGCGAGACAACGGCAAAGGCGGCCAGGCCCGGTGCGGCGAGCGGCAGCAGCACGTGACGGATTACCTGCAGCGTGGATGCGCCGTCCAGCAGCGCCGCCTCCTCGTAGTCGCGCGGCAGTTGCCGGAAGGTCTGGCGCATCAGGAACACGCCGAACGCGCTGGCGCAGTAGGGCGCCATGATTCCGCCCAGCGTGTCGTAGAGATGCAGCGAGACCAGCGTCGACAGGTTGGGCACCAGCAGCAGCGGCGGCGGCATCAGGAGCTGGACGAGGAACAGCGTGAACAGCACGCCGCGCCCCCGGAAGCGCAGCCGCGCGAAAGCGTAGCCGGCCAGCGACACCGTCACGCATTGGATCAGGAGGATGCCGAGGCAGACGATGGCGGTGTTGAGATACCAGAGCGGAAAATTGCCGCTCTGCCAGGCATCGACGTAGTTCTCGGCGACGTAGGGCGGCGGCGGCGCGAGGCTCGCGATATCTGGCGCGAAGCCCGGTCGCACGCTCGCGACGAGCATCCAGGCGAACGGCACCGCCCACAGCACCGCGAGCGCTGCGACCAGCACCAGGCCGCGGCGGAGACCCTCAGCTCTCATAGTAGATCCCGCGCTCGAGCGTGCGCAGGCTGATCAGCGCCAGGCCGAGCAGGCAGGCGACGCTCACGACGGTGGCCGCGGCGGCCAGGCCAGGGTCGTTGTTCTGCTGCGCCTGCTGGTAGATATAGCTGAGCAGCAGGTTGGTGCTGCCGGACGGGCCGCCCGATGTCATGACGATGACGTGGTCGACCTGGACCAGCACGTTGACGGCGGCGATGACGAGCACGAAGGCGAAGGTGGGCCCGAGCAGCGGCAGGGTGACGTAGCGGGTCCGCTCCCAGGCCGATGCGCCCTCTAGCGTCGCGGCCTCGTGCAGTTCCCGCGATACGCCGGCCAGGCCAGCGAGAAAGAACAACATGTAATAGCCCGCGTTCTTCCACACGGTGATGGCGCAGATGGAGCCGAGCGCGAGCGCCGGGTCGCCGAGCCAATTGGTCATGCCGAGGCCGAGCCCGGCGAGGTAGTGATCGACCAGCCCGTCGCCGGGCAGCAGCAGAAAGGTGAACAGCGTCGCCGCGGCGACCAGCGGCACCATCATGGGCAGCACGAACAGCGCGCGCAGCAGGCCGACCAGCGCGCCCGAGCCCTGCAGCGCGAGGGCGAAGCCGAAGGCGAGGCCGATGCTCGGCACGATGGTGCCGATGGCGAACAGCGCGGTGTTGCCCGCAGCCTGCGCGAAGGCGGCATCGCCAAACAGGCGGACGAAATTGCCCAGCCCGACCGACCCGGCGGCCCCGAAGCGCTGCACGAGCAGCGAGCGCGCCGCGACCTGTAGGATCGGGAAATAGGTGAACGCGATCAGGAAGGCGAGCGAGGGAAGGAGGAGGAGGAGGACCGCGCTGCTGCCGATCCGGATCCGTCGCCTCGTCGCGTCAGAGAGGGTAGGAGGCGGGAGGACGGCGTCCGACACGGGCCGGAACCTACTCGCGCATTATGCCAGTTTGATTACAGTAGCCTTTCGCTCCCGTGACAGCGGGCCACTCAGGAGGTGCTGGACGCGACGCGGGCGACGCCGTGTTCGCCCCGCGCATCAAGGCGGTGCTGTTGCGTGCCGTCGTGCTGGCCCGCCGCCACCGAACCCTGGCCGAGAGCACGCGGCGGGAATATCGCCGCCGCCTGGAACGGATGCTCGACCAGGTGATGGTGCTCGCTCCGGCCACTCGCGACGTTTAGGGCGACTTGTATCAGGGCGACTTGTATGAGTTCGACACCGGAATATCGACCCACCGTGGATGAAACTGGTTGTAGGGTTTTCTGGTCGTCGGCGGAGAGGTCGGCTTTTTCTATGGTGCGAGCGAGCCCGCGTATTAG
>JAABUX010004973.1_pt1 | contig 16554 bp, 16 predicted proteins | sample 5561851 | NCBI WGS metagenome assembly JAABUX01 (sample SAMN10711883, study PRJNA513361) | rock metagenome | isolation source: Antarctica rocks | place: Antarctica: Victoria Land, Richard Nunatak red sandstone | collected 2016-01-03 | reverse complement strand
ATACAGTCATCGTGCCAGAGGCTCCTCGCGCAAACCGGTTGATTGTCTGCGTTCCTCTCATTGAACCAGAGGTGCTCCACCTGCGCTACCCGGGCCCATCTCACCACCCCGGAACCCAACAAGAGCCACTTGAGATATCTGCCAAGGCCCCCTTCAGACACAGCCGCTTGAAGTTATTACAAAGTCCAATCAGAATTGGTAGTGGCACAGCAGGGAGTGTTCTGCCAGCGAAATGTGCTGCCGCCTCGGCCAGTCAGATCCATCGCTTCGCAATTCGGCAGAAGGCCCAGTCGGCAGCGTGAAGTGCAACCGCGGCAAAACTGGAGACCGCCAAGCGCTAGACCGCTAAGTGCCTAAACTTCCGCATGATGGTAACGCCGTGTCGGACCGGCAGCGTTTCGTCATGCACCGCTAGGTTCGTGTGCACGGCGAAGCCGTCGTAGCCCATCCGGCGCAGGTCGTTCACCATGCGGCGCTCGACGTCCTGGTGCACCCAGCCCTCCTCGACCGGATAGGCCCATTCGCAGGTCCTGGTCGGGTGCAGGTTGGTGTCGTGCAGGGCCAGGACCGTCTCGTCGTTCACCATCCCGGCCGTCCTCAGGCGCATCAGCAGATCCATCTGCGGCACGTAGGCGTGCGCGTCGAAGAAGATCATGTCGAAGCGGCAGCCATCCAGGTCGCCGGCCGTCAGCGCGGCCACGTCCTTCGTGATCGTCCTGTGGTTGGGCGCGACCGCAGGCACCGGCTCCAGATCGACCGTGTAGAGCAGACCCTTCGGCCCCATCGCCGCCAGGAAGTTGCGGGCGCTGTAGCCATCGAGGCCGCCGACCTCCAGGATCCGCCGCAGGCGCATGCTGCGCACCATCGCGAACAGGAACAGCGCCTCGTCGTCCTGGACCGGGCCGCCGACCTCCTGGCTGTCCGGTTGCGTCAGGTGGTCGAGGTTATAATGAACCATGATCTGCTCCGGGTCTCGGATCACATTTCGTGGCGATACGAGCCACTTGTCCCACTTCGAGAAACCTTCGACGAGGATACGGTTTGCAATCCTGCATTGCTAGGCGGAGACATGCGCCCACGATTGAGCTAGATGGTAGTTGAACCTTAAGCACGTCCCTCGCCGCAATACTCGGACACCATTGCCAGGCCAGCACACCATGATCCGTTCCGGATTACTCGATAGTTCAAGCGTTGAAGTGTGGCCTGTTTGCATATTCGGCGCTTGCATTCGGCCTGCATTCGTGGGTAATTTCATTTGTTATTTGCATGCTTCCTGTTCCGGGCGGGCTGCTCTCGACCACCGGGCATGATAGACGTCATCCCCTGCCCTCGCGTGGTGGCCGTCGTGGTCACGCGCAACCGGCAGGCGCTGCTCATGCGCTGCCTCGAAGCCGTGTGGTCGCAGGATCGCCGTCCGGACCTCGTGATCGTCGTCGACAATGCCGGCGACCAGCCGCTCGACGCCGTGCTGGCGCCCGCTCCCGACCTGCGCCTGCTGCGTCTGGCGGACAACCTCGGGCCGGCAGCCGCCTTCGGGCTCGCGATCCGCGAGGCGCTGGCCGGCGGCGCCGACTTCGTCTGGATGATGGACGATGATGGCGTCCCCGCCGATCCCGGCTGCCTATCCGGCCTGCTGGCGACCGCCGCCCGCGAGAATGCCGACCTGGTGTCGCCGCTGATCCGCGATATCGACCAGCCCGACCGCCTCGCCTTCCCGATCCGTCAGCGCAACCGCACCCGCTTCACGGTGGCCGCCCTGGAGGATGCGCCGCTGATGGAAGGCTTCGCGCACCTGTTCAACGGCGCCCTGGTCGCCGGCCGCGTGTTCGCACGGATCGGGCTGCCGGACCCGCGCCTGTTCATCCGCGGCGACGAGGTCGAGTTCCTGTTGCGCGCGCGACGGGCCGGCCTGCGCGTCCTCACCGACCGGCGGCTGAGCTTCCTACATCCGAGTTGCGGCCATGAGATCCATCCGATCCTGGGCGGCCGCTTCTACGCCATGATCCCGAACGACGCGACCAAGTGCTTCTACCAGTTCCGCAACCGGGGCTGGATCTTCGCCCGCTACGGCATGTGGAGCTGGCTCGCCGCCGACCACGTCCGCTACGCCTGCTGGTTCCTGTCGGGAGCACGCGACCCGGTCGGCTACCTGCGCTGGCTGCGGACCACCTGGACCGGCGTGCTCGGCCGGCTCGGATCCGGCGGCGGCGCCGCCTCTGTGATCTGCGTCCCGGCCGGCGTTCCTGCGGCCGCCGCACCCAACGCCTTCCTGGAGCGCGCCGCATGACCCGCGTGGTGCTCCAGCGCCTGATCCTGCGCAGCAACGTGGAGACGTCGCGGCTGTACTGGCGGATCGACCGTCCCGGCGCCTCGCTGCGGGTCGAGCCAAAGGCGACGCTCGATCTCGACACCTACTTCAACAGCTTCGACGAGACCGTCTGGCGGCGTCATACCAGGCTCGGGACGCTCGCCGTGGACCTCCATATCGGCGGTGCGGCCCATGTGCAGCTCTGGCGGCACAGCCGCACCGCCGGATGCAGCATGCTGGCGGAAGCGCATACCGACGATGACGAGCGGCTGACCCTGACGGTGCCGATGCCGCCGCACCCGCGCGCCACCGGTCGGCTGTGCCTGGGCATCACCGCCAAGCACGACCACGTCACGCTGTGGCGCGGCGCCTGGGTGACCGAGGCCGGACCGCTTCCGGTGCGGGTGATGCCGGTGATCTGCACCTACAACCGGGATGGGCCGCTGTTCGAGCTGGTCGGCCGCATCGCCGCCGATCCGGACGCGCTGGAGGCTATCGCCGGACTGGTGATCGTCAATAACGGCCTGCCCGGCCTGCCGGAGCGGCTCGGCGTCGGTGCGATGCCGGCTCGCCTGCGCGACAAGCTGCATATCGTCGAGCAGGGCAATGTCGGCGGCGCCGGCGGCTTCACGCGCGGGCTGCTGCAGGCGCGTGACCTCGGCGCCACCCACGCGATCCTGATGGACGACGACGTGGTGGTCGAGCCGGAGTCGATCCTGCGCACCGCGCGGCTGTACGCGATGGCGCGCAACGATTTCGTCGTCGGCGGCCACATGCTCGACCTGTTCCAGCCGAACCTGCTCTACGAGGCGGGCGCACGCCTGGTCGACCACAAGCTGGCGATGGAGCCGCTGCACCAGGGCGCCGACCTGGCCGGTCCGGGGGCGCTGACCCGTTTCCTCGAACCGACCGCGATGCATTACAACGGCTGGTGGTTCATGGGACTGCCGCTGGCGCTGCTCGATGCGCATGGCTGGCCGATGCCGTGCTTCATACGCGGCGACGACATCGAGTTCGGCCGCCGGCTGCACGATGCCGGGGTGCCGACGCTGGCGATGCCGGGCATCGGGATCTGGCACGAGCCGTTCTACGCCAAGCTCGGCGGCTGGCACATCTACTACGAGTTCCGCAACATGCTGGTGCTGGCCGCGCGGCACTTCCCGGCGCCGGCCGGGTTGCTGACACGCACCGCGATGAAGTGGATCATCGCCGAGCTGCTGACCTTCCGCTACCAGCGCGCCGCATTGCTCTTGCGCGCGATCGAGGATTTCCTAGGTGGCCCCGGCATCTACGGCCGCGACCCGGTGCAGGTGCATGCCTCGCTGGAGCCGATCCGGCGGGCCTATCCGTCCGCCACGATGCCGCGCGAGCAGGTCATGACGCAGCCGGCACCGCCGGTCGGACCGCGCAACCGGGTCTCGTTCGTGGTCGGGCTGCTGTCGGCGCTGCGCTCGGAGTGGCGCCGGCCGGACGGCGGCGCGCGCGCGATCCGGATCCACCCTCGCGACCACCTCTGGTTCAGGGTGCGGGACGCCGACATCGTCGCGGTCGACGAGCATTGGGAGGTGGACCAACCGCTGTATCGGCGCTCGCGTGCGCAGTTTCGCAAGCTGCTGCGTCGGACGCTGCGCCTGGGTTTGCGGATGCGCCGCGAGATGCCCGATGCGGTCCGCGCCTGGCACGATGCCCACGCCACCTTCACCACCGAAGCCGCCTGGCGCGCCTATCTCGGGATGACGGAGCCGATGCCGTCCAGCCCCGTGGCGGACCCTGCGGCCGGCGAACCGGCACGCCGGGTGATGGAGTCGACCACCTCACCCTGAAGCCGGGACGCGCGCGGCGTCCCAGTGTCGGTTCAGGCGGCGGCGCGCTGCACCGTGACCGGGACCGACTTGGCGGCCGGGGTCATGCTGCCCTTGGCGTAATGGTCCAGCGGCATCAGGACGTTGGCTTCCGGATAGTAGGCGCCGATGCAGCCAGCCGGGATGTCGTACGGCGTCACCCGCAGGCCGGCGAGCTCGCGGGTGATACCGTCCTTGGACGCGGTCACGAGCTTGATGTTCTCGCCCTCGCGCAGACCCAGCCGCGCGATATCGTCGCGGTTCATCAGCACCACCATGCGGGTGCCGTTCACGCCGCGGAAGCGGTCGTTATAGCCGTACACGGTGGTGTTGAACTGGTCGTTGCTGCGCAGCGTCATCATGCGCAGGACGTCGTGCCCGACATCCGGCATGTCGAGATCCTCGTCCAGCCCGTCCGGAAGGATGAAGTTCGCTTTCCCGTTCTTGGTCTGCCAGACCCGGCCGCTGGCGGGCAGCGGCTTGCGGAAGCCGCCCGGCTCCCACATCCGGCGGTCATAGTCGTAGAAGATGTGCGGGTAGGTCTCACCGATCGAGACCCGGATCCGGCTATAATCGGCGAGCCAGGCGTCCCACGGCACCTTCGGGTTCGGGTTCAAGCTCGCCTTGGCCAGCCGGATCACGAACTCGACTTCGCTGATCAGGTGTCGCGACGCCGGGGCCCGCACGCCGCGCGAGCCGTGGATGCAGGAGGTGCTGTCCTCCATCGACAGCGCCTGCGGCTTGCCGGACTGCTTGTCGACTTCGATACGGCTCTTCACGGGCAGCACGTAGCTGATCTGGCCGGGCACCAGGTGGCTGCGGTTGAGCTTGGTGGCGACGTTCACCGTCAGCCGCATCCGACGCCAGGGCTTCTCCATGCGGCCATGGTCAGGGATCGCGCGGACGAAGTTGCCGCCCAGCATGATGAAGGCGTTGATCTTGCCGTCGAGGATCGCCTCGCAGGTCTCCACCGTGTTGAGACCCTTCTCCCGCGGCGGCTCGAAGCCATACTGCTCGGCGAGCCGGTCCATCGGCACCAGTTCGGGCTTCTCGCTGATGCCGACGGTGCGCTGGCCCTGCACGTTGGAATGGCCGCGCACCGGGCAGATGCCGGCGCCCGGCTTGCCGATGTTGCCGCGGAACAGCAGCAGGTTGAGCAGCATCTGGATGGTCTCGACGCCGGCGACGTGCTGGGTCAGGCCCATGCCGTAGATGCCCATGGTGGCGCTGGAGCCGGCGTAGGCGACCGCGGTGGATTCCAGCGCCGCGCGGGTCAGGGCACAGCGCCGCTCCAGCTCGTCCCACTCCTGAGTCGCCAGCCATGCGATGAAGTCGTCGAAGCCGTGCGTGTGCTCGGCGATGAAGTCATAGTCGATCACCGCCGGCTTGCCGGCCTCGCGCGCCGCCGTATCCAGCTCCACGACCGCCTTGCAGATGCCGGTGAGGGCCGCGAGGTCGCCGCCGGTCTTGATCTGGTGGTAGCGCGAGCTGATCCGCGTCGACGCGCCGGTCAGCATCTCGGTGGTGGATTGCGGGTTGGTGAACTTCTCCAGGCCGCGCTCGCGAAGCGGGTTGTAGGTGATGATCGGGATGCCGCGCTCGGCCGCTTCCTGCAGCGGATGCAGCATGCGCGGGCTGTTGCTGCCCGGATTCTGGCCGAAGAACAGGATGCACTCCGACTTGGCGAAGTCATCCAGGGTTACGGTCCCGACCGGGGATCCGATGCTCTCCGGCAGCGCCACGGACGTCGTCTCGTGACACATGTTGGAGCTGTCGGGCAGGTTGTTGTTGCCGTACAGCCGCGCGAACAGCCCATACAGGTAGCTGGTCTCATTCGAGCAGCGGCCGGAACTGTAGAGGACCACGCTCTTCGGGTCCTCGATGGCGCGCAGCTCGCGGCCGATCTCCTCGAAGGCCGCATCCCAGGAGACCGGTTGATAGGTGTCGCTGGTGGCGTCGTAGCGCAGCGGGTGGGTCAGACGGCCCGTCTGCTCGAGCTGGTACTCGTCCCAGTCGAGCAGTTCCGTGACGGTATGCCTGGCCAGGAACTCGGGCGTGCAGCGGTGGCTGGTGATGTCCCAGGCGGTTGCCTTGGCGCCGTTCTCGCAAAACTCGAACGGCAACGGGTTGGCCGGCTTCGACCAAGCGCAACTGACGCACTGGAACCCGTCGACCTTGTTCTGCCGAGCCAGGGCAAGCACGCCGCTGACCGGCACGCCCTCGCGCACCAGGATGTTGCCGAGCGACATGGCCGAACCCCAGCCACCGGCGGGTCGCTTGTAGGGTTCGAAGGAGACTTTGCGATCCATGGGTGGCTCCGGTCTGCGGCTAGGCGTGATAGGGCTAGAAGATCAGGCACATCCAGCGGTTTCTTCCGGGCCAGAAACTCCAGGATGACTTTAGTGTTGGCGTTCCGCACGCTGAGTAAGGAGAAGGCTGTTATGGTTGACAAAAGCTATATGCTCGATCAGCCGCCGCCGCCATCCGCGCTCAAGAAGTTTGTCGACCTGACGCTGATCCCGATCGCCATCAATGCGACCGGTGCCGTGGAAAGCTTCGTCGAGCAGGCTGCCGTCCAGGGCCGCCAGCGCCCGATCACCGCCGTCGGCGTGGCTTTCGGACTGGGATGCGGGCTGGCCTACACCTTGGTCCCGCGTCGGCACTAGGTCGGGGCTCGTCCCCGCGCGCAACTTGGCACGCGCGCCGGCGCCCTGGCGGACGGGCATTCGCTCGATCACCGGCTTTCGGAGCGCCCAATCCGCCCGACGCGACGCGACAGGGCGAACCGTCCCTGCTTCAGGCCGTATATCGCTTGCTGGATCAGTCGGTAGCCTGGCAGGAGGTGGGTTGCCTTGCCGCGGATCGGGGGGCCATTGCCTCCGGTCGGCTCAACCCTGATCCTTGGCCGGGTATGTGTCGGGGACGACGAAAACCTCGTCGGCGCGGCCGTAGCCACCATCGCGCACTTCCTCGATCAGCACCATGGTATAGGGGCGGACCGCTTCCCCGAAATACTCGGCGAGCATGGACGTGGTCCGCTGAACCATTTCCTCTTTCTGAGCCTTGGACAGCGCGGCTTCCGGAACTTTGAAGTTGGCAAATGGCATTGGATATTCCTTGATTCGTCGCTGTTCTTGTCACCCAGTCTATTCGTGCCTGGCTCTTCCCGCCGGATGCCGCAGGTCAGCGAACCCGATCCGGTCGAGAAACTGCTCGCGAACGCGGTCGATCACGGCGGGCGCAACCTCCACCGGGTCGGCGCCATCCGGCCAACCGCGCGCATAATCCGCTGCGCTGACCTTGTCGTCCGGGTCGCCAGCATTGGCAAAGTGGTTGGTGCCCTTGGTGAACGCACCCGGCACCACGATCGAGCTTCCGGTGCCGAGCGGCGCCAGCTCGCGAGCATAGGCCACCGCCAGCGCGTCAATGCCCGCCCCGAGATAGGGACCAAGCAGCGGGGGCACACCGCCCGCCACGCTGCCGGAGCCGATCCATACGAGGAGGCCGCGGCCGCGTGGTCCTGCGAATAAACGGCGACTTCCTTCACCTGATGTGCGTTCTTGCCCGAAAGGCTCCGCATGGACGGTGTGGCCGGCGCCCGCGAGCGCGTCGGCGATCATGCGGCCGAAGCCGCTCGATGCGCCGGTCACCAGGACGATCTGGTTCATGGACCTATATCCTCAAACGACGCCGCCATTGGCACGCAGCACCTGGCCATTGACCCAGCCGCCATCCGGACCCACGAGGAATGCCACCACGCGGGCGATATCCTCCGGCTCGCCCAGCCGGCCAAGCGGGATCATCTTCGTGACCGCCGCGATCTGCTCCTCCGACTTGTCACCGAGGAACAACTCGGTCGCGACCGGACCGGGTGCGACGGTATTCACCGTGATGCCGCGCCTGCCCAATTCCTTTGCCAGGATATGGGTCATGGCCTCCACCGCGCCCTTGGTCGCTGCGTAGACCGCGTAGGTCGGCTGATACAGCCCGACGACGCTCGACGAGAAGCTGACGATACGGCCACCGTCGCGCAGCCGCCGCGACGCTTCGCGAAGGCCGTTGAACGTGCCCTTGAGATTGATCGCGATGTGCTGGTCGAACAGCGCGTCCTCGGTCTCCACGACCGGCTTCAGCTTCATGATCCCGGCGTTGTTGACGAGCACGTCGACGCCGCCGAACGTGTCCCTCGCTCGGTCGAACAGCGCGGTGATTGCTGCCGGAACGCTCACATCGGCCTGGACGGCGATCGCCTGCCCGCCGGCCGCCTTGATCTTAGCCGCGAGCGCGTCAGCCGCCTGAGCGCCGCCGGCATAGTTGATGACGACCGCGAAGCCGTCGCGCGCCAACCGTTCCGCGACGGCTGCACCGATGCCCCTGGATGATCCGGTGACGATGGCGCAGCGCTGTATGTCGGCCATGGAGGTTCTCCTTCTTGCTGTTGCGTCACATACGGCTTGCGACTGGTGTCGTTTAGAGGCGTTAATCAGTTCTCACTGGCCGAGAAGCTGGAACAATCGATGGACCGGATCGGTGCGATGCAGGCATTCACCCGCGTGGTCGAGCGGCGCAGCTTCGCGCAGGCCGCCTCCGACCTTGGTCTGCCGCGCTCGCGTGCTTCGGAGGCGGTGCAGCAGCTTGAGCGGCATCTCGGCGTTCGCCTGCTGGCGCGCACCACTCGCAGAGTGACACCGACGGCGGAGGGCGAGGATTACTATCGGCGCTGCCTGCCGATCCTGTCGGCCATAGATGATGCCGACGCCGCCGCCGCCCGGACCGTACCGGTCGGTCCGCTGCGGATCGACGTCCACAGCAGGTTCGCCCAGCAATACCTGCTGCCTGGCCTGCCGGGCTTCCTCGAACGCTACCCCAATGTCCAGCTTCATATCGGCGAGGGCGATCGCCTGATCGATCTGGTCGCCGAGGGCGTGGACTGCGCCATCCGCGTCGGCAAGCCCGCCGACAGCGCCCTGGTCGGCCGCAAGCTCGGCGCACTCGCCGAGGGCACCTTCGCCAGCCCCGCCTATCTCGCGCGGCATGGCGTGCCGAAATCGCCTGACGATCTGGATGGGCACCGGATGATCGGCTTCGTATCCACGGCCACGCGGGCGGTCATGCCTCTCGAGTTCCAGGTCGACCGCGGCGTACGCATGGTCTCACTCCCGGTATCCATCACGGTGTCGGCAGCGGCGACGAACGCCAGCCTGGCCCGGCTCGGCTTTGGCCTGGTCCAGGTACCACGTTACCGCGTCGCCCACGAGCTGGAGACGGGCAGGTTGGTCGAGGTGCTGGCGGACCATCCACCGACGGACAGTCCCGTCTACCTGCTCTATCTCGAAGGGCGGCAGCTCTCGCCCCGCGTGCGCATCTTCATCGAATGGGCAACAACCAAAATTGCCGCCGCGCTGGCAGGGTCCTGACAAGGCAGGCTGACATCGAAGCCGAGCCTGAGCCAATGGCTGCACGTGAAATCGCGGTGTCGATCAAGGCGTCACGCCGTATCGCGACCCCCTACGATAACACAGCGGTGCCCTTTCCCGGTTTCCTGAACCCGGCAGCTGGGCGCGTCTGGTTGCCATCTTCCTTGAACAGAACTCGAAATTGCTTCCAGGATGGAAGTGAGGCTCAAACATGGTATTGAAAATATCGATCGTGCCGACCAGGATATGCCAACCGCATAGAGGCCAATATGACCTATATTCTCTTGATTGGCTTTGCTCCGGAAACGGAGGACTTTTTCGACCCTGACCGGCCGCCAGAAATGACCCCCGAGAAAGTCATCGCCGACATCGAAGCCGGGCTGGAGCAGATACGCGAGCGAGGTTGGGAGGTTGATCGCTGTTTCATACGGGCTGATGAGAGCGTTGAAATTGCCGGTTCGATAGTGGAGCAAAAACTGAGGTCCGCAACTGCAGCCTATGACTGTATCGTCATTGGCGGCGGGATCCGCTTTCCAAGCAAATATCTGCTCTTCGAGGCGGTTATCAATGCGGTGCACAGGGCCGCGCCGACTGCGGCTATAGCGTTCAACTCGCGACCGGATGAGACGGCCGAAGCTGCCGGGCGCTGGCTGACGACCGAGAATAACCATCCAGAGGCACGATAAATCACCCGGGTCGGAGTTTCAGTATCTGCGCCTGATGTAATGAAGGACGCCCGCAGCGAATATCCTACGGCGCATACCGGTCATCATCTCGACGACAGCCGCAGTGCGGCGGGGTGCTGGTCATATGCCGACCCCGGTCTTGCGGACCCGCACCTCTTCATAGAGACGCTCGCAGCCGTCGAGCCAGATGTCGCGTGTGAACAGATCCATCACCCGCATGTGGGGCACGTTGCGGCTGATCGCCATGGCGCAAGGGATTGCCTCCGCAAGAGCCATCGCGTCATCTGGAGGCGCAAAAACGCCTGCTTCGGCGATCACCTCCCGGGCAGCGCCCATGTCGATGCTGGCGATCGGCAGGCCACACGCCATTGCCTCGATCGCCACCAGGCCGAACGGCTCGTCCCAGCACGGTGTGAATAGGAACACCGATGCCCGAGCAAGTTCCGGCGCGAGTGCCGCGGCATGCAGATGGCCGCCATAGCGGATGCCCTCCTTGATCGAAGGCTTGACCAGCGTCTCCCAGTAGACCGGATCCTCGATCATGCCGAACAGCGTGAGGGGAATGCCGCTGCGCCGCGCGGCTTCCACCGCCAGATGCGTGCCCTTGTTCGGCGTGATCCGGCCACACCATACGGCACTGCCGTCCCCATCGGCCCGGAACGGCCAGGCGGCCGGCTCGATCCCATTATACAAGATCGAGGCTTCTGCTGGCGGGCCGTCCGGCCACCACGCATGCAGCTGGCCGGCGGATGTAACCGTGAGACGGTGCACGGGGCCGGCGCTGTCCTGCACGAACCAGCGCAACGCATCGAAGGGCGGGACATGCAGCGAGGTGACAGTGGGCATTGCGGCGGCACGGGCGCGGTGGAGCGGGAAGCGGTGCAGGCTGTTGTTGTGGACGACGTCGAACCCGCCGGCCGCGATGCGATCGCACGCGTCGGCATAGCCGGCATCGACATGCGCGATGAGCGGCGCGCTGCCGCGATGTTCCGCCCAGGGAAAGGTACGCTCGTAATGTTCGTCCAGCACCGGATCGAGCGCAAAACGCGGGTCGCTATCGCCGGAGGCGAACAGCACCACGTCGTGGCCGCGCGCCTTCAGTCCGGCAGCGAGATGCCAGCTATGCGCTTCCATCCCACCCATGAACGGCTCGGAAATCGGTTGGCGTACATGCGCCAGCAGCGCGATCCTCACGCCGCGGCATGCGCGGTCTGCACCGCCCGTTCCTCCAGCACACGGATCACGCTGGTGGTGCTGGCATAGGCCTGGTGACTCTGCTGCCCGGTCAGTGCGAGATCGTCGGCGTCGGGACGACGGAGGATACGGATCGGTGCACCGGCGGTATCGTCTATCAGCCCCATCAGACGGAAGGCGTGGAGCCAATGACCCATGGTGCGGTAGCCCCACTTGGCCTCGAAAAGCTGGGCATTGCGCACGACGCTGTCGAGATGGTGGATCGGCGGCATGTGGTGCCGATGATACTGATGATAGGCGAGGCCTCCCTTCATCCAGGCGATCGGGATGCTCTTCCCCTCCAACGCCTTGCCGAAATCGGTATCCTCACCACCATAGCCGCTATAGCGCTCATCGAAGCCGCCCACCGCCAGGAAAGTGGTCCGCCGAATCGCGAAGTTGAGCGACCAGAAGCAGCGGTAGTCGCCGCATCGCTCAAGACCCTTGGGTGGCGGGCCACGCCGGTCGGAATGCTTCACCGCCACGGCCGCGAAATCCTCGCAGCGCCATCCTTTCCTTGTCGCGCCGGCTGGCAAATACAGGACCTCACCCATCAGCAGCCCGTCCAGTTCCGTGAGCCCGCAGGCATAGTCGGCGATCAGCGTCGATGCCGGGATGCAGTCCATATCGAGGAACACCAGCATCTCGCTCGTCGCGGCGCGCGCGGCGGCATTCCGTGCCGCTGCCAGGGGCAGATGACCGTCGGCGATCACGATCTGGCGGATGGGAAACGGAGCCGCCGGAAGTTCATAGGTTTCGTCCTGCATCACGGCGACAATCAGCTCGACCGGCGGATGAGCCTGCCGGCTCAGACCGAGAACGAGGTTGCGCAGGTGGTCTGGCCGTCCCTTGGCCAATGTCACGACCGATACGGTGTCCATTCTTCTTCAGGCTCCCGTGAGCAAGGCAGTTGAGGTGTCGGCCGACTTCGGCCAGAGGGTCCCGGCGAGGTGTTCGAGCCAGATGGCGGCCTTTTCCGCCGGCATATGATCGATCATCGCACGCTGCGCGTCCGGTCGATGACGCGACGACGTCTCGGCGAGGGCCCGCTGCCAGGCATGCGCCGAGGATGGCAGGTGCGGCCGGATGCACGCGACGCCTGCGGCCGCCAGCGCCTCGGCCTTTCGGTGCTGCTCGTCGAAATAACGCCATTCGGGGATGGCGAGCCAGGGCCGGGACGCGGCCAGGATCTGCTGGCAGGTGGTGTTGCCGGTCGATGCGACGACCAGATCCGCTGCGGCCAGATAGGCCGCCGCATCGTCCACCCAGCCGCGATGCTCGAGATTGGCGGGCTGGGTCGCATGCCAGTCCCGCTCGACCGGGCCGATCGTGATCCATCGCGCACCCGGTCGGCTGCGCGCGCCGACACCGAGAGGCGCCTGGCTGAAACCACTGCCGCCGCCACCGGCCATCACCAGGATCATGTCCTCATGCGGGTCGATGCCGATCCGCTGGCGTGCCACCTCGCGCTCGACGACGCGGGTATCGACGCCGAGGCCGCCCGCGAAGCAGGCGCGCGCCCGTAATGCCGCATCCCATTCCGGTTGCGCGAGTGCTGCATGGAACGGAGCGAGCAGCCCTGCCGCGCCATCGTACGCGGCCTGATGGCCGGCATCGCCACGATCCCCGTGCTGGAGCACCTTCACGTGCGGCACGCTGCAGATCCGCGCGAGCTGCGCGATCTCCGCCGAGACGTCACAGATCATCAAGGCCGGATCCGCCGCGTCAAACCATGTCACGATCGTCGCCATCGCCCGACGGATCGACGGCCATCCCAGCGGCGCACAATGAAGCGTCGAAGGGGTGGGCACATGATCCATCGTCGTCGCCTCGTCACCGCACGGCTCGAACAGTGACGGAATGACGATGATCTCGGCATTCTCGGGTAGAGCCGGAAAGATGTCGTTGCGGGCACAGAAGATGACCAGCGGACGGTCGACGGGCAAGGCGTGTGCGATGGCAGCGCAACGCTCGGCGTGACCTCGGCCCTGGTGATGCACGAAATAGCCGAAGGGCCGCGTCATGCCGCTACCGTCTGGTGTTCGGCCATGGCAACGCCCAGTTCCGTCAGACCCTCCATCACCCCGGAGGCATAGCGGCGGCCAACCCGTTTCAGTCCCCTGCGGCGCCGGAGTTCATCCAGTTCCACCGTTGCGTTAGCAACGACGATGGCGTAGCCGCACGCATCCAGCATGTCGATATCGTTCCCGCTGTCGCCGGCCGCGATGCAGTCGGCGAGCGTCAGACCCAGGCGGGCGGCATAGGCCGCGATGGCGGCCGCCTTGCCGGCATGCGGTGCGAGCACGTCGATCAGCCGCCCATGCGAGAACACGGTGCGTGCCTTGAGGCCTGAAGTCGCCAGCGTGTCGCGGATTGCCTGCGCCTGGGAAGCCGTTCCGAAGAAGCTGAGTTTGTGCGGTCCTGCGGTGTCGGCCGGTTGCGGCGTCAGCGAGAGCGGCGCCAGGACAGATGTGACGGCCTCCCGATCCCAGTCCCTGTCCAGCCGTGCGGCATAGTCCGGACACTCCCGCCAGCCGCCGTCTGGTGCCGGCAGCATGATGCGGGTGCCGACGTCCACGATGAAGGCATCCGGCTGCGGCAATCGCCATTGCTCGAGAACGGCGCATGCTGCGCTGAACGACCGGCCGGTCGCGACGATGAACGGCAGCGGCCGCGCTTCCTGCCAGGCGGCGAAGCATCGTGCGCCAGACGTGCAGCCGGTCAGGGTCCCGTCGATGTCGCACGCCAGTAGCCGCGGCGCACGGTGCAGCGACGCGTAGAGCGATACCGATTGGTCGGCGTAGGTAGACCAGTTGTAGCGTTGGCCGTTGCGCAGACCCGCCTGGGAAAGGCGGCGGTGCAGATCCGGGTCGGATATGATCCCGAGACACGCCGTTCCGATCGCGGCCTCGTCGCGAGGATCGACCAGAACGCCATGTCCGATCGTGTCGACGATCTCCACCGGACCGCCGTTGCGCGTCGCCACCACCGGCACTCCGGCCGTCGCGGCTTCGATCAGCGTCAGGCCGAAGGGCTCATGCAATGCAGGGTTCACGAACACGCCGCCGGTGGCGGCCTGCTGGTAGAGAGCAGCGACATCCGCCGAGCTGTGCCGGGGCGGGAGCGCCACGCGACCGCGCAGGCGCTCGTCGGCGCACAGCCATTCGAGTTCCCCGACAACCTCGCGTTCCTCCGCGGACGAGCGGCCGCCGCCATGCTGGCCGGCAAGGATGACGAGGTTCGCCAAATCGGCCAATGCCGGTAGCGCCGCGTAGGCACGCACCAGCGCAGCCAGGTTTTTCTTCCGGACAGGACGTGCGATCGCGAGCACGATGGGCTTGCGCGGGTCATGCAGCCGGTCGCCCAGATTGCTCAGGAAGGACACGGATGAGCCGGACTGCGCACGATGCGGCACGCCAGGAGGGATGCAGCGAATGCGTGCCCGGGAACCGAGGACACCGTAAGCATGGAGCTGACGCTCGACCTCGTCTCTGGTGGACACGATGATCGCATCGGACATTTCGATCGCACGGCGCTCCGCGGCGATGCGTCCATCGAGGGCGGCGCAACCGGATTGCTGGGCGCGCTTGTCGATGCCGAGTGCATGCGGCGTGTAGACGACAGGAACACCAAACCATTCACGCGCCGCCAGCGCGACAGCGGCTGCGTCGGCGAAATGGGCGTGGATGACGTCCGGCAGGCGCGGCAGTGCAGCCAGGTGAGTGCGGAACGCGTCGGTGAAAGCCGGCAGGTCGGCTGCCAGCGCCTCCTTCTCCAGATAGTCCCGATTGGCCGTGGCAATTCGATCTACGGTAATCTTGCTCTCGATCGGCTCAGAGGAAAGCCGATGTTCGTCGCCCAGCTGATCATCGCAGAAAAGCCGGGTTACGATCGAAATTCTTTCCACCGATGACAGCGCTGCCTGAGCGATGACCGCGTTGAGCACGTATGCGATATGACCACCCGTGTCGGCCGTCACGCCAAAGCTGATGGGAGGCGACTTGAGGCACCCACCGAGCGCCAGATGCAATATGAACAGCTTCTTCGTAGTCACGGAAACGTATATTCCTGCAGATCAAAAATTTCGGAACGAACTGGAAAGACCTGTCTTCGCGATTTATCGAGGATGATCGGCTATTCGATGGTCCGACGCCGACCTATGTAGCTGCGGTCGGACAGGTTTCTCGCAGTACAGTTGGCGGCAAGTCAGTGGCATTCCATGCCGCCTGGAGAGCGGCCTCGCTTGTGCTTATCGACGGCTTGTTCAAGAAAATGTCGACGGTATGCGTAGCGATGCCGTTGCTGCGCGCGTCCAAGGATGTGACGGCCTGCTTGAGCTCCTCGTACGGCATCGCGGCGACAAACTGCGTCGGCGTGAGGAGCGACCTGACTTCGATCCTGAACGCAGGTCTCAGATCTCGCGCAGGCGCGAGGTCGGACGCAGGCGACAACAAGAGGACGACGATGCCTGGATCCTGCACGAGATCCACCTGCACATCGAATACGTAGCCCCTCTTGGCTCGCCGTGGCGCAGGATACACATTGACGCAGCTCATCAGAATTGCCAACGTCCTGCCAGCGCTACGCTGTTCTGTTTCACATAGTCATTCAACGAGGCCAGGGCGTATCGGTTCTCTTCCGGCCAGTGCTCTCCATGGTTCTTGGCAATTTCGTCTATCGGATTTCGTTCGCAGATCTGCCAGATTTTCAGGCCAGTGGCATCAGCCTGGGCAAGCAGGTCGACCGGTAGGGAGAGGTTTGCGGCTCGACAAGTGGTGGTTCGGGCAACACGTCGAGGCATGACCTTCTTCTCCCTTGGCTAGATCAGGAAGGCCCTCGCTGCCAGACCCGGCTGATGGCTCGGCTTCTTGGCGCCACCGAGCACCCGTTCCTGATACGCTGCCCTGGCATGAACGCTAAGTTCATGCAACCGGCCCTTGTATTGAGAGCATTCAAAATCGTGGGGTGCTGCTGGGATTGGTCTAGGGTTTGGGCTTACGGGATGAGGGTGGGCTGGTGCCGAAGCTGGTATGGCGGGTGAAGCTGATTGCGGAGCTGCGTCCTGGGGT
>JAABUX010004972.1_pt1 | contig 16557 bp, 11 predicted proteins | sample 5561851 | NCBI WGS metagenome assembly JAABUX01 (sample SAMN10711883, study PRJNA513361) | rock metagenome | isolation source: Antarctica rocks | place: Antarctica: Victoria Land, Richard Nunatak red sandstone | collected 2016-01-03 | reverse complement strand
AAGATGTGGACTCGACAGACCGCTTCTTGCTGGTAGACGGCCACCATCTCTTCCACCGCACCTACAACGCGCTGCCGCGGAGTATCGTCGGGACGGATGGCGCGCCGATTCAAGGCGTCTATGGCTTCGCCGGCGCCTTTCTCCGGCTGGCGCGCCGCTTTACCCCCACCCATGTGTGCGTGCCTTTCGACCCGCCGGAGCCGCCGTTCCGCCGCGCCCTCTACCCCGACTACCGGACGGGTCGGCCGCGCGGGACCCCCGAGGAGGTCGCCAACTTCGATCGGCAAGTCGCGCAGGTGGGTCAGATCCTGGACCATCTAGGGGTCCAGCATCCGATGGCGCCGGGCTTCGAGGCCGACGACGTCATGGGCACGCTCGCGACGGCCGCCGCGACGGCGGGCCTGCCCGTGACCATCGTCTCCGGCGATCGCGATCTCTTGCAGATGGTCGGCCCTCTGGTCGCGGTGTTCATGCCGAAAGGGCAAGAGGGGGATATCTACACGCCAGCGGTGGTGCGGGAGCGCTGGGGCGTGCGGCCCGATCAAATCATCGACGTGAAGGCCTTGATTGGCGACGCCTCCGACCACATTCCCGGCGTGCCCGGAATCGGCCCCAAGACCGCCGCGACCCTGCTGACCCGGCACGGCACGATCGACGCGCTCTACGCGGCCCTCCCGTCGCTCCCGTCGCTCCCGGCGCGACAGGCCGACCTGCTGCGAGCGCATCAGGAGCGCGTCCGCCTCAATCGCCGCCTGGTCACTATCGTCACCACCGTGGACATCTCGACCGACCTGGAGGCGTATCGCTGGACCAACGCCGAGCCGTGGACGGCGAGCACGCTGCTCGCCGCGCTTGACCTGCGTCAGTGACAGCGACGCGGAGCGCTCGTCCACCGCTTGCGTGGCCGGCCGGCCAGCGGCGACATCCGGCGCATCGCGCTACGATCGTCCAACGCGTCAGACCAGGGTCGGGCGTGCATAGCCCCGCGACGGACGCGTCGCGGGGCAGTACACTGACGGTATCGTCGCCGGTCCGGTCACTCGCGACGAAGGGATACGGCCGATGGAGGCGCTGGATACATGGATGCGGGCGACGCCTGGCTCTTCGGCTGGGACCCTCTGCCCGGCATTGTCTCGGTGTGGGCCGATCAAACCGGCCAGGCCCGCGTCTGGCAGCGCACGAGCGAGGGGGTGCGCTACAGCGAGGATCGCTTCCGCCCCTGGGTGTACGCGGCGCGCCTGGATGACCTGCGTCACGTCGGCGCCGCCCTCGTCACGACCGCGTCGGACGCCACGGCGCCGTTCAGCTACCGCGAGTTGGACGGCCCGCCCGGTTCCCTGCGCTACCTGCTGTCGGCGCGGGACGGGCGCGTCTTGCGTCAGGCGATTCTGCAAGGCGCGCGGCAACGGTTGGGGCGTCCGGTCGGGAGCTTGCGCGACCTGCCGGAGGACTACTACACCGTCGGCCCCGTCGAGCAGTATCTGATGGCGACCGGTCGGGTCTACTTTCGCGGCCTGGCCTACGACGATCTCCATCGATTGCAGATCGACCTGGAGACGACCGCGCTCTCGCCCGCCGAGGGACGCATCTTCCTGGCGGCGGTGCGCGATAGCCGCGGCCTGGAGACGCTGCTGGAGGCCCCCCCCGCCGCCGCTGAAGCCGCGCTCATCGCCGACCTCTGCGCCCTGATCCGCGCGCGCGATCCCGACGTGATCGAGAACCACAACCTCTTTGGCTTCGACCTGCCCTTCCTCGCCGCGCGGGCGTCGGCGCTCGGCGTGCCGCTCCCCCTTGGGCGAGATGAGCGCGGGGCCGACCTTGAGCGCGTGGAGGAACCGACGGGCTGGGGCGCCGGACGGAGGGTGCGCTACAGCGTCACCGGGCGCGAACTGATCGACACGCTGCCCGCCGTGCGCCGTCATCAGTTCACCGATCGCGCGCTGCCCGGCTCCGGCTTGAAAGCCGCCGCCCGCTACTTCGGGGTGGCGGCGCCCGAGCGCACCTACATCCCTGGAGCGGACATCTACGCCACCTACCGGCGCGACCCGGAGCGCGTCCGCCGCTACGCGTTCGACGACGTGACGGAGGTGGACGGCCTCTCGCGTCGCCTGATGGGCGCGCCCTTCGCGCTGGCCGGGATGGCCCCTCGGCGCTATGAACGCGTCGCCCTGGCCGGTCCGGCGATGGGACTACTGGAGCCGCTCCTGGTCCGCGCCTACCTGCGCGCCGGCGCCGCGCTCCCGCGCCGCGCGCGCGGCGCGGAGGAGACGCTCCCGCCGCACCAGGGCGGGGCCACGGTGTTGTACGCCGCGGGCGCGGCGCAGCACGTCGTCAAAGCGGACATCGCCTCGATGTACCCCTCAATCATCCGCGCCTTTCGCATCGGCCCCTCCCTCGACCCGCTGGGCGTCTTCGTCACGCTCGTGGACCAGCTGACCGAGGTACGGCTGCGCCACAAGCGCGCGGGGACGGCGGCGCTGCCCGGATCGGCGGAAGCACACCAACACCATGCCGTCCAGGCGGCGATGAAGGTCGTGGTCAACGCCGCGTATGGGTACCTGGGCGCGGGGGAAATGGCGCTATTCGCCGATCGCCAGGCGGCGGACGCGGTGACGCGGCGCGGCAGGGAGATCCTGGGGCAGGTGGTGGACGGGCTGCGCGCGCGGGGCGTCGCGTTGCTCGAGGCGGACACGGACGGAGTCTTCTTTGCGGCGCCGACGCACTGGGCGGAGGAGGACGAGCGCGCCTGTGTCGCCGCCGTCGCCGCGACCCTCCCGCCGGGCATCGGGCTGGAGTACGAGGGGCGCTATCGGGCCATGCTGAGTCACGAGGTCAAGAACTACGCGCTCCTGACCTACGACGACGTCCTCGTCGTGCGCGGAGGCGCGCTGCACTCCAGCCGCACCGAACCCTTCGGCGCGCGCTTCTTGCACGCGGCGCTGCGCTGTCTGCTCGCGGGCGACAGTAGGGGGGTGCGGCGCGTCTATCTGGAAACGGTGGCCGCGTTGCGGGAGCGGCGGCTCGCGCTCACGGATGTCGCGACGGTCGCCCAGCTCACGAAGACACCCGACACCTACCGCCGGACGCGGGAACGAGCGCGCGAGGCTGCCTACGAGGCGCTGCTGGCGGCCGGTCGGACGCAGTGGCGCGTGGGGGAGCGCGTCCGCTTCTATCGGGGCGCGAACGGGGCGCCCGTCTGGCTGCCTGATACCCCGGAGCGCAACGGAGCGGCGCCCGATGACGGGGGCGAGACGGCGCCAGGATATGACATCGCGCACTACCTCGCGGTGCTGCACACGTCGTATGTCACACGCCTGCGCAAAGCCTACGCGCCGCATGAGTACGAGCAGCTCTTTCGCTCCTCGGGCCAGCTGGGGCTGTTTGACGAGCCAATCGACGGCGTGCAACCGCGGTGGATACGAGCGTAGGGTCGCAATATATCGCGCTCGGAGAGGGTGTACACCACATGCTTTCGCACAAGCTATGGGTAGAGCTTTTCCTCGCGCGCAAGCATGGCAATGAACCGGTCGATACGTCCTCGTCTCGTTTCCGGCTTCTTCGCGGTCTCTATCCGGTAACAGATGGCGTAGCGATTGGCCCGGTTGAGCGTGTCGAAAAACGTGCGAGCTCGTGGGTGCTGATCCAGCGCCTGCTGAAAATCATCAGGGGTCGTGAGGGTGCGCTGGGAGCTATACGCGGCGTCCCATCGACCGTCCGTTTTGGCAGCCTCGATTTCACGTAACCCTGCCGGCGTCATCCGGCCGGACGCGATGAGCTGCATGGCCTTGTCTGTATTGATCTTGGACCACACACTCTTGGGGCGACGGGGCGTAAACTTCTGTAGCCAGTATGTGTCATCGCATGCTTTTTTCTTTCCATCAATCCAGCCGTAGCACAGTGCCACGTCGAGGGCATCCGCATACGACACCGAGGGTTGCCCGGTCCCCTTCTTCGCGATCTTCAGCCAGACACCCTGTGGCTCACCCCCATGCTCACGAAGCCAGTCTTCCCAGGCCAGGTATGAGTCGAAGAACACGATGGGTAACGTTTCTAACATCTCCATACCATGACCGTACCAGATGCACTCGTATCACGGCGGAACGGCCGCTCAAGACCTCGCCGACCGTCGACGATAGTAGACCAACCCCAGATCGTTAGACGGCGCCGCTATCGCCGTCGCGGGTCGCGGCGCCGACCGCACTGCCTAGTACACGTTAGCTTAAATAAGTTTGCTGCGCGGCGGCCTGCGACTGAAGTCGCATGGCAAACCACGGACACTGAAGTGTCTCAACGGCCCATGTGTACCGCCAAGACATCTCGGCCAGCGTGTACTATCAGCGGCGTTCTTCGCGGAGTTGGAGCGCCGGTTTCTTTCGTCCGACGTGTTATCGTCAGCGTATGCTAGAGTTGAAGGACAACGTCACCGTACATATGCTCTTTGCGCCGGTTGTGACAGGCAATCGGTATGCGTGCGGGGAGGATCATCATGGCCAAGCTGATTTACTCGGCGATCACGTCGCTCGACGGCTACGTCGCGGACGAGGACGGCATCTTTGACTGGGCCGCGCCGGACGAGGAGCTGCACCGCGTCGTCAACGACCTCGAGCGGCCGATAGGTACCTACCTCTACGGGCGCCGCATGTACACGGTGATGGTCGCTTGGGAAACCATGCACGCCGTCGCCGACCAGCCGCCCGTCATACAGGACTTCGCCCAGATATGGCAGGCGGCCGACAAGATCGTGTACTCCACGACGCTGGAGAGGGTAGCCAGCGTCAGGACCCGGATCGAGCGAGACTTCGACCCTGACGCGGTCCGGCAGATGAAAGCGACAGCGGGACGTGACATCACCGTGGGCGGTCCCAACCTCGCCGCCCAGGCGCTCAAGGCGGGGTTAGTCGACGAGTGCCACCTGTTCGTCGCGCCCATTGTGGTGGGGGGCGGCACACCGTCCCTTCCCCCCAAGGTCCGCCTGACGCTCGACCTGCTGGACGAACGCCGTTTCGGCAACGGCGTGGTGCACCTCCACTACCGCACCAGGACGTGAGGAGACAACGCTGCCCCCTGCTTTATGCTCCAGCATAATCGCTACTCGCGGGACGGCTGGATCAGAGCGCGGGAGTTGCTCGTCCGCTTCCTACATGGGCTGACCCCGGAAGAGACGCGCCGTCAGTCTCGCAGGGCCGTCCACAGCGGGGGCCGGACACACAGTTTCACCAGGGGTCCGACGCTGGCCGGCGTCGACACGATCACGTGGACGCGCACCGTCGGCCGTGCGTTCAGCCCTCTTCGGCGTCCCTCGCTAGCCCCCCGACGCGCGTCGCCTGACCTCCTGGACCATCCACCCGTTGCCGTCGGGGTCATTGAAGGAGAGGAACGAGCCATAGTCGCTATGGTGCGGGTCCGGCCCCGGTTCCTGACCGCCCGCCTCAAAATGGAAGATCTCGCTCACGTCCGTCCCACGCGCGACGAGCGCGGCCCGCGCCGCGTCGATGTCGGAGACAACCAGATGCAGACCCTGGAGTGAGCCCGCCGCCTCCGTGTTCCTCATGATCGAGATGGAGCAGGCCGAGCCCGGCGGCGTCAGCTGCACGACACGAAAGTCGTCGCCGGCGCGGTGGTCGACGTCCACATGAAAGCCGACCTTCTCGGTATAGAAAGCCTTGGCGCGATCCACGTCCGCGACGGGGACCACCACGAGTTGAGGTAGTTCATCGATCACTGTTGCACCCACCAACCCCGCCTTCGGTGAGGTGTTTGTCGATCGTGAGATTAAGACCAATCAGCCGTATGAGACGCGGTTGGAGATGGCCGATCCCACGGCCTTGCCGGTCCGCGCCCTGCGCGACGCCTTCGGCCCTTACCACACCCCCCAATCGCATATCTCGGCGCGCTAGAGGCCGTCGTCGATGTTGATACACCCGGTTCGCCCTACACCTGCAACATCGACGCGGAGGTAGAGCCTCTCTTCGTCGGCCAGGATATTGAGGACGGTACGATCCGACGGATCACGCTGCGGCGGGATATCCGGTGGGAGGATTGACACCTGTAGCACGTCAACCCTCCAGGCTCGGCCATTTGGCAAGCAACGGGGCGACGCGCGTGCCGAGCAGCTCGATGGACCGCAGGAGTTTCTCGTGCGGTAGGTCAGCGTTGTCCATCTGGAAGGTGACCCGGGACACGCCGCCCAGCGCCTGGCTGTGGCGCCTGATTTTCGCGGCCACGTCCTCGGGACCACCGAGAAGTAATGCCCCCCGCGGCCCGACCAGCGGGTCAAACTGGGTCCGTGTCACGGGAGGCCAGCCCCGCTCCTTGCCTATCATGGTGAAGGTGCGGGCGTAGCCGGGATAGAAGTCCTCGACGGCCTCCCGCGTCGTGTCGGCCACGTAGCCCAGCGAGTGCAGTCCTACCGTCAATTGCTCGGGCGGATGGCCCGCGCGCCGACCGGCTTCCCGGTAGAGGTCGACGAGCGGCCGGAAACGATGCGTTTCCCCGCCGATGATGGCCACCATCAGCGGCAGTCCCAGCGCCCCGGCCCGCGCGAACGATTCCGGCGTGCCGCCCACGCCCAGCCAGATCGGCAGCGGCGACTGCAGGGGACGTGGGTAGATGCCCTGACCCGTCAGGGCGGGCCGGTAGGTGCCCGTCCAATGGACGTGCTCGTGCGCCCGAATCTCGAGCAGCAAATCGAGCTTTTCGGCAAACAGCTCGTCGTAGTCGTGGAGATTCAACCCAAACAGCGGGAAGGCTTCGATAAAAGAGCCGCGCCCCACGACCATTTCCGCGCGCCCCCGCGCGATCAGGTCGAGCGTCGCGAACTGCTGGAAGACGCGCACCGGGTCGGCAGCGCTGAGCACCGTGACCGCGCTGGTCAGGCGAATGCGCTGGGTACGGGCCGCCATCGCCCCGAGAATGACGGTGGGCGCGGAGTCGAGGAACTCTTTGCGGTGATGCTCGCCGATCCCGAACACGTCCAGACCCACCTGGTCGGCCCGTTCGACGCGTTCGAGCAGGTGGCCCATCGCCTCCGCTCCGTTGACGGCGCCGCCGACGCCGTCAACGGGCGGGGCCGCCGCAAAACTATCCACGCCAAGTTGCATCAGCTGTTTCCCCTGGCCGCCTATCGGTTGACGGACTGCAACGCCTGCGCCGGGTAGCGCTCGCCGCTGGCGGCGCCGCGCGGCGCGACCGCATCGATGCGCGCCAGGTCCTCCGGCGTCAGCGCCACGTCGAGCGCGCCCACGTTCTCCTCCAGGTACGTCCGCCGCTTCGTGCCGGGAATCGGCACGATGTCCTCGCCCCGCGCCAACAGCCAGGCCAGCGCGAGTTGTCCCGGGGTGCAGCCCTTCTCCCGCGCGATCTCCCTGACGCGGGCCACAAGGTCGAGATTCTTCTGAAAGTTCTCGCCCTGGAAGCGCGGCTGGTTACGCCGGCTATCGTCCGGGTCGAGGTCGTCGAACCGCGCGATCTGGCCGGTGAGGAAGCCGCGCCCGAGCGGGCTGTAGGCGACGAAGCCGATGCCCAACTCCCGGCAGGTCGGCAGGATGTCATCCTCGGGGTCGCGGCTCCACAGGGAATACTCGGTCTGCAGGGCCGCGATGGGGTGGACGGCCTGGGCGCGCCGGATCGTCGCCGGGGCGGCCTCGGAGAGCCCGAGGCGTCGCACCTTGCCCTGCTCGACCAGCCGGGCCATGGCCCCGACCGTCTCCTCGATCGGCGTCTTGGGGTCGACGCGGTGCTGATAATACAGGTCGATGGTCTCTACGCCGAGCCGGCGCAGACTGGCCTCGCAGGCCTGCTGTACGTACGCGGGCCGGCCGTCGATACCAAGGAACGCGCCGTCGGCGCCGCGCACGTTGCCGAACTTGGTCGCCAGCACAACCGCGTCGCGGCGGTCGCGAATGGCCCGGCCGACCAATTCCTCGTTCGCGCCCACGCCGTACATATCGGCCGTGTCCAGGAAGGTGACGCCGAGGTCGAGCGCGCGATGGATCGTGGCGATCGCCTCGGCCTCGTCACGACCGCCGTAGAAATCGGACATGCCCATGCAGCCAAGGCCCAGGGCCGAGACCACCAGCCCGTCCCCGCCGAGACTCCGTTGTTGTAGCGCCATAGCTCGTTCGTGTCCTCCTCGCATCGCATGTGTGATCGGTCCGGTTGGGCGGGGCGTGTCGCGCAGCGATAACTACGACGTTGCAAAAATGCGCGCTCGGAGAGGGATTCGAACCCCCGACACCTGGTTCCGAAGACCAGTGCTCTATCCACTGAGCTATCCGAGCAATGTCTCACGCCAACAGCATACTATACCGTGTTCCCGGCCACCGGCAAAAGAGCGATGGCTGTTTGACCTGTCTGCTACACGTACTTATAATGTAGGTATAGATTGTAGCGCCGACGGCGTCCTTATCGACCGCTCACGGGGACCCGTACGGCCTTTTCTATGCCCTCGATAAACACCGATAATCCCGCTCACGCTACCCATCAATCCTGCCTCAACCAATCATCAGCGGATCGGTTTGTTAAGGCTCGGGCGGGACGTTGGGATGGCGGTAAACGAGTGAACGGGTAGTGCGGTAGCGGAAAGGATTGCGCGTTCCGGCATGGAGGAAAGCATTGGTACCGTCCGTCAGGTGACGATCGAAGACGAGATGCGCGTCTCGTACCTCGATTACGCCATGAGCGTCATCGTCAGCCGCGCCCTGCCCGACGCGCGCGATGGGCTCAAGCCCGTGCAGCGCCGCATCCTGCACGCCATGAACGAGATCGGCCTCGGCGCCAACGCGCGCTACCGCAAGAGCGCCACCATTGTCGGCGAGGTGCTCGGCAAGTACCACCCCCACGGCGATGTCGCCGTCTACGACACCATGGTGCGTCTGGCGCAGGACTTCTCCATGCGCTACCAGCTGATCGACGGGCAGGGCAACTTCGGCTCGGTCGACGGCGATCCTCCCGCCGCCTACCGCTACACCGAGGCGCGCATGACCGCCATCGCCGAGGAGTTGCTGGCCGACATCGACCGCGACACGGTCGATATGGCCGACAACTACGACGGCACGCAGCGCGAACCAACCGTCCTGCCGGCCAAGCTACCGCACCTGCTGCTCAATGGCGCCGACGGCATCGCCGTGGGCATGGCCACCAAGATCCCACCGCACAACCTGCGCGAACTGTGCGACGGCATCATCCTGATGATCCGCAATCCCGAGGTCACCGTGACCGAGTTGGCCGAGATCATCAAGGGACCCGATTTCCCCACCGGAGGGACGCTGTTCGGCGCCGAGGGCATCCGCAACGCCTACGCCACCGGCCGGGGCCGCATGGTGGTGCGCGCCGAGGCCCACACCGAGGAGATCCGCGCCGGCCGCGCCGGCCTCGTGGTGACCGAACTGCCCTTCCAGGTCAACAAGGCCGAACTGCAGAAGAGCATCGCCGAACTGGTCAACGAGCGTCGCATCGAGGGCATCTCCGACATCCGCGACGAGTCCGACCGCCAGGGCATGCGCCTCGTCATCGAGCTCAAGCGCGACGCGCAGGCCGATGTGGTGCTCAACGCGCTCTACAAGCACAGCGACATGCAGAAAGGCTTCTCGGCCAATATGCTGGCCCTGGTGGACAACCAGCCGCGCATCCTGTCGCTGGAGCAGATCCTGCGCCACTACCTGGCCCACCGGCGCGATGTAGTCGGCCGCCGCACGCGCTACGACCTGAGGAAGGCCCGTGACCGGGTGCATATCCTGGAGGGCTACAGCCTGGCTCTCTCCAACCTCGACGCGGTGATTACCCTCATCCGCGGCTCAGCCTCCTCCGAGGCGGCGCGGCAGGGCCTGATGGACGGCTTTGCTCTCAGCGAGGGTCAGGCCAGGGCTATCCTGCAATTGACCCTCTCGCGGCTGGCGGCGCTGGAGCGTCAGAACATCCTGGACGAGCTGACCGAGAAGCGGACGGTCGTGGCCGACCTGGAGGACATCCTGGCCCGGCCCGAGCGCATCGACGCCCTTATCACCGCCGAGCTTGAAGACCTCAAAACCCGCTTCGGCGACGACCGCCGCACCCGCATCGTCGCCGCCGACGTCGACCACCTGACCGACGAAGACCTCATCGCGCCCGAGGAGATGGTCGTCACCATGACCACCAAGGGCTACGTCAAGCGCGTGCCCTCCTCTACCTACCGCGCCCAGGGCCGCGGCGGCAAGGGCATCATCGGCACGGTCACGCGTGACGCCGACGCCGTGGCCCACCTCTTCGTGGCCAATACGCACGACAACATCCTCTTCTTCACCAACCGGGGCCGCTGCTTCCAGCTCAAGGTGCACGAGTTGCCCGAGGCCGGACGCACGGCGCGCGGGGTGCCCGTGGCCAACATCATCGCCGCCGAGCCCGGGGAGCGCGTCACCGCCGCGCTGACCTTCGCCAAGGGCCGCACCGACGGCTATATCGTGATGGCCACCACGCGCGGCACGGCCAAGCGTACCGAGTTATACGACTTCCGCAACGTGCGCCGCTCCGGCCTTATCGCCATCGGCCTCGCCGACGACGACGAGTTGGCCTGGGTGCAGTTGGCCGAGGGCAACGAGGATGTCGTGCTCGTCACCAGCGATGGCCGCGCCATCCGCTTCCCGCAGGACAACGTCCGCGCCATGGGGCGGCCCGCCGCCGGGGTGCGCGGCATCGACCTGCGCCCGGACGACACGGTCGTCGCCATGGGCCTGGCCTCCCGGGACACCGACTGTGATCTGCTGGTGGTCACCGAGCAGGGCTACGGCAAGCGCAGCCCGCTGGTGGAGTATCCTACGCAGAGACGCGGCGGCGGCGGCGTGGCCACGATCAAACCTGGCGAGCGCCTGGGGCCCATCGTGGCGGCGGCGATCACGCCTGACGGCATGGGCGAGATGATCTTGATGTCGGCCGGCGGCCAGATCATCCGGCAAAACGTCGATGCGGTGTCGCGGCAGGGCCGGGCCACCCAGGGCGTGCGCCTCATGCGACTGAACGAGGGTGACACTGTCGTCTCCCTGGCCTTCCTCGGCGAAAGCGAGCCCGGAGAAGAATCGACGCGGTCGGAGGAGCCAACAGGCTTCGCGGACTCTACGCATCCCGCCGGCCCCATTGAGGGCGCCGGGGATGGAGATGGGGAGGACAGTGAGGATGGGGGGGACGGTGAGCCTACCCAGCCCACGGACCACTAGCATCCTGGTCATCGACGACGATCCGCTCGTCGCCGACCTGATCCGGGACTCGCTGGAGCACGAAGGCTATGTGGTCGGCGTCGCGGAGACCGGCGCCGAGGGTATCGACGCGGCAGTGGAGTTGCAACCGCGGGTGATTCTGCTTGATGTGATGCTGCCCGATACCGATGGCATGACGGTCTGTCGCGCCCTGCGCGGCAACAGCCGCACGGCGGTCATCCCCATCATCATGCTCAGCGCCATGGCCGGCCCCGACTATAAAGTAACCAGCCTCGACGTCGGCGCCGACGACTATATCGTCAAGCCGTTCCACATCCCGGAATTGCTCGCGCGCATCCGCACGCAGTTGCGCCACGTCACCAACAACTACCTGTCCGACCTCACTGGCCTGCCCACCAACACGCTGATCGCGCAGACCATCCGCACCGAATTGGAACGGGGCGGCGACGATCTCTCCATCCTATACATCGACCTCGACAACTTCAAGGCCTATAACGACCACCCCGCCTATGGGTTCCTGGCCGGCAACGAGTTGATCAAATTGACCGCCGCCATCATCCGGCGTGTGGTCGAGACGATGGGCTCCCCTGGCAGCTTCATCGGCCATGTCGGCGGCGACGACTTCGTCGTCGTGACCCGCTCGCCGCGCGTGGAAGAGATGTGCCAGGCGCTCATTGCCGCCTTCGACCGCGAGCGCGACGCGCTCTACACCGACGAGGACCGCCGCCAGGAATACATCATCTCCACCAACCGCCAGGGCCAGCGGGAGCAGTTCCCCCTGGCCTCGCTCTCCATCGGCGTGGTCTCGACAGCGCACCGTCCCATCGCCGACGAGTGGGAGGTCAGCCACATCGCCGCCGACGTCAAGAAGAAAGCCAAGGGCGTGCCCGGCAGCGCCTACTATATCGACCAGCGAGGTACTTTCTAACGTGATGGACATGACCAACGAGCTGCAGCAGCAGATGACGATGCGCATCTCGCCGCGACTTATCCAGGCCAACCACGTGCTCGAGCTCTCCTCCATGGAGTTGCAGGAGTACATGCAGCATGAGTTAGAAGAGAACCCCGCGCTCGACATGAGCGAGGCGTTGCACTGCCCGCAGTGCCGCTCGCTGATGGTCGACGGCGTGTGCCAGGTCTGCGCGCGCGCGCAGAACACCACCGGTCCCGAGCCCGCCACGTTCGACTCCTCCGAAGCCTACATGGATATGGGCACTGCCAGCGCCACCGGATCGACCACCACACGCGACGAGGAGTTCGATCCCCTCTCCCTGGTCGCGGCCCAGATGACGCTCTCCGAGCGCCTGCTGGCCGACCTGCTGCCCGCCCTGTCCACGCCCTCGCAGGCCGCCATCGCCGACTACCTGATCGGGAACCTCGACGACAACGGCTACTTGCAGACCCCGCTCAGCGACGTGGCCGCCGTGCTCAACGTCACTATGGAGCAGGTCGAGGAGGTCCTGGCGCGCCTGCAGAGTCTGGAGCCAGTGGGCATTGGCGCGCGCGACCTGCGCGAGTGCCTGGAGATCCAACTGACCTGGCTGCAGGCGCAGGGCCTCGGCAACCCGACCGCCCTGGCCATGGTGCGCGACCACTTCAACGAGTTGGGCGAGCACAAGTATGGCCGCATCGCCCACGCGCTTGGCGTCGGCCAGGGCGAGGTCACCGAGGCAGCCCACTTTATCCGCGAGAAGCTCAACCCCTTCCCCGCGCAGCAGTACGGCCCGCAGCAGCGCGCGGCGCAGACCGACGTGCCGCGCTACGTCCTGCCCGACGTGATCATCCGCGAGGGCGCCGAAGGCGGCCTGACGGTGGACGTGGTGGAGTCGCGCCGCTTTGTACTACGCATCACGCCGTCGTACCAGGACATGCTGCGCGAGGTCAGCAGCCGGCCGACCGACTTCTCCGACAAAGACCGTGAGCACATCAAACACTATATCTCGCGCGCCAAGATGTTCATGGCCAACCTCAACCAGCGGCGGCAGACCATGCAGAAGATCGGGGACTTTCTGTCCGAGCACCAGGTCGAGTTCCTGCTCAGCGGGGTGCGCCACCTCAAGCCCCTGACGCGGGCCATGGTGGCGCAGTACACGGGCATGCATGAGAGCACGGTCAGCCGCGCCACGGCGGGCAAGTACGTCATGATCCCCTCGGGCAAGGTTATTCCCTTCAGCGACTTCTTCACCCCCGCGCTCAACGTGAAGGACGTGATCAAGGAACTGATCGACCGGGAGGGCGCCCCGCTGACCGACCAGGAGATCATGGAGCGTCTGGCCGAGCATGGCTACCACATCGCCCGTCGCACCGTGGCCAAGTACCGCGACCAGTTGGGCATCCTGCCCTCCTCGCTGCGTAGCTAGGACGTGGCCCTTGGCCGCCGGTCATCTTTTTAGGGGGCATGGAAGGGCCTCGATGGTAAGCCACCGAGGCCCTTCCATATGCTTACACCGGATCAGATATGCACTCGTGGCGATGCGTCGTAACGCTGAGCGGGCATGGGGCCGAGTTCCCCATGGTGATGTGAAAGGCGCTCCCAAGCATTCCGTCGCCCCCGCCTGTCTTCATCGCATGGTGATGCGGAAGGGGACCGAGCCCGTGTACGAGCGATAGTCGCGGGGCATGACCGGATCGGTCAGGACCGTAAGCAGCCATGCGCCATGATCGTGGTAAAGATTCTCGCCGAAGCTGACAGCTTCTCGCCCGCCCCCCAGGTCTTGGGCGACCGTCCCATTGATTTTCTTCCCCCCGACGTTTAGGACGGAGGCGATGGGCGGGCCACCCGCTACGTCGGTAGCCGTGGGGCCGCGCAGATACACACGGGTCTCGGAAGGAGTCGTGACCACGCGCTCCAGGGTGATAGCCGTTCCACGCCGCGATGTCGCCGTCCGGTTCACATTGAGGGCGCGGACACTGGAGGTAACCGGCGCCGTGAGCGTGAATGCGAACGCTCCGGACACCGCGACCGGATGCACGGAACCGTCGCCCGATTCGATGTTCTGATACGGCTCCCGCGCATAGGCGCAGGGATGCGAGGCGGGCGGCGCCGGTTCCCCGACGGACTCGAGGGCCTGGAGGGGCGGGAATCGCAGGTGCAACACGAGAGGGGTCGTCGTCGTCGCGGAGCCTGCGGCGTCGAACACGTCCGCCTGCCCCCTCGCGGCCCCAGCCACCGGCATCTCCTCGCCGTCAATCTGGCGCAAGGTGACGCCGCGCGCATCCGTCACGATAGGTTGAGCGGGCAACACCGACGATTGGAACACCTGGCCGCGCGGCCCGCTGAGCGTCGATGCGACCACCACGCGATTGACGTCAGCGTAGACCTGTCTGATGGCGATCGTGTAAATGCAGGACCGCCGCGCGATGTTGAGGTCGCGTCCCAGGGCGGCAAGGCTCGCGGGTCCGCCTCCGCCGACGAACGGGGCGGCGACCTGGTCGATGGTCGTGCTGACGCCGCCGGACGGGGCGGCCTCTCGCCGCGCGAATTGCGAGTCGGCGAACGCGCCGCCGGCGATAAGGGCCGTGGCGGCCACGACGATCACGACCGGGATAGCCCAGCGACGACGCCCGGTCGTGCGATTGGCACGGCGGCGCGCTCTGTGTGTGCGTCGCGGATCGGACGGCTGGCCCTGACCCAGACTATCCTCAAGCACACGAGCGATGGACGCGCGCGCGCGCGTCGGCGTCGGGGTTGCGTAGACGCGGTCGAGGTCGCCCACCAGATGGGTCAGGGCTGGATCGTCCGCATCGTCGAAGAGGTCGTGATAGCGCTCATCGAGGTGCGTCATGGTATTGCTCCTTTAACCCATGGAGGGCGCGGGCCAGGCGTTTCTTGGTGGCGGCCTCGCTCGTCCCGATCACCGCCGCGATCTCGGCTATAGTGAGGCCGGCGGCGAAACGGAGCGCCAGTAACTCGCGCGTTTCCTGATCGAGCGCGCGCAGGAGGGTGCGTAGTTGCTCGATGGCGTCGCGACGCAACGCGCCGTCTTCGGGGTCACGGTCCCCGATGGGTTGGAGCGCCTCGGGGATGAAATCCCACGCGACGGTGATCCGTCGGCGGCGATGGGCATCGATGGCGGCGTTACGGGCGATGCGAAAAAGCCACGCCGCGAAGGGGACGGTCTGCACGCGATACTGGGGCAAAGCATGGAGCGCCTGCACGAAGACGTGCTGCGTCAGATCAGCCGCGTCCTCCTCTGTCGTCGTGCGCGCACGCACGTATGCATACACACGATCCACATAACGGTGATAGAGGACGCCAAAAGCGGCTCGATCATCTTGAGCAGCATGCACGAGCGCCGCCTCATCAGGCATGGAGACGGGGTTGCAATCGGGCGGCGCGGCCGCTCTATCGCCGCTCCTCGTCGATCCACCATTGATAGCCGGCGATCTCGTCATACGATGACCTCCACATTCCCCTCCGGCGTCCAATACCCTGGCATCAATAACAACGCGGGACGCCGCAAAAGGGGACAGAGGGCTGGGGAATGCTTCACGGATAGGGAGACACCCAAGCGGCGATTCCCGTTCCCGCGCTCATTCCTATCCATCGACAACCAAGTCCCAGGGGATAGTGGAGGCAACGGGGACCGTGCTCCTCGACGGGGACGATGTTGATCGTGATCGTCATATCCCCGTCTAGCTAGTGGGTCAACCCGCAATTAACGCGGCATTCCCAGGAGTTGGGTCACGCTCAGCAAGCCAGTAGGGCATTCCCGGCTCATTTAGCGTGACCCACTAGTCGAGGTACTGCACCCACGAGGGGCGCGCCGGGAACAGCGCCTGCAGCACGGCGTGAGTCGTGTCGTCGGCGGTCCACACGTCGGGGTAGATGTCGCGCAGTGCGTCGAGGCCGCGGTACCCGAAGAGCAGTTGCGGGAACACCAGCGCGGGGACGCCCGCCTGGGCCTCGCCCCAGGGCGGGACGCGCCACTCCTCGACGGCCACCAGCCGCCCCTGCTCCAGCGCCAGACGCAGCCCGCCCCGGTAGAAGTCGAGGCTCAGCGTGCCGCTGTAGCCCGCCGCGGGCGAGGCCGCCAGGCGGCGCTCCAACGCCGGCGCGACGTGGCGCACGAAGCCTGGCAGGTCGGGCACGCGCACGTACCAGGCGTAGCGCCGCCGCAGTGTGGGGCCCAGGCGCGGGCCAAAGAGCGCGTAGACTGGGTGGCTGCGCCCCAGTGAGAACACCAGGCGCGCCAGCGGTGGCGCCTTGGGCAAGGCGGGGGCCAACGCCCCCAGTGCGCGCAGCAACGAGGGGACCAGCGCGGGCAGCGGGGCCTCTGGCTCGACGGCCAGCGCCAGCACCTCCAGGTCGTCGTCCCGCAGCAGCGGGCGCCGCCGCGCCGTGGCCACGTAGCCGCACGGCCGCACCGCC
>JAABUX010004971.1_pt1 | contig 16559 bp, 12 predicted proteins | sample 5561851 | NCBI WGS metagenome assembly JAABUX01 (sample SAMN10711883, study PRJNA513361) | rock metagenome | isolation source: Antarctica rocks | place: Antarctica: Victoria Land, Richard Nunatak red sandstone | collected 2016-01-03 | reverse complement strand
GACGAGCGGCTCACGCGGCGTTGGCCAGTCCGATGACGGGCTTGCGGGAGCAGGCCGTAGCCTTACCCCGGCTCGTGGTGCTCAACCTGCACGAGTAGCCTACCCACACCGAATAGCGAGGAGCCGTCTTTATGTCTGTCAGCGCTGGCTTCTGTTTCCCGCCGACACCACGCGTCCCGACATGGCGCGTGTGGGGGTCGCTTCGCTGCGTGAAGTTACGCTGGCGACGGCGGACGGGCTGCGTCTCCTGGCGTGGTACGTGCCGCCGCCGCCGGATCGTCCGGTGCTGGCCTATTTCCACGGCAATGGCGGCAACCTGTCCAATCGCGCGGCTCGCGTGCGGATGTTCGCCGCTGCCCGCCACGGCCTCCTGATGGTCGAGTATCGCGGCTATGGCGGCAATGCGGGCCATCCCGGCGAGACCGGTTTCGCCAGCGATGCGCGAGCCGCGATGGAGTTTCTCGCGGCGCAGGGCTTCGGCGCCGACCGGCTGGTGGTCTATGGCGAATCGATCGGAACCGGGGTGGCGACACGGGTTGCCGGCGAGCAGGCGGTGGCGGCACTCGTGCTGGAGTCGCCCTACACGAGCATCACGGCCCTCGCCGGGCGCAGATACTTCTTCCTGCCGGTGCGGTGGCTGGTGCGCGATCCCTTCGACTCACTGTCGCGGATCGGCCGGGTGCAAGCCCCGATCCTCATGTTGCAGGGCGACCGGGACACCATCGTGCCGCCCGGCCTCGGACGCGAGCTGTTCGAGGCGGCGCCGGAACCCAAGCAGATCTGGTCGGCGCCGGACGGCGGCCACGAGAACCTCATGGACGTCGGCGCCGGGCAGGTGGTGATCGACTTCATCGACCGATGGCTGCCGGGTCAGGGGGTCGAGAGGCTGGCGGACGGGCCCAGATAGGCTGCGAGCTCGTGGATCTCGCGGTCGTCCAGCGCGTGGGCCGGCGTGCGCATCTGCGCCAGCGTGTCGTTGTGCCGCGTCCCGTCCCGGAAGGCGTGCAGTTGCGCCGAGAGATAGGTTTCCGACTGGCCGAACAGCACCGGCGCTCCGGCCACGACGCCGTCCGGCCCGTGGCATGAGGCGCAAGGTGCAATGTCGCGGCTCGGATCGCCCTGGTAGACCAGCTTGACGATGGGGTCGGCGCGTCCGGCGTCGGTGTCGGCGGTGGAGTGCCGCAGTCCCGCCTCGCGCTGCTCATGCGCGTAGTAGGCGGCGAGGTCGCGCATGCGGTCGTCCGACAGGGTCCTGGCGACGTTGTTCATGATCGGCGCGACACGCCGGCCGCTGCGGTAGTCGACCAGCTCCTTGTAGATCGTCCTGCGGCTGAAACCGTCGAGATACGGGACCGAAGCATCCACGGCACGGGCGGCCGCGGCATGGCACGCCGTGCAGGTCGCCGCCGCGAGGGCCTGCCCGCGCGAGGCGTCGCCGCCGCGAAGCAGGCCGTCGGTCTGCCTGGTCCACGACACCAGGCTGCCGAGTTGCGACGGTGCCGTGAAGGGCGGCGGCGGCGTCGGATTGCCGACACCGAGCCCGAGGGCGCCGCAGATCGACGACCACCATGTCGCCTGGTGCTGGGAGGCCATCGGCAGCACCACGACGCCGGTCACCAGCGCGAACACGCAGACCAGGCCGATGCGCAGGAAGACGGTTTCCGGACGCTTCGCCTCGCCTTCCTGGCCGAGCTTCACGCTCTAGCCCCCACTGCCGACATAGATGCTGCCGCCGGCGCGCAGCGCGACCTGGGCCAGCGGATAGGCGTAGGCGAGCAGCATCAGGCACGCCACCACCCAGTTCCACACCGCGAAGCCGTTCAGCATCGGCGGCAGCTCGGACGGCGGCACCAGCGCCTGCGCGTAGCGGACCCCACCCTCGTAGGGCGGGCTGTAGTGGAACGAGGAACGCACCAGTATCCAGAGGAACATCGCGCTCGACGTGACCAGGAGCAGCCCGCCCAGCAGCGAGAGATACAGCAGCGGCGACAGCGGGCCGAGCATCGGCTCCGCGTAGTCGAACAACGCCATGCGGCGTGGCACGCCGACCAGGCCGGTGATGTGCCAGGGCAGCGTGAGGGTGAACATGCCGATGAACCAGAGCCAGAGCTGGCGGCACGCAAGGCGCTGTGTCGCCAGCATCCGGCCGGTCAGCGCGGGCCAGAACTCGTAGGCGATCGCGAAATACATGATGACGGTGGTGCCGCCGAAGATCAGGTGGAAGTGGGCGGGGATGAAGGCGGTGTTGTGCACCAGCGCGTTCAGCGCGTAGCTCATGTTGATCACGCCGCCGAGCCCGCCGAGGCCGAGCATCACCAGCGACAGCACGCCGGCCACCAGCAGCGGACGGTCCCAGGGCAGCGTCCGCACCCAGCCGAGCAGTCCGGCCCTGCGCCCCAGCTTCGCGCCACGCAACCTGCCGCCGATCTCGAGCGAGGCGATGATGGTGAAGATGGTCAGCAGCGTCGGGATCGTCACCGCGGCGGTGAACACGCTCTGGATGAACTTGAAGGCGCTGGCCTGCTCGGGGTCCATCAGCAGGTGGTGCAGCCCGACCGGCAGGCCGAACACCATCAGGAAGATGAACGACCAGCGGCCCATCGCGTCGCTGTACAACCGGCCGCCGGCGGCGCGCGGCAGCAGCGTGTAATAGGCGACGTAGGCCGGTGCCAGCCAGAAATAGACGATGCCGTGCAGTGTCCAGGAGAACAATGTGCGTGCCAGCCCGACATCGATGGTGTCGGTGAGATGCAGCGACAGCGGCAGCAACTGGAACACGACCTCGACCGCAGCGCCCACCGAGGTCCAGGCCCAGATCAGCGCCCCCCCGGTCATCGCGAACATCGCCAGCGGCACGGGCGCGCGTGGATGCGCCCGCTTCCAGGCGCCCATCGCGACCACCATCTGGGCCACCCAGATCCACGAGCCGGCGAACAGCAGCACCAGCCCGATATAGAAGGTCGGCGGCGCCACCAGCGGCGGATAGAAGGTGTAGAGCACGGACGCGTCGCCGCCGAGGATGGTGATCGCGGTCATTGCCGCACCGCCGAGCACCAGCCCGAAGGCGGCCCAGGCGAACGGGCGCCCCGGCACCGGCCGGTCCAGGGCAGTCGCGATCACCGCGTAGCCGAAGCCCATGGCGAACAATGTGGTGAGCACGTAGCCCTCGATGACGCCGTGCGCGGTCAGCGACATGTAGTAGTTGGCGGCGTTGGCGAATGGCGCCGGCACCGGGGAGCGGGTCCACATCTGCCAGAAGCCGAGCGGGATCCCGGCCGCGAAGGACAGGAACGACGCCCAGAAGAAAGCCAGCACCAGGCGCGCGTCGGGCCGCGAGAACCGGCCCGGGCGCGGTGGCGACACGACCGTCACCAGCGGCGCCCGCAGCGACGATCCCGATGGCTGCCCGGCCACCAGCATGACACGCTGCTGGTCGTCGAACGCCCAGTTCAGCACGCCGAACACGCTGAGCACGGCGGCCACCGCGACCACCAGGGCCGCGGTGCGGACGGCGGCCTCGCCGCTGTCGGCGGACACGAACAGGGCGAGCAGGGCCAAACCCGAGAGCACCAGCCCGAGCGTCCATTTGCTGGCGATGTTCATGCGGCCGTCCTCATCGCGGCGAGCAGGCGACGGGGGCGGTACCCGTGCCCGGCCAGGCGGAGAGCGGCACCACATGCACGCTCCCCCACATCGCGTGATGGCCAAGACCGCAGAACTCGTGACACGGCATCGCGTAGGTGCCGGGCTTGTCGAAGCGGGTCGACACCTGGGAGACGTAGCCGGGCACGATCATCGTGTTGGCGTTCGATCCCTGCACCAGCATGCCGTGGATGACGTCGGGCGTCGTGGTGCGGAACGTCACCGTGCGTCCGGCCGGCACCATCAGGCAGGACGGCACGAAGGCGAACTGCTCGGCGATGAAGCGCACCGTGGCGGAGCCGTCGCTGTTCAGCACGGTGCCGAGATTCTCCTCGATGAACTCGCCGCGCAGGTGCAGCGTCGCCGGCACGATCGTCTCGACGTTCGAAGGCGGGCTCAGTGCGAAACGAAAACTCGTGGCGGTGACGAACAGGATGATGAAGCCGACGACCGCCAGCACCAGCAAGTTCCAGCGACGCTCCGCCAGGTCGGCCTGCTCGTAGGCGTCCGCGGCATGCAGGTCATGCGCCGGCTCAGTCAACGAAGCCCCGCGCCAGGAACAGGAAGATGTAGACGGCGATCCAGGCCAGCAGCAGCGTGCAGACCGCGAAGCCGCACAGCAGCAGCGCGCCGCGCGGCACCGTCCGCAGCACCTCGACCAGTTGCGCCTCGGTCACGGCGTCGTCCGCCGGCAGGTCATGCCCGGCACTGGTCCCATCAGACGCCATCGCGCACCACCTGCATCTCCTGGATCGGGCAGGCACGATCGTGCGGCCCTACTGCCAGGACTGCCATAACAGGCCGTGCCGGAGGCGCATTGATCTGGATCAAGACGGCTGGGGGTGTGCGCCGTGGGCGCCTGGCACGGACGCCATGGCGGCACCGGATCATGCCGCCGGACCGCCGAGCACGCTTCCGGCATGCCGGCTTGCGGACGGCCGCCGAGCCGGTTAAGCGTCAGCCTCCGCGTGAGAAGGCATCATCGAAATGATCGACAGCAGCGAGATCCGTGAGCACATGGAAGTCATCGGCGCCGATGGCGGCCATGTCGGCACCGTGGACAAGGTCGAGGGCGAGCGCATCAAGCTCACCAAGACCGACCGGGGCGCTGCCGGCGAGCATCACTACATCGCCGTCTCCCTGGTCGAGGAGATCGATGCCGACGCCGTGCGGCTCTCGTTCAAGGCCGAGTTGGCACCCCAGTTCTGGGAGAACTGAACGAGCCTCGAAACCCGGGGGACAGGCCGACCGGCCGCAGCTTCCCCAGGCGACAAGCTTCCTCGGGCGGTAGCTTCCCTAGGCGAACGACGACGTGTGCAGGTTCACCAGCGTGATTGAAGCGCCGTTCGACAGTTGCACGTCGGTGTTGCTGCTCTGGTAGGCGGTCCAGGCGACGCCTCCCGCCACATGGTCGATGCCGACCCGGAAGCCGACCACGTCCAGTTGTCCAGCCTGCGCGGTGTAGATGTCGCCCTGGTCGGTGCCGCCATAGACCGTGGCCTGGCCGAAATTGTCGATCGATGCGGTGCCGGCGCCGGTGTCGATGATCGAGCCCGCCGCACCGGTCGTGACGGCGGCAAAGCCGTCGCCGAGGAACATGGTCTGGATGCCGAAGCTGTTGCCGCCGTTCAGCGTCTCGTTGCCCGCGCCGGCCAAGAAGAAGTCACCGCCATGGGTTCCGCCGTTGATGGTGTCGCCGTCGCCACCGGCGGCCAGGATCGTGCCGCGGCCGCTGTCGCTGCCGGTGATGAAGTTGGCGCCGGCGGTGCCACCCTCATACCAGCCGCCTCCGTCGCTCGCATGGATGGTGGCGGACCCCACGCTCATGATCACGTCGTCATAGCCCGAGCCACCGTTATAGAACACCTGTCCGGACCCGCCGAATAACACCGTGCTGGCGCCGGATCCGTTCACGGTGGCGCCGCCGCTCAGCACCAGGGTGCCGCCGGCGCCGGTATAGTCCAACGCGCCCTGACCGCCGAACACAGTGCCGTAGACGGCTGTCCCGGAGAGGTTGGTGCTGGCTTCCCCGGGCACGACCACGTCGGAGCCGCCGGCGAGCACGAGCTGCAGCGTGCTGCCAGGCACGGTCTGGTCGAAATACACGTTGGCGCCGTCGGTCAGGCTGTCGTTGCCCGCCGCGGCCGTGCCGATCAGCGTGTCCTGGTTGCCCTGCAGTGCCAGCAGGTTGCCGGCATCAACGACGTTGTTGCCGTTGCCGATGACGGTCTCGTCGGCGTTGGCGGTCTGGGCGAAGCTGCCGCCGGTCTGGTAGCGCGCCAGGGCGAATATCGTGGCACCGCTGTCACCGAACACCTCCGTGTAGAGCTGATTGCCCCCCGCATCCGAGATCGATGCGGTTTCGCTGCCGATGCTACCGTAGACGAACGAGTAGTCCAGGCCGGTGGTCTGCAGGGTGCTGCCGGTCAGCACGCCGGCATCGTTGAGCTGCACCGTGGCGGCGGTGACCGTGGCGGCGGTGACCGTGGTGTAGTCGATGCCGAGGAAGTTCACCGCACCGGCGTTGCTGTAGCCGATCCAGTTGTTGCTCAGATAGGTGCCGCCGTTGACGTCGACGTTCCAGAACTGGGAGCCGAGGTAGCTCTGCGCCTGGCCGACATCGCCGATGTGCGAGACCGCGCGCAACACCGGGGTATCCTGCTGCCAACTGTTGGAGAAATGGAACAGGGCGGTTCCGGCGCCGCCGTTCGCCGCATCGATCTGCACCTTGCTGACATACTGCGAATACGCAGCCTTGCCTTCGCTGGCGAACTCGGTAGCCACCGCCTGCTCGATCGAATAGGCCGGCAACATGCCCCGCGTGCTGATCGGCGCGATGCCCGCATCGAGCCAATGCCCGATCTCATGGGCGAGCACGCCGACAAATGCCGCGGCCGGTGTCGCGCTGTCATACAGGGCGTTGAAGCTGCCGCTATAGTATCTGGCGCTGGCGCTATAGTCGGGAAGCCCGCTGATATTGATCGATGGCGCGTGATAGAAGGTGTCGCCGCCTTCGCCGTCGTTGCTCCGCAGGTTGATCATCGCGTGGCCGCCGTAGATATCCGGCGTGCTGTCGAGGGCGTTGATCTCGTCCACCAAGCTGGGCGACTCGTTGATGAGGCGCACCACCTCCGTCATCAAGGCCGGGTTGGTCTGGCTCGGCACGCTGCCGAAAATCGCGTCGGAAATATTGATCAAGGTCATGTCCGGAGCTGTTTCTCTAATACATGACCAATACCATTTTCTTTGCGAAATCGGAAGGGTTTCGACAAATATTTCGACGTCGTCGTTATTATGCGACAATGATCCCGCCGCCGGGTCGGTTCGCCAGTCAGTTGCAACCCAGGCGGCAGGGATCAGCGGCGCCTACGCATAAACGCTGCCGCGCGCTACCTCGACCAGCGCGTCCACATCCTGCGCGCGGGTGTCGAAGGCGCACACCAGGCGGACGATCCCACCGGCGTCGCCGCCCCGCCTTGCTTCGGCATCGGGCGTCGCCCAGCGGTAGAAGATGTAGCCGGCCGCCTCCAGGCTGGCGATCAGCCGTTCGGGCAGCAGGACGAAGATCTCGTTGGCCTCGACATCCTGCGTCAGCACGACGCCCGGCAGCGAAGCCAGGCCTTCCGCCAGGCGGGTCGCGGTGGCGTTGGCGCGGGCGCCGTTGCGCAGCCACAGCTCGTCATCGAGGTAGGCGACCATCTGCGCGCTGAGGAAGCGCTGCTTAGACAGCAGGTGACCGGCACGCTTGCGCCGGCGGGCGAAATTCTCCGCGAGGTCCGCGTCGAAGAACACCACCGCCTCGGCCGCCAGCGCGCCGTTCTTGGTGGCGCCCAGCGACAGCACGTCCACGCCGGCCTTCCAGGTGATCTCCGCGGGCGTGCAGCGCAGGTGCGCCACCGCGTTGGCGAAGCGCGCGCCGTCCATGTGCATCCGCAGCCCGTTGCGGCGCGCCACCTCCGCCAGCGCCCGCACATGCGCCGGGGTGTAGACGGTGCCCCACTCCGTAGCCTGGGTCAGGCTGATCGCCGCGGCCGGACTCTGATGCACGCCGGTCACGCGACGCCGCCCGATCGCGCGATCCAGCGCCTGCGGGTCGATCCGGCCATCCGGACTGGGCAAGGTGAGCAGCTTGGCCCCGCCGGTGAAGAACTCCGGCGCCCCGCCCTCGTCGTTCATGACGTGGGCGACCTCGTCGCAGTAGACGGAGCCGTACGGCGGCACCAGCGCCGACAGCGCCAGGGCGTTGGCGGCGGTCCCGGTGGTGACCGGGAACACCACGGTGTCGGTCTCGAACAGCTCCGAGACCTGCCCCTCCAGCCGGGCCGTCCATGGGTCCGCGCCGTAGGATGCCGCGACGCCCGCGTTGGCCGCCAGCAGCGCCTCCATCACCCGGGCATCGGCCGGCCCGACATTGTCGCTGCCGAAATTCTTCCGTATCTGCGTCATGTGAACACTCTGCCGTTCGGCCGGCGCAAGGTCCAGAACCAGATCCCCATGACCCAGATCCAGACCCGCCTCATCGACGGCAAGCAGCGCGCGGCCACGCTGATCGCCGACATCACTGCCGAGGTGGGCCGCCTCGCGCGCGATCGCAACCTGGTCCCCGGCCTCGCGGTCGTGCTGGTGGGCACCGACGCGGCCAGCGAGGTCTACGTGCGCAACAAGGCGCGGCAGACCGGCGCCGTGGGCATGCGCTCGTTCTCCCACGCGCTGCCGCAGGACACCAGCGAGGCCGAGCTGCTCGCCCTGATCGATCGCCTGAACGCCGATCCGCTGGTGCACGGCATCCTGGTCCAGCTTCCGCTGCCGGCGGCGATCGACAGCGCCGTCATCCTCGACGCCATCGACCCGGCGAAGGATGTCGACGGCCTCGGCCAGGTGAATGTCGGCCGCGTCGCACTCGGCTACGGTGGCAGCCAGGCCGGGCTGGTGCCCTGCACGCCGCTCGGCTGCCTGCTGCTGCTGCAGGCCGAGCTGGACAGCCTGCGCGGCCTGCACGCGGTGGTAATCGGGCGCTCGAACCTGGTCGGCCGGCCGATGGCCCAGCTCCTGCTCAATGCCGACTGCACGGTGAGCATCGCCCATATCCACACCCGCGATCCGGCCGCGCTGGCCCGGCAGGGCGACATCCTGGTGGTGGCGACCGGCCGGCAGGGGCTCGTCCGCGGCGACTGGATCAAGCCCGGCGCCACCGTCATCGATGTCGGCATCACCCGGATCATGACCGAGAGCGGCAAGACCCGCCTGGTCGGCGACGTCGTGTTCGACGAGGCGATCGGCGTGGCCGGCGCGATCACACCGGTCCCGGGCGGCGTCGGCCCGATGACCATCGCCTGCCTGCTGCGCAACACCCTGACCGCGGCGGAACGGCAGGCCGCCGCCTGACCGGCTCCTATGGCCGGTATAGACTGACCTCGTATCCGGTCGCCAGCTTGACCACGGTGAAATCCTGCCGCTCGCGCAGGTAGCGCGGCTGGCCGTTGCCGGGCTGGAAGGCGGGGTTGCGCGACAGCATCCAGGCCGAGCATAGGGCGGCATGCCGGTTCGGCACGGGACCGCCCGGCACCTGCAGCGGCGTCTCGCGCACCGCGCTGGTGGTCAGTCCGATCGCATACAGGTCGCCGGACTGCCTCGCATTGTCCACGTAGGCCAGCACGTCGGGCTGGGTGCAGGACGTCTGCGCGCATCCCGCGAGCGCCGCCGAGGCGAGCCCCGCCGCGACGAGCAGCGTCGTCAGGCCCAGTCGGCGCTTCGTCCCCAGCATGGGCTTCATCGACACCTCCATCCGGGATGCCGGCGCGGCCGTCCGCCAGGAAACGCGGGGCGCTGATCCGGTATCATGTCGTCGCTCGAGAGGCCCGTTCGATGCCGGAGTTGGCAGAACGCAGCCGACGTCCGATAATGCCACGTGTCAGTCCTCCAGCGCAAAATGGCGCGGCAGACGGAGAAAAGAGCGTTGCCGAACAAGATCTGGATCGATGTCGAAGACCTGTTCCAGTATGCGGCCTTCAACCCCCGCCCGAGCGGGATCCAGCGGATCGAGTACGAACTCTGCCGGTCGCTCGCCAGCCTCCCGGAGTCGCGCAACCGGGTGCGGTTCGTCCGTCATGCCGGGTCGCAGAAGTCGTTCTACTCGATCTCCTACGCCGAGCTCGACGCGCTCTATGGCGGCCTGACCGGCGACAAGAATGCCAGGCAGAAGTCGAAGCCGAAACCGAAGCCCAGGGTGGAGGCGGCCCCGGCGTCGGAGCCGGCCCAGCCGCCGAAGCCCATGGCCCGGGATCGGCGGCTGTCACGGGATCCGCTGCGCCGGCTGGCCTACCGCGTGCCGCCCGGGCTGCGCGGCCCGCTGCTCGCCTTCTACAGGGCGGAGCGCGATGCCGGCCGCGCCCTGCTGCATCTCAGCAGCGCATTGACCTGGGCGACCCGAAGCCGCCTGAGGACGGTCGTCCGGCGGCGGCGTCCAGTGACGCCTCCGCCCGTCTTCGCCGCTCCGGTTGCATCCGCGCCTCCCGAAACTGCCGGCGAGGCTGCCGACGCGGCTGCCATCGAGCACCAGGCGGTGGCACTCCCGGCGACCGGCATCACCACCTTCGACGCCAACTGCGAGGCGGGCGACGTGCTGCTGGTGCTGGGGTCGCCCTGGTTCCACCCCTTCTACGCCGAGATCGTGGAGAAGGCGCAACGTCAGCGCGATTTGCGCTTCGCCCTGTTGGTCTATGACCTCATCCCGCTGCGCCGGCCGGAATGGTGCGACCACAACCTGGCGCTGCGCTTCCGGGAATGGACCGGCGACGTGTTCCCGCTGGTCGACACCTTCCTGACGATCTCGCGTTCCAGCGCCAGGGACATCGTGCAGATGGCGGACGACAGCGGCTTCAGCCTGCGCAGCGCGCCGCAGCCGATCCCGATCGGCACCGGCTTCACCTCGCCGTCGAAGCCATCCCCCGTCGTCGGCGCGGACACGCGAGACCGCCAGCACGACCGTCTGCCGCTGCCGGGCAGCTACGCGCTGATCGTCTCCACCATCGAGGCGCGCAAGAACCACATCCTCCTGTTCAGGGTCTGGCGCCGCCTGCTCGAGGAGATGCCGCGCGAGCAGATCCCCACCCTGGTGTTCGCCGGCCGCGTCGGCTGGCTGGTCAGCGACCTGATGCAGCAGCTCCGCAACGCCGACTTCCTGGACGGCAAGATCATGCTGGTCGAGGACCCCTCGGACGAGGAGCTGGAACGCCTCTATGCCGGCTGCCGCTTCACCCTGTTCCCGTCGCTCTACGAGGGCTGGGGCTTGCCGGTGACCGAGAGCCTCTCGTTCGGGCGGCCCTGCATCATCTCGCGCGCGACCTCGCTGCCGGAAGCCGGCGGCCATCTGGCGCGCTATTTCGACCCCGAGAATGCCGGCGAGGCCTACGACGTGATCCGCTACGCCATCGAGACGCCGGAGGAGACGGAAGCCTGGGCAGAGCAGGTGCAGCGGGAGTTCCAGCCGGTCACCTGGGACCAGTCCGCGCGCGGCGTCCTGCGCGCCCTCGGCTTCGCCACCCTCGACGGCGCGGCGCCGGCCAGGCAGCCGGACGTCCATCCGGTCCTGGATCAGGCGCCGGTCCTGGATCAAACGCCGGTCCTGGATCAAACGCCGGTCCTCGATCAGGCAACGGTCGCGCATCCGGTCTGACCAGACCCGCCAGGACTATCCCCCGATGACGTTCGTTTCCTACGCCCAGAACTTCGAGGACGTGCTGCTCTGGCGCGCCCTGCGCCACGTGCCGGCCGGGTTCTACATCGATGTCGGAGCGTCACATCCGGAGATCGACTCCGTCACCCGCGCCTTCTACGAGCGCGGCTGGCGCGGCATCAACATCGAGCCCGTCCCCGAGGATGCGGCACGTCTCGCCGCCGCGCGTCCGGGCGACATCACCTTGCAGCTGGCCGCTGGCAGCAGCGATGGCGAGGCCGACTTCTTCACCGTCCCCGGCACCGGTCTGTCCACGCTCGACCCGGCCGCCGCCCTGATCCATCGCGACCCACCCGGCAGCGCGGGCAGCAGCAGCCTGCGCACGGGCCGCATCGCGTTGCGCACGTTGGCCGGCATCTGCCGCGCGCACGTGCGCCAGGAGATCCATTTCCTCAAGATCGACGTCGAGGGTGCCGAGGCCGACGTGCTCGCCGGCGCCGACCTGATCGCCTATCGCCCCTGGATCATCCTGGTCGAGGCCACGGCACCGCTCTCCACCGAGCCGACACACGATGCGTGGGAGCCGGGCCTGCTCAAGCAGGGCTACCACTTCGTCTGGTTCGACGGTCTCAACCGCTTCTACCTGGCGGACGAGCATGCCGACGCGCTGTCGGTGCATTTCCGCCTGCCGCCCAACGTGTTCGACGACTTCATCCGGGCCGCCGACACCGACTGGGCCAGGCGGATCGGCGCCGCGGAGATGCGGGCCGACACCGTCGAGCGGCTGTTCAGGACCAGCCAGGAACGGGCGGCCGAAGCCGCGGCGCGCGCCATCGAGCGGAACGATGTGGCGAACCACGAGATCGCACGGCTGCAGCAGGCGCTGGCGGATGATCGCCGCGACGGAGCGGGTCGCGAGCGCGCGATGGATGCCGAGCTCGAATGGAAGCGGCATCAACTGCATGCTGCCCTGACCGAGGTGCAGCAGGTGCATCTGCGGCTGCAGGCGGCATTGCTCGAGCGGGACGAACGCACTCAGGCGCTCGCGCAGGCGACGCAGGCCCTCCTGCAGACCACGCAGGCGTTCGAGCAGCGCGGGCAGGCCCTGGACGAGTCCGAGGCATGGCTCGCCGCCGTGCGCCGCAGCACCTCCTGGCGCGTGACCAGGCCGGTACGGGTCGTGGTGCGGCAGCTCGGACGCGGCGGGGCGCGTACGGAAGCGGTCGCGGCGCCGCCGGTCCCGGCGGTGCAGCCTGGGCCGCCGGCGGCGGCGCCGATGCCGGCCACGGCGCCGCGGCCCGCATCAGCCCCACCAGCAGCGGCGGCCCCGCCGGCAGCGGCGACCCCGCCAGCGTCGTTCCTGTCACCGCCGCCCGCGCCACCCCAGCCGGCGCCACCAGCCCAGCCTGCGCCGCGAGCCGATGCCGCCGCGGCGTCCGCCCCGGTGGACAGCCTCGAGCTGCTGTCGCCGGCACCGGTGGCGAAGCTGCATCCCGGCCGCCGGCGGGGCAGCGTGCATCAGTTCCATTCCGGGTCGGCGGTCGCGGACGCGATCACCAACGCCATGCTGCTCACACGCACGATCCTGCGCGGGCTCGGCTATGCCAGCGAGATCTTCGTCACCCACCTCGACCCGCAGCTCGCGCACGAATTGCACCCGGTCGACGAGCTGCCGCTGCACGGCGACTACGTGCTGATCCTGCGGCATTCCATCGGCCATGACTGGTTCGACCGGATCATCGCCCTGCCTGCCCCGAAGGTTCTGATCTACCACAACATTACCCCGCCCGACCTGCTCACCCGGCACCCGGTGCTGGCCGCCTACGCGGCACTCGGACGACGCCAGCTCGCGACCCTGCCCGGCCAGGTGCATGCCGCCCTCGCGGACAGCGAGTACAACGCCATCGAGCTGCGCCAGCTCGGCTTCGATCCGGTGCGGAGCTGCTCGCTGCTGTTCGACATCGAGCAGATCCGCGCCCGCGCCGGCACCGCGTCACGCGCCGGCACTGAGTCACGCGACGTGACCGCACCTGCCGGGACCGCGCCCGGCAAGGATGTGTTCACCATCCTGTTCGTCGGCCGGATCTGCCAGTCCAAGGCGCAGATCGAGCTGATCGACGCCTACCTGGCGTTCCGCACCCTCTCCGGCAGGCCGGCCCGCCTCGTGCTCGTGGGCCGCTACGAGACCGGCAGGGACCCCTATCTGCAGGCGGTGCGGCGCCGCATCGCCTCCAGCGCGTATCCGAACGAGATCCTGCTCACCGGCCTGGTCGGCGACGCCGAGCGCGACGCCTGGTATCGCCGCGCCGACCTCTACGTCTCGCTCTCCCGGCACGAGGGCTTCGGCGTTCCGCTGGTCGAGGCGATGGCGTTCGGCGTGCCGGTGCTGGCGCGTCCCAGCGGTGCCGTGCCCTACACGCTCGGCGACGCCGCCTGGTTGCTGCCCGAGGATTCGAGCCCGGCGCATACCGGTGCGATGCTACGGGAGCTGGCGACCGACCCGGAGCGTCGTGCGGCGCAGGCGGCGGCGCAGCTTAGATCGCTCGATCGTTTCGCGCTGCCGAAGCAGACCGCCATCCTGTCGCAGGCGCTGCTGCGCGCCGGCGCCGCCCTGGCGCCCAGCCCGCGCGAGGCGCTGGACGCCAACCTGCGCTTCGCCGTCGCCGGCCACGTCAACAAGACCTACAGCCTCGCCGCCGTCAATCGCGCGCTCGCGCTGGAGCTGGAGGCGGCGCGTCCGGGCCGGGTACGCGTCATCCCGGTGGAAGGCGTCGTCACCACCAACCTGTCCGAGGTGCCCGCCGAGAACAGCGCGGCCATCATGGCGCTGGCGCAGCGTCCGATCCCGCTCACCGCACCGGAACTGATCGTCAGCCAGCACTACCCCGTCCATGTCCCGCCGCGCGCGGACGGGCAGATCCGGCTGGCGATGCTGTTCTGGGAAGAGTCGCTGCTCCCCGCCGACACCATCGCGACGCTGGAAGAAGGCTTCGACGGCGTCGTCGCACCCACCTGCTTCGTCGCCCGCGCGCTGCAGGACTCCGGGCTGCGCCTGCCGGTGCGGGTAATCCCGCCGCCGCTACCCTGGATGCCGCCGGCGCCGGACGCGGCGCGGCGCGTGCGCGAGCCGAGCGAGGCGCTCACCTTCCTGCACGTCTCGTCGTGCTTTCCGCGCAAAGGCGTGGACCTGCTGCTGCGGGCGTGGGCCGACAGCTTCACCGCGGCCGATCCGGTGCATCTCCTGATCAAGAGCTTTCCGAACCGGCACAACACTATCGTCGACGACCTCGCCGTCCTGCGCCGCACCCACCACGACCTCGCCCCGATCACCCTGATCGATGAGGACCTGGGCGAGGCGGCGATGGCCGCGCTGTATGCGCGATCCGACGTGATGGTGCTGCCCAGCCGCGGCGAGGGCTACAACCTTCCTGCCGCGGAGGCGCTGGCTGCCGGGCTGCGACTGATCGTCACCGGCGCCGGCGGGCATATGGATTTCTGCGCGCCGGACGATCCGCGCATCCGCCTGCTGCGCTACCGTCACGCCGCCTCCGCCAGCCACACCGCCACACCGCACGCGGTCTGGCTGGAACCCGACCTGGACGATCTGGGCGCCGCTCTCCGCGAGGCGCTGGAACATGATCGTTTCGACCATCCCCTGCGCGACGATACGACCTCGCGGGCTGGATCGATGGTGCCCGCCGAGTCGCGGACGGACGCGCTGGTGCGGTTCGGGCTGGACCTGCTGCTGCTGCCGCGGCAGGAGCCGTTGCGCATCGCGTGGGTGTCGAGCTGGAGCCAGCGATGCGGCATCGCCGAGTATTCCCGGCTGATGCTGCGCGAGCTGGACGACGATCCGGCCGAGGCCCGAGCCTCCATCACCGTGCTCTGCGACTACCGCACCCCTCCGTACGCTCCGTTGCCCGGCAACCTGGCGCACATCCCCTGCTGGGAGGTCGGCGCGGACACCGTGGACGAACTGCTGCGCGCGATCGCGCGCACCGACGCCGATGCGGTGGCGGTCCAGCATCAGCCCGGCCTGATCGCCTGGGCAGGTCTGGTGCGGCTGATCGACGGCGTGGCCGCCCAGGGCCGCGTGCTGACCGTCACGCTGCATAACAGCCGGCATCTGGCCGATCAGCCGCCGGAACAGCGCGCGACGCTGGTCGCCGCATTGTCGCGCGCCGACCGGATCATCGTACACACGATGGCCGATCTCGACCGGCTGACCAGCCTCGGCGTCACCAACGTCGCCCTGTTCCCGCATGGCGTGCGACGAGCGCACCCGGCTCCGGACGTGCGTGAACTGGGCGACGCGGCTGCGCCGATCATCGGCTGCTACGGCTTCTTCCTGCCGGGTAAGGGCATCGACAGGCTGATCGAGGCGGCGGTCCGGCTGCGCAGGCGGTGGCCCGGACTGCAGCTCCGGCTGGTCAACGCCACCTATGGCGGCGCCTTCTCCGACGCCGAGATCGCGAAGGCGCGCGTCCTCGGCGAGCCGTTGGGCGACCACGTGCAGTTCCACACGGATTTCCTGCCCTACGGCCAGTCGCTCGCCCTGCTGTCGGCGTGCGACCTGATCGTGCTGCCTTACAGCGAGTCGAAGGAGGCCTTCAGCGGCGCGCTCTGCACCGCCCTGACCGCCTCGGTGCCGGTCGCGGTCAGCCGCATCGCGCTGTTCGACGAGGCGGACGATGCCGTCATGCGCCTAGACGCTGGAACCGCGGATAGCCTTGCCGACGACATGGAAGCCCTGCTGGACGATGCCGTGGCGCGCCGCCGTCTGCAGCAGGACGCCGCCGCGTGGATGCGCGTGCGCGCCTGGTCGCTGATCGCCCGTCGCCTGACCGGCCTCCTCGTCGGACTGGCGCGGTCCCGCAACATCCGGACGTAGCCGACCCCACTGCCTCGCTGGCTTGTAACAAACGACGTCCGGAACGTGTTGCGGCACTGGATCACGCGTGAATATATGTTCACGCGCAGGTGATCGTTCGCCGACCGTTTTCAGCAGGCGCGAAGCATCCATATCGGCACCTGGCTGCGTATGAGCGATATCTATTCCGGAGATCAGTCATGTCGTCCAACGAAACCGTCCAGGGCAACGACACCATGCAGGGCCAACCTGCGCACAGCGAGATCGAGCGCCGTTCGCTGTTTAAGACCGCCGGGGCCGGGATTGCCGGTGCCGCGGCGATGAGCGCGCTCTCCGCCGGCGGCGTCGCCCTGTCGGGCGGCAGCGCATCGG
>JAABUX010004970.1_pt1 | contig 16562 bp, 16 predicted proteins | sample 5561851 | NCBI WGS metagenome assembly JAABUX01 (sample SAMN10711883, study PRJNA513361) | rock metagenome | isolation source: Antarctica rocks | place: Antarctica: Victoria Land, Richard Nunatak red sandstone | collected 2016-01-03 | reverse complement strand
GAATTTGGCCTGGTCTGTAGCCGTCAAGAACGATAACCTGATTTTTGGTATTTTAGCACCTGATGCCAATGGCTGGGGTACTGTGGATGGTAGTGCAGTCGTGGACGAAAACGACGCAGCTATTTGAGACGAAGTTTGACCGGTTTTCTGGGGAGCGACAGCTTGTTGAGAGGGTGCTCCAGTCTGAGATGGCTGATACTGAGGTGCATGGTTTTGGGGTGGCTGCTGGTTCTGAGATGAGTATCCTGTGTACTGAGGCTGCTGTTGTGAAGCTTGGAACCCAGCCTGCTGCCCTTGACCAGCATAGCCTGTATACTGTTGTTGAAGTGGAACACCCTGGAACCCGGTGACTTGGGGCTGGCCTGTTTGCGAAAAGGAGGATTGCCCATACTGAATGGGGCCTGGACGGGCGCTGTTAGCTCCACCCAGGTAGGAACTCGAGCTCGAATACATGGAACGCGCGCTCGAGGCAGGTGAGGAATGGGAATGAAGGCTTGATAGTAGGTGGTGTTTAGGCTGACGATATTTAGAGATAGGTGCTTTCCGAGGCTGCACTAGTAATTATGTTATAGGGCTGAATTATTATATCCAGCACTAGTCGCCAAGTGAATCAGTTTCAGTCTATCTAGAGAAAACAACCGTTGCCCCTCGCTCAAGATATGGTAACTTTTTGAACGACATCAATACCTTTCTATAATGAAGATCGAAGCTTTATACGCATCGATGGTCTCTGCCTTTTCCCCAGCTGCAAGTCGCCATTCCGCCAACAACACCTTAGCAAATGCACCGTGCCCAGAAGACCAACCTCAACTCCAGGGAATCAGCTGAAACATTCGTAGGCCACGGGCTCCCTGCATCATCTTTCGCCGGTTTTGTCTCTTTCGGCTTTCTTCTCATCTATCTTGCCTCCATCTCCAACCATCTTCCTCAATTCCCATTCCTTCGTGAATTCGCGGCTTAGTATGCTAAGATCGCTGACCAGGTCTTTGCAAGATTGCATGAGAGCGCCACGAGGAGTGAGTGTACCATCAGTCTGGATGCGGAGAATGAATTGACTATAGGGACGGTCAATATCAGTGCAAAGGTCTCCCAGTGAGGATCGCTTAGATTATTTGACCCACCTAACGAGCGGATGAGGTACTTTATAACCGGCGAACGTGACGTGAGGTGACTGCAGTAATCGCGAGCGCAGCATGTTGCCGAGAGTGTGGTCTTCTTTGTTGAAGGTAAATATCGACGATGAGGGTATGCCTGAAGGGTTATCACACGTTAGCCGCCTATAGTGTGCTACACTGGACATGGACATAGTTGCATCTGAGGCTCGTAATCGGCACGTCTCTCTGTCAGGATCAAGTGCTGACTTACGAGTATCTGCCTCCTCCGTAACTTTCTTCTCGCCATCTCCAAGCAGAAAGAGCTCGAATCTATCAGCAGTGTTATCTTCTGCTCGCGAACCCCCCCGTCTCCCCATGCCTAGAGAGTTTATGTCCATGCTGGCTCTATTGCCTGAAGCCTTTGACATATGAGAGGTATTTGAGGTATAAGTTGACTGGCTCAAATCCCTCGGAGGTGCACGAGGAGTGTCCTCTCCAATGGGAGCGATGAGACTGACTGGCGACGATGGGCTGAAATTACCGCTAAAGGCACTGTACGAATGCAAACGAGGCTTACGAGGTGACATCGTGATACTCGTGGGCTGATTGATGTGCTTGAGATGAAGGTGAGGGAAGATGAAATCTCACTTGAGTACAAGTGTGAAGTAAATCAAGAAGAGATTGAGCGTTGATTCTCAGACCAAGTGTTGACCACCAAGTCCGGGCATGATTCATGCCACGCCTGAAAAGCAAAGCGGCTTTCTGTGGCATAGTACTGGGGGATCTTTTGGTCTTAGACATCCTCATATCGTTTTACGGGAGTAGAAGCCTCTTTTGGTTATGTGGACACAAAAGGTTGAAAGAGGTAAAATGGGGTTCAGATCGACGGCATAAGAAGCTCACTCAGGACTGACCTGTCTGGAGCGTTCGCCATTGATGCTGTAATTTTACCCTTAGGTACTACATAGGCTTCCAATGAAACCTCTCACTGCTATACAGCCCAAAAAATAGATTACATATATATTTGAAGTGCTAAATGATGCAATGCCGGCTATCTCAAATTTGAGTGTGATTTGCTGTAGTTGAGATTCATGAGATTTCGACCCAACGAATATGATACATGCACCAAGACTATGCGCTTTAGAGACTAGTTTCATGATCACCCTGAAGCCTCAAGCCTCAAGCCCTGTGGCCCTCAAGAAACCACCGACTACTGGACATTCATTTGTGCCTTAGGCACATGATCTTGGGTGATGCAGTTACAGTATATCTGGAGCTTAATATAAAGAAGTCAATGACACTAAGAAGATGCCTCCTTCCCTGAGCTCAGCATACTCATGGACTTGCTCTCCACTAATCGCCAATGCTCCCATGCGGTTGATAGCATTAGCACCTCTTGCTGTGGCCGTCTCCCGGGCTGGTGGGCTAGGCTTTGTGGCTGCGGGTACCGATGTTCAGGATCTGAAGAATGAGCTTCAACAAGTATTCGATATGTTGGACCAGTCGCCAATCGACGGTGCCCAGACGGATGTATTGCCAATTGGTGTAGGCTTTATCAATTGGGGCGTAAAGCTTCAAACCGTCATGGAGGCCTTCGACGACCATTTGCCAGCTGCAGCTTGGCTTTTTGCACCTGAAGAAAACGAAGATCTTGTGGAATGGACGCAAATGATCAGGGCAAGGAGTACAGGAAGGACGAAAATATGGATACAGATTGGTAGCGTCTCAGATGCTTTGCAAGTGGCCAGACTTTGCCATCCAGATGTTCTCGTCATCCAAGGTGCTGATGCTGGAGGGCACGGGCTGGCACAGGGTGCTGGTATTATCAGCTTACTCCCAGAGGTCGCAGATGCTTTAAATGAGGGAGGGTTTGGAGATATCTTCTTGGTAGCAGCAGGGGGTGTCGTTGAAGGTAGAGGAACAGCTGCCTGCCTGGCATTGGGAGCCGATGGGGTGGTGATGGGCACGCGCTTCTTGGCCAGTTGTGAGGCCAATATTGCAGAGGGGTACCAAGATGATGTTCTTAGGGCGAATGATGGGGGTCTGAATACTGTCAGGACGACTGTGTACGATCAATTAAGGGGCATTACGGGCTGGCCCAGTAGATTCAATGGACGGGGTATAATAAATCAAAGTTTTCTGGATGTCCAAAATGGGGAATCCCATGATGAGAACAAGCGGCTATATGAATCGGCTCTGCGAAAGGGTGATCAGGGTTGGGGCAAGTATGGAAGGTTGACTGCCTATGCAGGAGCTGGAGTTGGTTTAGTCAAGGCAGTCAAATCTGCCCCAAGCATCGTCTACGAAGTCAGACGAGATGCAGCAAAGGTCCTGTCAAGAATCTCGAGGCTCTCCTCGAAGCTATAGTGGTGCGTTCATTCTGATCGTATCTAATCAGGTCCTTCGCTAAGTGACTGTAGGACGTTTAGGGTCCAGAGCATTGATGCATAAGTCTGGTGTCATGCACAGCTGACCTGTTCATATCCAATGCTCGTGAAGAGAGCTGCGAATCAGATAATTCTGATAGCAATGCTCTTCTCCTGCTCCGAAGCATACTTCTAGCTGGCCTACAGGTCCTTGATGCTCGAGGAGACCCGCTCGGAAGTTTCACTTGCCAAATTCCCAGGAATCATGCTGAAGCTCCTTCAGGTCCTTCTCCACCCGGAATCAACTAAGAAAACGTCAAGCCATGAAAAAAAAGTTAAAGGGCTAGACCTGTCATTATTACCATGCAGATATTGTTTCCATTCAACAGAATCTTTGGCAGTTTCGTACTATTTCCACTGTAGTCGCTAGGGAGACTGTCAGCATAAGTATCGACACTAAGAGACTGGTGACATTAGGATGAGCATACAATTCTGTCACGTCCTCCAGAACCATGTCTTCGTTGCCAATTAGAAGTGATCTAAGATTTGCAGGAATGGCTTACTTACTGACATAATCATCAAAGCCAAGCAGCGTGCCCGCAAACTCTGACTACTGTCAGTACTGCATGGAGGAATGTGTTGGCTTCAAGAGCGTTTGCCTTTATCTCCCTTCATCACTACCCATATCCTTGAGCCAACGCATTTGTCTATCAGCTCTGTTGTCTGGCGTCAGGAATGGCCATGGAAAGGGGTTTTGATGGACAGATACCAAGCGGTAACAATTGAGACGCCATCGCTGAGACTTGGTTTCATCGATCGAGCGTCGAAGGTGTGTTCTCACGATAAAAGTAGTTCGATTTGCCTCATAATTTGATAATGCTACTGCGAACCAACGCTAGCGCCAAAGTACGGACGCTAAGCTCTATTCTAGTGCCCGAGCGCCCGAGTATCATGGTCCTCCACCAATCCATTCGAACACTGTCGTCGATGGTGACACAATTGCTGGTCGCATTCCTTGGCCTAATGGATTGGGACAAGCACCGATGGGTCATAGAGTCCCATGGGCCAGCGTGATGGAGCTTGATGTTTGTCAGTCATGGTCCCTGAAAGACAGATTGCCTTGAACTGGATTCGACGCACTTCTATTGTTGCAGGTAGCACGCGAGGAATGTCTACAGGCGCTGCGCAGGTAGATGGCAAGATTCTCCAAGGCTCGAAACCCCTTTCTGACTCCAATCGCACTTGGAAGTCCTCGCAGAGTATTACTTTCACATCACCCAAGAACACGACTTGGGGGCCCCAGCATGGTCTCCGATTCTCCAGCTCTAGCACCCCATCAATCGATCCCCGTATGCCAGTACTAGATAATGCAGCAAGGCATTCGATCGGCGACGGGACGACTTTCGTGCCGACACCGTCCAAAGACTCCATCGACCAGATCACGCTCTTGCATAGTCCTGCCTATCCTGAATTGTCCTCGTCCAGGTCGTCGCCCGGGCTCTCCACGCACAATGACCCGTTTTATCCTCTTCTTGATATAGCTTCACTAGCTCAAGCAGTACCAACATCTGATTCAGAAGGTCAAAGTCAATCCCCCACAGAAAACGACGAGCCCCGTACATCAGCAGCTTCAAATGACGAACCCTTTCGCAGCCCGCTTGGTTTCCACATCCCGAAGGCAATATTTCAGAATGCAATGAACGCTACCCCTCCCAGCCCTTCCGCCTATTGGCAGCACACGCTTTATCGAGGACCTGGTAGTGATAAAGAGACCGTGAAAGTACATTATTGCAAGAACAAGGAGAACACGGAGACCATAGCACAGCTGTTCCTCGAGGAAGAAGTGATAGGCTTTGATCTTGAGTGGAAAATCAATCCAAAAGACGACAGCATAAAGAAAAATGTAGCTTTAGTCCAAGTAGCTAGTGAGCGGCGGGTTGCGCTCTTTCACCTGGCACGATTCCCCAACGCTCAGGCTGAAGAAGACTTTATTACGCCTTCATTTAGAAAACTCATGGAATCGCCAGAAATCACAAAGGTTGGCGTCAACGTCAAAGGCGATTCCACCCGGCTGAGGAATTTTTTGCACATCGAGTGTCAAGGGCTCTTCGAGCTAAGTCATTTACATAAATTGGTCAAATTCTCAAGCGGGGACGTCAAGAACATCAACAAGAAATTAGTGTCCCTTGCGAGCCAAGTCCAAGAGCATCTTCAGCTGCCCTTATGGAAGGGCGAGGTACGTTCTAGTGATTGGAGCCAGGAACTGAGCTATCGACAGACACAATATGCTGCCTCCGACTCGTATGCGGGATTTCAACTCTTTCATATGCTCGAAAACAAGCGAAAAGCTATGAATCCTACACCTCCGCGCCCAGCACACGCAGAGTTGAATCTTCCAATTCGACAGGCGAACGGTCAAGATGTAGCATTGGTTGATGAAACAGCTGAGACTCATGAAGACTCTGATGAGGACTCTGATCAATGTTGCGAGATTTCGGTCGAAGATTTGACAAGCGATATTGATACCCTCAATTTAGGTGATCCCCCCGTTTCCGATTCAGAGGCCTCACTGGTTCCGAATGCACCGCCCGTAGCACCTTCCAGTGTCCGATCGCCAGGCGAAGCATCTGGCGAAAAGTCGGTCAGCCTTCCACCTTCTCGTGAACTGGACTCCGCCATAGCTTGGGTTCAGGGATACTGCCAAAATACCAAACCCTCCGCCAAACCTGCAGAATTACGCGCATATGCTCTCTGGCAAGAACAAGGCTTCGACATCCCCACCGTAGCAAAGTTATTACGAGTTCCACCATTGCAAAACACCACCGTAGTAAATTACATCGGCAAGGCCATCTCAAACGAGATGCTGCCCTATCAGTGCGCGAGAGTCGCTGAATTGGAACAGTATGCTGGCCCCTACGGACTCCCAGTCGCTTTTCGGAATTTTCCTAAGAGGATACGCGGGGAAGACGGCAGGTGAAATGATAAGAACCCAGAAAAGGTACGTAAAACAGAGGATTTTAAGAGTGAGCGAGACCAATGGGTATCTACTCAAAGACGTGCAAAATAAGGCGAAGGGAGACGCTGTTAGTTATGGCCTGTAACATCTAATTGCTCGATTACTACGTTAGGATTTATCCCGGACTTTTCCCACGGCTAGGCATGTAATATGGAGTTGGGCATCGCCTCAATGGAGTCAAGCGTCTGCTTTTACAGCATTGAATAGACTTACTGGAAGGAGAGCGGGTGGCCGGCTCCTAGCTATCGTTTAATCTCTCATCCATGAGATAAGGCATATCAAAATATGTTCACCTTAGAGGGAATCCAAGTAGCAGACACGCCGCAAACTCACCCTCGGTGCAAGCGATATGTGTGTGCAGATGCCGAGCTATTTTCCCTTCCTTGGTTGCATTTTCCTTACAGGTAGGAACATCTTGTCCGGCCAAAGCAGGTTATTGTTCCTTACCTATTATACCTTACTAGTGATATAAACGGCACGTGTCCCTCACTCTTCCTTGGTACCAATGGCCTAAAATTGATCATTCGAGCGCATCTTCCCAATTTTCTTGGTAGTCCGGTAGCGAAACGATGTGATCTCAGGGTTGTTCTAGGGGAAATATCCTGATCATTCACCGCTATGATCAAACACGATGGAAGCAAACTCTGTTGACAAAGAACAAGTCGCCTATGTGATTTACATTTACGCCAAGAGCATGCATGTGAGCCTCACATGTACATTCAACAATACTCCTAACTATCTGAGCGGAAGACTACAAAGAGAGGACCAGGTTTAATACCCAGCTCCGTCAAACACTCCATCATCACCCCACATATCTCGCAAGACCCATCAATACAGCTACAAACATGAACCATCATCTGCCTCCTCCACGCTCATCGTTCCCAACCTCCTTACATCGTCAACGTCATCTATTTGATTCAAAGAAAAGAAAAAAAAAAGAAAAAAAAAGGAGAGCGTAGGACATACATACCTTACCACAGACGCATTCCCTACAGTCATCCAACAACCCACCCAATGGTGTGGTGTAACTTATTCAAATCCAAAGCCTTACCCGCTCCTACCTGCATAAACACTTCATACACTCTACACTCATTCATTCATCTATCTCCCTTGATGCTTACCTTATCAAATCAGTGAGAAAAGTACGTACACGCGGTGGGTGGGGAGCATGATATGGGGCGCAAGAGGTGTGGTGTGGTGTGGATATATTATCTAATGCCTAGTGAGAGATTATTCGTTGTAGCGGCAGTTATCATTCGGTGGATTTATGTGATGTTTGTTGCGATAGGGGGTATTGGGGAGAGGAGTGGACTGCTTAGTTAGTTGAACGGTGTTTTTGTTGATGGATGTTTCTGAAAAGTGGCACGCTTTCCATGGTCGCTGGTTGGCTGGGAGGTGCTTTGGTAGAAATAGTGCCAGTTCCGGTTTATAACCTGAATTGGGTAGGGGGATGGGAAAGGGGTTGCAAGGCGTGGTGAAGGGAGGGATGGATGGGAAAGTCTGGAGATGAAGCATTCTCTATTATCTATCCGGTCTAAAGATGTTGATCTTACAAAGGTACTTTTGTACACTATCATGGGTATCTCTCCAGCATTGTCACATTCAGAGTTCCAAAACACCATCCAATCCCTTCACATCACGTTGTACGCCCAGCACACAAACACCCTTTGGTAATTCCACAGTCCCATCCGCCATTACTCTGCTTGTTGCTGCATGTGTGACGGTAGGTTATATCCCGCATAGTCCAAATGTACAAACGCCCGGTCCACACTCGGCACCGACTCCAAGACATACTGCAAGCTCTCGCCCAGGTCGTGGCTATCCCTAAGCGTCATGCCTTCGTCCAGTACCACATCGACTTCCACGTTCAACTTGTCGCCGGCATGATATGCCTGCAGGCCTTGTATCGACTTGATCGTCTTGGCGAAGCGCATGGTAAGATATAGAAGGATGTTGCGGTCAGCGGCGGGAGCGGCAGCACCGGTGAGATGTTGGATGTGCGTGTTGGACGTGCGTGACCAGTTGACGATCACATAAAGAGAGAGTAGAAGGCCACCCAGGGCGTCCAACCACCACAGGGAAGCGTAGTAGCCTACGAGGGGGAAAATGATGGAGAAGATGTTGAAGACGACGTCTGTCATTGCGTCCTGGGCTAGCGCTTGGACAGAGCTGTTCTTGATGAGTCTACACCAGAACCAGCAGCCTAATTTTAGGAAAACTGTTGTAGCCATAATCACTATAGCTGGTATGCCAAGTTGGACAATGGTGTGGTCCGGCCCTGTGAGACGATTAAAGCATTGAAGCAGGACTTGGAAAAAGGATGTTATCATGATGACTGAGAAAACTAAAACGCCCAGCGGCTCCAAGCGACGACGTCCCACGGGGTAACTGTGCTGGTCTTGCCTTGATATCAACTTCGTAGTAACCCAGACTATAGCCGTGGAGAGGAAATCGAGAGCGGCGTCAACGAGGGAGGCTAGCACCGAGAGAGAGGAAGTAAGGACTATGACAGCGATTTTTCCGGCGAGAAGTACGGCGTTTGCAGCGAGATTCACGTAGATAGCGACAGTGACCACTTTGCTACCGCTTTGGGCGTCATCGTCTTCGCCATACTGAAGCTCATACGCCTTGGGCCCATCTCCTATATCTTCACCTAATAGTGGTGTATTCTCATCAGGAAGCTTGTAGAGCGCTTTCGGTGTGCGCTTGAGCTTCACCTTGCCTTGATCCGCATGGCCGTTCGCTGTGGGCTTGCTGTCAATAGTGGGATGGCGTTCGTCCTCGAGCGAAGAGTTTGAAGATTGCTCCTCCGTTATAGTATTCGGGATGCTCATATGTCCGTTGCCATCATGACCATGATTGTACTCTTGGATCAGACTGTGTGGCAGTGATGAGTCAAGAAGCCGGTCGATGTAGAGATAGGAGGATATGAGATGGTTGTTGCGTTCGTAATATCGACGCACAGGCTTCTTCATCGTCTTCAACTCTTCATCACTTTTGTAGTACTGCTCCCACCGGTACCTGGGATTGCTGTTCCCAATCAAACGCATACTTCTCATCTGGGGCGTCATCAAAACCTCCCCACCATCACCGATAGCGCTCATCCTCCTTCCTCCTCTGCCCAACCAGCTCTTTGCAGGACTGGGACCCCCATGGCCAGTACCACCTCCATCAGCATCCGCCTCGTTGTCATGGTCCTCGTCTCCATTCGTCTCTGGCGTCTCGGATCTTCTATGAAGGGCTTGGGTTCTTAATTCTTTGATATTGGCCGAAGACCTGCTTTGAATGAGTGACGGGAGTGCTTGGCCGCGAGTAGAGAAGGTGCTGTCCGAGTCGGAGAGGGGAAGGAAGCCTCGTAGAGAACCAATGCGATAAGATTTTGGTCGTGGTGGGGAATCGTCCGCCATGGTGGGGGATTTCCTAGTATCTCAGATGCGAATGGGGAGGTTCAGCATTAGTCTTAGATCTCAATTGTATGAGCGAGGTCATGTAAGCAGCGTAACCTTGGGAATTAGAGGAAGATCTCCCAAATGGTAGGAGATGCCGCACAAACGGAGCACGTAGCTATCAATTCCCAACCGGAGCTGTATCCGAGCTAGCTTTTAGCGTGTGCAAAACCATTGTACCTGTAAACCTTTTTAGTCATGTCAGTTCATGATAATGACTTACTGCATTGTTCTACAGCGACGAAATATCCTTCTAGTCATACGGTTGAGATCAATAGTAAAGATTGAAGATCTGTCAGATTTGCAACTACTATGCAAATAACGTTAGTGCTAAGGAAGTGAGAGTCTTGGGGTGAGAAGCAATGACCAGACTTATTTTGGCACGGTGATTCTAGACAAGTCGTACATATCATATTCGCATAGCTTGAGTATTAAACAAGTCCATTTGAGCCATCGTCAATATCTTTCTGCGTGTATGATCATCAAAACAAAACACCACCTGGATATCGAACGCCACCCAATGCAACCACTTTGTACAAGCTCCGTATCTTAACCCTCTTTACCCCAGCCTGCCACCTCCACAATCACGTTCCCGATCGTAGTAAGCACCCAGAGTGTTATGAGTCCCCATCCCACTTTCCGATCCATCCGCCACCCTCTCAAAGGGACAACGATCAACAGCCCTGCCAACGTCACGAGAAGAGTGATTCCACTGATCAATAACGTCTCTCCAACCTCGATCTGATAAGGCTTATACCGCACCGGTATCCCTGGATGCTTCTCATGCCTCCTTTCGCCATTTGAGATGGTCATGTATAGCCCACCAAGACCAATGCCCAGAAGTATGTTCAGCATCGGCCCACCGAAGCACGCAGATAGAGCCATCACTGGATAGCCTAGGCGCGCGACTGTGATATCAGCGACAAGATCGCCCAAAGAGTTTCCGACCGCAAAGATGGTGAGACCCAGTATAGCATCGCTGATTCCAAGAATGACGCCGAGGGCTTTGAGGACGCCAACGACTTCATTGGCGATTGTGGAAATCCACGCAATGGAGACAATAAAGCCTAGGAAGCAGAAAAGGTAGTGGTATTTGGGAGCGTGAGAAGGCGTGGTAGTCAAGACGAGAATGGCAAAGGCCAGGAGCGAACCGACGAGGGAGTATAAACATGGGAGGAGCAGATTGTGAGTAGAAAGACGGTCATCAGTGTTGGCCCAGAGAAGGACGACGATAAAGAAGGGTGCGGTGAAGATTTGGGTCGCTACAAGCCATCGATTCCACTCTTTAGGGGACGAAGGCAGTCCGCCTGAGTCTGGAGTCTGCTGCGCATGATTTATGGATTGGCGGCGTGGAGGTTGCAAAGGCCTTGGAGGTGCGAGGAAAGGCTTACTGGGGATATCACCCTCGGGTCCAGATACGTTAATGGCTGGTGAGCCAATGCCATGAGTCCCATGCTTTCGAAGGTTCGGTGGTTCTGGCGGATCCTGGCTCTCACTAGTGTGAAGTATGGGACTATCCTGGGGGAGGACGACCAAAGTAGATTCTCTGCGGCGTCCAGTGTGCTCGGGAGACCTTGAATCTGGGTCTGGCGTTACAATGGTTGGAACACCCTCCTCGTCCTCGTTCTTGTCGGCTTCCACAATGGGCAGTGTAATTGTGAGGAGAAAGACGCTTGGTGCAGCAACAAAGCCCAACATCTTCTCCCACATGTTCTTGTCCTTCCATGAGTACAGAGTCGGGAAAAGAGTAGAAACGAGGATCTGTGGTGTAGGGAGGATTTTGTAAGGCCACCATCGCAATGGCTTCTCATCAGGTTGCTGGTAGAGGTTTTGGTAATACGTGGAATCTGATCCCATACTGGATGGAGGTAATCGTAGGCTTGGTGTACGTGAAGGACGGGTAGGAACGAAGTCTGGATCATCATGATACACTGGAAATGGTGACTGGCCACTTGATCTGCTCGAAGCTCTTGATCTTTGGGGTGTTGTAGCGCGTGGTATCTGAATTTTGGGCACCCGTGGTTTGCCGGTCATCGTTGGCGTATCGACGGGTAAACGGTCTTTTGCGCCTGTGTCATCATCGCTGGCGTGCTGAGGCTCCGAGATCCTCAATATTCCATCTTCGGGCGGAGACAGCAGTTCGTCAGGTCGTCCATGTTGCAAGGGGGACATGGGCGCTGGGCTCATAGATAGATAGCCGAACTCATCGGCTGGGGATGACATGGCCAGGTTCGGTGGAGGGGGACTAGGTGACCTATTTCTTTGTCTATTATCTACTGCATCTTCTGGTGTCAAAAGTCCTCCACGCTTTGGAGGTAATCCACCCAAAAGGTCTATCCGTGGCCGTTCTAGCGCTCTAGGGTCTAGTCGTAAACCCACAGCGTCGTTGGCAGACACTGCGCGAACGCGATTTGGTCCCGTCCGATCAGCGTCGAGGCTATTCCTTAAAGAAGCATTCTCCGCTACATCATGAGCATCGACATTGTCGTAATTGATATCAATATTGGGAGTATTCGAATTATTGTCCTGTTGTTGTGCCGCGGTGTATGTTGGATCGTCTGAATACCTGCGCAAGTTGATCGGAATAGTCTGGATATTCCTCGACTTTTGCAATGAAGATAGTATCGCTCTGAATTCAAGTGCGCCAACGAGACTAGGGCGTATGGGGTTGAGGGTGTTCCTACGCTCCCCAGGCCTTCGTCGACTGACGCGCATGTTGCTACTGATTTCAGCTAGATAACGGTCACGTGTCTCGTCATCTGCATCCACTTCGTCGTCCATGGCTCTAAGCATTGGGCTGCCCCCTCTTTCCAAATTGTCAAAATCTGTCGTGGATACGGTTCTTGTCGTACCCCTACTCCTGGCTGCTGCATTATCTTCATCGTCCTCGTCATGATATATTTCGTGTTCAGCCTCGTCAGTACCAGGGACATGAAAATGGCTCCTTGCTACATCTTCGAGTAGTCTTTGGCGAGACCGTCGACGTAAATACCAGTGCCACACAACAACCGTGATCACATAAAAGACGTAGAACCCAACCATGACTGCGCACTCCCATAAGTCTAGGTGACCGTCTGCCAAAAACACCATACTGAAGCTTGCTGCAACAATGAAGAACCCTACGTCTCTCACAAAACTCTTTCTTGCGACCTTGAACGGTCTCACTAGAGCCATCGAGCCGGCTACGACTGCAGTGATGAACCCTGCTGCCCCAATAAGCTCCCCAACAGCCAAGCTGCCGCTATGTGTCTTCATTGCCGCGAACGTAGAAAAGACGTCTGGGCTACCGTTTCCAAGGGCCAGAAATGTAACGCCCGCCATGCTTTCGCTCATCCCCAAGATGCTGGCGATAGTGCTTAGATTTATGCAGAAAAAGTCGCTGGCAGCAATACCTATAGTGCTGAAGAGCAAGGCAAGCCATATTACCAGGATGACGAAGGCGACGGGTTTGGCGGTATGGAGCTTGCAATAGTACAGCTGAAGGTAGGAGAAGAGACCTGCTTCCTCATCAGGGCAATTGGCACGAACGAAGGCGCATTGGTCCTTCGCAGAGGTGACAAGGCGGCACTGTATACCCCAAGTCAGTCTTTTGCAGTGTCTTCTCGGACTACGCGCAGGAAGGAGTCAATGTACCGCTTCATCTCTCGGCAGAAGGTTGCCTCCAGAGGGGCGATATTGGGTGAGGGAGTTGCTCCGTTGAAAGAGTTGATTGTTGGGGACTCTAGAACCGGAGTCTCTTCTATTGATCGTCAAGCTCAGTACTGCAGTGGTCGATATCACGAGAACGGCAATGTAAAAGGCTCGAGCAGCAGAGTATTTCTGCCTTCGGCGAACACACCATGGTTGTTGCCGTTGCACAGGCGCTGATGCGGGCATTTGACGAGACATAACAGATACATACTGAGAAGAGCGAATTGAGAAGACGAAAGACAAACGAACTGCGACAGCGACTTAGCAATACTGACGAGATTGAGATAGTGCGAGGCCATTGTTGCTTGCCGTGCGTGCAATGCGCATCACTATTGCCAAGACCTTCATTGATCCCTCCATCCTGCTTTACGGAGCTTGGCTGTTGGCGCTAGTCATCATTCTAGAATAGCGCGAGTGGCGTATATTAGCCGTTCACCCTCGCTAGTCGCTACCCGTCTCTACTTTACCGCTGAGTTGGCTCGACGATGGCGTCGTCAGAGAGCGATCCCCTACTGCCTCAGGGTAGCTCTGCGCCGGAAATATCGGGGTATGGATTCTCAAAGCCCTCAAAAGCTCGATATCAGTCCCAGAGAAGAGTGATTGAAGAAACTGAGTATATCCAAGACAAGGATGATGAGAATCGTAGCACCGAGGGCTTCTCTCCTTGTAAAACTCTTCTCACCTTTTTCATGATAGTAGTGGGCCTCGCGGTGCTCATAACCCTTCTCGTGCCTGGAACCTTTGGCACCCCGTGGCATGGGCCGGAGGGTAACTCCTCGACCATTGAGGCGAGAGTCAAGAAGATCCTTACGGAAACCCCATTGATAGGTCTACTAAGTTGACTGCAAAGTGGAGGCAGCATTCTTTCTGACATCCATCATTAGATGGCCATAATGACCTTGCAATTCTCATACGATTCGCTTATCAAAACGATATCTACAACGAGAATTTCACACAGAAGTTTGAAGGTGGCGGTTTGTATGCTCATGTAGACCTTCCCCGGCTCAAGGAGGGAAACGTTGGAGGCGCATTTTGGTCCGCCTTTGTTTTGTGCCCGAAGAATGGCACCGACTTTTCAGATGCAAATTACGTGGAAGGTCTGTCGCCTTTTTTTCCTCAATATTCTCTGATGACTCGTTATTGGGGATATGAAGGAAATGTTTAGATCTTCAGACGGGCACTAAGAGTGTCACAGCGATATCCACAACTCTGTCACAGTTGGACCTTTTGCAACGATTGACAGCATCATATCCCCAAGTGTTCTCCACTCCAACTCTTGACCGCAGCAACGCCTTGGCTGCATTCGCGAAGAATGGCCAACTTATCTCGCCAATTGGCATAGAGGGGTACGTAGTATGAAAATGCTGGTGGCTAAGTCACGAAGGACGCACTGGCAAGAGGGCCTTCATTTGCATCCCATCCAATGGCCCGCTACCCAGACATACTACGAAAGAAGCAACGCTGACTCGTACTCTCGAACAGCCTGCATCAGATCGGGAACTCATTTTCTAACCTCAGACTCTACCATTCGCTGGGCGTGAAGTACGCTACGTTGACGCACAATTGCAACAATGCCTTTGCCGACGCTGCACTTACCACCGACTCGTCTGGTAACACCATTGCAGGCCCTGCTTACTGGAATGGTCTGAGCGAAAAGGGGCAGCTTGTGGTCAAAGAGATGAATAGTAAGGCACATCCAAGCCGTTTGCCCTTTACTTACAGGCGCGTACACTTATCAGGAAACTTCTCTGTATCTATCAAACACTCTTTCCAAATGTTCAAGCACACTACATCATTCCCATCACAAATCTCACCTCATGACTCCACACCACATTTTCCTAAATCCATACTAACCCAAGACCTTTTCAGGAATGGGCATGCTCATCGACCTATCCCACGTCAGCAAAGCCACAATGCTCGACGTCCTCGGCGCCCACCCCGAAAAAACAACCGGCAGCCTCGCCCCAATAATCTTCAGCCACAGCTCAGCCTACACCCTCTGCCCCCACCCGCGCAACGTCCAAGACGACGTCCTCCACCTCATCGCAAAGAAAAACTCCCTAATAATGGTAAACTTCTCGCCCGACTTCATCTCCTGCCTCCCCTCCTCCTCCGATTCCAATTCCGGAATCCCAGACCCCTACCCCCCAAACGCAACCCTGCACCAAGTCGCCCGCCACATCGTCTACATCGGCGACCTGATCGGCTACGATCATGTGGGTCTCGGCAGTGATTTCGACGGTATACCGACTACGCCCCGGGGATTGGAGGATGTAAGCAAGTTTCCGGATCTGGTTGGTGAGTTGCTGCGGATGGGCGTTGAGGACGGGGATGCGGGGAAGGTTGTTGGTGGGAATGTGTTGAGGGTGTGGGGGGATGCGGAGGATGTGGCGCTGAGGATGCAGAGAGAGGGGGTTCGGCCGGTACAGGATCGGGTTGAGAAGATACATTTTGCGTTGTAAGAATTCTCGAGATGGATTGCGAGATGGAGTTTTTATTGGGATGTCTGATCGAGTACATATATGCTTTATATTGTTGTGGCTTCACCCATGATTCAAATCATGATCTCTCCAATCTCAGACCCGACAAGCTCGCCATACGTTCAACCATTAAATATCTCCTCTACAATCTATAGATTCTAGCACTCCCTCAATGTATCAAAGTAAAGGTTTATTCCTCACTCCACCAGTAACAATAATTCCATAGGTGAAAGCCTCATCTCAGCATAATAGTCATCTGTTCTATTTAATATCCCTATCAGCGCTCCTCTTACCACCAACACAACTACACAACCTCAAACCCCCTTCCCCATCCCCCATTCCCCCTTTCCCCCTCCACGAAAATCTAACCCCCAAACCCCCTCACAACCCCACCCCCTATCCACCCTCCCCAATCCCCAACCCCTCATCTCATCCCTCAACCACCTTCCTCGCCCTCCCCAAACACTGTC
>JAABUX010004969.1_pt1 | contig 16563 bp, 19 predicted proteins | sample 5561851 | NCBI WGS metagenome assembly JAABUX01 (sample SAMN10711883, study PRJNA513361) | rock metagenome | isolation source: Antarctica rocks | place: Antarctica: Victoria Land, Richard Nunatak red sandstone | collected 2016-01-03 | reverse complement strand
CCGCCGCGCGCGCCTCCTGCTCCCGCGGCGACAGGTCCTCGAAGCGCAGGTACGGCCAGCCCTCCTCGTGCCGCCACGACAGGTCCGCCACCCAGCTCAAGTCGGCGTTGGCGTACACCTGCGCGGCTCCCGGCTGGCCTGTCTTCCTGCGCTCCGGCCGCCGAGCGCCGGGGGGCTCCTGCGGCTCGCGCCCGCGTGCTGGCAAGCGTTCAGGGCCGCCCGTCGCTGGCAGCCGGCTCAACACTGCCGGCCTGGGCGCTGCTTGTGTGAGGTATTCCATGACTAGCCGTGTGGCCGTCAAGTGTTGGAATGAGGCCGTGCTGGCCGCAGGGGGCACCTCCCGGCACATCCAGCCGATGAAGAGCTCGTACATGTCCGGCGTGGGCTCCCAGCCGTACTCGCGCCCCTGCTCCATGAACTCCACAGCCTCCAGCTCGTGCCTGCCGCCAGCGCCGCGCGTCACGCGCGGCGCGCGGCCGGCAGGTCTGCCAGGCTCACGCGGGCCGGGCAAGCTGGGCGGGCACGCCGGGCGGTGGGCAAGGACTGGCAGATGCGAGGCTGCTGATGGACATGGTACAGGGACGGCGTGATGGTGTCACTCTTGACCTGACAGCAGTGCGGCAGGCTGCCTGGTGGCTGGTGATGCGCACATGCGCCGCCCGGCAAGCAGACCTCCTGCGCGACACGATTTCAGCAAGACACATGCGATCGGCGCGTCGTCGACGCTGCGGCCGCCAGGTGCCTTTGCCACTAGCGCTGATCTGCGAGGCTAACAGGGCCCGCCCCACGGGCGCCCCGCACCCGTTGCGAAACAGCTCGCAGGTTAGCATGAGCCAGCCGGGGCGGATGTCATAGTCCTGGCGCTGCATGCTCTCGTACACCGACTCGGCCCGCGCCACTTGGCCCGCCGCGACGAACGTGTGGATCAGCACCACGTAGCTCTCGGGCAGCACCGGCAGGCCTGCGCCGCGCGCCGCCGGGCTGCCGTTAGGGTAGGGCGCGGGGGCGGGGCGCCGCGCGCGCCGCCAGGCTGCCGTAGCCCGGGTGCGGGATTGACTGTAGGGTGCTACACACACCACCAGGCCGCCGTCGGACGCACCGTCGCGCTGCGAGGTGGGGAAGCAGGCCGACAAGCACGACATGCAGATGGCGCGGGCACAACTGCCAGGCAGCGCTGCACGCGGGCTGTGCGGGTGCTGTGATCTGCGGCAGCGCATCCAGCGCAGCAGGCGCGCCGCGAGCGCCCCCTGTGCCCCGCGGAACCGTGCGCGCGCGCTGCAGCAGTGCAGGCCTTGGCGCGATCGCGCTGTGCCCACGCCGGAGCCTGAGCCGCGGGTGGCGCGGCCGCACCGCACCCCCGCGCCCTGCAGAATTGGCCTCGCACGCTACAGCAGCGCACAGGCGGGGGCCGCAGTGGCGGCGCCCGAGGCAGAGGACGCACCCGTGTCCCGCAGCGCTGTGTAGCCGCGCTGCACGGCCTCCAGCGCACGGTCTGCGTCGCCTGTCTTCGCGTATGCGACCACCAGTGCGTGGAAAGCGCGCGGCCCAGGCTCCAGCCCGACCGCAGCCATCTCCTGGAGCACGCCCTCCGCCTCGCCGCACTGGCCTGCTTTTGCCGCAGCGTACAGCCGCCTGCGCCGCGCACGCCTTGGGCGCCTGCTGGTGGGTGTGCGCGAGCGCGCGCGGCGCCGCAGCGGCTGGGCGGGCGCGCCTGTGGTACGGCACACGCGCCGACGCCGCCTCGTCAATGTGCCGGTGGTATACAGACGGCTGGCTGGGGCCTGCGCTCTGCGCTGACAGCTGCCGCGTGCCGGCATCGGCGTCTGCGCGACAGCAAAGGCGTCAGCCTGCCAAGCTCCGGCGCCGCGCACTGTGACGGGCAAGCGAATGCAAGAGCCAGCAGCAGGCCGTGCTCCCGCACCAGAGTCCCACACTAGCTCGCCGTCCTCCTCGCCGCTCTCTGCGCGGCACGCACTTGCTCTGTCACTCCGTACTTTTCAACCAATTGCATACAAGTTGCCACGACGCACAAGCCTGGAGCCCTGCCTGTGTCGCGGGTGAGCTCTGCAGTCCGGTGCGCCTCAGCCAAGCAGCGCCTCCTGCAGCACCCGCCCGCGCCGCTGCGCCGCGCTAGCCAGCACGCCGGCGGCCGGCTGTATACCTTGCCGAATCCCCAGAGCGCGGGCGCTGCGTGCTGCGCAGGGGGGTGTCTCATCCGGGGGCGCTGGGGCGAGGCCAAGCTGAGCGTACAAGGCTGCCTCTCGCCAGCAAGCTCGCCTGGTGCTCTAGGGTGTTTTAGGGTAGTCTTGGACGTCTCGGAGTCCGGGACCAGATACAGTACAGATACAGCAAGTGTGTGTCCCAAAAAAGGCCGTTACACACTCCTTGAATTGAAGTCGTGCCTGGCATAAACCTGCCTGCCCGTGCTTACAGCATCTGTGGCAGGGGCATGGCGGAGCGCAGGCTGGGTGGGCGCTGCCTGTGTGGCCGCACTGCATACACAGTGGCTGCCAAGCCACTGCTGTATCAAGACAAGGCACACAACACGCTCGCCTGTGTGAAGCAAACCAATCAATGCTCTGCCGACCTGCGACTACAGTCCTGTGCAAGCAGCGCAGGTGTACTCGTGCTTGTGCCACTGCCGGGAGTGCCAGAGGGCGTCGGGCGCGCCAGCCATCGCCAGCGTCGCCTTTGCTGTCGGCGATGTGCAGTGGCAGGATGCCCCGCCGAGGGAGTTCCAGTCCTCCGCGCGAGCAAGCCGCGTCTTCTGCGGGTAATCCCAGCAAGGCCCAGACAGACGTTGCCTACTCGCGGTGGCAAGTGCGTGGCCACTGGCGCCAAGTGCGCTGTTCTGGGTCTGCCAGCGCCGCTGGCCTAGCAGACACCCGCTCAGGGTGAGCGCCGCCACCTCCGCAGGCGCTGCGGGTCCCAGCTGGCCATGAAATTTGCGTTGGAGCCGGACAGGGTCTACCTGTCACTGCTGAGCCTGGACGACGCGGAACTCTTCCCGCCCGAGCGCCACATCTACTGGGCCGAGCGCCGCAAGTGGCTCGAGCTGGCAGACACGCTGCCGCGCCTAGATGCAGGCACCTCCTTCCACACTTGAAGCGCCTGAGGTTGTGCGACCCTGGCTGGCTGCCAACATGCAGGCCACTGAAGCGCTGCATCATGTGCGACCCTGGTTGGCTGCGAGCATGCAGGCCACTGAAGCGCTGCATCATGTTCGATGTTCAGGGCCCTGCATGTGTCTTGATTCATGCAAAATTGACTTGTGAAAGCACATGGGTGATGCCACCGCGTGTACTGATGCAGAGCAGTGCAAGGTCAGAGCGACCAGGGAAAAGCTGAGAGGCACGCCGTGCGCACTCGTGTTGCAGTGCGCCATACCCCTGGAAGCGGAGAAACTGTGATACGGATGCGTGATACCAGCCCTTCTACACCCAATACGTGTGCAGACTGCTGTTTGTACAGTCTGTGCCGCGCGCGTCTTTGCGTGAGGATTGTACACAGAATAATGAGTGACAGCCGTCTACTAGCCAACTATGGCTGTTCACGGCAGCCCTATGGCAGTGCTCCGCCATGCAGGTGAGCTCATGCGAAGCAAGGCACGCAGAGCTGCAGGAAGCCCACTGGATGCCCACTGGGGATGTGGCGCACCGTATTGCATGCACATGTCAGACAGCAGAGTCAGCAAGGCTTAGGCTACCATAGTATGGGTAAACGGATGTAGAATGCCTCGCTCCTGGGCTGGAAAGCCGAGCTGACATCCTTTACAGGTGTGACCATCCTTTACAGTTGTTTCTGGAACCGCGTCCGTGCGTCGCCCCCTGTGCTGGTGGAGACGTGCCAAGCATTATACCATGCTAGTCCAGGCCCTGGCATGCGCAGCGCCCGCCCGGCCCCAGCTCAACGGCCGGGCGCAGGCCAAGTGCACGTGCGGCAAGACAAGGACGGTGTGTTCTGCGCACTCTCTGTCTCCAAGCCATCGCAATACCTTGCGCTGACGTGGTGCTGATGCCTGCGCGTGTTTTGGTGCTGACGCCTGCGCGTGTCTTGGCAGCCACCAAAGTGCGACGGCAGCCACGCGCGCTTCGTGGAGACGCTGCAGGCGCGGCAGGTGGCAACGTCCAAGCTGGAGGTGGCGAGTGTGGACAGTGCTGAGGCGAGCAGGGACAGCCAGTAGGCTGAAGCGCACGCTTCGGGTTGGGAGTCAGAGCTGCATCCTTACAGAAGTGGGTGGTTGCGGACTGTGAGAGAGGCTACACTAGCGGTGACGAGAGGCTACGCTAAGATAATGGAGCTACGCTATGGGGTGGAGGGCCAGTCTGCGCCGTCTGAGACGTCCTCCTCCTCGCGGTCGCTGTCGCCCGCTTGCACGGTGTACTGCAGCAGCTCCTGTGTAGAGCACAGCGCTGTGTGAGTGAGGCGTGCTAGGTACTGAGCACAACTAGTTGCTGCAGCAGCACTGAAGCGTGCGTGGCTGCTCGACCCTGCTGTCTGTTCGAGGATAGCCCAGTGTTCCAAGTTCTGTAAGCTGTCGAAACACCTGTGCCGAGCAGGCAAGCACGCGCACCTGCAGGCCGCAATTCTCGCGCAGGAGGCGCTCGTTCTCAGAGGCCAGCTTCGCCTTCTCCTGCAAGAGCGCGTGCAGCTGAGCCGCCACCTGCGCGCTCGAGCTCCCTCTGTTCGTCTGTGTGCGTCGTTGTGGTGGAAGCACGCTCTCAAGTGCGCTGCATCTGCATTCAAGGAAACTAACTGATACCTGACTGATTGCATGGGAAGTGTGGGCTGCGAGATGGACGCCCATGCAATCCTGCTGCCCTGTCCAACACAGACAGATGCGCGTTGCCCACCATGCCCGGTCAGAGCAACTCCAGTGTGGATGGACATTGAGGCTGTGGCATCCTGAACATGGCTTTCGAAGCAGGTCGACGTCTGATGTACTGACACGGGCACCTCAGCGCCGAGGAGCCCACCTGCTCGGTGAGGGCATCGTCCTCGGACGCGGCCGCAGTGGCCGGGCTGCTGCGCTCGCGCAGCAGGTCGTTCTCCTGGGCGAGCGCCGAGCATTTGCTGCTTGCGGCGTGCAGCGCCGCCTGGACCTCTTGCAGCTGCTCCCTGCGCGGCGCGCACAGGCTGAGCAGGCGCCCGGGCGTCTGCACACCTCGCCCACAATGCTTTCAGCGCCCATCGGCTCATCGAGCAGGTTGAGAAGGCGGGGTGCACAAGTACAGGGCAGGGAGCATGGTGACAGCCGCACTTGAGCTTGCGCTGCTCTGCCTGCGCCGCCTGCAGACGCTCCTGCTCGCCTGCCGCAGCGGCCGCGCTGCCTGCCGCTGACGCCAATGAACAAACACGCGCGACTTAGCCGCTCGTGGCAACACCGCAAGCCTGACAGAATTACCAGGCAGGCAGAACATCGACCGTGACTTGCCTGACTGGGACGGCCCCGTGCTGCCCACAGGCAGGGCGCCCCCCGCCACATTCTCCTTGCCGCGGCTCAGGCTGCCCGGCCTGCGCAATACATCCGCGGTTCAGAGGAACAGACACTAAGACAGGTGCATGGCCAGCTCGCAGACTCTTCCAGCGCAGACATGCTTTCCTGCGCTTCCATGGCCTGCAGTGTCCTGCGACCACCTGGCGCAAGCCAGCTTCCTCATCAGACCAGGATGTATGCACACACCACATGGCTGGACGGCGATAGCTTGAGGGCTGCTGTGGTGCAGTGGCCGGGCCACACCGCCTGGGCCGCCGAGCAGCGCCCTGCGAGTGCGCCGCGCAGGCGCGCGTGTTGCTGGCTGGGGGCCCCGCGGGGTCGCGCGGCCTGGAGCGCGCCGCCCCCCGCGCCCCGCCCGCGGCGGCGCTGCCGCCGCCCGCCCCCGCGCCCCAGTCGGCCCATGCGTCTGCGGCGCCCCAGTCGCCGCCCCCTGCAGCAGCTGCCGCAGCCACAGCTGCTCGTGCAGCGGCTGGCGCCTGAGCCTGCGGGTGATGACCACAGCAAGGTCAGGGCGCGTGCTGAGCCGGCAGGTGCACTGCAGAGGGAGATGTGTGGTAAGCAGCATGTCGCTGCCTATGGGCTCTATGTCATCAAGGGGCTGCTGAATTTGTAGCCAGAGGACAGAAAATTGATGCGCGTATGCTCCGAGCCCCGGCCCCACACGTGAATGCTTGCTGCGTGGACAGCGAAGATGGATGGATGCTAGTGGGCCTGACAGGTGGGCTGGGGGTGATGCAAATGCTCACCAGGCACCGCTCTGGGGCAGAGCCGTGCGGGCTGCCCGCCGCTCGCGCGGCGTCGCGCGGCGCGCCGGGCTGCGGCGACGCCCAGCCCTCCAGCAGATGCTCGACCGCGCTGTCAAGCGAGGTCGCCACCTCTACTGCCGCGCCGCCAACTGCGATCCATGCGTCCTTGCCCTGCTCGCTTGCAAAAATTGGTTGAAACCGGGCGTGATATGCGCGCCACCCGAGCAGTCGCAAGAAACCAAGGCTGCCAGCTGCAGGCAAGTGCAATGCGTGTCGCTGTGCAGAGGGCCGGCTGCGGGCGCGATCGAGGCGGGGCGCAGTTGACGCGCGCGCCTTGTCCACGAGGAACGAGTCCTTCAGGGACGCGGCGCCGAGCGCCATGCTGCTCAGCCGGCTGCTGGCCGCGTCCAGCGTGCGGTCGGTGATGACCTGCAGCGTCTTCTGCACAGCGCCCCACGTGCCGGCTTTCCGACCGGCGCCGCCACCCGCGCCCGGCGGCCGGCGCCCTGCAACACACGCAGCGGCTTGCACCAGCGGTGGGCCTAGAACCCACTATACCACTGCTCCCAGACAAAGCATTGGAGGTCTGTTTGTTTGGCCTGCGCACCTGGCCGGCTCCGCGTAGGTGCAGGTCCCTGGCGCGCTCCAAGAGGCACCTGCTCCTGCGGCGCTGCTCCGCGCTCACCACTACAGCAGCCGCAGCCTGCAGATCCTGGTGTGCTGCAGCAGCTGCGACGCGCACCTCTTCGCTGATTGTGGGGCTGGGCGGCTGCTGCAGGCTTTCCGCGGCGCCTGCACGCGCTGAGCGGGTGAGGTCTGCTCGTAATGCGCACTGAGAGAGTACACAGCGCAGCGACGCACCGTGCTGCGCCCCATGTTCAGCCTGCAGGCGCACGGCGCCCAGCCGGCTGCCTGCCCGCCGCTCCTGGCTGGCTGCCTCCTGTCGCCTGCGCAACAGCGGGGCGCTCATCCTTTGAGTGATGGATTGGTTAGCCGGTCCTTGGCTCCAGGAGCGCCCGGCGCGAGCTGCTTACGCCTAGAAGACAGCTGAGTTTGAAATGAGCCCTAGCTAGGAGGCCTGCAGCGAATGCTCTCTGCAGCTGCTGCAGGCAGCACTGTTTGGCCTGGCCAGAAAAACAGTACGCTGGACGTGCAGGTTGTGCCGGTGTGTGAATGACGGCCATCTACACTGCGCAGATGGCAGGTATAGATCTGGATGAGCTGGCCGAGGAGGTCAGCAGCGCGCAAAACCAGGTGGACTGCTGGGCGTATGCCAAGGTGGCCAGCATGGAGGAGCTGCGGGACACGCACCTCAGCAGGCTGAAGGAGGACGGCGGTGCGTGTGGGGGCACTCAGTTCATTGCCCATCGCACCGTCGTGCACTGGCTGGCCTTGATCGCGAGGGTCTGCCCGGATCGTAGCCAGGAGGAGCGCGCTGGAGAGGCAGCGTGCCGAGCTCGTCGCCCAGGCAGAGGCGCTGCAGACGCGTGCGCCCTGACAGCTGCGCTTCTGCTGTTCACCCCCATGCCTACTGGGGTGCGGCCCGCCCTTCATCAGCGAGCGCCCCCTTTCTGCAGGGCTGGCGCAGGAAGGGCGGAGAGAGGAGGAGCTGCAGGGCGCGCTCGAGCGCGTCAGGGCCAGCGCGGCGCCCCTGCCGCAGCGTCTGGCGGAGCTGCGCGCGGCGGTGGACCGGGAGGCGCAGGAGCTGGCGCGCAGGGAGGCAGGTGTGCACACAGAAATATCTTGGAGCCTGCCCATGCGGCAGAGGCAGCACCCGGGCGGACTCCGCATCATGCACTCCGACGCTGCGTGAGACCGCACTCCCGTGCTCCCGGCAATTGGAGTGCGTCGAGCCGTGACACCAGGCCGCCCAGTCACGTATGGCAAAGGACGGCTGGGTGGGTTGCCGCGCGCGCAGCCCTGGATGACGAGGAGGCGCTGCGGGAGGGGAAGCTGCGCGCGCTGCGCGAGGCCGTCAAGCTGCACCAGACGCGCCTGGGGCTGCGCTTCCAGCACAGCGACGGTGTGCGCAGCCCCGCAGGCTGGCCCCCTCAGCACTGCCCTTCAGCCGCCCACAGTGCTGCAGCCCCTGCTGCAGTCTTGCCGCGCCAGCAACCCGCTGCTGACAGCAATAACCTTCGCGCCGCCCACGCAGCGGGAGCCTGAGCCGCCCTGGGTGCTGAAGCAAGGCTGTGCTGTTCCCGCGCGTCGGCGCTGACGCCCGCCTCTTTCTGTGCAGACATGGCGGGCGAGCTGCTCCTCGTGTTCACCCAGATATCGTCGCGGGAGCCTGATCGCGAGTTCGTGCTCGGCGTGCGCGTGCCCGACAGCAACGAGTTTGAAGGCGCGGGGCCCGGGCGGCTGTGCGCTGCTGACGCTGCACAGCCAAAGAGTTTGCACCCGCAGCGCCCGCTTGCCATTGCCCGCACGCAGGAGCGAGCGGGATGCAGGAGCGAGTAAGGAGACAAGTGTTATGCACCTAACAGGGCATGCATGCAAGTGCCTCCAGTTTGCAGCCCTGGGGGTGCAGCCAGGTTTCAATTATTGAGAGAGAACCTGGCCATGTCCTGATCGTGCAGACATACGCTGTGCCACAAGAATGTGTGCGCTGGGGGTGCAGTGACGCAGTGCCGGCCAGACGTGGCCGGCATCCAGGAACTGCAGGCCACACTCAACGCTGACCGCAACTTTGGAGCCTTTGTCAAGGCCGTGCGGAGGGAGTTCAAGGCCTTGGCCGATTGACCCGGCAGTGCACTGGTGGCTGCAGCGTACGCGAAAGCTTGTAGGCGCTGAGGTGCCCGTCCTGTCTTGTGTCCACATGAAAATTTGCCCAGTGCATGTATCACTAAGTGTTGGAGCACATGTTGAGGGGGAGTGCAGCAAGCCTGGCTCTGGTTTGCGAGCACTGCGAGAAGCACTGTACAATGGCAATCTCTCGCAAGTATTACAACCTCATGCTCTTCCAAGCTGATATGGCCTTGTTTGCAACCTGTCCTGCGCACGTTTTGTGGCTCATTGTGCGGCTCTTGCTAAGCGCACAGGCTTGCGCTCCAACAGTCCATAGCATGCATTGCTTGCCGGACAGAGCGCCGGTATGCACAGATGGTTTTATGAGCCAGAACACCGCCATGCAATGGCCATGCAAGATGGGAAAGCCGTAGGCATTACAAATGGCCAAATCTCATTGGGCACGGTCTGGTATTTGATGACATGGGTTGCCACCAGTTGCGACTCAGATGCACCTGCAAACTCCTGTGAGAAGTCACGCAGGCTCTTCAGGCTCTTGCAACGCGCTGTACAGACACGCCGCGCGTACGGCCGCCCTGCCGTGCAGAGGGCATGGCACCGCCAGGCTAGTCCCAAGCAGCTGCAATGGCTGATATGGAGGCAGTCTGTGCCTCCGAGGCTGCGCTTCGCGAGGAGCTGAGCGTTGTAAAGGCTCAGGTGAGGGCGCACCTGGGCGGGCGTGCGGCGCGTTGTGGTGGCGCAAACCGCGCCGCGCGTCTGTGCCAATCACCCGCAGCTCTGTACCTGCTTGTGCGGCAAGCTCACTTTGAGTGCTTGCTGCAGGCTGATGCAGCAGCAATCAACGCCGAGCTGGCGGCTCGGGTGCGCGTCATTGTGCGCCAAGCATGCATACAACTGCAGACCAGACAGCGTGTCCTGACGGTAGTAGTGCAGGCAATGGAGGAGCGCTGCACAGCGCTCGCCGAAGACCAGGAGAAGCTTGCTGCCACAAATCAGCGGCTCTCAGAGGAGAACAAGCGCCTGCAGGAGGTCCGGGCCGGTTGTGAACGCATGCAGGGGAACACATGTAGCTGCAGGCGTTGTGAACGCACGCCGGGGAACACGTATGGCTCACGTATGGCTCCTGCCGTGCAGGAGGTTGGCCATGCCAAGGCAGAGGCCAACAAGCTGCAGACGGCGGTGTTTGAGAAGGACGCCAGCCTGCAGAGGGCCGGAGCAGAGGTGTGCTGCTGCGCCGGCCGGGCTCACAACCAGCATGAAGCCAAGGCACAGAGCGCAGAGTTCGGTGTAGGCTGCTTTGTGTCAAGCAGCTCACGTCGAGCTTGACGCAGGCGGAGGCGCTGCACTACGACAAGCGCTCGCTGGACAAGCTGCTGCAGCACCGCCAGGCCGAACTCGACAGCACGCACGCGCGCCTGAAGGCTGCGTTGGTGCGAGCCTCCTCGCCGCACACGCCGCAGCGCCGTCAAGGCGCACGCCGCATGTTTCAAGGGCGCAATGCAGCGGCTCACACTCGCTTACTGCATTGTCACACTTGCTTGTGCTTGCTCTCAGCTTCATGCCAGCTGTGACGATTCTAACCTCAGAAAGCGGAGAAAACGCAGCGGCATGCGCTTACGGAAGGTGCGCCGCTGCCGCAGGACAAGACCGTGGCCCTGACCGAGCGCAACACGGAGCTGGACGCCAAGGCGCACGAGGCGGAGGCTGCGGGCAACCGCGCGGCGCTCGCGCGCGTGCGCCTGGAGCAGGAGAAGGAGATCCTGGAGCGCCACAACGAGTGGCTCAACGCCGAGCTGGCGCGCAAGACCGAGGCGTACCAGCAGGAGCGCACGTGCGCGACCGCTCAGGCGCGCCCTGCCCGGCAGGCAGTGCAGGCGAAACGCCAGGCATGCCAGTAGGGCACCCCGGGCGCACGCCTGGGCAGCGCCGCTCGGGCACGGCAGCCGCAGCGTGCATGGCTGATGCAGCGGAGGCAGGGCGCACTGACTGAGCCTCTGCAGTGCATGCACATGGGCTGCGGTGCTCGGGGCGCCGTAGCTCAGGTGCGCTCAGTCTGCTTCGGGCAGCCGCGGCCGGCCGCAGACGCTGCGCTGAGCTCGGTGCCACTGGCAGCATGACCTGGCGACATACGGAGCAGCAGGGTCCGCATGTGCGGCGACAGAGCGTGCAGACAGTGAGTCGCATGCCCCTGGGCAGGGCCTAACCTGTGCGCCTGCAGGCTCACGGGCCTGTTGTTGCTGGAGGCGGGCTCTACCGCTTGCGTGGTGGGAGGCGTGAGTGTGCTCGGTAGGGCCATGCGCGTCTGCGCTCGCCGGCAGGTGCTGGAGCTGCAGCAGAAGCTGTCGGACGCGGAGGAGCGCGCGCGGCAGCTGCAGGCGGCGCAGGGCCAGCTGAAGGAGCGGCTGGCGCAGGCGGAGCAGGCGCTCGGGGTGCGCACCAGCGCCCAGGGCCGCCAGACACCGTGCCGCGCACAGTCACACAGTGTCGGCTGACCACGGCGGCCCCAATACATCCCATTGGGGCATGCTCGCGAGGCCTCTGGTCTGGGTGTCAGGCAGATCCCCCCTGGCGAGCGTTCATGTCGGCAGCGTGCACGTGTGCGGCGGGCTGACAGAGCTGACAGGGCTGGGGGGCTGCAGGCTGCGCAGGCGCAGCTGCGCGAGGCGCGCGACGACGCGGCCGCGCGGCAGGAGCAGTTCGAGAAGGAGCTGGCCACCGCGCGCAGCCTGGCCGACATGAACCGCGAGCTGGCCTCCGACCGCGCCGCGCGCTGCACCGAGCTGGAGGGCATCATCCGCGAGCTGCAGCGGAACATGGAGGCGCGCGCCGGGAGAACAGGAGTGGCGGCGCCATTCTGTTGCCCTTCCTGCCTGGCTGGCGACGGGTGTTGAGCGCCAGCATGCAGTGTCAAGAAGGGACAGAAGGAAGATACATCAATGTGTGCAGGATGGTGGCGTGCGTGCAGTGTGCCCACGAGCTGAGGACAGCAATCCCTCTCAAGCCGTGCAGTTGTGTCACATTTTGAGGGTGGTTGTGGAGGCTGCTCGCTGTGCAGGCAGGCCAAGCGTGAGATCGCGGATGGCGGTGCTTGCGCTGCGGCTGACGGGGTGCACATCCGCCGCCCCAGGACATGTCCGTGGACAACCGCAAGCAGCTGGAGGATGCGGAGGCGCGCGCGGCGGCCGCGCAGGCGGAGGCTGCCACCGAGAAGGAGCAGTGCCAGCGCATGCTCGACGCGGCCGCTGGCGGGCCGCGCGGAGCGGCCATCTCTCCAGCCAGTGCGTGCTGCGCAACTGTCGAGCTGTGCAATGAGACGCTCTGCATGCAGCTCCTGCTGCTGGGTGCAGCCAGAGCAGGCGACAGTGCAGCTGCTGATTGCCTGAGGCTACAAAGTACACCCAAAGCTGTGTCTGGTGGTGCCCAGGCCTTCGTGGGAGCGGGAGCTCGATGACACCTTGCAGCGATGACATCGGCCCCCATCTCTGCCCGCCTTTGACATGACAGATTGACTGCCCGCAGGCGAGAACGGCGGCGCCCCGCCCGAGGACATGTCGAAGACGCAGCTGTTCAGCAAGCTGGTGGATGAGCGCGAGCGGTGCCGCGTGGAGCGCCTGAAGAACCGCCAGAACGAGATCATCCTGGAGCAGGTGGGGAGGCGACGCCGACCCTCCTTTCTGCTGGCACCTCACCACAGCCATGCAGTGCCCATGCAGTCCCAGAGCAGCCTGGTGAGCCCCATTACAATCTTCCAAGAAAGACAGAGTCCTGAGGTTGTGGTAACTCATTGGCTGTATTGGGCCTGTGAGCTCCAAGTCTACAGACACTCTGAGCGCGCATGTCGAGGTTGATATACGTGGCAGATGGAAGAGTGTGTAGTTGATGCGCCTGAAGGGCATGGCCACATGAAACTTTGTGCGGGACGCGCAGCTGTGCCAGGAGATCGAGAAGAAGGCGGTGCTGGTGCGCGAGCAGCAGGCCGAGTTCCAGCGCGTCCACCTCGCCTACGCCCAGGCGCGCTTCTACTGCGCTTGCCACTTGATGGCTTGGCGAATGCCACTTTGACGGCTTGGTGAACGACCCAGGTTGAATTGCGTATGTTCTGGCGGGCGCTCCAAGCTGTGCGTCGCAAGGGCTGGGGTCATGGGAGCGCGCGCATGAGAGCTGGGGCTCGGCTCGCGCCGTGCTCATCTCCGCAGCGCGCCCGTCGCGCGCGGCGGTCGCGGCCGAGTCGCGCGGGGGCGCCGCGGGCAGACCCGCAGCCCCCTGCTGCATCAGCACGGCCCCATGGGCGGTGCTAGGGTCTGGGTGCTAGGCCGTAAGGGCTTGCTGCGTGCGGCAGGTGTCTGCCAGCCTGGAGGTGCTCACCACGGACAAGCGCCGCGCGGAGGCGCGCATCGCGCAGCTGGACGCGGACGCGCGCCGCGACGCGCGCACGCGCAGGTTGGCCACTTCCCCTCCTGTATCCCACCGTACCCTACCAGTAGGCAGGGCTGTTTGGCGCTGCATTCTCGGTCATTTACTCTTTAATTAAAGAGTAAATCGGCTTGGTGGACACACTGCTATAGGGTACAATAATCTGACCTGGGTATGAGAGCCTGCTTCCTGAGAAGATATCCAGCCAATGCTGCTGCGCAGCGCATTGGAGCACATTGCCTGCCTCGACACCTGGAGCATGGTGCACCAGCGCGGTGAATATAGGGCTGGGGCGGGTCGTGCGGCAGCGCGCTGGAGCAGGAGGCGCGCGACCTGTCGCAGCAGGTGGCTACGCTGGTCAACGAGGTGCAGCAGCTGAGCGCCGGCCGGCCCGCCGGCGGCGCGGCGCCGGGCGCGCGGCTGGCGCTGGAGGCGCCGGCCGCGGGCGCGCTGGACGCTGATGCGGTCATCTCCTCGCGCCTGGTCGTCTTCCACAACATCCAGGCGCGGCTCGCCCGGCAGCGGCGCGCCGAGCGCGGGCGCGGCATGCAGGGGTGCTCATTTGCGCGGCCTGCCCTGCCCTGACTGGCGCTCTGTCGCCTGGTCCACTGGCGACAGCGTCGCCCGCTGCTGGTGCAGAACTTGGTGTACTGTCATTCCTTCGCGCCTCGCCGCACTATGCATAGATGAATCGGATCACTGCAAGTCAGCAACTGTGAGTGCGACGAAATCTGAGGACAAATTTAGTAGACTTCTGGGGCTGCCCTCCCTGCCAGGGCTCTCCTCTATTGGTTCGTCATGGCTGAGAAGCCTGCGGCATGTGCGCGCAGCAGATAAATGTCAACTTTGCGGGTAGCAAGCAAGAGCGCTGTGTGCTTGCGCGCAGGAGCTGCAGGACGTCAACCGCAAGCAGCTCGCGGTCCTCCGCCAGCTCAGCCAGGAGCACGAGCAGGAGCGCGCGGCGCTGCGCGCGGGCGTGGAGGCCGAGGCGCGCGACGCGGCCGCGCGGCTGGGCGCCGAGCTGGACGAGCTCAAGGCGCAGCGCGAGCGCCAGGAGGTGCTTCCGGGTTTCTTTCTCTCTAGGTTGATGCAGCTTCAGCCTGCGTTGTAGAGAGGCTGCGAGTGTCGGAGGATAAGGCCGCCCTCGATGATGCCACGGCGCATTACGGACGCCATGGCCATCAGGCTGGGCGTGGAGCCCGCATGAAGCCAGGACACAAGCGGACCTCACATGCTGAGGATGCGACCACAGGATGCATAGGCCAGGGTCAGGGTGCCTGCCATGGTCACAGAAGAGAGCTCGGCCTGCAGTCTGCGGCCGGCGCAAGCGCGTATGAGGGGCCGCGCGGCGCCAGGACTTGTACGCGCGTGTGGTGCGCCAGCGCGACCTGTTCCGCAAGCTGCTGCAGGACAGCGCGGGCGACCAGGCCGGCGCGGCCGCGGCCGCCGCGGCCGCCGGCGCCATCACGCTGCGCGCGGCGCCGCCCAGCGCGCCGCCGCCGGCGGAGGCGCGCCCCGCTGGCGCGAGGCCGGTCGTGCGGCGCTGCTTGGGCGTGCCGACAGAACGCCTCTAGGGTCTTTGGTCACTGCATTGACACGCTTATGCGGGCAGCGACTCATGTCCCCTGCCCTTCGCGAGGGGTGCGCCTGGCGGGCGGCTCGCCATTTCTGCCTCACAGCGTGGCAGGCATGAAGGCGTCAGCGGGCGGACCCCCCCCCGCTGCCTCCATGCGGCTCTGGCAGGTGCTCTGGATGTGACGGCTGCTGGGTCGTCCACGTGCGGCTCACCGCTGCGCCCGCGCAGGACGAGGGGCGCTACAAGGAGCTGTGCGCGGAGCTGCAGCGCGACCTGGAGCGCCAGAGCGGCGAGAGCGAGGAGCACATCCGCCACCTGCGCGCCGACGCGGACACCGCCAAGGCGCGCCCTGGCTCCTGTGTCCGGCCTTGTCCTCTAGCTGACGCACACGGCCAGGCACACTTCGGTGCGCCCGGCCCATGGGTTAACCAGCCCTGGTCATCGCCGCCGCCCAAAAAGCTGGAGTTGAAGTGTGCTGGCGCGTGCAGGGGGAGGCCGCGGCGGCGCGCAGCGAGGCCGCGGTCGCGCGCTCGGACGCGCAGTACGAGCGCGAGCGCGCCGAGGGCGCGCAGGCGCAGCTGGCCGACCACCGGCGCCACCTGGAGGCCCTGACGCAGAGCAACGCCAAGTACCAGGTGCCGGGATGCAATATTGTGAGTTGAATGGCGGGCGTCGGGTGCAGCTGGCGGAGTACTGGCATCCCTGGGGCCACTGGCATGCAGCAGCGCTGAGACACCTCGTGTCTTCCTCATCACATACCATGGCAGGGCAGCCCAGAGACGGATCATGAAGGGATGCCGACAGCCTGCTGAGTGTGCGCTCGCCCACTAGTATGGCCATCCTGGGTGCCCTGCGGGGTGCCCCTCCTGCGGGGTACATGATGCGCTCGCGCTGTCTGACCAGGCGACGGCCGCCGCAGGTGTTGGTGTCCGAGGTACAGCAGCGGCTCAGCAGCGCGCATGCGGCGGCGGAGGCCGCGCGCGACGCCGCGCACCGCGAATCCGTGCGCGCCGAGTCCCTGGCGGCCGAGAAGCGCCTGCTGGTCGCCAGCGAGCAGCGCGGCGCCGCTCAGGTGACGCGCTGCACACCGCGCGCATGCATCGCGCGCGCGTGGCGCGCGAGTGGGTCCCCCGAACAAAAGCTCCACATGGTACAGGGTGCTCAAACAGGAATTCGGTGCCGACTTCAGGAAGAGGGTGTTGGGTCAGGATGCCGTCCGCCATACGTACCAGCGAGCAGTGATGACGTCCTGTGACAGCTCAAGCTTAAGGTGGCTAACGCTACAACGGAGCTGCGTTCTGGCCTCGCTTTCCAACAGTCCAATGTGCACCATGGCACATGTGTGGTGATCTGGTCAATGAATGCGGTATCAAAGTAGAGCTTGACCTGGCGCAGGTCAGCGAGCTCAGCCAGGAGCGCTACCGCCTGGCAGCCGAGCTGGAGGCGCTCCAGGGGGTGGGGGGGGGGGGGGGGGGGGGGGGGGCCGGGGGGGGGGGGGGGGGGGGGGGGGGGGGGGGGGGGGGGGGGGGGGGGGGGGGGGGGGGGGGGGGGGGGGGGGGGGGGGGGGGGGGGGGGGGGGGGGG